>Ga0335081_10009544_pt1 | contig 15633 bp, 17 predicted proteins | sample Lox_Sample_35_FD_206713 | JGI IMG/M metagenome (GOLD analysis project Ga0335081, IMG submission 206713) | Soil microbial communities from Loxahatchee National Wildlife Refuge, Florida, United States - Lox_Sample_3.5 | ecosystem: Environmental > Terrestrial > Soil > Wetlands | place: USA... | reverse complement strand
GCGACCATCCGCGAGCATATAGTGAGCCGGCGCGAGCAAAAGCGCGCTCGGACACCAGAAGCGGGCAGCCGTCGGATTACCAAGACACCGGCGGAGGGGCGGGGAGACCGGCCTTACTTCCATCCTCATTCTCGAAAATGAAGGTGGCCGAAAGCGGTAGCGGATTATTGAGCATGCGGGCCAGTTCCTCGACCTCGCGCTGAGTGAACGATCCGTTGATTTCCGCGCTGCCGCTGGGAATCTCCTCCCGTACCGTAGGGGCCGAATAAAGCTTGCCGTCGAGAATGATCGCCAGCTGGCCGAGTCGCCCAGTGCGCTTGTTCTCTTCGGCAATCGTCCGCGTAACATCGGCAAATCGTTTGCCGCCTTCCTTGGTGAAGCGGAGGATGATCTTGAATCTCCCGAACTCGTCCATCATCGGATAAGCCTCGCTGAGCGCCTCGCCGGTCATCTCGGGATTGCGGTTGACATAAAGCTCGCTGGTCCGGATCTCCCCATTGCGTCCCTTCAGTTCGAGCGTCATTGGCTCGTAGCCGGGAGGCGCTTCACTCAGCGGGATCGTCTCGGGCGTGCCGTCGCGGTACACGACGCGGAAATCGAGCTTCGTACTCTTGGCCAGATACGGTCCGGATGCTACAATTTCCGCGACTTTCTTTCCGAAGAACCGAACGCGAATCTGACCGGGTCCAACCTCGTCGGCCCGGCATCCGCCGAGTTGCCCGGCCCGCCTGTTCACGGCCTTCAGAATTGACTGCCAGAAGTCAGCGCGGTTCTCGGCGCTCACCTTCGATAGGTCGAATTGCAGGAGCACTGCGGCCCCGGGCTGCCTTTGCTCGAGGGCTCGCACGAGAAAAAAGGAACCGATGCTGAGCCCCACAAGGGAAACCACACCGGCGACGAAAACCACAATCAGACTGACGATCAGTGCCCTCCGCCGTCGCTTGATTTGCGGGAGCAGTGGCGGTAAGGGCGAAGTTGGGATGGCCTTGGGCGCCGCACTGGAAAAGGGATCCATGACAATCCGCAGAGGATGCGGCGTTTGAGTCGTGGAACGCCACCAGAATCTCGGCATTGGTGGTTCACGCGAGTCACATCTGTCGCTTTCGGCCGTGTGGTGGATTGGGGCCTCGGTCAATCAAGATGACACAGCGTCCCGTTGAGGCCATACCGGAGGGCGGGCATAAGTTTCCACCTCATTCCAACCACGCTCTGCCGTCACTGTTGCGTTTTCAGTGCCCGTTCAGCGGGGGCTGCGACCTTGAAACGCAGATGCCGGGGACGTAGGTAGTGGCAAACGGGTGCAGCCGATGGACAGCGGTTAGGTGTGTCCGACGTCAGAGCCTCGGCATCTTGCTGGCCTCGGCCTTCGCCTTCGCTTCGGCGGTTTGCTTCGCTCGTTCGTAGGCCGGAGTCGTGATAGACAGGCTCATGTTCTGCTGCCAGTGCGCGGTGGCACCGTCGTCCCGTTTCCAGTCTCGTGACAGGTTTCTGAGGTGCGGATTCGAAACGTCAGCCCATTTCGCGCCTTGGGCGTTCACGGTGAGGACGGTCAGGATCTGCTCGTCCGTCCATTCGCCGCGTTTCGAGTACGAAATCCGGGCGCACCGCCCGTCAATCAGGTCAGAGATGATGAACCAGTCGTCCTGTCGAAAACTCAACTCCGGTCCGAGTTCAATCGTCCGCCCTTGAGTCGTGATCAACGCCTTCGACCTCGCCACTGGTTGCCCAAAGCGGGCGACCAACTCGGACTCGGTGTCTCCAAGGCGGGCCTGAGCCGCGATTGGGAGCAAGAGCGCCGTGATTGTGAGAAATATCAGGGTCTTCATCGTTCCTCGGGCCGCCGCGCCGAAAACCTCATTGTTTCAGGAGATACCGTAGCAGGTTGCCCTGCCGGGATCGCGGAATTTCATCACGAATCGTCACGTAGAAGCGCCAAATTGCATTCGCCGTTGCACCGGGGTCCTTGATGGACGGCGAGTCTATGTCAGCCAGCCCGGCCAAAGCTTCCGGGGCCTTTTTCTTGAGATCCTCGATCACCGTATCGATATCCTGTTTAGCCTGTGTCTCGTTAATGGGCTTGCCTCCCGTCGCGATGGCGCTGGTGATGATCGCGACAGTAACTGTCATGTCTTTTTGGATCGGATAGTCCGGCAGCAGGCGCATCGGATTCGAGTGCAGGCCGGCTGGATTGGTCTCCACGGCAATCATGACTTTGATGACTGTCGCCGGTTGAGAGTCTTTGTACTGTTCCAGCAAGGAAATCCAGAAATCCACCGCCTGCAGTAAGGCCTCATCCGAGGCGCGCGGCAGCGACGCCTTAAGCTTGGGGGCGAGAACAGCGCGAACGCGATCGCCGACAGCTCCCTCGGGATCACCGGCGGCAATCGACTGCCGCCACGCCGCGTCGAGTTCCGCATAAGTGTCCGGGGCAACCTCCCGGAGCGAGGCCATCGACGGATAAATTCGGGTAAGATCGTATTTGCCAATATCCTTGGCGAACAATCGGCTCATCCCGAAGCGCTCGCCGAAGGTGGCGCTCGTAACCACTCCGGCTTTGATCATTTCGTCGATTGACGGAAACCACATTGTCGAGGACGGTTCCGCCAAGGCGCGGTTGATGAAACGCTCGTCGACACCTGCAGCCGCCATTGCCGACCGCGTTTCGCCGTTAAGGAAGGGAAACTTAGCGCCGGAAACCCCTAGGAATGAGCTCGCATGGAAACCAACCTTCGCCCCGTTGGCCACGTACCGCTCGTGCCCCGCCAGAAAAATCAAAGTGGCCGCGCTCTCGCATGATACAGAGACATACGTCGTCATTTTGCGCTCGGCCACAATCCGCGCGATGTCTAGGGCCTCGTGGATCCGGCCCCCGGTGTTGTTGACATGCAGGATTTGCACGTCCGGCACGCCGGACATGAAGGAGCGGAAATCCTGCGCACAACCAGCCGGCAAGCCACCGGTGATTTCGACTTCGCGGCCCGAGGGCAGAACCGAGATCTCCATACGCGGAACATTCGGATCGCCCCGCAGCATGGCGACCGCATCGTTGAAATGCGGGATTGTCAAAGCAGTCGCCACGATCGCATGGCCCCCAATGGCCAGTGCGATCCCCATCCATCCGCACATCTCCCCAAACGGAGAGCCTCCGCGCCGGATATACCTTCGCGTGCTGCGGCACACTCCGACGAATTGCCACACGACAACCCAGTAGACGACCGCATAAGCCAGCATGGTGGCGATCGCCATCACATCAAGGTCGACCTTGCTCCCAAACGCAGATGCAGCACCCACCAGCACGGCGAGTCCGGCGGAGAGGGCCACGAGGTTCACCCAGTACGATTGCGCCAAACCGAGATCGCCATGCCAATGCTGGACGCAGTATTCGCGCAGTGTGCCTTTCGCGGGCGGCGGGCGCGGGCTTGAGATCCTTGTTTGGCCAATAATCATCACGCGCCTTCCTAGTCACGCCGTCGCCAAACCGACCAAGATCAGAATCCAGTAAGAGGCTCCCAAAATCAGCAAGAGAACTTGGCCCCAAGACCAAGGGTGATAAGAGGGCCGGATCGGAAGCGATTCATTGATCTGCTTAATGAAATCTTGGACGGGCAGAAGGCAAAACACCGAACTGATGATAACGGCGTAAGGGAGCCATGCCATCCCCGGCGTGACTGAACGAAACATTCCGTTCCCAAAAACATTGAGGAGAATATAACCTATGGCCAGGCCTCCAGGCGAGAAGGTGGCCTTGCATCGAGCGTTCGCCTCAGGAACCTGCTTGATCGCCTTCAGCAGCCAGTACATGAAAAGGACACTGAAGAAGGCACGCCAGAATGGGGAGACGTTGGATCCGCACCGTACACGGAGAAACCGCCAATTGCGGTAACTCCAAAGCGTTTGGTAGAACCCCAAGCTCACCAGGCTCATGACGAGCAGCCGGGAGGTGGGGATATAGAAGAACAGGGGTTCGGTCGGACCTTCCGCGAGCGGCTCAGCAAGAATCGGCTCCGCGCACTCTTGGAGTACGGCCGCAGGGGGCGCCGGCGGTTCAGGCACAAATGGCGGAGGCTCTGGCACGAACGGCGGCGGCTCTTCACGCGGCACGAATCCCGGTACTTGGGCCAGTGTCTGCCAGCCGGCCCAGCCAGAAATCCACGCCCTATCCGTCCCTTCCAACTCGTTTTGCGCGACCCGAGCGTTGATCTCGTTCAACTCCAGCGGGCCAATCCGTGTTCCATTTTTGTGGACGTAAACGTTCATCAGCGATGGCGAGGGGTTCGTTCCGTCTCGGCCACGGGGTGGCGGCTCGTTAGTTGGAATTTTTCGCCCTGCATATTATCAGTTGCCGCTGCGCCCACTTCAATCTCGTTCTCCAACGACGCTGGGTTTTGAACGCACAGCCACCCGCATGAGCGTGGGCAGGCTGGGTCAGGGGCAGAGCGTTCGCGCGCTGGTATGGGTGGGCATGGGAGGAGGGGACCGGCACGCGGCGTGTAGTAAATGCATTTAGTTTGCACATACACGCCTGCGGCCTATAATGCCTTGGCATGAAACTTTCACCGGCGGTCAAACGCAGGATTCTGAAGGACATCGCCCTAGGGCACTTTCGCGTCGAATCCTACGCCGAATGTAAGGCTAAGCTCGCGGCGAGAGCCACCAAGCCCGCCCGCCGCCAGTCGGCATCGCGCCCGCCGCAACGCTGACGGGCGACTGGAACCTGCTTTCTGGGACGCGGATGGGCGCCAAGCCTAGCTGACCTGCCGCCGCGCTGCGCCTACGCTGACCCCGATGATGACCCTGGTCTTCCCCGACCTGCACGAGCCACCGGCCGCAACATTGGCCGCGATTGATCGGATCATCGAGCGCGAAGCCCCGGATCGGGTCGTGCTGCTTGGGGATTACTTTGACGCGCGCGACGACACGCCCGCCGACGCCGCGCGAACCGCGCGATGGCTCAAGACGAGCCTGGCCGACCCTCGCCGCGTTCATCTGATCGGCAACCATGACGCGAGCTACCTCTGGCCGTGCGAGGCGACCCTCTGTCCGGGCTTCTCGTGGGAGAAGGAGGAGGAGATCCGCCGCGTCCTGGGGCCGGACGCGGCCCGGCCCTTCGTGTTCCACGCCTGGGTCGACGGCTGGTTGATGACGCATGCCGGGCTCTCCGCGCACTGGGTGCCCGCCGGCCTGCATCCGGACGTCCTCGACCGCTGGCTGGCCGCCGAGGCGCAAAAGGCCCGCGCATCCTTCGCGTCCGACAAGGCACACTGGTTTGCCTCGGTCGGCCACAAGCGCGGCGGGCCATCATCGGCTGGCGGAATCCTGTGGTGCGACCTCCGCGAATTTCGGGCTGTGCCCGGGGTACGCCAGGTGTTCGGCCACTCGCCCGCAAAGCAGCCGCGTTGGATCGGGAAGGGACAGCTCTGCCTCGACACCAACCTTGGCTCCGGCCCACAGCACTATGCTATCTTGAAGGCCGGGGCGATTGAGGTCTGCATGTTTTCACGCCGCAAGCTCGCGTCAAGCCGTGCCATCGATGCACTCTTTTCGTAGATAGAAAGCGACGTTGCGCAGAAAAGGTTCCAAAAGTACAAACGGCATGAGGCGCGCGTCGTACCCACAAGAGCTGTCTGTAACGTCTCGTTGCTTCCTTTCGCCAGCGATCGCTTATCAGCCCATTTATGACCCAGTCGTCGCCAAAACTGCAGCTTAGTATAGCGGCAGTTGCACCTGGATCGAAGCATTTGCAGGGTGTCTGTGCACTCTGGAGTGTGAATCGAGCCACCCTAGGTCTGTTTCCGCAGGGGGCTTTCGAGGCTTACGCGAGTAAGGGCGGAATCTACGCAGCGCTGTCCGAAGAGAAACAGGTGGTCGGCTACATGGCATTCCGGATCTCGCGCGGATGGGTTCGCCTAGTTCACCTTTGTGTCGCCGAGGAGTGGCGACGCACGGGAGTCGCCCATCAGCTCGTGGGCAAACTGAAGGAGCTGTCGTTGGCGGCCGGCTTGCAGGGAATTACGCTGAAATGCCGCCGGGATTATGAGGTTGCCCGCAAGACTTGGGAACGGCTCGGGTTCGTCCCACGCGCAGACGTGGCGGGACGAAGCCTAGACGGCAGCGAATTGACAATCTGGGTGTGCTCAAACCATTTGCCGGATCTCTTCTCGACAACGGCCACGCCAGATGATGACCGCCTGCGGGCGGCCATCGATGCGAACATACTCTTCGACCTTTTCGACAAATGGGGCGGGCGCAACAAGGAGGCCCTTGTGCTGAGGGAGCCGTGGATCAGCGACGCGGTAGAGATCGGCGTGACAGATGTGATACATACGGAGATCGACGCTTGCCTGCGCGACGACCAAAGGCGCCACTACCACGAGCGCGCCCACGACCTGCGTGAGCTGCTCGCCAACGAACCCGAGACTGATCGGAAATTCCGGATTATTCAGGGGATCATGGGATGGACCGCGCCGACAGACCGCCAACGGCGCGACATGCTTCATTTGGCCAAGACGTCGGTCGCGGAGGCTTCGATCTTCCTGACCCGAGACGGAGAGTTGCTCGACAAGGTGGACGAGCTGGAGGCGGAATTGGGCATCCGGATAATGCGGCCCGCCGAAATGGCGTCGTGGCTCGATGAGGCCGAACGGAGCAAGCTGTACGAACCCGCGCGGCTGGCGGGCACCGATGTCGCATTTCGACAGGTGAGGGCGGAGGAGATCGAGGGCTTGTGTCCTGCGTTCCAGGCAGCCAACTCCGGGGAGACGGTTGACCAACTCCAAGCGCGGCTGCGGACAGCCGTGTCCCAAGTTCGAGCGGGCACCTGCACGCGCGTGGCCGTAATGTCCGAAGGTGGGCCGCTTTCGCTCGCTATCGAGAGGACGGAGGAAAATACGGTCGTCCTAGAGCTGCTTCGGTTCTCTCGCAGCCGCTGGGCTGCAACCCTTGCACGCCATCATCTGCTGCAGTCGATACTCAGTGCCAGCCAGAGCGGGAGGCTCACCGTCCAGATTATAGATCCATTCCTTGCGCCAAGCACCATCGATGCCCTGCGTGAACTGCACTTCGTCTGGCGCAACAACCGATGGGTCCGGCCACTCGCCTCATTTGTCGGAGAATGGCCCGATGCCAAGGGTTTCTTGGCAAAGACGCTTGTCCCCACCCTGGGCTCTCAAGAGGAAGTCGAAAAAGTACTGGCGGCGTTCGGCGAAGGGAGGATCGAAACCTCAAGGGCTGCCGCTGCGGAGGCTCGATTCTGGCCCCTGAAGGTCTTAGGTGCCGGGGTGCCGACGTACTTGGTGCCGATCCAGAGGGCGTGGGCAGCGCCGCTGTTCGATGCCGAGTTGGCCTGCCGGGACCTATTTGGGGCACCGCCAGCCCTAGCGCTCAACCGGGAGAACGTATATTATCGCGCGGTAAGACCAGGCAGGATAACCGCGCCGGCGAGGATTCTCTGGTACGTGAGCGGTGCCGACGAGCAGGGCGGCACTATGGCCGTACGCGCTTGCTCGCGCCTAGTGGATGTTGACGTAGGGCCCGCAAAAGACCTGTTCCGCCGCTACCATCGCCTCGGGATATACGACTGGAAGCAGGTCCTCTCCATTACCGGGGGTGAAGCCCTCGGACGGATCATGGCCCTGAAGTTCTCGGACACTGAGGCGCTGCAGCGCCGGGTCCCACTCCGCGATCTCCGGGAGATCGGGATTCGATCAGCGCCCATGTCGCCCCGCAGGTTGACGGACGACCAATTTCTGAAGATCTATCGTCGCGGTGAAGCTCAGTTGGCCCATGAGAGATGCCTTGCTCTTATCCCTTAGGCCCCGGTTCGCTGACGCCATCTTCCGGGGCACCAAGACGGTCGAGCTTCGCCGCACTCGACCCCGCATCTCTGCGGGAGGACTCGTGATTATCTATGTGACCTCGCCCCGCCACCGGATCGAAGGAGCATTTCGGGTAGAGCGAGTGCTCGAGGCTCCGCCCGGTGTGCTCTGGAGATCAGTGGCGCGGATGGCAGGGGTCACTTACGACGAGTTCCATGACTATTTTGACGGGAAGGAAGTCGGATTCGGCATCGTGATCCGAGATCGGTTTCAGCTCAAGCGGCCGATCCACCTCCAGAGGATGCGGACGAAGCGACTGCTTCCACCGCAGGGGTATCAATACCTGCCTGGGGAATCCGCATCGGCGCTCATCCGGGGAGCCTGATCTGCCGGCGCTGTGGAATGGCGCATTTCCGGTCTCGCCCGTCATCCGAACATCCCGGAGAACTCGACCTCCGCCTGCTCGGCCTCCTCCAGGGAGGCGATGACGGTCTCGAGCGTTTCGATGGCGGACCCGATTGCCTCGGCCTTCTGGCCGTCACGGAGGTTGTCGGGCATCGAGTCGAGCCAATTCTGGAGTTCGTCCCGCAGCTCTTCCACCTTGGCCTTGACCTCGGAGATCTGGGCCTGAACGGCGGCGAACCGGGCAGGCCGGCTTGGCGAGCGTTTCGATTCTGCATCGCCTCGGTCTGCTTGGGATTGTTGTTCCCCGTTCTGCGTCGGCTTCTTGCTGCGCCGCCGGCGCCGCTTGCCGTCGGCGCCGGTGCGCGTTTCGGCGTGTTCGGCTTGTGCATCCCCGTCGGCCCCAGCCGAACTTGCAGAATCTGCAAGTTGAAGGTCTTTCCGGACGTCATCGACCATAGTGTGAGAGACGGAGCACAGCCGCGCGATCTCGTTGCTCGACAAGCTGCCAAACTCCTTGAGCGCCAGCTCGACCGAGCGTCGCTTGTCCGCGTTGGAGCGCGGGAGGCCGTGCCTGCAGTTGGCGTCAATGGCAAACTTGAGCGCATCCTGGTGGCCACCATGATGTATAACGGCGAGGCACTCGGTGCAGCCGTTCTTCATTAAGGCGCGCAGGCGGTGCCACCCATCTACAACAACGTAGCATTCCCCTCGTGCGAACAGGTGCACCGGCGGGAACTTATCGCCGGCGGCCATCTGTTCGGCGTACTCGTTTACCTTGTCCTCGTTGATGGCGGCGCGGGCCCGGAATGTCTCGTCGAAGTCGACGAGCGAGAATGCTACGCGAACTTCCTTCTCGCCATTGGCGCCTGCCGAACCACCGGGCGTGGGCTCGGTCTTTTTTGCCTCGGCAGGACCGGCTGGGGGAGCCGTGATGTCGGCGCCAGTGTGGACCTTGGTCACGTTCGAGCTGGACGACGCGTCTGGTTGGAGGTCACGCGCGGCCTCGGTTGCGCTCAACGGGCTGTCGCCGTCTTGGTTGCCTGTTTTGGCTTTCGATTTTGACCTTTTCATGGTGTATGTGCGGTTGGGGGTGGCCGACCGGTCTCGGCAGATGGCCCTTGCCCAATGGCGGGTGGGCGGGTCTGCGCGGACGGCGGGCGACGGCGTATGGTCCGTCGCACATCACAAGAACAGTGGTCGCAACGGCTTTTTTGCTTTGGCAGCGCTTTTTTCGGGGCCGTCCAGTGGCCTCCGCCGTTCGCATCGTCACGGTCATCGACATGGGGCGCCCGGGGTTCGGCCTTTGGAGGAGGCGTAGCCCCGGCGCTGAGTCGGCGGGGCCTTGGTCGTTGACCAGCCCAGCCCAGTTGCTCGGGACGGGAAAGCAGATGGTCCGGGGGCCACGCTGGGGGAGTTCAGGCTGTCCTTGCGTGCTCTGACCCGGGGGGCAGAAGACTGCCCGGTTGGGGGCCGTGACGTAATTGTTTACAAGGCCGAGGCCGTTTTGGCTATAGACGCGCGCGTGCCGCCTGCCGCTTGTGCCGCGTTGTGGGCGGGAACCGGAGGATGGGGCGTGAGCGTGGTGCGGCCGACGGTCCGTGGCGGTTCCCGTGTGATGTTGGCCGGGATGTCTGAGTGCCCCCAGCGCCGGGCAGCTAGACTACGACGACGCGACCACGCGATGCCGGCCGGTCAATGAACTGGAAATCGAGGGCCGGGTCGCGGGGCCAGGCGGGCGCCGCCCCCGGAGCATCATGGCGCACGGCGCCGGGCGTGAAGACGCGGGGGCACACGGGCGTCGCCGGAATCGGGAAACTCGACAGCGAGAAAAGTAAGTCCTCGATCCCCGGGCCGGCCGGCCGGCGGAGCGGCTCCCCGGGCCCCGGTGGCACTACGCCCCGGAGCGCGTACAGCCGCTCCACGCCCGCGGGCAGCAGGTGGATTGTGTTGCTGCGCCTGTAGCGCATGACCTTGCCCTCGTTAATCAGGCGCTGGAGGAGGGCCAGAAGCCGCCTACGTTCCGCGTGGACCGCCCGGACATACCCTGTTCCGGCGAAGATCCGGGCCAGCCGCGTCAGGGTCGACCACAGCTTGACCGGGCCCTCAGGGTTGTAGTCAGCTGACCATAGCAGGGCCAGCTCCTCCAGCGTCATCCCGTCGGTATCTGTCGGCATCACCTTCGGCGTGATGGATCGGAAATAGGCCAGGCGGCGCTGGCGCTGCGCAATGAGCGGCGCCTTGAACTTGGCGACCAGAGCCTCCCTTGTCCAAGTACTTCGGGACATCTCCGTAATTACGTGGCGCGATGGGCTGCACCTCGTCCGCTGCCGGCCCGGCCCGCCGGGCTCTGAGACCGGCGTGGCGCAGGTTCTGTCAAGCCTGGCTGGCCGCATCTCGCTGAGGGTCGTTGGGTCAACGGGCCTTCTTTGGTGAATGTCAGGTTCGCGGATACCTCAGCCCATCGAGGCGAGCTCGCCTGACGGGTGCACCGGGCTAACTAGGATCCTGAGGGGTGGCGGTAGCCTTCGGCCCCTCGAAGCGCTGGCACATCTGCGCCGAGCTGGAGGCAACAACCTCGGCCACCGCCACCAGCATCGCGGCCAGCCTGCGACGCAAGACCGAGGCCCGCGGATGAACCAAGGCGTCATGGTACTGGCGCAACCTGCGGATCGGCCAGCGCGTCAAGGCCCCGGGCTGCGTCACCGCCGCCCGCGTCCTGGGCCGCGTGGCGCCCGAGAACGTGGACTCCGCGCGGACCGGGGGCGACACCACCTGCGGGCTCATGATCGAGAACTCGTCACCCGTGCTGCGCTGGGCCGGGGGCCGGCAGGAGTTCTTCGCCGCCGTCGTGGGCCGCCGCAGGCGCTTCGAGCAGAACGTCGCCCGGGGCGCCTTCAACGACGCCAAGACCGTCTTGGCGAAGTAACCGGGCTTCAGCGTCGACCCGGTCTAGGGGCTCGTGCCGCATCCGGGCCGGCTTCGAGGCGGGTTGCTGCCGGCTCAGGGTGTCGGTGCGCGTGGACGTGTCGGATTCCGACACGTGGGGAACGTGGGGAAATTCCCCACGTCGATGCGGCGTTGATCGGTGACGGTCTTGTGGTCGACTCCACGCAGCTCGGCAACTTGCCGGTCGCTCAGCTTCGGAAACTCCGAACCTGCCGTCCGCGCCCATGCGAGTTTCGGTGGAACTGGCGGATTCCGCCAGTCGCTTTTGCATGGTTAGCGACAAGGTGGTGTTCTACCCCGCACAGCGCGGCGGTCTTGGGATCACTGATCCTTTGGCCCGAATTTCCACTGCGGCGCGCCGCCCTCCGGATCATCCCCGTTCCCGTCCGCGCTGAGCTGCTCGGCGCGCAGATCCAGCGCCGCCCGCAGCCTGCCCTCAAGGTCGTGCGACGTCAGGTGCACGATTCCCCAGCCCGCCGCCTTGGCGTCGCGGTTCTTGAGGTAGTCTTTCCGGCGGCGGTACTGGTGTACCTTCCCATCCACTTCGACCAGCAACGCCAGGGACGGGATCGCGAAGTCGAAGGTCCAGGGCTCCAGCGCGAACTCCTCCGTGAACGGCAGCCCGTAGTCGAGCAGGGTCCTGCGCGCCCTCAGCTCGAGCGGGCTGGGCGGCCTGGTCCGGCGCCTGCCGGTCTTGAACCGCCTGGGCCGGTCGCAGTTGGCGCAGATGAACTTCGGGACCTGCGGCTGGCGGGACGAGGGGATGAAGATGAAGCGGCCGAGGCTCGGCTCCTTCCACTTCCGGCAGCGGACGCATTGTTGAATTAATTTTGTGTTCAAATCCGAGTCCTGCGTTTGACGATGTTGAGGGTATTGCTGGTGAAGCTGAAGGGCTGGGCGTTTGTGATCACCAGCTCTAAGAACAGACAATTCTGCCTCAAATTGCATAAAACGCCTTCAGATGCGTGTTCATGGCTAAGTTCCTATAGCTGAGATTGGTTGCGAAACTTCTGGTGAGCGTGGCCGAAAATGGGAACATCTACCCGTGGTACACTCGTGGCGCGTTTGTGTCTCTCGACACCGCGCCACTAAAGTCGGTGTGCGTGACGGTGTCCGGGGACACTTCACCTTTTTGGTGGCGCGGAGGGCACAATATGGGCCGGGAGTGACGGCCCAGCAGCACGGCCGGAACTCAATCCGGTCTTGCTACATCGAGCACTTATGTCGGACCGACGCGGGCAGGGTCTCCAAGGTCTTTTCCTGCCGGCACCCGGCTGTCGAAGGCCGAGTGATCCGCAGCTCACCCTTACGAGGCGCGCCCGCATCGGGGCGTGAGAGCGTGGCGGCTGAGCTGAGTTTCGTTCGCCCATCCCTTGCGAGGCGGGACCGCATCTGGGTCGCGAGAGCGCTGCGGCATGGGCCAACGGCGTGAAGAACGGCTGCCGGTTTTGTAAACATGGCGATGAAACTGCCTCCTCCTCCCCCGTCCCGCTCGCCGCCTCCGGCTCGCCGCGGGGCAGGCGCCAAACCCTGCCGTCCGCGCCCATGCGGGCTCCGGCGGAACTGTCGCTTTCCGACAGTTGCCGGCGCTGTGCGTTCACCATGTCGTCGCCGACGTCAAAGAGTTCGGCCAGCTGTCGAGACGAGAGTTTCGGGAACTCCCGCAGCGCGATCTCGACCGCCCTGCGCTTGTCGGCGTTGGTGCGCCTGACCTTGCCGTCGGCGCCAAGACGTGAGTCTGAGCTGGTGACCGTCACCAGTTGAGGACGTAGGCCGCGCCCACGAAATTGTTTACAAGCGGTATTTAATTTGTCGCTACGGTGGGCGGGATATATTCTTCCCCGTGATGCACGAACGCGCTACCGCGCTCGACTACGCCACGCGCACCGTCTTCGCGCCGCCGGGCGGCGAGGCCGACGGCGAACTCGACCAGGCGCTGGACGAGTTGGTGCAATCCTTCGGCGAGTGGGCGGTGGCTGCGGCGGTCCTGCGCTCCTCCGCCGGCCGGCGCCTAGCGCAGGGCGAAGAGCGCTCCCTCCAGATCCTGCGGCAGGTTGGCGTGCTGGTCATGGACGCGCAGAATCCCGGCTCACCGGCCAGCTGCTCGGCATCCTAGGCGGCATCGAGCTCGTGACCGGAGCCAGGGCCAGCCTGGCCGACCTGGGCAAGCAGGCGATCAGGAAAAACCTGGCCAAGCTGGCCGGCCGCCTCGGCGTGCCACGCCCGCTCTCGACGCCGGACGCCCGCTCGCCACACCGCCCGACGAATCGCAGCAACGGCCACGGCCATGGCGAACCAGGCCGAGCTGCTCGAGGCGACCCTGCGCCTGCAGGCGGAACCCGGCGTCGCCCGGCTCGGGGTGTCCGTGCGCCCCGCCGAGGCGTTTCTGCCGCCCGATTCCGCATTTTGTTAGAATAGCGTTAGAATCGTTGCACTATCCTCTGAAAGTGGTGCCCAGGGGGGGACTCGAACCCCCATGCGGTTAAGCACAGGCTTCTGAGACCTGCGTGTCTGCCAATTCCACCACCTGGGCGCGGAGCGAACGGACAGGAGTAACGCACGCCCCCGCCCGCGCAAGAAAGATTTCGGCCGGGCAATCTGACCGCAAGCTGACGCAGGCGCGGCGGCGGGCGGCCAAGCGCACAGCGGCGGTGTCTAGTGTTAGTGCGGCGGCCGGGTTGGCGCGGCCGTCTGCCGCGTGACAGGAATCGGGCCGCCGCCGACCGTCGTTGCCCCCGCCGATTCTTTGCCCAAGAGGTACTCCCATGAATTCGCGCCTTCGTCTTGAGTCCTGGCGTTGCCGCCCGTCGTTCCTCCGGTCGAACCATTCTCGCCACCAGAGGCAGTGGGCGCCCGCCATCGGTTGGCTCCTGCTCGGCCTGCTGGTCGTTCCGCCCGTCGGTCGCGCCCAGCCCTCCGGCGGCCCCTATGGTCCAATTGAGCAGAGCTATGAAGTGCCGAAGGACGCCGCGCACGTTTACTATGTCGCCCCCGATGGAAAAAGCGATGCCCCGGGCACGGCCCTCGCCGCGCCGACCACGCTGGAGGTCGCCATCGCACGCGTGGTGACCGGCGACGCGATCGTGCTGCGTGGAGGCATCTATCGGACCGGTGACCTCAAGCTGAACCAGGGGATCACCCTGCAGCCCCACGCCGATGAGCATCCGGTGCTCAAGGGAACAGAGGTGGCGACCAAGTGGGTGGCCCAGCCCAACGGCCTGTGGCGCACCACCTGGTCGCGCCTGTTTCCGTCCAAGCCGCAGGACTGGTGGCGGCGCGAGCGCGAGGGCCGGAGGACGCCGCCCTGGCGTTTCAACAACGACATGGTCTTCGTCGACGGCGAACTCCTGCGCGCGGTGGGCTGGGAGGGCGAGATCGACGCGCATTCGTACTACATCGATTACGAGACCGGCCAGATTTGCCTCGGCGTGGATCCGACAAACCGGCTCGTCGAAATCACTGTTTTCGACAGCGCGCTCGTCCGGACGACCGGCTCCTGCCACGGCAAAACCTCGGACGGCCGCGGGCCGGTGATCCGCGGTCTCACCTTCACGCAGTACGCCTATCGGGCGATCGAGATCGAGGGCCGCGAGCCGGAGGGACGCGCCGATCCCGCCACCTACGGAAAGGAGGTCGTCGGCACAACGCTGGAAAACGTCACGATCTCCTTCTGCTCTCGGGTGGCCGGCTATTTCCGGGGTGACCGGTTCACCCTCCGTCACTGCCTCATCAGCGACACGCGCACCGAGGGCGTCTATCTCATCGCTTCCTCCGACTGCCTGCTGGAGAAAAACATCTTTCGCCGGAACAACATCCAGGGGATGACCGGCTATTACCCGGCGGGGGTGAAAATCTTCAACCAGTGCCACCGCGTCACCTGCCGCGACAATCTCGTCATCGATCAGCCGAACTCGAACGGCATCTGGTACGACGTCGGCAATGTCGACGGTGTGTTCGTCGACAACTGGGTCGAGGGCGCCCTCGATGGATTCTTTTTTGAGATCTCCAAGGGGGCGATCTGTGCCGGCAACGTGTTTGTCGGCTGCGACAAGGGCATCCGCGTGCTCAACAGCTCCAACGTCCGCGTCTATCACAACACGCTGGTCAACACGGTCGCCTCGTTTGAGCGGACGGAGCGCAGCGCGGTCGGCGATCACTTCGGCTGGCACCCCAGCACCGGGCCGGACGTCGACCAGCGCGAAGGGCATGTCTTCGTCGGAAACCTGCTGGTAGCGGATGAGCAGTTTCACAAGCCGCTCCTGCGGTTCGAACAGACGAAAGCCCTGTGCGGGCGGCTCACCCGGCCGCAGGTTACGCAGCTTGACGGCAACCTCTATGTGCGCCGCGCGGGCCCGGCGGGCCCGCCGGAGGCGAGCCCGCTGCTCGTGTGGAGCCCGGCGACGGGCGAAAACTGCACGGTCGAATGCGCGACCCTCGATGAATTACGGAAGCTGCATCCGGAGTTCGA
>Ga0335081_10009543_pt1 | contig 15634 bp, 15 predicted proteins | sample Lox_Sample_35_FD_206713 | JGI IMG/M metagenome (GOLD analysis project Ga0335081, IMG submission 206713) | Soil microbial communities from Loxahatchee National Wildlife Refuge, Florida, United States - Lox_Sample_3.5 | ecosystem: Environmental > Terrestrial > Soil > Wetlands | place: USA... | reverse complement strand
GCGGATCGAGGCAAAACGGCGCGTCGAGTATTTTGAGATGGAGACGCGATCGTTCCTGACCCGTTGCGATAGCCCGCGGGTTCCCTTCCGCTGGACCATCAACCCGTATCGCGGGTGCGAGTTCGGCTGCAAGTACTGCTACGCGCGCTACGCCCACGAATTCATGGAACTGCGCGATCCGCTCCAGTTCGAGCGCAAGATTTTCGCCAAGCATTTCGACGCCAGCGCGTTTCGCGAAGAGCTGCGCAAGCTGCCACGCGGCGAAACGGTCGCGCTCGGAACGGCGACCGACCCGTATCAACCGGCTGAACGGCGCTATCGCGTGACGCGCGCGATTTTGGAAGTTTTTGCCTCGACCGCGGGACTGCGGCTTGGGATCACCACCAAATCGGACCTGGTCGCGCGCGATATCGACGTGCTGGCGGAAATCGCGCGCCGCCATTTTCTGAGCGTGCACGTGACCGTTACCACGCTCGATCGCGACCTGGCGCGCCTGATCGAGCCGATGGCGCCGCGTCCCGACCTGCGGCTGGGCGCGGTTCGCAAACTGACCGCCGCGGGATTGCGCGCGAGTGTCTTCTGCGCGCCGGTGATGCCGCTGATCAACGACAGCGATCCATCGCTCGATGCGCTGGCGAAGGCCGCCTCGCGCGCGGGGTCGCACAACTTCGGCGCGAACGTTTTGTTTCTCAAGCCCTGCTCGAAACAGGTTTTTCTGCCCTTCATCGACGAGCATTTCCCGCAGCTCGCGCGGAAATATCATGAGCGCTACGATCGCATGGCGTACTTGCGCGGCGATTACCCCGAGCGCCTTCAGGAGCGCGTTCAAAACATCCGCCGCCGCTATGGCTTCGACAAGAAGAACACGCCGCCGGAGCCGGAGCTGTGGCCTCGCGACGAGCAGTTGGAGCTGTTTACGCCGGCTCCTTGAGCTCGCCGTGCTCGATTTCCATGGCCGGCTCATCCTGCGGAGGCTCGGGTGCGGCCGATTCGGCCAGCGGCAGCAGGACGGTGAAGCGGCTGCCCTCGCCCGGCGTGCTGGCGACTTCGATTCGCCCGCCGTGCACTTCCACGATCCAGGCGACGAAGCTCAGGCCGAGCCCCAGTCCCGGCGCCGCGCTGGTTTCCGCGGTGCGCACGCGATAAAAGCGATCGAAGATATGCGGCAGGTTTTCCGCCGGAATGCCCATGCCGGTGTCTTCCACCACCAGCCGGGCCCATTGCGGCGTGTCGGCGAAACCGGCGGAAACGCGCACGAGTCCGCCCGAGGGAGTGTACTTGATCGCATTTGAAAGCAGGTTGGAAAGCAGGCGCTCGATCTGCGTGTGATCGCCCGAGACCAGCGCGCCGCGGTGAAGATCGGTGAACAGCGAAAGGTTTTTCTCCTCGGCCGGAATCTGAAACTGCTCGGCGACATCCTGGGCGATAGCCGCCAGGTCGAGAGGAGCTTTCTGCAGCACGAGCTGTCCGGATTCGGCCTGCGAAAGCAGCAGCAAGGCGCGCACGATGTTGGAAAGTTTTTCCACGTCCTCCAGCGCGTTCGCCATCGCGTCGCGATACTGATCCGGCGTCTGCGCGGTGAATAGGGCCACTTCGAGCTGACCGCGGATGGCGGTGAGCGGTGTGCGCAGTTCGTGCGAAACGTCGGTGGAAAAGCGCCGCGTCTGTTCGAAACTCTGGTGCAGTCGCGCGGTCATGCGGTTGAAGCTGTCGATCAGGTGATCCAGCTCGTCGCCCGCGCCGCGCAGCGGAATTTGCAGCGACAGGTTGGCGCCGGTGATCTCCTGCGCCGCCTGCGCCACCGAATTCACCGGCCGGATCGCGCGCCCCGCCGCCAGCCAGCCCAACCCGCCCGAAAGCAGGATCATCACCGGCAGCGCCAGAAAATAGATGCGCGTGAAATCCCGCACCGTGCTCTGCACCGATTCAAGCGACCGCCCGATGGCGAAGAAATATGGCCGCCCCTTATCGTCCGGCGTGCGCCCGGCTTTGATCAGGTACGCCACGCCGTCCGAATCCCAGCGCTTGTGAACTTCCGGCTCGCTGAGGCTCAGGATGCGACGGATCTCCGCGCGCGAATCCACGCCGATCGATTTGTAGGTATCCGAGACTTCCAAAACCTCGCCGTTCGCGTCCGTGACCAGATCGATGTGGCGCAGCCGCGTGACGATAAAGTTCTCTTCCGGATCGGTGCGATCTGCGACCCAGATGGGCTGCTGATTTTCGATGCGCAGGTAGCCCTTGGCCGCGCCCCACTCTTCTTCGAGCGCGGCGCGCATATCGGCTTCCATGTCGTATTCGAGCGTCTTGCGGTAGAACAGCCCGATGGCGACCATCAGCACGGAAAAAAACAGCACGAAGCTCAGCGTCAGCCGCATGCGCAGGCCGCGCATCTTCTGCACGGGCAGCTTGCGGACGCCGAAAACTCGCGTGAATCGCGCCATTATGCCGTTTTCTCGCCGGCCTTCTCGGGGATGTCGAGCATGTAACCGATGCCGCGCACGGTCTGAATCATCTTGAGCGGGAACTTGTCGTCGATCTTGCTGCGCAGGTGCCGGATGTACACGTCCACGATGTTGGTCAGCCCGTCGTAATCCATGTCCCACACATGTTCGACGATCATCGTGCGCGAAAGCGGTCGCCCGCGATTGCGCATCAGGTATTCGAGAATGCTGAACTCCTTAGGCGCAAGCTCGATATTTTCGCCCGCGCGCGTGACTTTACGGCGGATGCAATCGAGCGAGAGCTCGCCCACCTGTAACCGTTCCGGAGTGGGCTGGCCGCGGCGCAGAAGCACGCGCACCCGCGCCAAAAGTTCGACGAAGGCGAAGGGTTTCACCAGATAATCGTCGGCGCCGCCTTCCAGGCCCTTGACGCGATCGTCCACCTGGTCGCGAGCGCTCAAAATGAGCACCGGCGGGCTGGTTTTGCGGTTGCGGATCTTCTGCAGCACGGTGAGGCCGTCGATATCGGGCAGGCCCAGGTCGAGAATGATGAGGTCGTATTCGGTGGCGTGAACCATCTCCACCGCCTGCGCACCGCCGCCTGCGACATCGACGGCGTAGCCCGCGCTTTCCAGGCCGCGCGACAGGAAATCGGCGATCCGTTTTTCGTCTTCGACGACGAGGATACGCATACACCTTCAGTTTAGCCGTTACAGGCTCGAGCCGTTCATAATGGAGGCATGACCATCGATGAGCGCCTCGAGCGGCTGGTGGAGCGGCACGAGGCCCTGGCGCAGATGGTGGAATTGCTCGCGATCGAAACGCGAGAGCTTCGCGCGGCAATTGCGGATGTTCACGCAGAGCAGGAAAAGGACCCCGAGCACATCCACGCCCTGGTTCGAATCGCCGAGATCCACGAGCGCAGACTCAGCGATCTCGAAGGCAGCGAGTAGCGCTACCGTGCGTGCTTCACCCGGTAATCCTCGGCTGCCGGCATGCGAATGACTTTGCACATCTCAAACAACCGCGACCTCGCCCGCATCCCCACCGCTTCCGCCAGCGTTTTTTTATACACCGCCACGCCGCCCGGGCTTGTATAATCCGCAACCTTCCCTGAAATTTCCGGATCCGGAATATTTGTGGTCGCGATCAGGGGCTTCTTGTGATTGCAGCGATACGTAATGATGGACGTTACCGTATCTTCCACCCAATCCGTCACCCGATGAGCGCCCAGATCGTCCAGCACCAGCACTTCGGCATCGAGCGCCGTGCGGTACGCCTCGCGATCCGCCGTGCCCGACGCCTGATCGTATCCCGCGCGAATTCGCTCCAGCAGGTTTTGATAATCGAAGAACACGCACTCGTGGCCCTTGGCGATCAGCGCCTTCATCACGCCGATCGCAAGGTGCGTCTTGCCCGTTCCGGGATCGCCGATCAACATTAGACCCGGCTTTTCGACTACGGGAAAATCGCGCGCAAAGCCGCGCGCCTGCCTGAGCGCGATCCCCAAGCCATCGCGCGCGATGGGATTATCGTGCGGCACCTCGAAATTTTCCAGCGAGGCGCGGGCGTAGTTGGCCGGAATGTTGGCGTTCTCGATCAGCGCCTCGCCGCGATTCGCCGAAACACAATCGCAGCGCGCCGCGCCCGATAAACCGTCGCGCTCGACGATTCGCCATCCGGTGCCTCCGCAGTGAACGCAATTGGGGTCCGGCATTACTCGATCACCATCAGCACTTCTCCCGCGGCGACGGTCGCATCGGCGCGCGTTTTCATCTCCGCCACGCGGCCGGCTTTGGGCGATTTCATCTCATTCTGCATCTTCATCGCCTCCACCACAACCAGCCCCTGACCGGCCTCCACCGCGTCGCCCTGCGCCACCAGGACGCGCACGACTTTTCCCGGCATCATCGCCGCGATTTTCTGCCGTCCTTCGCCCGCGCCCGCCGATTTCCGGCCGCGCATCTCGCGAGGATCGAAAATCTCCACGCGGAACGCGCGCCCGTTCACGCGGATTTCGCCGCCCGCCGCGATCACCTCATAACTGCGCTCGCCGATCAGCACCGAAAACGACCCGGGGACCGCCGGCGCAATGGAGAACTCGCGTTCGATCGTTTCGCCGCCCTCGCGCTTGTAGCGCAGCCGCCCGCGGTCCACGATCAATTTCGCGGCAGCGCCGTTGATGACCACGTCGCGCGTCATCGCATCAGGTCCTCGCGCCCCGCCGCGAGCCACGCGCTCTTCTTTGCGTGGGAGGGCCGGTCTTGCCGGCTGTCATCTCCGGATGCGGCAACAGCCGCGACCAGCGCAGCGACCGCTTCCGATTCGATGTCCGCGGTGCCGCACCCGCGCGCCTCGAAGCGATCGAGAAAGGCCGTCGAAAGCCGGCCGGCGATGAACTCCGGATCGCGAAGGATGTGGTCGAACCATCGGATATTGGTGCGAATCCCCTCCACGCGATACTCGCCCAGCGCGCGGCGCATGCGCCCGATCGCTGCCTCCCGCGTGGGCGCCCACACCACCAGCTTGGCAAGCATGGGATCGTAATCGAGGGGAACGGTCCAGCCCGCGAAAACCCCCGAATCGAGCCGGATCCCCGGTCCGGCGGGCTGCTCCAGGTATGCGATCCTTCCCGGCGACGGCATGAAATTGTTGCTCGGATCCTCCGCGTAAATCCGGCACTCGATCGCCGACCCGCGCCACGCGACATCGCGCTGGTCGATCGTCAAATGCTCCCCCGCGGCGATACGAAGCTGCCAGTGGACCAGGTCGAGGCCGGTGGCCAGCTCCGTCACCGGATGCTCCACCTGCAAGCGCGTGTTCATCTCCAGAAAGTAAAAGTTCCGCTCGCGATCCACCAGGAATTCGCACGTACCCGCGTTGAAATAGCCCGCCGCGCGCGCGATCTTCAGCGCCGCCTCGCCCATTTTCGTGCGCAGCTCGGGATGTTCCAGCATCACCGGCGAGGGCGATTCCTCGATCACCTTTTGATGGCGCCGCTGGATGGAGCACTCGCGCTCGCCCAGATGAAGCATGTGCCCGTGGCGGTCGCCGAGCACCTGGATCTCGATGTGCCGCGGTTCGACCACCAGTTTTTCGATATACACTTCGTCATTTCGAAACGCGCGCAGCGCTTCACTTGAGGCGTCGCGCAGCGCCGCTTCGAGATCCTGTTCGCGATCCACGTTGCGCATCCCTTTTCCGCCGCCGCCGGCCACGGCTTTGAGCAGCACCGGATAGCCGATTTCGCGTGCGACACGGCGCGCATCCTCGGGATCGCGGACGGCATCTTCGGTCCCGGGGACCACCGGCGCACCCACGCGAATCGCAAGCTGCCGCGCCGCCGTCTTCGACCCAACCGCGCGGATCGCCGTGGCGGGAGGGCCGATGAACACGATCCCGGCGTCCTCGCACGCCTGGGCGAAATCGGCGTTCTCGCTCAGAAAGCCGTAGCCTGGATGGATCGCTTCGGCGCCCGAGCGCCGCGCCGCCTCGACGATCTTGTCGATCCTCAGATAACTTTCGCGCGACGGCGCAGGCCCCAGGTGCACCGCTTCATCGGCCATGCGCACGGCGATCGAGGCGCGATCGGCGTCGGAATACACCGCCACGCTCGCGATCCCCAGCTCGCGCAGGGCGCGAATGATCCGCACCGCGATCTCCCCGCGATTGGCGATCAGCACTTTCCGGAACATGAACCGTCGATTGTAGCAGTGAGAATGGCCGCAGATAAACGCGGATGCACGCAGATTTCTGGTCGAGACACGATGTGCGTGTAAACACGGGTCTTATAAGTTTGCATCTGGGGCTACAAACGCTCACTTCAACGTCACCACCGTCGCGCCCCAGCCGCCGGCCTCGGCCGGAGCGTCGGAGAAACTCTCGACAAATTCCGTCCGCGCGAGTACTCCCCGCACGATCTCCCGCTGTACCGCGATCCCGCGCCCGTGAATGATCCGCAAGTACTTGAATCCGCGTGCGCGAGCTTCCTCCAGGTAGGCCTCGATCGCTTCCTTCACGTCGCGTGGCGGAAAGCTGTGCAGATCGAGAATATCGGTGATAGGGACCGAAACCGGATCGTCCATCGGCTCTTCGGTCATATATTTAAAAGGATTCTAAAGAAATTCGCCGGCCGACTCGATTGTATACCTTAGAACTGCTTGGTCGGGCGATCCAAGCCTCTAGCCATTCTTTACCTAGGACGGCTCTTTCGCGGGAGGTAGCTGTTAGAATCGGGTTGAAACCGTAAGGCAAGCGATGCTTTGTTTCCTTTGTGGCAATAAGATCGGACTGGTGAGATCGCTCGTAGATCAACAGTACTGCTCGTCTGAGCATCGCAAACAGGCGCGTCTGGCCGGAGCGCAGGCCATGCGCGAGGAAGAGGAAATCGAGCTGTGGGCGGTTGCCAAGTCCAAGCGTCGGGGCCCGCGGCAAACGACGCCGGGACAGGCGGCTTCGATGGCCCTGTTCGTGATGGTCGGCGCCCTGCTGGTGGCCGCGGTGGTGATGCCGGGACCGGGACCGGGGAGCGCTTTTCCGGCGGTTTCGCTCGACCCGAACGTCAAGCGCGGGCTGTTCGAGAAAGTGGGCGATTCGTTCAGCGAGATGATCCGCTCCCGCGCGCCCGTCACGCTGCACCACGATTTCAACTCGAATCTCAACTGGACCGGCTGGACCGCGTCAACGGTGCCGCATATCGACGATCCCCGGCACGGCGCGCGCATCGACGATCCGCGTTCGCTTTCAGCCTCGGCGCCGGTGCTGCGCATCTGGCGGCGATCCACCGCCCTGCAGAACTACCAGATGGAGTTCAGCGGCGCGATCGAGAAGAAAAGCCTGAGCTGGGCGTTCCGCGCCAGCGACGAAAAGAATTATTACGCGACCAAACTTCTGATCACCAAACCCGGTCCGCAGCCCAACGCCGGGCTGGTGCGCTATGCCATGATCAACGGCCATGAATGGGATCGCACACAGCTCCCCCTGCCGCTGACGCTGGAACGCGGTGAAAACTACCGCGTCCGGGTGAGCGTCCAGGACGATCGTTTCATCACCTACCTGAACGGCCAGGTAATCAGCTCCTGGAGCGACAAGCGCCTGCTGCGCGGCGGCGTCGGCTTCTTCGAAGATGTCGACGATCCTCAGAAGGTCGCCTGGGTGAACCTCTCGGAGCGCGACAGCCTGCTCGGCCGAATGCTGGCGCACTTCTCCCTGATCGTTGCGCCCGGACTGCCCGAGCTGCCGTAAGCGCGCGAGTAACGCGGCTCACCTGCGGACGCGTATCCGCTTCCTGACCAGCCCGAGCCCAACCAGCCCCGAGCCCAGTGTGAGCAGGGTTCCGGCTTCGGGCGCCTCGGATGAGGACGATCCCTGGGTGGCGATCTCGAAGCCCGTAAGATTCGTGCCTGGATTGCCGCTCAGCGCGTTCAGCCACAGCGTCGTGAGGCCCGCCGTGTTGATCACGCCCGTGAAGCTGGACCCGGTTGAGGTAACAAAGACTCCTCCACTCGCACAAGAGCTGAATGTGCCGGGACTGGAGTCCATGCACAGCGTCTCTCCGGTCGGGTATGAGGTCGAAAAATTGACCCCGAATCCGTAGGTTCCCGATGGAAGCACCACTTCGATCGCATCTCCGCTGCTCGCCGGCGTGTCCAAGTCCCCACCCGACGGGGTTGAGAACATTTCGTTGGCCGTACCGGTGGAGTTGAACGCGATGAACTCGGTGCCGGTCGTGAGATCGACGTACTCATCGTTCGCCACCGAGCCGAATTGAGAGAGACTTCCGGTGAAGGTGATCAGAGACGACGTGGTCAGGCTGTCGGTCGACGCGTCGCTCAGGAACGAGCTGTTACTCGAATAGTACGAAATGGTCGCCTGCGCTGGCCCCACTGCGCACAACAATCCCGAGATGAAAATCAACAGTCTTCTTTGGGTCATTTTCCGTTCCTTCCCGGCACACCTCACCCGAAACGGGGTGTGGGCCCCTCCGAATCGTCGTCCCGATTCGGAAACTATGCCGTTTTGACATTGGTGCGCGATCGGAGCGTTTTGTCTCCGGTCAGGAAGGCAAGGATAATCCCGTAATCCCTACGGTTGAATGTAGACCCGCACGCGATTGCTCGCCTGCCCGCCTACGTTCAGGTACAACTCCGCCGGGCCGGAATCGACAATTTTGGGAATTTCGATTTCGACCAGGTAGAAGCCGATATACGGCGCGAGCACCGCTCGCGTCACCTGGACCGGCTGGCGATCGAGGAACGCCTGAACCGGCGCGACCACCCGCGGAGGATTCTCCTGCGGCCCGGGGATGCCGGTGGGCCAGTCCGGGTTGACGCGACCCAAACCGGTCGCGAGAATCTGGATGCGCCCGCGCGAGTGCGCGGGATTCATGGCGTCCAGCATCACGCCGCTGTCGGCGTCGAGCAGAAGGGGGGTGCCGTCGGGATCGACGAAAATGGCCGGCGCCGTCGAAGCCAGCGGTACCGCGGGAAGGGTTCGCGAGCCGGAACCGTTGTCCACGGCAAGCGACACCGAATCTCCCTGGACGTCGAACGGAATCTGGAGCTGCGATTCGGAGTTGCCCGCTGCCAGCACTGGAACCGCGACGTCTCCGGCTCGCGCCGTCTCTACACGCGCCCCCAGTACGCTCACCAGCGCTCCCGGAGCCGTCGCCTGCGCGATCTGATCCGCGGTGGAAACCACGCGCGGATCGCGGAAGCGGTGCGGCGCGAGCATCGCAAACACACCGTAGCCGTCGGTGGCCGCCCAAAGCTGATGCCCCTGATCGTCGAGACGCACGTCGGTCACCGGCGCCTGCGCCAGGCCGGGGATCTGCACCCATTTGGGCGGCGCGGTCGCAAGCGTCGCCAGGTCCGTGTAGGTCATAAAGACGCCGTTGGCCGTGGCGACGTAGATCGCGCCGCTCGACGGATCAGCGGTAACGCCGCTCGCGGTCACGTCGGGGAGGTTCGCGGTGAAATCGTCCCAGAAGATTCCGCCGTTCTCCGTACGTTCGATATGCACCGGGGAGGTGCCTGCCGGCTGATTCGTCCGCGCGCCAAAAACCGCCAGCGCGACGCGGGAGTCCTGCGGGTCGATCCAAAATCGCTCGACCGTGCCCGCCGCTGCGACCGGAAAGCTGATCCACGACGCGCCGCGATCGGACGATACCGCCAGCGTCGCGTTGGCCGTTCCGGTGTAAATATAATCGCCCGCAGTAGCGATCGCCGTCACGTTTTGGCCCCGCTGAGAGCTGTACAACTGCCGGAGCTGCGCTTCGATCGCGAGATCGAAATTCTGCGCCGGAGTCCAGGCGATCTTTTCACCCGGCTCCCAGGCCACGGCCGATCCGTCGGCGAGCTCGATACGCACGCCCTCCTCGCCCGAGGGCAGACTGAGCAGCCGCGTTGCAGGCAGGTTGGGCAAGGTCTGATTTAATCCGCTCCAGGTTTTTCCCCCATCGATCGACCGGAACACGCCCGCCGATCCGCCCACCGCGATCTCGTCGTCATTCGACGGTGAAACGGCGAGATCGGCCAGATCCCCCACAATCGACGCGCCACGATACGAGGTGAGATTGTCCCACGCCGCTCCATTGCTCTCGGAGCGATACGCGAATTTGGCTACGGCGTAGATTACCTTCGATCCGCTGCGCACCCGCGCTTGCCCATCCGGCAGGGTCGCCGGCGCCACTCGCGGAGGCAGATCCGGCGGAACGGCGACGTTCGATGGATGCCAGGTTTCAAAATCTGACGTTTCGAGCACGCGTCCCGATTGTGTGTGAATCAGAAGGGTCGCGGATGCCGAATACCACACTCGATCGACCGGTCCCGTCGCTAGGCCGGCGAGCGAGAGTTCGATCGCCGAGTTGCCGACCCTCCTCCAGCCGGAATCCGGAACCGGCTGCGGGTCTTGAGCCATTAAGCCCATCCCGGTGAGTACTGTGGCGATCAAGACCCTGACTGTGGCGTTCCTATACACCAGTTTGGTCCATTGTACCTTGAATTGATCGGCAGTTTTCGCTGAAACTGTTGATAATCATAGCCCTAGAGAAGTAGGATTTTTCCCGGACAGCTACTTGCTTTGCAATTTTGGTGTTAGACTAGCTCGTGTGTTAGTTTTGCGATGGGCGGCTGTTGGGGGCCCAGGGGATCGTGTAGTCATGCAGGGCAGAGCACGCGGCAACGCGTCGTCGTCGAAGCTGGCCAGGTTGTGCATGCTGTTGGCAGCCATGGGCGCAGTGTGCTCGGCCCAGTTTTTTGGTTTGGATTCAGGACAATACGCGGCCAAGGTGATCTCGCTGACGGGTCGCGTTTCCGTCATCCGCGACTCCAATCCTGAGCCGTGGGCGCTTCAGGTCAACGATCACGTCCAGGCCAAAGAACTGATCATCACCGGTGCGGACGGCCAGGCGACCTTCCAACTCTCTGACGGATCGACATTTGTCGTCTACCCCAACTCGCGCGTGGTGTTTCGCAAAAACGAACCCAACTGGCGCGATCTGCTGGACGTTCTGGTGGGCCGGGTCAAAGTTCAGATCGAGCATCTGTACGGCCCTAACCCGAATCGAGTGCTGACTCCGACCGCGGTCATCTCGGTGCGCGGCACCATCTTCGATATCACGGTTGACGAGGAAGACGAAACCACGCTGGTCGAGGTCGAAGAGGGTGTGGTCGACGTGCGCCACGCCATGCTCGGCGGCAACACGAAGACGCTGACTACCGGCGAAACGCTGCGCGTATATCGCGACGTGCCCATCGCAAAAAGCCGTTTCGACAAGGGTCCCGTGTTTGCCCAGGTGTTTCGGGCGGCGATCAACGCGATCAGCACCTGGGAATCCAGAGTTCCGCGAGGTAGCGCGGGCGGCATTGGCGGCGGCGGAAGCGGATGTGGAGCGTGCGGCGCCGACGACGGCTCGAAGGGCGCGCCTCCACCTCCGCCTTCGTCGCCTCCGCCGCCACCCCCGGCAGCAGCGCCACCTCCGCCTCCGTCGGCTCCGCATTTCGTCGAATCCGGCGGCCACATGATCATCCTGTACCCGGATCATCCGGATCACGAATCGCGCTGGCACAAAGTGGGGCGAGTAGTCCTGCAGACCGCGCGCCGGATGTTTTTAGGCGAGCCGCTGGGGCAGGAAGTGATCGTCGAGTATCAGTAGCCACGGGTGGGTGGCCCGCAGGCGCTGCTAGCTCTTGCCGGGTATTGTTCTCCGCTCCTTCATCACGGGGCTCCCCAGCGCCTGCCTTCGGCGTTGGGTATCGCGAACATGTGACATTGAGACACCGCATCGACGCCCGCCGCGCGGAAATGAGAACCTTTCCGCAGATTGAATTGCCCGCGGAGGTTCGCCACCAGGTGGCGATGGGCAGCATCGATGTTGACACGCTGGAACACCATCTGTTCCATTTCTGCCGTCTTACCGCTACGGAAAATTGACTGGAACGGTGACCGGGCTGCGGAGGCAGGAAATCCTTGACCACCTCCGCAAGCTAATTTCTGTGAGCTGACCGCCGCAATCGTCGAAGGCCGGGTAGGCAGATCCGCGCGCGCCGCGCTACGCGGCTTCCCGCTCAGCCATCTCGCTGGTCACTTTAGCCACGCGGATGGATCTTGCGATCCCGAAGAATCGCAGCAGCTTCAGCGTGATCCAGGAGATGTCGAACTCGTACCACGCCAGGCCATGCCGCGCCGAGGTCGGATGCGCGTGGTGATTGTTGTGCCAGCCTTCCCCGAAGGTCACCAGCGCGACCATCCAGTTGTTGCGCGAATCGTCGCGTGTGTTGAAGCGCCGCGATCCCCACAGGTGCGTGATGGAGTTCACCGCCCAGGTCGCGTGCCAGCCGAACACCACGCGCACGCAAATTCCCCACAAAAACAGCGGCCATCCGCCGATCGCGATCAGGATCGCGCTCATCCCCACCAGCGGCACCCAGTGATAATTGTTGAGCCGTACGTAAAACGGATAGCGCGCCAGATCCGGCGCGTATTTCGACATCGCGCGCGTGTTGTTGTGCATCGTCTCGCCCCAGATGAGCCAGCCGATGTGCGACCACCACTTGCCGTCGTGCGGCGAGTGCGGATCGCCCGGCTTATCCGAGTTCTGATGATGAATGCGATGCGTCGCGACCCAGGTGATCGGGCCGCCTTCGAGCGTCAGGGCTCCGCACAGGGCGAAAAAATATTCGAGCGGCCGCGGCACCACATACGAGCGGTGCGTGTGCAGCCGGTGATAACCCAGGCTGATGCCCAGCCCGGTGCACATCCAATACAGGACGGCGGTGATCGCCACCATCTTCCAACTGAAAAAAAACAGCGCGGCAACGGCGCCGATGTGGAAAAGGATGATGAAGGATGTGGTGACCCGATTCAGGCCATGATGGGGGATTTCAACGATATCGTTCACTCGAGCTCCAAGTTCGACGTTAACAGGGATTACTTCAGTGAATTGTAAGAGTTATGTAATTTCGAGCCGTAGCGTCGAGCTAAGAGTTTCCCTTACCGGCAGATGCGTGGATACACGCAGATCGCCTTCGACAATCGGCTTCCATCTGTGGCATGTGATACACTCCGGCCATGAACCGGCGCGAACTTTTGCAGATTGCAAGCGGGACGCTGGCCGTCGCGGCGTTCCAGGATGACGCGATTCCGCGGGCCAAGGCCGCTTCCGACGCGACCAACGGCCATTCGGCAGAGGAGGTCGCCCACGACGAGGATTTCTGGAACGATATCCGCGACGCCTTTACCGTCGACCGCAACATCATCAACTTGAATAACGGCTATTGCAGCCCCTCGCCGCGGCCGGTGCAGGACGCCATGCGGCGCTATCTCGAATACAGCGACATGGGGCCGTGGCACACCATGATCAATGTGCTCGAAAAACAGGTCGAGGTGGTGCGCACTCGCCTCGCTGCGACTGCCGGCTGCGATCGCGAAGAGATCGCCATTACGCGCAACGCCAGCGAGTCGCTTGAAAACGCGCAGTACGGAATCGATCTGAAGCCGGGCGACGAGGTGCTGACCACCAACCAAGACTATCCGCGCATGCTGACCACCTTCCGCCAGCGCGAGCGGCGCGAAGGCATCGTACTCAAGACCATCTCCTTCCCCGTTCCTCCGCCCAGCATGGACGATCTGTACCAGCGCTTCGAGCGCGCGGTCACGCCCAAAACGAAAGTGATCCTGGTGTGCCACATCACCAACCGCACCGGCCAGATTTTCCCCATCCGCCGCATCTGTGACATGGCGCACGCGCGCGGGATTTCAGTGATTGTCGACGGAGCGCACGCCTTCAATCATTTCCCCTTCAAGCTCTCCGATCTGAATTGCGATTACTACGGCACCAGCCTGCACAAGTGGACCTGCGCGCCGATCGGCACGGGATTCCTGTACGTGCGCAAATCGCGCATCGAGGGGACTTGGCCGCTGATGGCCGCCGGCACCCGCCAGAACGCCGACATACGCAAATTCGAGGAGATCGGCACGCACCCCGCGGCCAACCACGACGCGATCAGCCAGGCGCTGGTGTTCAACGAGAACATCGGAATCGAGCGCAAGGCCGCGCGGCTACGCTACCTGCGCAATCGCTGGGCGCACCGGCTGCGCGAAAATCCCAAGTGCAAAATCCTGCACAGCGAGGACCCTATGCAGTCCTGCGGGATCGGATTTCTGGCGTTTAACGGTGCCGACGCTCAGAAAATCCAGAATGCGCTGTGGACCAAGTACAACATCCTGACCGCGTACATGGGACACGAAGAGTACAGCGGCCTCCGCGTGACGCCGCACGTCTACAGCACGCTGAAGGACGTCGACTACTTCTCTGAGACGGTGGAGAAGGAATTGAAGGCGTGAGAGCAGCCGGCATTCATTTATAGGTTGCGGCTACGAAAAGGTAGCGGAAGCTACTCGGTGTCGCGGGTGCGCTTTTTGCGGTTGCGCTTACGCGCCAGGGCTTCCTTGGTGCGCTTCTTTTCGCCGGGTTTCAAGTAGAACGAATGTCTCTTGATTTCCTTGATGATGTCTTCCTGCTGCACCTTGCGCTTGAAGCGCCGCAGCGCGCTCTCGAGCGTTTCCCCATCCTGGAGATGGACTTCAGCCAAACGCGATTCACCTCGCTTTCGAAACTATTTCAGAATAGCAGTATCGCCGACCCAATAACCGAGTCAGCACTCGTTCGAAAATACCGGACCAACGCGCGGCATGACGCCGCGCCTCAATTCTCCCGGCAACGAGGCGCGACAGTGATGGAGCGCGTTGGTCAATTCTTATGCCAACTCGGCGAGCAGCTCGTCGCGATTTTCGCATAGACTCGTTCGACAGAGGACAAGCATCCCAGTCATGATGACCAAACGCAAGCTCGGCAATTCGGGAATCGAGGTTCGCCCGCTGATGTTCGGCGGCAACGTTTTCGGCTGGACCATCGACGAAGCGCAGTCGTTCCAGGTTCTGGACGCTTACGCCGCCGCCGGGTTCACCTTCATCGACACCGCGGATATGTACTCGCGCTGGGTTCCCGGCCACCCCGGCGGTGAATCGGAGACCATCCTGGGGCGCTGGATGAAGGCGCGCGGCAACCGCTCGCGCATCGTTCTCGCCACCAAGTGCGGCCTGGATATGGGCGACGGCAAGAAAGGCCTCTCGCGCAGGTATATTTTGCAGGCCGCCGAGGACTCGCTCCGCCGTTTGCAGACCGACTACATCGACCTGTATCAGTCACACACCGAAGATCCCGAAACTCCACTCGAAGAAACGCTGGGCGCCTACGCCGACCTGATCAAGCAAGGGAAGGTCCGCGCGATCGGGGCGTCGAACTATTCGCCACAGCGCCTTGAAGCCGCGCTTGAGACCAGCGCGCGGCTGGGAATCCCGCGCTATGAGAGCCTCCAGCCGCACTACAATCTCTATGATCGCGCCGCCTACGAGCAAAGTCTCGAACCCATCTGTCTGCGTCACGGCCTGGGCGTAATCCCGTATTTCGCTCTGGCGTCAGGATTTCTGAGCGGAAAATACCATTCCGCCGCGGACGCACGCAAGAGCCCGCGCGGCGAAGGTATCGTGAAAAAGTATTTGAACGAGCGCGGCATGCGGATTCTCGCCGCGCTGGACGCAGTCGCCGCGAACTACCAGACCAAGCCGGCGTCTGTCGCCCTCGCGTGGCTGATGGCGCGGCCCGGCATCACGGCGCCGATCGTCAGCGC
>Ga0335081_10009542_pt1 | contig 15635 bp, 10 predicted proteins | sample Lox_Sample_35_FD_206713 | JGI IMG/M metagenome (GOLD analysis project Ga0335081, IMG submission 206713) | Soil microbial communities from Loxahatchee National Wildlife Refuge, Florida, United States - Lox_Sample_3.5 | ecosystem: Environmental > Terrestrial > Soil > Wetlands | place: USA... | reverse complement strand
CATTGGTGGGAAGGAACCGACGCAAACGGCAAGCAGCGCAACATCGGCGAGACCACGCTCGAGTCGCCGCTCGGCAGCGGACCTTATCGCATCAAGGATTTTTCCGCCGGCCGCAATATCGTCTATGAGCGCGTGAAGAATCATTGGGCGCACGATCTCAACGTCAATGTCGGAATCAACAATTTCGACGAGCTACAATTCCTGTATTTCCGCGACACCACCGTCGCGCTTGAGGCGTTCAAGGCCGATACCATCGACTGGCGAAACGAGAACAGCGCCAAGAACTGGGCGACGGCTTACGATTTCCCGGCGGTATCGGACAAACGCGTCCTGCTCGAGGAATTCCCGATTCGCAATTCCGGCGTGATGCAGGCTTTTGCTTTCAATATTCGCCGGCCGAAATTCCAGGACCCACGGTTGCGGCTCGCCTTCAACTACGCGTTCGATTTCGAGGAAATGAACAAACAGATTTTCTTCAATCAGTACAAACGCATCACCAGCTATTTTGAAGGCACCGAGCTCGCCGCCACTGGACTGCCGAACGGGCGCGAACTCGAACTCCTCGAAACCGTGCGCGACAAGGTCCCGCCGGAAGTGTTCAAAAAGCCCTACACCAACCCGGTGAACGGCAATCCCGAACAGATCCGCGCCAATCTGCGCGAGGCCCTGCGCTTGTTGAAAGAAGCCGGCTACGAGGTGCGCGATCAACAACTCGTCAATGTAAAGACCGGCGAACCTTATTCGGTCGAGCTCCTTGCCGCCGATCCAAGCTTCGAGCGCGTGTTCTTGTTCTTCAAGCCGTCGCTGGAGCGGCTCGGCATCACGGTCGCCGTGCGCACGGTCGACGAGGCGCAATACGAAAATCGCCTGCGCAATTGGGACTTCGACATCATCACTTTCGCGTGGGGTGAATCGCTTACGCCGGGCAACGAACAGCGCGGCTTTTGGGGTTCGCAAGCCGCGGACCAGCCCGGATCGCTCAACATGATCGGCATCAAGAATCCGGCGGTCGACGCCATGATCGACCAGATCATCTTCGCCAAGAACCGCGCCGATCTCGAAGCCGCTACGCACGCGCTCGATCGCATCCTGTTGTGGAACCACTATGTCGTGCCGCAATGGACCTACGGCAAAGTGCGCACCGCGCGCTGGGACCGTTTTGGTCATCCCGACCCGATGCCGAAATACGGCCGCTCCGCCTTCCCAACGGTGTGGTGGTGGGATGCCGCGAAGGCGGCGAAGACGTCAGGGCAGTGATCGCAATTACACGTCGTCTATCGCGCCGCCGTCTTCTTGTTACGGGCGTAGGTGCCGCCGCAAGTGGTGCGCTCGATCAGCGCGGCATTTCCGCGACCGCGGACATGATCGAGTCCCACGGGCTCTCCGCGTTCGGCGAACTCGCCTACCCGCCCGATTTTCCGCACTTCCGCTACGTCAATCCAGACGCGCCAAAGGGCGGAGTATTTTCGCAAATCGGCCCCGACCGTCTCTACAACCAGAATTTTCTTACGTTTAATTCGCTTAACACCTTCATTCTCAAGGGCGACGCCGCCCAAGGCATGGAACTGACTTTCGCCGCATTGATGGTCCGCTCCGGCGACGAGCCGGACGCGATGTACGGCCTTGCCGCGGAGAAAGCCCGCCGCTCGGCCGATGGGCTCGCCTATCAATTCCTCGTCCGCGCCGGCGCCAAATTCCACGACGGTTCGCCGCTCACGGCGCAGGACGTGGCTTTCTCGCTCAATATCTTGAAGGAGAAGGGCCACCCGCTGATCAGCCAGTTACTGCGGGATTTTCTTGGCGCCAAGGCGGATGACGACGTCCGCGTCACCGTGAGCTTCGCGCCAACGCGCGCCCGCGACGTGCCGCTCTTCGTTGCCGGCTTGCCGATTTTTTCCCGCGCCTATTACGCGACGCGGCCGTTCGATCAATCGACTTTGGAGGTTCCGCTCGGCTCAGGGCCCTATAAAGTCGGCCGCTTCGAACCGGGCCGCTACATCGAATATCAGCGGGTGGCGGACTGGTGGGGCGCCGATCTGCCGGTGGCGCGCGGACACAACAATTTCGATACGCTGCGATTCGAATATTACCGCGATCGCGACGTTGGCTTCGAAGGCTTCTCCGCCCAGTCTTATCTGTTCCGCGAGGAGTTCACGTCGCGGTTCTGGGCGACCCGATACGATTTTCCCGCCGTGAAAGACGGACGCGTCGTGCGCGACGAAATACCCGACGACACACCGTCGGGTGCGCAAGGCTGGTTCATCAATACAAGGCGGCGGAAATTTGCAGATCCCCGCGTGCGCGAGGCGCTCAACAATGCCTTCGATTTCGAGTGGACCAACAAGACCATCATGTATGGGTCCTATAAGCGTACCGTTTCGGTGTTTCAGAACTCCGACATGATGGCGAGCGGACCGCCCACACCCGAGGAGACGACGCTGCTCGAGCCGTTTCGCACGCAATTGCCCGCCGAGGTATTCGGCGAGCCTTATACGCCGCCGGTGTCCGACGGATCCGGCGAGGATCGCGCCCTGTTGCGCAAGGCGGCGCAACTCCTTGGCGAGGCCGGCTGCCCGATCCAGAACGGCAAGCGCGTGCTGGCGGACGGCACCCCGTTCACGCTCGAATTTTTGATCGATGAGCCGTCATTCCAGCCGCATCACATGCCATTCATAAGAAACCTCAAGGCGCTCGGCATTGACGCGAGCCTGCGCATCGTCGATCCGGTGCAATACCGGGCGCGGCGCGACGACTTCAATTTCGATATCACCATCGATCGCTTCAGCTTTTCCTCCACGCCGGGGGATTCGTTGCGCTCGTTTTTCTCTTCTCAAGCCGCGGCGCTCAAAGGATCCAACAATCTCGCCGGCATTGCCGACCCGGCGGTCGATGCCTTGATCGAAACCATCATCGCCGCCGGATCGCGCCCGGCGCTGGTCAGCGCCTGCCGTGCATTGGACCGGGTCATCCGTTCCGGCCGTTACTGGATTTCCAACTGGTACAAGGCGTCACACTGGATCGCCTATTGGGACATGTTCGGCCGCCCGCCGACGCAGCCGCGTTATTTTCGCGGCATTCCCGAAATTTGGTGGTATGACTCCGCTAAAGGGGCGAAAATCAAGCTGAGGGGCTAGCGCTCGCGTCACCGTCACACTTGTCGCAGCCAGCTATGCCTTTATGCTGCCGCGCGAAGGAAACGCGAAGGTCTTCCCGTCGTTTACGGTCGAGGTTGCAGCAGTGGACCGCGCCACAAGCGGAACAAATTCCGGAACAAGTTCGCCATCAAACCGCTAAATCAGCAATGACAGCACCGGGTCCATAAAGCAGTTATGACCGCTTACATCGCCCGCCGCATCCTGTTCATGATCCCCACGATCTTCGGGATCATGCTGGTCTCGTTCGTAGTGGTTCAATTCGCACCGGGCGGACCGGTGGAGCGTGTCATTGCCCAGCTCTCGGGCGCCGATACCGGCGCCACGTCGCGCATATCCGGCTCCGCCAGCGGCGATTTCAGCACGCGCGGCGGTGCCGCCAGCGGCGGGGCGGCCGAAGTCAACTCCAAGTATCGTGGCGCGCAAGGGCTCGACCCCGCCTTCATCAAGAGCCTCGAGAAACAGTTCGGCTTCGACAAGCCGGCTTACGAGCGCTTCTTCATCATGCTGTGGAACTATGTTCGTTTTGATTTCGGCAAGAGCTATTTCCGCGACGTCAGCGTCCTGCAGCTGATCAAGGAGAAACTGCCGGTTTCGATCTCGCTCGGAGTCTGGATGACTCTCTTGAGCTATCTGATCTCGATTCCGCTCGGCATTCGCAAGGCGGTGCGTGACGGTTCGCAGTTCGACATCTGGACGTCCGGTGTCATCATTGTCGGCTATGCCATTCCCGGCTTCCTGTTCGCGATCCTGCTCATCATTCTATTCGCCGGCGGCTCGTTCTTTCAGATTTTCCCACTGCGCGGCCTGGTATCCGACACCTGGTCGCAATTGCCGTGGTGGCAGAAAATTCTCGATTACTTCTGGCATCTGATTCTGCCGATTATCTCGATGGGCCTGGCAGCTTTTGCGACGATAACCCTATTGACCAAAAATTCGTTTTTGGAGGAGCTGCGCAAGCAGTATGTGCTCACAGCGCGCGCCAAGGGCTGCTCCGAGCACCAGGTGCTCTACGGTCATGTTTTCCGCAACGCGATGCTGTTGGTGATCGCCGGTTTTCCCGGCGCGTTCGTTTCCGCGTTTTTTGCCGGCTCCCTGTTGATCGAGACCATCTTCTCGCTCGACGGACTCGGTCTCTTGAGCTTCGAGAGCGTGCTCAACCGCGACTACCCCGTCGTGTTCGCCAATCTTTATATCTTCGCGCTGATCGGTCTTGTCGTGAACCTGATTTCCGACCTCACCTATACCTGGATCGATCCCCGCATCGATTTCGAGACGCGGGAGGTTTGAGGTGGACGTCAAGCTCGAGGCCGAAGAAAGAATCAGGCTTCCCAAGAGCGCGCTCGGCCGGGACGAGCTACGCCCGGATGCCGAGCCAGCCGGCCCGATGGGGGTCACCGCACCGCCGCGAGGCTTCGAATTCTCGCCCCTGAACGCCCGGCGTTGGCGCAACTTCAAAGCCAATCGGCGCGGCCACTTTTCGCTTTGGGTATTCCTGGCGCTGTTCATCATTTCGCTGTTCGCTGAGTTCATCGCCAACGACCGGCCGCTGTTCATTCACTTCGACGGCAAGAACTACTTTCCGGTTTTCGTGACCTATCCGGATACCGAATTCGGCGACACGCTCGGCACCGCCGCGGACTATCGCGATCCGTACTTGCAGCGGTTCCTCGAGCAGCATAACGCCACCGTTATCTGGGCGCCGATCCGGTTCTCGTATCGCACCATCAATGATCGGCCGCCGTCGGCATTTCCCTCCAAGCCGACCTGGCTTCTCAATCAGCGCGATTGCGACTTTGCCGTCAAAAACGGCTACACCCCGTGCGGCTCGGTGGAAATGAACTGGCTCGGCACCGACGATCAGGGCCGCGACGTGCTGGCGCGGCTGATCTACGGTTTCCGCATCTCGGTGTTGTTTGGCCTGACCCTGACCGTGGTCTCCTCGATCATCGGCGTCGCCGCCGGCGCGGTGCAGGGCTATTTCGGCGGCTGGACCGATCTGTTGTTCCCGCGCTTCATCGAAATCTGGACCTCGGTGCCGGAACTCTATCTGCTCCTCATCATCTCTTCGGTGCTGGCGCCCGGATTTTTCGTGCTGCTCGGCATCCTATTGCTGTTCTCCTGGGTGCGGCTCGTCGGGCTCGTGCGCGCCGAATTCCTGCGTGGCCGCAATTTCGAATATATCCAGGCGGCGCGCGCGCTCGGGGTCTCCAACCGGACCATCATGTTCCGTCATCTGTTGCCGAACGCGATGGTGGCAACGATGACGTTCCTGCCTTTCGTCATGTCGTCATCGGTCATGACACTCACCGCGCTCGACTTTCTCGGCTTCGGCCTGCCGCCGGGCTCGCCTTCGTTGGGCGAACTGCTGTCCCAAGGCAAAGCCAATGTCCAGGCGCCATGGCTCGGGCTGACCGGCTTCTTCACCGTCGCGCTAATGCTGTCGCTTTTGATCTTTGTCGGTGAAGCGGTCCGCGACGCGTTCGACCCACGCAAGACCTTCTTATGACAGCACCCCTCCTCTCAGTCCGCGATCTTTCCATCGCCTTCCGTTCCGGCGGCCGCGAGACTCTGGCGGTGAACCGAATCTCGTTCGACATCGCCAAGGGCGAGACGTTGGCGCTGGTCGGAGAATCCGGCTCCGGCAAATCAGTGACGGCGTTGTCGATCCTCAAGCTATTGCCATACCCGGCGGCGTGGCATCCCTCCGGGGCGATCAATTTCAAGGGCACCGATCTCCTTAAGCTCGACGAGGGCCAGATCCGCCGCGTGCGCGGCGACGATATCAGCATCGTGTTCCAGGAGCCGATGACCTCGCTCAATCCGCTCCACACGATCGAAAAGCAGATCGGCGAGATCTTGCTGTTGCATCGCGGACTGACCGGCGCCGCGGCGCGCGAACGGACCATCGAGGTGCTCACCCAGGTTGGCATTCCCGACCCGCAAACGCGGCTCAAAAGCTACCCGCACCAATTGTCCGGCGGCCAGCGGCAGCGCGTGATGATCGCGATGGCGCTCGCCAACGAGCCCGATCTGTTGATCGCCGACGAACCAACCACCGCGCTCGATGTCACGGTGCAGGCACAGATCATCGCGCTGTTGAAGGATCTTCAGGCCCGGCTGCACATGTCATTGTTGTTCATCACCCACGATCTCGGCATCGTGCGCAAGATCGCGCAACGGGTCTGCGTGATGAAGGACGGCAATATCGTCGAGCACGGCACCGTTGCGCAGATTTTCGCCGCGCCGGAACATCCCTATACCCGCGCGCTGCTTGCCGCCGAACCGAAGCCCGATCCCGCGCCGCCGCAGCCCGATGCCCCGATCGTCATCGAGACCAAGGATTTAAAGGTCTGGTTTCCGATCACGAGCGGGTTGATGCGCAAGGTGGTCGGCCACGTCAAAGCCTGCGATGGCTTGAACATCGAGCTGCGCAAGGGCGAAACGCTCGGCGTCGTCGGCGAATCGGGTTCGGGTAAATCGACGCTCGGACGCGCAATCCTGCGGCTGATCTCGTCCGAAGGACTGATCGCGTTCATGGGTCACGATCTGCAGGGGCGGAGTTTTAAAGAAATGCGTCCATTCCGCCGCAACATGCAGATCGTTTTCCAGGATCCCTATGGCTCGCTGTCGCCGCGCATGTCGGTTGCCGAGATCATCAAGGAAGGCCTGAAGGTTCATCACCCGCGCATGTCCGACGACGCGCGTGACCGCCACGTCATTCAGGCGCTCAACGATGTCGGTCTCGATCCCGATACGCGGTTCCGCTTTCCGCACGAATTCTCCGGCGGGCAGCGGCAGCGGGTAGCGGTGGCACGGGCGATAGTGCTCGAGCCGAGCTTCATCGTACTCGACGAACCGACCAGCGCGCTCGACATGCTCATCCAGGCGCAGATGGTCGACCTGTTGCGCGATCTGCAGAAGCGGCACGACCTGACCTATCTGTTCATTTCCCACGATCTCCGGGTGGTCGCGGCGCTGGCGAGCCGGCTCTTGGTCATGCGGCACGGCGTGATTGTCGAGGCCGGCGCCGCCGCCGACCTGTTCCGCAATCCGCAGACCGATTACACGCGTGCGCTGTTCGCCGCCGCCTTCAATCTCGAGACCGCGCCCGAGGGCGTGGTCGCGCAGTAATTTCAGAATCCGAACAGTTTGGTCGGATTGTCGACCAGCATGAGCTGACGCGTTTTCGCGTCCGGGGCGATCTCGGCGATCAGATCGACCAGCTCGCCGTCGTTCGGCACCGCATTGTGGTTGGGATGCGGCCAATCGGTGCCCCAGACGACGCGCTCGGGCGCATGCGCGGCGAGAGCGCGCGCGAACGGCACCGCGTCGGCGTAAGGATAGTTTTGCTTGGTGATGCGATCGGTTCCCGACAGCTTCACCCATACATTGCCGCCGTCGAGGAGGCGCCGCAGCGCCGAGAACGCCGGGCCGTTGAGCCCCTCGGCAACGTCGATGCGGCCGATATGGTCGATGACGACGGCAGCATCGACCGAAGTGATGAAATCGTAGTGCTCGGGCACCCCCTGGCCGCCCAGATGCATCGCGATATGCCAGCCGTACGGCGAGACCGCCTCGATAACCTTACGCATGTCCTCGTAAGGCATCGGCGCGCCGAGATGCGCAAAATGAAAATGCAGGCGGATACCGCGGACACCAGCGTCGTCGAGCCGCTCGACCTCCGCCGCCGGCGTGTCGGGCTTGAGCAAGGCAACGCCGCGGTAGCGGCCGCCGCCGGCGGCGAGGAGGTCGAGCAGCACGGCATGATCGCTGCCGTGGCAGGTGGAGTGCACGAACACGCCGCGCTCAAAGCCGAGAAAATCATGCAGCCTGAACAGATCCTCCTTGGGCGCATCGGTCGGCGTGAACGGCCGGTCCGGCGCGTAGGGAAACTTGCGGTGCGGGCCGAACACATGAAAATGCGAATCGCAAGCGAGCGGCGGTAATTTCAATTGCGGCTTTTTCGGATTCGGATCCGGCGGCGCAATCGTGGGCGTGAGATCGTCGGGACGAATGGTCATCGGATATTCCTGTCAATGTAGCCCGGACATCGCAACGCGATATCCGGAAGAGATATCACTTTCGGACCGAGCCTCGCTCGATCCGGACTACGTGCTCAATCGCAGCGCGCCGTCATGCCGCCATCGACGACGATCTCGGTGCCGGTGATGAAGCGCGCTTCGTCGGAAGCCAGAAACAGCACCGCATGCGCGGTGTCGCGGCCGTCGCCCATGAAACCGAGCGGGATGCGCGCCACGCGGGACTTGAGCAGCGCTTCGACGTCGCCGCCGGTGCGCTGCTTGGCGAGCCGCGCTTCGACCATCGGCGTGTGCATCTGGCCCGGCACCACGGTGTTCACCCGGATGCCGTTTTTCGCATATTGCACGGCGGTGACGCGCGAGAATTGAATCACGGCAGCCTTGGACGAGGCGTAGCCGATCTGCGGCGAGCCGGTATAGCGGGTGCCCGAAGTGGACGCGGTATTGACGATGGCGCCGCCGCCCTGCGCGACCATCACCGGGATGACGTGGCGGCAGGTGAGAAACACGCTTTTAAGATTATAGTCGATCTGCCGGTCGAAATTTTCTTCCGACATTTCGGCGACTCCGCCGGCCGCCGAGCCACCGACATTGTTGACCAGAATATCGATACGGCCGAATCTTTTGCGGCACGCCTCGGTCATGGCAGCGACCTGCGCGTCTTCGAGCACGTCGCAGACATAGGTGGCGATCTCGCCGTCATTGCCGACATGCGCTACCGTCTCGGTCATCGATTCCGCGTTCTTGTCGACCGCGAAGACTTTGGCGCGCTCGCGCGCGAACAAAACCGCGGCGGCGCGGCCATTGCCCCAGCCGGACCCGACGCACCCTGCCCCGATAATCAGGGCAACCTTGCCCTCGACCCGTCCCACCACGCGCATGTCCCTCTTTGCGACCGCGCGGATGGTAGAGCATGATGTGCAAAAGTGGAACGGTTCGCCAAGGATTTGCGACAACGTATCTTGGAGAAGCCGATGCGGCGCTTGTTCGCGATTGCGATCGTTCTCGCGGCGGTAACGGGCGTACTCCGCAGCGCGCCGGCGCAGCAGACCTACCCCACCCGCACGGTCCGTCTCATTCTGCCGTTTGGCGCCGCCAGCGCGACGGACATAACGGCGCGACTGCTCGCCGATCGATTGAGCACGCACTGGGGCAAGCCGGTTGTGGTCGAGAATCGCCCGGGCGGTGATGGTCTGGTGGCGCTCAACGCTTTTCTCGGCGCACACGATGATCACACGCTGTTCTTCGGCCCCGCCTCCACATTCCTCGTCCACCTCTACGACGAGGAGAAGGCCCCCTATGATCCGCGCGATGTCGTGCCGATCGCCCAAATCTATGTCACCGTGCTGGCGATCTCGGTTCCAATGTCGCTCAATGTCGGCACGATGGACGAGCTGATCGCGCTGGCGAGCGCGCAGCCGGGCAAGCTCAACGCCGCCGCCGCCACCGGCAATTCCGACTTTCTGATTTTCGGTTTCATCAAATCGATGGGCTTGCAGATCGCGAAAGTGCCGTATCGCGACATCATGCAGGCGCCGAACGATCTTGCGGAGGACCGCATCCAGATCCTTTCGAGCTCGCTCGCGGTCGCCCAGCCGATGATGCGCGCGGGCCGTATCAAGGTTCTTTTGGTGACCAGCAAGCAGCGTGCGCTCGGCGCCCCGGAGCTGCCGACCGCGGCCGAGGCCGGATACCCAGTGCTGACCATGGAGACCGCAGGCCGCAAAATTGCCGAGGATGATCCGATCATCGGCCAGCGGCTTGCCGATACCGGGCAGATCTTGACGCTGCGCGGACCTGCGGACTTCGCCCGCAGCGTCGCGGAGCAAAACGATCAGCTCGGCGCGCTCGCGAAGATCATTGGGCTTAAAGAGGCGCAGTGAGCCGCCGCACGCTTGCGATCTCGCTTCCCATGCCGCGGATGCGCGTAATCGCCTCGCCAACCGGCTCGACAACGACAGACATGTGAAAAGCATTGGCGTGCACGAGGCTGTCGCGGTCGCGTGCGATTGCCACGTGTCCGGCCCAGAATAGCAGGTCGCCGCGCTGCAGCTTGAACGATGACGCCTTGTGATCGAGCGGCGCGCCGAGCGCGCATTCCTGCATGTCGCTGTCGCGCGGGCATGGCAGGCCGCAGGCGGACAACGCGATCTGCACTAGGCCGGAGCAATCGAGGCCGAGCGCAGTCTTGCCGCCCCACAGATAGGGCGTGCCGACAAATCGCTCCGCCACCGCGACGAAATCCCGCTCGTTATCGCCGATTGGCGCAAGATGCGCCACCGGCACGTAACCGCCCGACCGCGTGATCGCCAGGCGATCTTCTATCCGGGCAATATTGAGCGCCGCGCCGAGCGGCAGTGCTTCGACGGGCGGCAATTTGATCGAGGGCCCGGGAAAAACCAATGTGCGCAACGCCGCGACTCTATGGGTCGGCGCCGGACCCGCCGGCGCCAGCGCTGCGCTCGGCAGCCAGCCGACATAATGGTCGCCGGCAAGTTGGCTCCAGGCCCAGCCTTCGGCATTGACGTCGTAGACCCTGATGCGCTCGCCCTTGAGCGCCTCATTGTCGAGCGGCGCGTCGGGCCGCGGCTCGCGGCGAAGCGGCGCCTGCGGCGCAATCACTTCCATCGCGCGGCCTTCGACAAAGCGCGCCGCTTTCACCTTACCTTCGAGATGTTTTGCCGCGACGTCGGCGCGCCATGGCGTCACTCGCCGATCGAGGGCCGGCATCGGCTCAGCCATAGCGCGCAGCCAATAATGCATAGAGAGCGCGCGCCACCTGACATTCGCCGCCTTCCGGACGGCCGGATTTGGCGGCAGCCGTCCAAGCGAACAGATCAAAATGCACCCAGGAGTCCACACTGACGAAACGGCGCATGAACAGCGCCGCAGTAATGGCGCCGCCCTGGCTGCCGCCGACATTGTTGATGTCGGCGACCTTGGATTCGAGCATCGATTCATAGGGCCGCCACAATGGCAGCCGCCACAGCGGATCGTTTTCGGCTTTGGCCGCGCGCATCAACTCATCGGCAAGGCGATCGTCGTCGGTGAAGAACGCCGGCACGTCCGGTCCAAGCGCGACGCGCGCCGCCCCGGTGAGCGTTGCGAAATCGGCGATCAGCGCCGGCTTGTCCTCGTCGGCGAGCGCCAGCGCATCGGCGAGGATCAGCCGGCCTTCGGCGTCGGTATTGCCGATCTCGACCGTGACCCCTTTGCGCGAGGTGTAGATATCGCGCGGGCGGAAACTCGATCCGGCGACGGCATTCTCGACCGCCGGGATCAGCACCCGCAGGCGTATTTTCAGGCCACCGGCCATGATCATGTGCGCCAGCGCCAGTGCAGTCGCCGCGCCGCCCATATCCTTCTTCATGTTGAGCATCGCGGTCTCCGGCTTGATATCGAGACCGCCGGTGTCGAAGCAGACGCCCTTGCCGACAAGCGTCACACGCGGGTGATTGGCCTCGCCCCAGGCCATGTCGATCAGCCGCGGCGCGGCGGCGGCGGCGCGACCGACGGCATGGATCAGCGGAAAATTTTGTTCCAGCAATTCGTCGCCGACCACGGCGGTGATCGTCGCGGCGTGACGCGCGGCAAGCTTGCGCACCGCCTGTTCGAGTTGCGCCGGACCCATGTCATTGGCCGGCGTGTTGATGAGATCGCGCGCCAGCGTCACCCCTTCGACAATATGCTCAAGCTTCTCTCGGGCGATGCTTTGCGGCAGATCGAGCTTGATCGATCGCGGCTCGGCCTTGCGATAGCGCGTGAAACGATAGGCGCCGAACGCGAAGGCGAGCGCGGCGAGCCGCGCATCGGGCGGCTCGTTGGCGAAACGGTAGGTGCCGTCCGGCAAATGCTGCGGCAGCCGGCCGGCTAGGAAGGGGTCCTTGGCGCCATCCTTCGCGCTGTCCTTGGCATTGTCCGCGTCCTCGACGCCGAACAGAACGCCGCCGAGCGTACGGCTAGCGTCGCCTTTACCGGGCAGCAAAAGGTAACGCCCAGCCTTGGGCTCAAAACCGGCGGCTTCCGCAAACGCGCTGGCCTCGGCGCCAATCGCGCGCTGCACGTCGGGGTAGTTCGCGCTGGTGACGAACCAGATCGGAACGGCCTCGGCCGCCGCCGCGCGTGCAATGAAGATGGAGTCCATCGATCGTCCTTGCGCGAAAGTCACGCTCTACCATGTCGGCCCAAGGGCGTGAAAGAGCGTAAAGCAATAGCCGGACTTCACGGCGGCACGAGCGTCGCTCGTACCGCCCGTCGAGCAGCGCTGAGTGCGTCGGGCTCAGTGCGCCAGCGGGTCGGGACGGACCTGGATGTGCACGGCGAGCGGAGTCATGCCTTTGCCGCCCTCCTTGAGCCATGGCGTCCGGTCTCCTTCCGACGACCACAGGCCCCTGCCCTTCCAACCGGCTTGCGGATCGTCGATGCGGGCATCGAGACCCTTGGCATAGAAGCCAAGCGGATAGGGCACGCGCAGCGTCACCATCTTGCCGTCGACGAGCGCCGCGAAGCCGTCGTTTTCGTTGGCGGTCGAGATCGGCACGTCATTGCCGAGACCGACCGCGTTGTGCTGATCGACCCAGGTGTAGTAGCTCGCCTCGGCGCTGTTGTCGCCGATGCCGACGAAGCCCGGCCCCGGATATTTGTAGAAGGCCCAACCCTCCGGGCAATGATCGCCGGTCGCGGTCGGCCCGTTGAGCGGGCCTTTGCATTTGGAGCGATCAAAGCTGCCGAGATGGCCGCTGGCGAGCGAAACCCAGACCACGCCTTTGGAATCGATGTCGCCGCCGCGCGGACCAAAGCCCGGCATCGGAATGTTGTAGATCTCCGACAGCTTGGTCTTTGGATCGAATCGCAGCACGCCGGCCCGGCCGGCGAAAACATTGACGGTGTACCAGATCGAACCGTCCACCGGATTCGGCATCACCGCGTAAGTACCCGATCCGCCGACCCGCATGTCTTTGTTCGGGTCCGTCGGTTGGCCGGGCTCGGTGTAATCGTCAAGCTTGCCGTCGCCATTGGTATCGAGCACGAACGGCGCCCAGCCTTGCGCCTTCTCGGCGTCACCCGTCGCGTCGAAGACTTTAGTGTCGAGCCAGCCTGCGACTGGGCCGCCGCCACTCGTCCACAATGTGTTGTGGTCATCGAAACCGAATTGCAGATGATGGGTGTTGAAACAGGTGTCGACGAACGTGAACTTCGCCGTTTTTGGATCGAACATCGCCAACTGCCGCTCATTGGTGTCGAGCGGGAACGACTTCGCATAAGGATTGCTGGAACCCTTGCGGCAGAACACGGGCGTGCCGGGCGCGTGATTGGTGCCGGTCATCCAGAGCCTGCCTTTGGCATCGAACATGTCGTTGTGATTGTCGAACTTGGTGTCCCAGATTTGTTCCATGCCCCAATACGCCGACGCCGCCGGCGGCTTCTCGATCGCCGAATGCCCCGGGCCAAGAGCCTCAGGCACGTCGCCGCCCACCGGCGGCGTGATGTAGCTCGCCTTCGCCGTTTTGGGATCGAGCACCGGCAGATGATCGCTTGCATATTCGGGCGAGCCGTACAGCGGCCCGTATCCATTGACGGTGGGATTGCGCTTGTCTGACGAAATCAGATCGTGGAGATATTGCTTCTCGTTGCCCCAGTCCCACGTCGTCACGACGATGTTGCGCTCGATGCCCTGCGGCCGCGGCGGCTTGGCGAACGGCAATTCGCCATGGGCGACGCGATCGGTCCAATCGCCGAAATATTTGAACGGAACGCCGCCGAGCTTGCCGGCCAAGGGATTGACCATCAAAGGCGAAGCCTGACCGGCCTGGACACGCCGAATCCATGCGTCTTCGCCGCTTTTGAACTCGCCCAGCGCCGCAGGAATGGTCCGCGTTGCCAGCTGACCGAGCTGATGACATCCGACACAGGCTTGGTTCTTCATCGTGGTGAGCCAATCGGCCTGCGTGATGTTTTTTGGAATGTCGCTCTTGCCGCCAAACTGATCCTTGTCCGGTATTTTCAACATCGCATACCAATAGATTGCCGGATAATATTGTGCGGCGGCGGCATCATTCGGCGCCGGGACGGCGGTCAGATTAAGTTGTTGCCCCGGGACAGCGTCGGCTTTCGGTGAATCGACCAATCCATAGCCGCGGACCCAGACCTGATATTTCGCCTTCGGCAGATCGGGAACGACGTAGCGGCCCTGGTCGTCGGTCACAACCATTTCGGCGTAGCGCGTCGGCAAGTCGCGGGTTTCCGCGATCACCCAGACGCCAGCTTCCCGCCCGTGCGGGCCGGTGACCACACCGCCGACGTCGTCGCCATCGATCGCAACGCGAGTCTGGGCCTCGAGCCGCGCTGGGTTTGCAAGCAAAAATCCGGCAACGGCAAATGCTGCCGCAAAATACGCCCGCCGCATTTGAAGTCCTCCCTTACATGAACTGATCTTGTTCGGATCCGCGATTATGGAATCCGTTTGCCCCCTGCCCACTCACACGCCGTCCAATGTCGCCTTCACACGTTCAGGCGTGAATGGCACGGTGCGCAGCCGCGCTCCGGTCGCGTCGAACACGGCATTGGCCAGCGCCGCCGCGACCGTCGTACAGGCAGCCTCGCCGGCGCCAACCGGCGGTTCAGTTGGACGGTCAATAAGGGCGATGTCGAGCTTGGGAACGTCTGGGAAGCGCAGGATAGGGTAACTGCTCCAATCGACGCTCGTCACCCGCGAGCGATCGAATTTCACCTCCTCCATCAGCACCCGGCTGAGCGTTTGCAGGATGCTGCCTTCGACCTGGGCGCGCACCCCATCGGGATTGATGATCTGCCCGCAATCAAATGCACAGGCCACGCGTTCGACCTTGATCCGGCCGCTGGACCGCTCAACCGCAACTTCCATACCCATCGCCACATAACTCTCGCTGTGTTTGTAATGGACATACGCAAAGCCGCGACCGTGCGCGACGGCCGCATTCCGGTTCGCCCCAGGCGACGGCCGCGATTGCCAATTCATCAGCGCCACGGCGCGCCTGATCACCTCGACCCCGCGCTTGTCCTCCAAACCGCGCAGCCGGAATTCGACCGGATCGAGCCCGGCCGCGGCCGCAAGCTCGTCGGTGAAGCTCTCGACGGCAAAACAATTGGCCGGCTTGCCCGGCGAGCGGATCGGCGCGGGACGCAGCGGCGCGTCTTTGAGCCAATGCACCAAAACCTGGACGTGATCCGCAGCATAGGGCGGATCGGCATTCTGTGAGATCAATCCGGGCTGCAGGCCACGCACATCGTCAAGGCCAGCGGCGGCCGGCGCCAGCAGCGGAATATCGGGCAATCCCCGCGTCGTTTGCGGCAGCCACATTTCGGTGCGCCAGGCGAGGATGCGCCCGCTCGAATCGACCGCACCGGAAATATCGAGGAGTTGCGGCGGACCTTTGGGATCCCAGCCATGCTCGTCCTGGCG
>Ga0335081_10009541_pt1 | contig 15635 bp, 11 predicted proteins | sample Lox_Sample_35_FD_206713 | JGI IMG/M metagenome (GOLD analysis project Ga0335081, IMG submission 206713) | Soil microbial communities from Loxahatchee National Wildlife Refuge, Florida, United States - Lox_Sample_3.5 | ecosystem: Environmental > Terrestrial > Soil > Wetlands | place: USA... | reverse complement strand
ATCGGATGAGTTCTTTGGTACTGTGCGAGATGACAAAAAAGACGTAATACCGCTTGTTCAATATTGTATCCACTGTAAAGAAGTCCATTGCGTAAATCGACTTCTTGTGCATTTCAAGGAATCTCCTTTGATTTTGCCCCGTTTCCGGAAATCCCGGAGAATATTCCAGATGGTTTTTGAATCCAGGATGATATTCAATTTAGCCAATTCTCCTTGAATCCTTTTTACTCCCCAAAGGATATTCTCATTTTTCATATTCAGAATCAGGTTGCGTATTTTAATGTCCACGGGTTTTCTTCCAACAACGCCCGAAAACCTTTTGAATGTCCAAAAGCGCTTGATGAACATTCTCTGCCACCGAAGAACAGTCGCCGGCTTAACGATTGTAATGTGATCTTTAATTGTTATAATTTTATTCAGCATCAGGAAAAAGATCCGGTCAAGATTGTTTGTGATAATTCGTTTTCCGGCAAGCCGTCTTTTCAAAATCTCATTCTCCTTTTCAATGACAACGATTTTGAAAACAAGATGCTTACGGGATAGGAAGAGTTTGAAAATCAGTCTGAAGAACAGACCCGCCAACTGTGCCATAAAAGATCGCTTTCAAGATGTGGAAATGGTTTTCAGTGGTCGTAAAAAATATGTCCTGTTATTATTTAAAAGGATCTACAAAACAGAACGGCTATTATTGAGAAATCATCGGGGCAGGGCGTTCTTCCCTATTCGAGTACCATGGATGCAATTTTTCCATAACACGGAAATGGCGCTGGGGGCGATTTAAACGCGGCGGGATGCCTGGAAAAAGGCGGGGAAGCGCCGAAACATGCCGTTACTTGAACCACCACTTGAATTCCATCGGCCCGATATTGGACGCCCAGTGTCCGGCCCCCCAGTTTGTTTCCGTATTGGTGGTGGACCGGAAGGTAAGGGCGTTGGGGTTGGACGCCGTAGGCACGGCGATATTGTTTGCAAACTGTACATTGGCGCACGTCGCGCTTCCGTCGCGGCCCGGCTCCGAAAACACGCCCTGGCCCGCCACGACACCGCCGCTAAAAACCTTGAGCGGATCGGTAAAACCTCCGGCGGCAAGATTGTCGACATTGATTGTCAGAAGCTGTATGTTCTGGGTAAAATTGAGCATGCTGATATTTGTCCAAACGCTGTCGTGCACATGCACCTGCGCCGAATCAACCCACTGCACCGCGTACTCGGTCCCGTTGGAGCAAATATAGGCATACTGGCCGCTCACCCACGCCGTGGAAAGTCCGCCGGTGTCTCCGTTGACATTCCGGTAATGCATGTTCATGGAAAGCACGGTTGCCGAGCTGAAATTGCTGAGAACGCACGTAAAGGAATCCCAGCTCGTAGAGACCCAGATTTCCCACGTCTTCGCGGAACCGAACCCCGTGCTTGCGCCGTAGTGGTAGATATTCCCGTTCGCGACATTGTACGGCACCGAGCGATAGTACCAGACGGTGCCGGAATTCAAGTTCTTCGACGTGTACGAGACATTGGCCGTTACGCCGGACAGAACCGTGTCCGGCTCCCAGCTTGACTGAATGCCTATCTTTTCCCCGGCGGCAAGGGGAGTGGTCCGCGAGGTCAGGTCAAAGGTGTCCGTCGCGGGCCCGCTCGACCTGAAGACGATGACGCCGCTTGTGCGAGGGTCGGCCGCGAGTTGCCCGGAAACGCCCTGAATGGAAATATCGATCCGCTCCCATCGATTCGCCGGGGTGGAGGCGCTCGCGGGAGGCAGGTTGGAAGCCTGTGGAGCGCCCATTACATTGTCAAGCGCCGAATTGCCGGATATCTTCCATGTTTTCGGAGAGCCGCCGTTCATCGGTCGCGTCACCACCGTCATCGTATCCGGCCCGAGCGCCAGCGGATGCGGCTGAGCGGAAGACGTAGACATGAACCTGAAGCGCGATCGCGTGGCGAGCGGTAATGTCGAAACCGTGTCGATGAACGTGGTATCGTACGCCATGGCAATGGAGTCGGTGCCGTTTTGCACCACCGTGCAGCTCAGGGGCATCGAATCGAGGTCCGCGTAGTAACGCGGGAACGCCGGGAGGGGCGTGGTCAGGGTGCCGGCGGGGGCTTGCGCGGAAATCGGGATCGTTTCGATGAGCACGGTGTTGTGAAGAGCGGAGAAAAACAGCAGATTCGCCGCGCTTGTCAAGTACGGAACGAGCGGAGCCGGATCCGCGCCGTCCGGGATTCCGTCTCCGTCGCAGTCGGAATTTGCCGGGTCCGTGTGGACCGTGTCCGTGCCGCCCGCCGGCACCCATCCGTAAATCTCACGGAAGTTTGAAACGCCGTCGCCGTCGAAATCGTGCCATTTCCTGGACTTTGTCGTGTCCGAAATTCCATAGAGTTTCGCTACGCAGTTGGGAACCGAATCCCGGTCGTCGTCGCCCGAATAACAGAGGTATACGATGTCGCCGGTCTTCACCACCACGCTGTCCGGCCCGCTGTTTCGCCCGATGTTCACGACCGCGGTATCGCCCGGCTGTCCGCCGCCGCCCGAAGCGTGAATGATCATCGAAATCCACCGGCGGCTGAAGAAATCGTTGGAGGCGCCGCGCTTGAGCCCGTTTATGTCGACGAACCCGAGCGAATCGAAATGGTAGGTCAGCCCCATTTCCGTCAGCATTTCCCCGAGGTACACCGGGCCGTATCCGGCAACGGTCGGATTGGAAGGATTGTACTTGTTAAGAGTGGCGACATACCGCGACAGAGGAGATTCCTGGCCGGGCAGTTCGTTGTCGAAATCGACGATCACCTGCGCGGTCGCCGACTTGACGTTGGTCATCACGTCCGCCAGATTCATGGGCGTTCCGGAAAGCGTGGGGTTGTAGGATATGTTCTCGCTCGTGCACGAGACCTTGAGAACGGGGAAGGTGCCGATGTACGCCACTTCCGCAAGCGTCAAGCCGCCTTGCACGCCGGCCACGGCCGTCGCGCCCGGATTGATGCTGAACACGCTGCTGCCGCCGTTGAGCTCCGGAGCGGTTGCCAGATTGCAGATGGGTGTCTCCGTCACCACGCCGTTGACAAACTTGATCCCGTACAGGGTGAATTGCGGGTCGGTCATGGTGAATCCGATGGCGCCCGTGTTCTTGAGATTGAGCATCGCGGTGATTTTGCCGCCGCTGACGGTCTTGCCCGCCTGCTTCATTGCGGTCTGGGTCTGCGAAAGCGTCTGGTTGTACGAACTTTGGCGGGAGGAGGCAACCTCCTGCGAGACTTCCTGCTGCCAGGTATGGTTGTACTGCTGGCCCATGGTGAATGTGACGTGCCCGCCCAGATTGCTCGGCTGCCAGGAATACCCCACCTCTTCGGCAAAGCTGACCCCGAATTCATTGCTGGCCGTTTGCGAACCGGTGGTGGACGTGCTTGCCTGCTCCTGATTTCCCCAATCGGAGGTGTTCGACACGGTGTTTTGAAGCGACGCCGAGGAATCCAGCGAGGTAGTGAGCCACACCTGCGGAAATTTCGCCATGGCGACCGAAAGCTCCGGAAGGTCCGCGACGAGCATGCCGTTGCTCTGATGCGACACCTTCCATTTGTCCGCGATGCCGTCTCCCGTGGTCGAACTCTTTTCCGGGTCCGTGTGATAGAGCATCAATTCGAGATAGTTGCTGAGGCCGTCCGCGTCGTCGTCGCCCGATGAATCCACGGACGGCGTGAAAACGATGCTGTCGATGGCGCTAAAATCTAGGGAAGAGGTATTGTTGTCCGTGGTGTTGACATTGAGCGACGTGAACGGCCCGCCGATCGTGTCCAGGACAATGGAGTTTGAATAGCCGAGGTAGTATCTGGTAACAACCGGTTGCGGCGACCCCGGGCTTGTGACGGTGGCGACCAGACCGCCGGCGTCGAACGTGATCTGGTCAAGAGGACCGATGGCGTAGCTGTGCGGCACGCCGTAGCTGGTGATGGTCATTCTTGCCGCCGGCACCGAGCAAGCCGCGGTGAACACGAGAACGACGCAGAGGTTAATCTTTTTCAAGGATGTTTTCCCTATTCACCGATTGTAACGCGCTGCAGAACCGCCGAGGCGCCGTTTTTGAGCTGAGCCAGGTACAGGCCGCCGGCGATGCCGGGAACCGCCATTCGTTCGACGCCGTTATTGCCGAACAGGAATTCCTTGGAGAATAGCTCGCGCCCCTTGAGATCGAAGATTTTGAAGAGGGCCGGGGTCCCGGGTTGGCCCGCGAGGGCGAACTTGAAGCCGACGGCGGACGAAAACATTCGTATCGAATGCACGACCCTGACGGCGGGCCTTATTTTTCCGGCCGCTGTTGAGCTGAAGGTCACATTCTTTACGGACGACAGATTGAATGCCAGCGGGGAAGAGCCTTTTTTGTAAACAGTCATCGTAGCCGGCGTCGCGGCGAATATATTCACTCCATGCAGGGCGCCGGCAACGACAATCATTGCTCCCGAAGCGATCTTTTTCAGAGAAGCGAAGACTTTTTCACGTTTCATGGACACGTGACTCCTCTTGGGTAATGACCGTTTTCCGAATGTGTCCGGGCGCTTTCGAGGTTCAATGGGCCTTTTGTTTGCCGCCCCCTACGATTGATCCCGGCGAGCGAAAGTCAATTTGCCGGCAAACAGGCGGGGTTATTTCTCGCGAGCGAGTGTACCAACCGATTTCCATCGCATCGCGGCACTCATTTCCGCATAGGACGACATTGTTTTGTACGGCTTGTTCGAGTCCTGGAAGAATATAGGTAATTCCGGCTGCGTCGTTCAAGCAAAAATAGTGGCGGCGGGCCTGTCGCGAAAAGGCCTGGGGAATCTTGTGGCGATGACGGCGGATAGAAGTGGGCCCCGCGTTCGGTCATGAGTCGTACGCGCCAAGAGTTATTGACTGGATCACTCCTAGTTGACCCTATCGAATTATCGGAAAACTCCTCGTAAATACGCTTGCTCCTGCCTGCATTCTTATTGTGTAGCACCCAGTGGCCAAGTCTCTGGTATTCCACAGTAGGCTGTGTTCACCCGATGCAAGAACCATGTTGACCAGAGAAGCAACTTCACGGCCGGACAAATCGTAAATCTTGGCGGTTACATGTTCTGAATTCGGTAGAGAGAATTCAATGGTCATGTAAGGGTTCGCATGCTTTGAGGCATGTATTCGAATGTTATCCTGTCTTGAAATCCCCTTCTGCGATTTGTTCATTACCCCGGTGATTTCTGAAAGAGGACTGCACCAAACGCCGTCTCCTGCCGTCCCGGCAAAGATGGTGTCGCCGCTTATGGCAAATGAATAAACGTCACTCAGCGCGGGTAGGCCCGGGTTGACTGCAGTCCAGCCTGCTCCGTTATTTTTGGAAAGAAAAACGCCACCACCCAGAGTTCCTGCAAAGATATTGTCGCCGCTCACCGCAAGGGCCCAGACATCCGTATAGGTGAGGCCCGTGTTGACCGCAGTCCAGCTTGTTCCGTTATTGGTTGAGATAAAAACGCCCGTACCTGTGCCGGCAAAGATATCGCTACCACTCACCGCAAGAGAATATACAGTGGCATTTGCGGGCAGGCCTGAGTCGACTCCGGTCCAGCTTGTGCCATTATTCGTTGAGAGATAAACACCAGTACCCGTACCTGCAAAGATATTGCTGCCATTCACAGCAAGAGAATAGACACTGGCATTCGCAGGTAGGCCTGAGTCGATCAAAGTCCAGCTTGTTCCATTGTTGGCAGAGACATAAGCACCTTTTCCAAATGTCCCGATAAATATGGTGCTGCCTTTGACCGCAAAAGACGTAATGGTATTAGCAGCAATAGGCAAGCCTGAATTGGCCGCACCCCAGCTTGTCCCGTTGTTGGTAGAGAGAAAGATGCCACTTCCCTGAGTCCCGGCAAAGATGTCACCGCCGCTCACTCCAAGAGTGTAGATCGAATTATTTGTGAGTCCGGCGTTAACCACACTCCAGCTTGCTCCATTGTTATTGGAAACAAATAATCCGGCGCCGAGAGTTCCGGCAAAAATGTTGCCGCCGCTTGTCACAAGAGCTTTAGCCATAGTGCACTTGAGACCGAAGTTGACCGCGGTCCAGCTTGATCCGTTGTTGGTGGAAAGGAATAGACCACCTCCCATGGTCCCTGCAAATATGTTTGCACCGCTAACGGCAAGCGCCATGACTGTGGTATTTGTGAGGCCGGAGTAGACCGCAACCCAACTTGCCCCGTTATTAGTGGAGATAAAAGGACCAAAATTAGTCCCGGCGAAGAGGTTGCCGCCGCTCACAGCGAGAGAACGGACGATGCAAGCCGCAGGCATACCAGCGTTGGCCGCAACCCAACTTGCTCCGTTGTTGGTGGAGAGAAAGATTCCACCGCCGTTGCATCCCGCGAAGACATTGTCGCCGCTCACTGCAAGAGAATAGACAGTGGTATTCGCAGGCAGGCCGGAGTTGACTGCTGTCCAACTTGTCCCGTTGTTGGTTGAGAGATAAACACCGGTACCCGTACCTGCAAAGATATTGTTTCCATTCACAGCAAGAGAGCGGACTACAGTTTGCGCAGGTAGACCGGAGCTGACCGCAGTCCATGTCGTTCCGTTGTTGTTTGAAAGAAAAACGCCATCATAGGTACCCGCAAAAACATTGTTACCATTAACAGTAAAGCACTGTACATTCGTGATGCTTGAGTCAACAATGCTCCAGCTTGTACCATTATTAGTAGAGAGAAAAAGACCCATCGCAGTCCCGGCGAAGATGTTACTGCCGCTGGTAACGAGGGCTTCAACATTAAAATTCCTGAGGCCGGAGTTGACCTCAGTCCAGCTTGTTCCATTGTCGGTTGAGAGGAAGACTCCACCACCATAACACCCTGCAAAGATGTTGCTGCCGTTCACGGCAATAGCGTAGACATCGCCACCAAAGGGTCCATTGGTTCGTGTCCATTGCGAATTTGCTTGGTGGAAAGACGCAATAAAGATGGCTATACTGAGTGTAAGGAGTTTTACGCTCTTCTTCATCTTGACCTCCTTTAAGCCAATGTGCGGTTGAAGTTCTGTTTCATTCTATTCTTCAATCACGCGCCTATATCTGAACCGATGAAGGTTAGAATTCCGTCAAACCTCATGCCTTTGAACGCCAAGCTTTAAATTTCGAAATGGGCCGTCTTTCTTATTATATAGATATGACAGCGCAATGTCGACGAAATCGATTTCGCGGTCTGGAAATCACCAGTAAAACACGTAAAAAGGGTACTTATAGTGAACCTGGGAAGGAATGGGCATGTATCTTGAAAATTATAGGGGCGAGAAAAAATTCCATGATCCGTGTCGGGACATCGTTTACACTTTATTGATAGGATCACCTCCGGAATATCTCTGGATATCCAAAAGATGGAAATAAACCAATATTGTCACCGCTTGCCGCTAATCCTTCGGACCAAAATATCCTTTCGGATGTCCTGTCTCCATGTTTTGAAGTCTCGAGCCTGCGACGAGAATCCAAACCTTGCAGCGAATATAGGTGCAGCTATCTCTAGTCATCAGCACCTATCTTGTTCATGTCGATAAGTGCCAAGAGGGGATTGAAGCAATTTCTAATATCCAACTGGCGATTCTGGCTGATAAAAGACTAGGTAAGGGATTGCCGCCATTCAGCCACTGAGCTTGATAGCTTAATTGGCATATCTTACGCCCTTAGCACATGCTTTAAGAAGTCTTGTACCTTTTAGGCTTTACTCGGAGCTATGCACCAAATGAAAGACTGGGTGAAAGATCACGCCCCATGAGTTTGGTTTGAAAACTCTCTCCCGGCCAAAAAGGTCGGGAGAGAGCAACTTCATAGGGGACTTGGAGGTCAACAGGAGAGGCCTGGTTTCTGTCAGGAAACACTTTTTGTCAAAGGGGCTTGCAAACCATGGAATTGGCAATATATTATGTAAGGTGAGGGGAGCTATTCTCCACAATTTGGATGGAAAGCCGGAGGACAATATGAAAAAAACAAGCTTTTTTGTTCTGTGCATGTTCTTGTCGCCGGCATTCGCAATTACCTGTGCCACCAAGATTGACGCTACGCTGTGCCAAAAAATGGCAAGTCTCACGAACACATCACTGGTGTCAATCGAAATTTTATTGCCTGAGCCCCCTTTTAATTATCCCAACAAGGATAGCGCAAGCCCGGATAGTTTGAAAAATTACAGTCTCATGGTACAGGACTCACTGAGCCGTCACCTGAAGGCCATCGAACCGCAGATTGATTCATTGTTTGCGAAATATGTCCTGCTGTCCGTCACAAAGGGACAAAGGATCTCTCCACCAAATATTCCCTATGACTATTTTTTTGACGTGGAGACATCGGTTGCAACGATTAATCAATTGGTACAAGAGAATCTTGTTGCAAAACTTAATTTTCTTTCAGCTCCTGGCGTCCCTACTACCGTTCCCAATTTCACTATCTTGGCAACGCCGTTTCCCTTTGACACGGTGTTCGCTGGTCTTGTCCATGTGCATTCAAACAGTAGCATTGTTCTTGGAGACTCTGGGAACCTGATTATCATTGCGCGATATGGGATGAAATTCTATTTTGGCCAGTTGTCCAGCCCCATCGGCGTATTCGGTTATACTCCGATAGAGGGGGATTTCTGGCTTTCATCTTCAGGCTCATACAGTGACATCCGTTTTCCTCATGACACGACTTTCCTCATGACAGGAAGAAACTATGATTCACCCCCACCTCCTGCTTCCTATGTAAATATAGACAGCAGCTACAAGACACATGAATATCGATTTTCACTGGGAGATACTCTTGGACATGTTTTGTACATGAAGGTCATGGGTGGATCCACCTTAGATTCAATAAGGGTTCTCCTTGACACAATATCCTTTCTTGCAAAAGCCAGTGTTAGTCTTCATCCTGTAGTGACAAATTCCGAGAAGATTGCTCTTGTTTTCGATAACAACTTCTTGACTGTCCACGGAATCGTCAACGGCAGGATCACAATTTATGATGTGTCGGGAAAACGGCTTTTTTCATCCATTCTCAACGCGAAAAACGCAAGATTACCCATGCAGGTATTATCAGGGGCCAGAGTCTTTATTGTGAGAGTTATGACAGCAGGACAAGAATATGTTGTGAAGAAATGCATTGTAAACTGATGTGACTTTGGGGTCGCCGAAATGAGGAGCTTAAGGAGGAAGATGTTCTGTCCGATCCAGCCCGTCAATACCAAATCTTCAACTGCGCAGTCGAGCGTTCGTCGGGCTTGATAAAATACACTCCAGGGGTTTGTCTTGACGTGCCGAGCCGGTTGGGAGACACCAGCGCTCCGCGAATATCGTAAACACGTCCGTTCCCAATCGTCTTCCCAACATTCTCCAGTGGCACCGGTTTCTGATGAAAGACCACGGCGGCCGATTGCGAGACTGTGAACTTGCCGATTAACGTCTGAATTACAACAAGCGATGCTTGTGGACATGCCTGGCCTGTAGTGCAAGCCGGAGATTCGACCTCGTATACAGAATAGTTTCCAGCCGGCAAAGGCCCACTTTTGTACGTGAGAACCGGAAACCCTGGGTATCCTGGCTTTCCAGGTAAGCACAGCGTGTCCACACACATAACTATCTCAGGAACTTTGAAGGCAAGAGTAATTATGGAATCGTTCGAAAGAATAGCAGCGGTTGAGTCATAAGAATATCGGGTGCAGCAGTCCCAGTTTTTCATAACGATGCTCAACCGGATTGAGTCCATTATCGTCGGATTCGGCGGACTGACGACAAGTGAATCGGCAGCGATTGATGGACGCACGACTACCAAAGCTAGTGCGAAGAAAAACAGAAACTTTCTGAAAGTTGGCATACTGTTGCCTTTTCCTTCCGGGAGGTTCTTGACAAGAAACCACTGCCTCCCGCAGTGGAGCATGTCGGCTCGTCAAGGCCACCGCCTCCGGCGGTTGAACTTGACTGGTTACCTGTAAGTTTTTTCTATTTCATCTCCCATTTTCATAATGCAAATGCCATGAATGTGCTGATTTGTAAATCGACCGATCAATTCTCCGCGAACGTTGTAAACCGTTGCCGACATGCTTTTTTGTAGTGTGTTTCTAACAAGGAGTCGATTGGTAACATTCGCGGGCTCTACAACATTAAAGCTTCCTATTTCTTTTGGCACTGTCACGCAAAAGGAGTCCGGATTATTGCAGGCCAGCGGTTGCACTACTTCAGACACAACATAACTGCCGGGACGAAGTGGCCCGCTCTTGAAAATAAGAGAATCGTTTTGAATACGACAATTACATTGTGGACAAGCAACAGGCACCTGATTGGTAAAATAAAAAAGATCAAATGAGAATGATGGTGTTCCGAATGGCGTCATGAGAGGGCCTGTAAAACCTGATCCATAGGTAAGTTGTGTAAAGCAAGGCACGTTATAAACCACGATAACCAAAGACAAGGAATCTTTAGATGTTGGAGCCGAAGGAATAACATAAAAGAAATCGTTTTGTGAATAGGTCATGCCTGCAAATACTAACACTGCCAGAAAAAGTCTTATATTACACATGTCTTTTATCTCCTTTTAATGAGAACATCCCCAATAGTAAGTCGCTGTAAAACATACGAAAGTTCATGAAAAGTTTATAAATCTTGGATTGGGGAGTCAAATATAGTTCCCTTAATTGGGGACACCTAACTCAACGAAGTAAAGTAATCGGTACTAATGAAATAACCGTTCCAGTCTTGAGTTTCGCAATTATGCAACCGCTAACCGTAGTAAATTTATTCAATGGGATTCGATATGTTCCAGGACCCCATTGTTCCCTGTTAAGAAGCGTGGCAATCTTCTGGCCATTGAGGCGGTAGATCTCAAGTGTGACGAACTGCGCTACAGGCAATGAAAACTTCAGAATGCTTGATGAACGTTCAAAAGATGTGGTTGGGTGATCACTGGCGTTAACTATACCTCCCACCACTGCCGCACTGGTGCGCACCGTAACTAGTCCAACGCGCACAGGTATAATAAAAGGCTTCAAATAGATACAGGAGCTTTGCGCATCGTAAATGTCGTATGTTCCGGCCTTGAGCGGTTTACTGTGAAACGGTATCCATCGCCCCATACTCAGGCAATTACAGGCAGTGCATTCCCCATAGCAAAAGGACAAATATATACACGAATCATTAACCAGGAGTACAGTATCATTGTACACCGTTCCGCCGCAGGAAAGGTTTGCTCCAAAGAGTGAGAAGTCCAGCGAATCCATGGTTGTTGGCGACGCGGGCGTAACTATGACCGAATCACTGGGGAGAGGGCTTGGCAACACAGAGAACGTGTCAAGACTGAGATTGGTGAGACTGTCCACAATGATATAGTTGCCAACCTGCAATTTGCCAAAATTGAATTTCGGGCCGTATTCCACGGTGTCGGTCGTGACCATACACGCGATTCCGAGCATCAATTCTTGGTATCTAATGCGAATGAGGAAATATCCACCGCTGGTGCTATTGCTGAAGGAAGTTGCATAGCGCGGATAACACGTTAGATTTGACTTACCTTCTACGAGCCAGAACGAAAGGCTGTCCTGCGTGGTAGGTTGCGCTGGTGTAAGGCGGTATTGAGGATAAGTCGATGTAATCGAAATGGGCTTACCTTGAGCAGCCAATGGAATTATCAATAGAGTCCCCAAAGTGAAGCACGCTTTCGCTAATATTGACAATCGACAAACCATACAGCCTCCTTCTCAAACAATATTCTTTATAGTCTCTGCGTTTATAACCAATCTAGGATGAAACTGCACTAAATTCAATAATCGCTCTAGAATTATTAGTATTATTCGCTCTTCCCGGTGAGCAATTGATTTTCGTGATTATCATCTCGTCTTGCTGCATTGTTGGGGTCATCACAAGAACGGATTGAATTCCCTTTCGGCACTTCGGTTAGAGAGGGCTACTCCATCATATAGTGATAGTCGCTGAAGAAGAAAATAGGTTCATGGCGGTCGGTTTCATCTAGTGGGGGAGATTTCCAACAGTATCTCGCAACATTTTAGTCACCGCGAAAAGGGTGTCTCTATTTGCCATTCCAGCCAAGCTGTCTGCGAAGAAGTTTCCCTCTACAACCTTTCTGTTGAACGTTGGCGTTCTGTTAGTAATAGGCAAATAATATGTACCTCCGATTTCCTTGACGGCGAAAACACACTTGGACACATTGGTCTTGATATTCACTACTTCAAACCAGCAATTTGGATTTGCACTGTCTGGCACTGTTGCCAAGACAACATATTGACTTTGACTAGCCTGGGTCGGATTTTCGATTTGATTGCAGGACATCAAATGAAACGAGATTATTACGGACACTAAAACAACCATTGCTTTGTTCATATGGACCTCCTTTTTGCTTCCTCTTCAAGGTTCGTTGCCAGCGGACAATGTGCTGGACTACGAACAAATATTCTCTTATCAACCGCTACACTCGATAGAATGTGCAAACAAAGAATCGTTAGCAAAACTTTAGTATATTGTCACCAGCATCCTCGATGCTGACACCCCATTGTCCATTAGCTTTACCACATATGCACCGTTCAAAAGCGTGGAAGGCACCATTTTCATCACATTGTCGCCTGTTTTCATCCGCCTTACTCTACCGGAATAATCGGCGACCAGTTTTCCGCTCAGGTTGTACACCCTGAGACGGGCCGTTGACGGATTGACAAGAATAAACGAGCGGATCGCCTGATGCCTTGGATCATCGTTGACGGTATTGACGATACCCTTCTGGTATACCCTGATGTAATCGATGAGCATCTTTGTGGGGAAGATGGCGGTGTCGATATTACCTGACGCCTGATATGATATAATGATGTTTATTATCCAGTAGAAAGGCGAATGAAACGCATCCCAATTCGTAGATTGAGTAATACTTGGAGTACCGAAATTGGTGTCATTTACGATTGGATAATCCGTGCCCCAGTACAATGTGTCATCGAAGTAATATTCCACGCGTGTGGAATCCCAGAGAAGACCGTAGGTATGATAACCATCGCACAGACATTGTGAATAGTTGTGCTGGCAGCTGTGATAGCTTGGACCGCCGTTGACTCCGTAGTGACAGGTCCCGATAAATTCATTATCACCAATTATGGCAGGTACCGGTTGAGGTGCGGCTGGTTGGACAACAGCATTGCTTGGTCTTTGGTCGTAGAGTTCCATCTCACCGCAGGTAGGCCATGGAACGCCATGATTGATGCTGTTGCCCAGAAGCCAGACAGCAGACCACAACCCCGGGCCTGACACCCGGCCAACCGGAGTAATCATTCTTGCTTCAAAATAGCCGTAGGTGAAAGTTTTCTTGTCATGGGTATCTATGCGGCCGGACGCATAAGGAGAATAATCCCCGTATGGGTTGCGCTTGCACCATATGACTAAATTGCCGTTTTCAACCGTTACGCACCCGCGATGATAACTCTCCATTTCCGCATCAGGAGCCATGCTCGTGTCGTAGCTCCAGTTGTTGGTATCCAACGAGGTGCCGTTGAATTCATCGGACCATACAAGCCCGTAACCCGCTGCCGGTGGCGGCAAGGCATACACCGACATAATACCGACGATCAACATCGAAAGAGAAACGGATAATTTCTTCATCCTCTTCTCCCTTGCTTTTTATGAAATAGAACTCCTTCAATAAAGACAAGTAATGTGCCAAAACTATTTCGGTATTTTTGTTTATGCCATTCATCAGCTAACGTCGTGCTAATATGCCGGACTACGACCGCATTTTCTCTCCGCGAACCAAGAATCTTGTATGAAGAACCAACCGCCCGCGAATAAAGGGTGTTTGCAAGTGTGGACGGTCATGATTTAGCGCGTTGTTATACCTTTTATTTGGGAATTAAATACTTAATTCCTTTTTGGATCCAACAGCCACCCGTTATGGTATTGTAAAGACTAGATTAACAGTATAAACCCGACCTGCTATCGCTGTAACGGTATCCCAACTAGGCGTATTAAGACCATCATTATCAAATGCTCTAAGTGTGTATCGACCAGGAGGAACATAGATTACATATCTACCTAGTGAATCTGTCTTTACCGTGTCAGTTGACGGATTTGTAAAAACCCAAGCACTTATTATGCGCCTAGCGATAGGACCAGTGTATGACACTTGCCCTTGAATAGTGGCTTTGGCCGTTGGGGCTGTCGAAGTAGTGCCACAACCGAACAAAAACAATAGTCCGATTAAAAGACATGTAGCAGCTCTCATTCCGCCTCCTTTTAAAATTGTTTCAACTTTCAAGAAAAAGGCGCTTTCACACCTCACAGATGTCCTTCATATATAGTCGGTGGAAGAATGCGAAAGTTCAATGTTTCAATCCTCTATTTCTTTTCCGAATTAATTGGATTTCGTCTTCAATAATTCTGTCTGGTGCAAACCGATTACTCCAAGTCCAAAACTTTACCGGTAAATTTCCCCGTAATAATCGTCTTGTCTTGTTCGATTCTTTTTGTCTTTTCGATTAATTGTCTTCAAATTTATGGTATAACGCCGCGCTAATTTGCCGGACTACGACTGCACTTCCACTGCGCAAACTACATATCTCTCTTGAAGATTAGCCTTGGCCAAGTCGGTTGCAGCTGCAGGTTGGACAGAATTACTAATGATTGCTCCTAATTATTCTGCTTAGGTGATATGAAAGTAAACAAAGATCGGAATCCGATATACTAATTGGTTCTTTTTTAATGAATGATGGTAATGCTTTAGGATTTAAAACCCAAACATGTGGGTCTTCAGATGATGGCTCAACAAACCATCCAGGAAAAACGATTACTGGTCGTATAGGAAATTGCTTTCCTGTACTCGATTGTATTTGCTTACTTAACCAATTTGCTTGAGCGATGACCTGCTTAACTGGATTCCTATTCGACTCTCTACCATCTATTAATACCCTCTCCCCATCATATACGACACTTGGGTTTTTACGATATGGCTTTGATCGCGTTTTTGTTTCGACAATAAATATTCCATGAAGTGATAGAACTACATGATCAATATTGAAGTGATCCCCTAAAATATCATGAAATACTGTATCGCCATCTCTCTTTAGAATGTCCAGGTTTTCGGCTACTATTTTCTCTCCATCTCTTGCAAGGATCAATTGATCGATTTTCCTTCTCGCAGAAATAATTTTTATTGTTGCAATAAATAATGCTATTATTGCGGCTAATGCTAATATGAAAATATTTGAAAATATTCTGGTTATGTAATTTACCCATGCTGTAATTGCAAGAACGATAATACTAATCGCATAAATTGTTGGTTGAGTAATATCATCAAATTTTATTCGTTCTATTTCCGCATCTAAAGATTGTCCTGCATACCTAAGTGGATTATCGTGTAAAGGAGATTTCTTACCTTGTTTATCTTTCATTTTTAATGACCTCTTTCTAATTCTACCCAACGCCGAGTTAATATGCCCGACTGCGATCGCATATTCCCTTTATTATCCGAATAGCATATAAGGCTTTATATCAAATGTTCATTTCATGAGCGTGATTATCTTTTCCTGATAATAATCGCCTGCGCGGAGTGAAACCACATAGGTATTGTAAAATAGGGTGCCGTTTGAAACGGACAATTGAGCTACCTTTTGTGTGTATATTCTGATTCGTTTTCAAGAGT
>Ga0335081_10009540_pt1 | contig 15636 bp, 15 predicted proteins | sample Lox_Sample_35_FD_206713 | JGI IMG/M metagenome (GOLD analysis project Ga0335081, IMG submission 206713) | Soil microbial communities from Loxahatchee National Wildlife Refuge, Florida, United States - Lox_Sample_3.5 | ecosystem: Environmental > Terrestrial > Soil > Wetlands | place: USA... | reverse complement strand
TCCTGCTATCGGTCGAGGATGGGACGGCAGAGGCGCGCCGCATGCTGGTGGCTCGGATGCCCGGGAAGCCTTCGGCCGCGGTATCCCTCGTGCTTGCGGCCCTCCGCGGGTCGGCGCAGTGAATCCCACTGCGCGTTCGAACTTGCTGACACAGAGCCGCATTCCGATACCGCGGCCAATAGCACCGTTCGTGTCTTCTGCTCCGGCTGTGACCGCTTATTTCGTTGCACAACAACGCTTTTCGTGCGACGCTTGAGACCTATTCGAGGAGCACGCATGACGCTTGTCGCCGGCATCGACTCGTCCACGCAAGCATGCAAAGTGCTCGTCTGCGATGCCGACACCGGCGAGGTGGTCCGCAGCGGCCGGGCGACGCATCCCGACGGGACCGAAATCGACCCAGCGGCATGGGAGTCGGCCGCGTACGCCGCGATCGCGGCCGCCGGCGGTCTCGACGATGTCGCGGCGGTATCGATCGGCGCTCAGCAGCACGGCATGGTTTGCCTGGACACCGCAGGGCACGTCGTACGGCCGGCGCTGCTGTGGAATGACGTCAGGTCGGCCGATGCTGCATTCGCCCTCGTCAACGAGCTCGGCGGTCCCGACCCCTGGGCTGCCGCGGTGGGCGTGGTACCGCTCGCGGCGATCACCGTGGCCAAACTGCGTTGGCTGGCCGACCACGAACCCGGCAACGCAGACGGAACGGCGGCGGTGTGCCTGCCGCATGACTGGCTGACCTGGCGGCTGCGCGGAGACACCGATATCGGCATGATCACCACTGACCGCAGCGACGCGAGCGGCACCGGCTACTACGACGCCGCGACCAACACCTACCGTGCCGATCTGGTCGAACTCGCGATGCGCGGACGTCGTCCTGCGCTGCCGACGATCCTCGGTTCGGCCGACGCTACGAAGGCATTCAACGGCCGGTTGTTCGGTGCCGGACTCGGCGACAACGCCGCTGCCGCACTCGGATTGGCCGCTGGGGAAGGCGACATCGTCGTCTCGATCGGAACGTCGGGTGTGGTTTCGGCGGTCTCGCCGCGCCCCGTGCACGACCGCGGAGGGTTTGTGGCGGGGTTCGCCGACGGCACCGGGCGTTTTCTGCCTCTGGTGTGCACATTGAACGGCGCACGGGTCCTCGATGCGGCCGCCGCGATGCTGCGCGTCGACCACGACGAGCTGTCCCGCCTCGCGCTGTCGGGGCCACCGGGAAGCGACGGACTGGTGCTGGTGCCGTACTTGGAGGGCGAGCGAACACCGAACCGGCCCAACGCCACCGGCGCACTGCACGGCCTTCGGATGTCGAACGCGACGCCAGCCAACCTGGCGCGGGCCGCGGTGGAGGGGCTGCTGTGCGCACTTGCCGACGGTATTGCGCACCTTACGCGCCACGGCATCGCTATGCGCCGTGTGCTGCTGGTGGGCGGGGGTGCCCGCTCACGTGCTCTGCGCGAGATCGCACCCGCTGTATTCGGCGTCCCAGTACTCGCGCCTAGCCCTGCCGAATATGTTGCGCTCGGCGCCGCACGCCAAGCGGCGTGGGCACTGAATGGTTCGTTGCAGCCACCGAGGTGGGAGCAGACGCCGACGGATCGATACACCGCCGACCCGGTGCCCGCGGTGCACCTCCGGTATGCGAGGGTCCGGGACTTGACGGAGGGGACCTGAACAGCGACGCGGCGCAAATCGTCCAGAAGGCATTGCTACGTGACCCTGGCGGCGCCGCGATGGCTAGCCGCGGACGACCTTGCCGGCCTTGATGCAGGACGCGCAGACGTTGAGTCGCTGCTTGTTGCCGCCCGGACGTGTCACGACGCGCACGGTCTGGACGTTGGGGTCCCAGCGGCGGCTGGTGCGTCGATGGGAGTGCGACACCGACTTGCCGAAGCCGGGGCCTTTCCCGCAGATATCGCACACAGCGGCCATTCTCGAAGCTCCTCAAAACTCGGGGGTCCGGCAACCTGGCCGGGACAGCCCAGGCTGACCCGGGCCAGCCCAGGATACCGACTGTCGTGGGCAACCACCAAAACGATCAACAGCTGACGGACAGCTTACGACCGGTGTTGTCGCCGCCTCTGGTTAGGCTCAATGGGCCGGTTCGCCCTTGCCGGCGGGTGATGGTTTATGGGCAGCCGTCGCGCGTGTCGTCGCCGAGCTACGCTGGCGGCCAATGGGGCTGGCGCGGAGGAGGTGGGTCACATTGGGCATGTTGGATCGTCTGCTGGACGCGTCGACCCTGCGGGACTGGGCGCACGCCGCCGTCAGCGACCTGATTACTCACATCGACGAGATCAACCGGCTCAACGTGTTCCCGGTCGCCGATTCCGATACCGGCGCCAACATGCTGTTCACCATGCGCTCTGCGTTGGCGGAGGCGAATGCGGGAGCCGGCGCCGACGGCGGCACTGGGTGCGTCGCCCGGGTCGCGGCTACCCTATCGGCCGGTGCGCTCAACGGTGCCCGTGGCAATTCCGGCGTGATCCTGTCCCAGATCCTGCGCGGTATCGCCGACGCCACCGCGACCGCGGCCGCCAACTCCGGCGGTGAATTGCCCGATATGGACGCTGTCGTCCTTGCGGCCGCATTGCGGTGCGGCGTCGACCTGGTCATCGCATCGATGGGCGGCGAGGAGGTGCCCGGGACGATCGTCTCGGTATTGCGGGCCGCCGCCGACGCCGTCCAAGAGTGCGCCGACGAAGGTTTGGCACCGGCGATTGCCGCCGCCGGCGACGCGGCGGTGATCGCGCTGGAAAAGACCCCCGAACAGCTTGACGTGCTCGCCGACGCCGGTGCGGTGGACGCCGGCGGACGGGGCCTGCTGGTCCTGTTGGACGCGCTGCGTTCGACGGTCACCGGGCATACGCCCGCCCGCGTGGTATACGAGCTGTCGCCGCGCGCGCAGCCGCCAGACGCTGCCACCGAACGGCCGACACCGCAATTCGAGGTGATGTACCTGCTGGATGGTTGCGATGCCGCAGCCGCGGACGAATTGCGGGAGCGGCTCGAGGAACTGGGCGAATCGGTGGCCATCGCAGCCGCGTCATCTGCAGCTCAGGCGGCTGTGCAGGAATCCGACACGGTCGACAGCTACTCCGTACACGTGCACACCGACGACGCCGGCGCCGCGGTCGAAGCAGGACTGGCGGCCGGGCGGATGAGCCGGATCGTGGTCTCGGCCCTGACCTCCGGCGCCGGCGGGCAGCCGGCGGGCAGCTGGATGCGGGAACGGGCGGTGCTGGCCGTCGTCGACGGCGACGGTGCCGCCGAGCTGTTCGACGGTGAAGGGGCCTGCGTGCTGCAGCCGGATTCGGCCGCCAGGGATCCAGCCACCGATATCAGCGCCCACCAGCTGGTGCGGGCCGTGGTCGACACCGGCGCCGCACAGGTAATGGTGCTGCCCAACGGCTATGTGGCCGCCGAGGAGCTGGTGGCCGGCTGCACCGCGGCCATCGGCTGGGGTATCGACGTGGTGCCGATACCGACGTGGTCGATGGTGCAGGGGCTGGCCGCGCTGGCCGTGCACGAAACGGACAGGCAGGCCGTCGACGACGGCTACACCATGGCCCGCGCCGCCGGCGCCGCCCGGCACGGGTCGGTGCGCATCGCGACCGAGAGCGCGTTGACCTGGGCGGGGCGCTGTCAGCCGGGTGACGGCCTAGGCATCGCGGGCGACGAGGTACTGATCGTGGCCGCTGATGCGGCCGGGGCGGCGATCGGCCTGCTCGATCTGTTGCTGGCCTCGGGCGGCGACCTGGTGACGGTTCTGGTGGGCGTTGGTATCGAGGATGAAGTCGACATCGTCGCCATCGGCGACATCCTGGAAGAACACGTGCACGACAACCACCCGGGGACCGAGCTGGTGACTTACCGCACCGGCCATCGCGGTGACGTGTTGCTGATCGGGGTCGAGTAGCCGTGGTGTCGCTCAGCGACCGGCTGGATTACATCGTGGGCGCCAAAGCTGCCGATCCGCTCGACGACGTGTTCGGCATCCGCACCGTCGATGACCTGCTGCGCCACTACCCGCGCAGCTACACAGAGGGCGCGACCGTGAGAGGCGCCGACGACGAGCGGCCGGAAGCGGGTGAGCACATCACCGTCGTCGACACGATCACTGCTGCCGCGTCACACCCCATGAAGACGCGGCCGCAAAAAACCGAAAAGAAGCGGCAGAACGATGAGTACCTGGTCATCACTGTCGGCTCGGGACGACGCAAGATCACCGCGACGTTCTTTCACGCGAGCTGGATGAAGCGTGACCTCACGCCCGGCACCAAGGTGATGCTGTCCGGCGAGGTGGGGTTTTTTCGGGGCACCATGCAGCTGACGCACCCGGCGTTCCTGATCCTCGACTCGCCGGACGGAAAGAACCGCGGCACCAGGTCGCTGGCCAAGATCGCCGACGCATCTGCGGCCACCAGTGGCGAGGTGCTGCTGTCGGCATTCGAACGTCGCTGCTACCCGATCTATCCCGCCAGTACGAAAGTGCAGAGCTGGGACATCTTTGCCTGCGTTCGTCAAGTGCTCGACGTCCTTGATCCCGTGGACGATCCGTTGCCCGCGACGCTGCGCGCCCAGCATGGCCTGATCTCCGAAGACCGGGCGTTGCGGGACATTCATCTCGCCGAGAGCGAGTCGGCGCGGCGGCGGGCACGGGAGCGCCTGACCTTCGACGAAGCCGTTGGCCTGCAGTGGGCGCTGGTGGCCCGTCGGCACAGTGAGCTATCGGAATCAGGGCCCCCGGCACTGCCGCGGGCTGATGGTCTGGCGGCGGAACTGTTGCGGCGGTTGCCGTTCGAGCTGACGGCAGGGCAGCGCGATGTGCTCGACGTGTTCTCGCAGGAACTGTCGGCGACCCGGCCGATGAATCGTCTGCTGCAAGGTGAGGTTGGGTCGGGCAAGACTATCGTCGCCGTATTAGCGATGCTGCAGTTGGTCGACGCGGGTTACCAGTGCGCGCTACTGGCACCGACGGAAGTACTTGCCGCACAACATGTTCGATCGATCTGCGACGTCCTTGGCCCGTTGGGCATGGCGGGCCAGCTGGGTGGGGCAGAGAACGCCACCCGGGTCGCGCTGCTCAGCGGCTCGATGACGGCGGCGCAGAAGAAGCAAGTCCGTGCCGAGGTCGCAAGTGGTCAGGTTGGGATTGTCGTCGGCACCCACGCGCTGTTGCAGGACGCGGTGCAATTCCACGACCTGGGCATGGTGGTGGTCGACGAGCAACACCGGTTCGGTGTCGAACAGCGAGACCAATTGCGCGCCAAGGCTTCAGCAGGCATCACCCCGCACCTGCTGGTGATGACGGCGACGCCGATACCGCGCACGGTCGCGCTGACCGTCTACGGCGACCTGGAAACCTCAACGCTGCACGAACTTCCGCGCGGACGTCGGCCGATCACCACCAACGTCATCTTCGTCAAGGACAAGCCCGCGTGGCTCCAGCGTGCCTGGCAGCGCATCATCGAGGAAGTCGCCGATGGCCGGCAGGCCTATGTGGTGGCGCCCCGGATCGACGAAACGGACGATCCCGGGCAAGGCTCAGAAAAGGGCGAGCATCCGGCCCGGCCTTCGGCGACCGCCGAGGGTCTTTTTGCCCGTTTGCGTTCGGGTGAGCTGGCGAATCTGCGGCTGGGCCTCATGCACGGACGGTTGTCCGCCGACGAAAAAGACGCCGCGATGGCGGCTTTTCGCGCGGGTGAAATCGATGTGCTGGTGTGCACCACCGTCATCGAGGTGGGCGTGGATGTCCCCAACGCCACCGTCATGGTGGTGATGGACGCCGACCGGTTCGGGATCAGCCAATTGCATCAGCTACGGGGCCGTATCGGCCGCGGTGAGCATCCCAGCCTGTGCCTGCTGGCCAGTTGGGTCTCGCCGGGATCACGGGCAGGTCAGCGGCTTTCCGCCGTCGCCGAGACCATGGACGGGTTCGCCCTCGCCGACCTGGACCTCAAGGAGCGTCGAGAAGGAGATGTGTTGGGCCGCAACCAGTCCGGCCGTGCGATCAATCTCCGATTGCTCTCGTTGGCCGACCATCGTGGCGTCATCGAGGCCGCCCGGGACTTCTGCATCCGGCCTTACGCGCAGGACCCCTCGAACCCCGGACTGGCGTTGCTGGCAGCACGATTCACCGACAGCGACCGCATCCAATACCTGGACAAGTCGTGAATCCGAAAGTGCTGCTGTGGTTGTCGGTGGCTGTGATTGTCGCTGTGCTGGTCGCGTATCAGACGCTGGAATCGTCTGCGGCCAAGCACGCTGAAATCGCTGCCCGCGCTGGTGTCCCCACGGTCCAACGCGGTACCGATGTGCTCGCCGGTCTTGCCGTGCTGCCGCAACGCCTGCACCGCTATGACTACCGCAGGGCGGCGTTCGGCGGCCCATGGGACGACAACAACGATGCCCCGCTGGGGCACAACGGGTGTGACACCCGCGACGACATCCTCAACCGCGATCTCTTCGACAAAACATATGTGTCGGTCAAGCGGTGTCCGAGTGCGGTGGCCACCGGCACCCTGCACGACCCGTACACCAGCAAGACCATCGCTTTCCAGCGCGGCGCCAAGGTCGGCGAATCGGTGCAGATCGACCACATCGTCCCGTTGGCCTACGCCTGGGACATGGGAGCCTATGGCTGGCCGGATCCCGAGCGGCTGCGTTTTGCCAACGATCCGGCCAACTTGCTGGCCGTGGACGGCCAAGCCAATCAGGACAAGGCCGATTCGCCGCCGGCTCAGTGGATGCCGCCGAACACCGCGTTCGCGTGTCAGTACGCCATGCAGTTCATTGCCGTGCTGCGTGGTTACCGGTTGCCGGTAGACCAGGCTTCTACGGGCACACTGCGTCAGGCCGCAGCCACCTGCCCGGCGGGGTAGTGCGGGCCGGCTGGCTCGTCAGGTGCCGTTGAAGGTTTGCGGATCCGGGCGCAGCCGGGTGCCGTTATTGAGCCCATTCATCGCGTCCATGTGCTCAGCGGGCAAGTCGAAATCGAAGACGTCCAGGTTGCTGGCAACGTGTTCGGCTTTGGTCGATCGGAAGACAACCGCGTTGCCCAATTGCAGGTTCCACCGTAGCAACACCTGTGCCGGCGTCTTGCCGTATTCGCCGGCAATCGAGGTCACGGTCGGGTTGTCCATCAATTTTCCAAGAGCCAGCGGCGTGTAGGACTGCGTCACGACGTTGTGTTGTGCGTTTGATTTGCGCATCTCAGCTTGGTTGAGCAGGGGGTGCAGCTCGATCTGGTTGACTGCCGGCGTGACGAAGGTGAGGTCGATGACCGCCGACAGGTACTCCTCGGTGAAGTTGGATACGCCGATCGAGCGGGCGTGTCCCTCTCCGCGGGATTGGATCAGACCGCCGAAGGCGTCCGGGTATTTGCCGACGGCCGGCGCCGGCCAGTGGATCAGGTAGAGGTCGACGTAGTCCAGGCCGAGTCGCTCCAAGCTGGCGCTGCAGGCTTGCGGGGCGCTGGTGAAACCCTGGTCGTGGGTGGCCAGCTTGGTGGTGACGAACAGCTCTGCGCGGGGAATCCCGGAGGCGGCAATTGCGCGGCCGACGGCGGCTTCGTTGCCGTAGGCTGCGGCGGTATCTATGAGCCGGCAGCCGATTTCCAGGGCCGCCGATACCGCGTGTTCGGCCTCGTCGTCCGATAATTCCGCGACTCCCAGGCCAAGCACCGGCATGGTGTTTTCGTCATTGAGAGCGATAGAGGGTACGGCGCCGCCCGACTTGGCAGTCAACGTCATTCACCTACCTGTGAAATTGAAGGTTCGAGGATTGGGACCAAGTCGGGTTCCGTCGTCGAGCGCCGAGATCGCCGCCATCTGATCGGCGCTCAGCTCGAAATCGAACACGTCGAAGTTGCTCACAATCCGCTTGGGGTTCACCGACTTGGGGATCACGATATTACCGAGCTGGATGTGCCACCTAATCAGCACCTGGGCCGTCGTTTGGCCGCACTCGTCGGCGACCGAGGTGATGGTCGGATGCGTCAGCAGCGACCCCTGTCCGAGCGGGGCCCACGCCTCGGTGGCGATGCCGAGCTGCGCATGTACCTCGCGCAGCTCGGTCTGGGGCAGCCGCGGATGCAGCTCGATTTGGTTGACAGCGGGCACGATGCCGGTGGCGTCGATGAGGACCTTGAGGTACTCGGGTTCGAAATTGCTCACCCCGATCGACCGGATACGGCCCTGGTCGCGCAGGTGCGCGAACGCCTTGAAGGTATCGACGAACTTGTTCAGCTGTGGCATCGGCCAGTGGATCAGGTACAGGTCGAGGTAGCCGAGCCCGAGCCGGTCCATGCTGGCGTCAAACGCCGCCACCGTGGTGTCGTAGCCCTGGTCCGCATTCCACAATTTGGTCACCAAGTACAGTTGGTCGCGAGGTACGCCGGAATCGGCGACCGCTCGGCCGGTCTCACGTTCGTTGCCGTACATCGCTGCGGTGTCGATATGCCGATAACCGGCGCGCAGCGCGGCGGCCACCGCTTGTTCGGTGTCCGCCGGCGGGACCTTGAACAGTCCGAGCCCGACGGCGGGGATCGAATTACCGTCATTCAACGTGACGAAGTTTTTTTCGAGGGAGCAGCCCATGACCAAGAGTCTGCCAGGCGCGGCGGAGGTCCACGTTGGAGCGAGGCACACACCGATGCGCCTGCCCAGTCGCATCCGGAGCAAGGTCACCAACGTTGGTGTCAAGGCCATTCCGTGGATCCCGACCGCCGCCCAGCGGGTGCTGTTCCGCGGTCGTTCGGTCATCATCGACGGCAATACGCTTGATCCGACCCTTCAACTGATGCTGTCGGGTTTGCGCGCCGTCGGCATCGACGGCCTGGTCGTCGACGACGACCCGGCGGCATCGCGCGCTCAGATGCACGAGATGGCTGCGGGATTTCCCGGTCCGCAAATTCACGTCGAGGTGGACGAGCTATCGCTCCCCGGACCGGCCGGTGAGATCCCGGCACGGCACTACCGTCCGGTCAGTGCTGTGGCCACGCCCTTGCTGGTCTTCTACCACGGCGCTGGCTGGGTGATGGGCGACCTGGACACCCATGACGCGCTGTGCCGATTGACGTGCCGTGACGCCGGCATCCATGTGTTGTCCATCGACTACCGGCTGGCTCCCGAGCACCCGGCGCCGGCCGCGGTCGAGGATGCCTACGCGGCCTTCAAGTGGGCGTACCAGCACGCCGGTGAACTCGGCGTGATCCCGGGGCATGTGGCGGTCGGCGGCGACAGTGCGGGCGGCAACCTGGCCGCCGTCGTGTGCCAATTGGCGCGCGATGAGGCTGGCCCGACCCCAGTACTGCAGTGGCTGATCTACCCGCGGACCGACTTGACCGCGCAGACGCGGTCGCTGAGCCTGTTCGGCCGCGGCTTTTTGCTCACCAAACGAGACATCGACTGGTTCCACGCTCAATACCTGAGGGGTTCCGGTATCGACCCGGCAGATCCGCGGATATCACCGCTGCTGGCGGAGTCGCTGTCCGGGCTGGCGCCGGCGTTGATCGCGGTCGCGGGTTTCGACCCATTGCGCGACGAGGGCGAGAGCTACGCGGCGGCGTTGCAGGCCGCCGGGACTGCGGTGGACCTGCGGTCCATGGGTTCGCTGACCCATGGCTTCGCCAGTCTGTTTCAGCTGGGGGGCGGCAGCGCAGTAGCGACCAGCGAGCTGATTTCGGCCCTGCGCGCTCACCTGAGCCGGGTGTGAGCCCGGCCAGAGCTAACGCCGGTACTCTAGAGGCGCCGTTGCCCGACTGCGGTCGGGACCAGCCGACACATGAGGCTGAGCGAGCCGCAAGGGGAGCGAAGCCGAAAAATCGACAACGTGAGGATCAGCGAACCTGTGGCCGACAAACCCAAAAGTTCCCCGCGATTCGACCTGAAGTCCGCCAGCGGCAAATCCGGCCGAGCCCTGCCGATCGCGGCCACCGCATTCGTCGTGATCTTCGCGGTCGCGCTCGTCTTCTACATCGTGACGTCGCATCACAAGAAGGGCGGCGCCACCGGCGCGGGCGACACGGTCCGGGTGACGTCGAGCAAGCTGGTCACCCAGGCTGGGACCAGCAACCCCAAGGCTGTGATCTCGTTCTGGGAGGATTTTCTGTGCCCGGCCTGCGGTAATTTCGAGCGGACTTTCGGGCCGACGGTGTCCAAGCTCATCGACATCGGCGCCATTGCGGCCGATTACTCCATGGTGTCGATTCTCGACAACCCGAGGAACCAGAACTATTCGTCGCGTGCGGGTGCGGCGGCCTTATGCGTCGCCGATGAGTCCCTCGACGCGTTCCGCCGTTTCCATACCGCGCTGTTCAGCACCGGCATCCAGCCCAACGAAAGCGGCACCAGCTTCCCCGACAACGCGAAGTTGATCGAACTCGCCCGCGAAGCCGGCGTCGTGAGCACGGTCCCGGACTGTGTTAACAGCGGCAAGTACCTCTCCAAGGTCACCGGCGAGGCAGCGGCTGCACATATAAACTCAACTCCGACCATCAAGATCAACGGCGACGATTATGACCCGGCGACACCCGACGCACTGGTCAGCAAGATCAAAGGCATTGTGGGCGATGTGCCGGGCATAGACACCGCTGCCACTGCTGCGACGTCGTGAAAGCCCCGGTGTCAGCTCAACGCGCCGTGCGATCCGGCGGCCTGACACCGGCTTCGGCGCGCGGAGGGCGGGTACCCGCGTCCAGCGCCTGGTGGGTGCTGATCGCCGGTGTGATCGGCTTGTCCGCCTCGATGACACTGGCGGTGGAAAAGGTCAGAATTCTGCTCAACCCGTCATACGTGCCGTCGTGCAACATCAACCCAATTGTCGCGTGCGGCTCGGTGATGGTCACACCGCAGGCGTCGATACTGGGCTTTCCCAACTCGCTGCTCGGCATCGTGGGCTTCACCGTAGTGGTGGTCACCGGTGTGCTGGCGGTCGCGAAAGTATGGTTGCCCCAATGGTATTGGATCGGACTGGCGGGCGGGACCCTGATCGGTGTGGCGTTCGTGCATTGGCTGATCTTCCAAAGCCTTTACCGCATCGGGGCGCTGTGCCCGTACTGCATGGTGGTCTGGGCGGTCACCATCTCGCTGCTGGTGGTGGTCGCGTCCATCGTGTTTCGTCCAGTGCTCGAGGGCGGGCAAAGCACCGCAGCGCGGGTTTTCTACCAATGGCGATGGTCCATCGCCACGCTATGGTTCACGGCGGTGTTTCTGCTCATCACGGTGCGGTTCTGGAACTATTGGTCGACACTTCTCTGAATGTCGTCAACTGACGCCGCTGGACAGCGGTAGGGGGTCAAGGTGGTGGTGAGCTGACCCGGATCATCGGCGGCGTCGCCCGAGGCCGGCGCATCGCCGTCCCGCCCTGGGGAACCAGGCCGACCACTGATCGAGTACGCGAATCGCTTTTCAACATCGTGACCGCGCGGCGGGAACTGACCGGCCTTGCGGTGCTGGACCTCTACGCCGGTTCGGGCGCACTGGGGCTGGAGGCGCTGTCGCGCGGAGCCGCGTCCGCGCTAATCGTAGAGTCCGAGCAGCGCAGCGCGGCCGTTATCGCCCGCAACATCGAGGCCCTGCGTCTGACCGGTGCGACACTGCGCCGGGGCGCGGTGTCGGCCGTCTTGGCGGCCGGGACCGCGTCTCCGGTGGACCTTGTGCTGGCCGACCCGCCCTACGACATCGAGGCAGCCGAGGTCGACGCCGTCCTGGCCGCTCTGACCACCCACGGCTGGGTGCACGAGGGGACCGTCGCGGTGGTGGAGCGTGCGGCCACCAGCGCGCCGCTGACCTGGCCGGCCGGCTGGTCCTTGTGGCCCGAGCGTGTTTACGGCGACACCCGTTTGGAGCTGGCCGAACGGCCCTGAGATGGGCGTGTACCGTCATCGGTCATGACCGCCGGCGACGATGCAGTGAGGGTACCGCCCGCTTGCCGGGGACGGAACGACGTGGGGGCACGCCCCCAGAGGGTGGGGGCACGCCCCCACAAGTGGGTGGGGTCCCCGCTCCGCAGGGGACTACCCCTTCCCGCGTGCGCGGGAGTACCCCCACCCGCTTGCGGGGGTGGGGGTACCACCCGCTTGTGGGGGAAGGAGCGGCGCATATGACGGGCGCGGTCTGCCCGGGGTCGTTTGACCCGGTGACGTTGGGCCACATCGACGTCTTCGAACGCGCCTCGGCCCATTTCGACGAGGTAGTGGTGGCGATTCTGACCAACCGCGCCAAAGAGGGCATGTTCGACCTCGACGAGAGGATCGCGATGCTCGAGGAGTCGACGACACATCTGCCTAACTTGCGGGTGGAGGCCGGACAAGGCCTGGTGGTTGACTTTGTCAGGTCGCGTGGGATGACCGCCATCGTGAAGGGTGTGCGCACGGGCACCGACTTCGAATACGAGCTGCAGATGGCACAGATGAACAAGCACATCGCCGGCGTCGACACCTTTTTCGTGGCGACCGCGCCGCGGTACTCGTTCGTGTCGTCGTCGTTGGCCAAAGAGGTCGCGACGCTGGGCGGTGATGTGTCGGAGCTGCTGCCCGAACCGGTGAACCGCCGACTCCGCGAGAAGCTTTCCCGCGGCCGGTGATTAGGAGCACCACTGGCGTAGCACGCTGTCCGCGCGTACCTCACTTAGAAAACGATGGTCTGGTTGTCGTGCACGATAACGCGGTCCTGGCAATGCCAGAGGACGGCGCGGGACAGCACCGCGCGTTCGACGTCGGCGCCCACGCGCACCAGATCGTCGACCGTGTGAGTGTGGTTGACGCGCACGACATCTTGTTCGATGATTGGCCCCTCGTCGAGCACCTCGGTGACGTAGTGGGCGGTTGCGCCCACCAGCTTGACACCGCGTTCTCGTGCGCGCTTGTAGGGGGAGGCGCCGACGAAGGCGGGGAGAAACGAATGATGGATGTTGATCAGTGGGCAGCCTACCGCGTCGAGGAATGACGGGCTCAGTATCTGCATGTAGCGCGCCAGCACCACCAAATCCACATTGCCGCTTAGCAACTGAAGCTGACGCTGTTCGGCTTCGGCGCGGGTATCGCGGGTGGCGGGGATGTGTATGAACGGCACACCGAACGGGCGCACATGCTCGGCCAGGTCGGGATGGTTGGCGATCACCATCACAACTGACATCTGAAGTTCGCCGCGACGGTTGCGCCACAGCAGATCTAACAGGCAGTGATCATCCTTGGATGCCATGATGGCGACCCGCTTGGGCTTAGCGGCTTCGGTAAACCGGTAATCGATTTTGAATTTGTCGGCCACGGTGCTGGCGAACTGGCGCTCCAGCTCGTCTATGGCAGCGGTCAGACCAGGCAGGTGAAAGATCGCGCGCTGCAGAAATGTTCCGTCCTCCGGCGCCGTGGAGTGCTGGTCCAGGGAAATGATGTTTGCGCCGGCCTGAGTCAAGAATGTACTCACCGCGGCGATCAGTCCGGGGCGGTCGTGACAACGAAGCAGCAGCCGGCCAATATCCGCCGGCGGCGGTGGACCGGCAGGTCGTTGGGGATAGTTACCAGTCTCTGTCGGCGTCGGCGCCAGGGAGTGCGCCATTATGGCTTCCTTTGCCGATAGTTCCCGATACGAGGATCGCGAGGTTGAAATTTCCGCAGGCCAGGATACCGCCTATCGGGCACGTAATCGGCATTTTCCCTGTGCTGGCGAACTGGGCGACCGACATTTCGGGTCCTCGAAAGCACGTGTTCGAAAAGCCAGTGCACCACGAACTCGTTCTCGTCCGACTGTGTTGGATATTTCGACTCGGGCGCCAGCCGATCGTCGACCGAATAGGCGTGAAACGGCTTTCGCCGATACAGGCGAGGGGCCCACCTAATGTGGTGGGCCCCTCGGCTGCTACCTCCTGACGCTACACGCGCTGCAGCTGCCGCGCGTTTTGTCGAGCGTGTTGTGCCAGCTGGTCGGCCTCGTTGGCCAATTCAAACGCCCGGGTGGCCTGGTCTTCGGACTGCTGCGCCTGCTGGTTTGCCTGGTCGGAGTTTTCCTGTGCCAGCTGGGCGCGCTGGTTGGCCTGGTTGACCTCGGTTTGTGCCTGTTGCGCCTGCTGGTTGGCCTGGTTGGCCTGGTTCTGCGCCTGCTGGGCGCGCTGGTTGGCCTGGTTGGCCTGGTTTTGCGCCTGCCGCGCGGCGTTATACGCCTGCTGTGCGCGGCTTCGGGACTGCTGTGCCTGCTGGCGCGCACCCTGCGCCTCGTGCAGAGCCAGCTCAACGCGATCGCGAACCCGATCCACGTCTTGGCTGATGTTCTCCCGGGCGGCAAGTTCCCTCAACACACGAGCGTCCTGCTCCCGCCTCCGCTGCTCCTCCTCGTCGCGTCGCGACTCTACCGTGCTTTGTACATCTTGCGTCGATGGCATGTCGACCTCCCCGTACTTGCCATTTGCTGGATTTCGTTGAACCGGAGTCGATTTCGTTCGAATGTAACCGCCTCCGCTAACAAAGCCTTGACCGATCCGCGGCGCAGGTCAACCCCTGGACTCACCCTGAGGAAATATTCTCGAAACTTGAGGAAACCTTCTCGAAATGTTTGTGTTTCGTTAAGCCAGTCACAGTGTCGCTGCTGTGCGGTGCTGCGGGTGTCGCCCCGTGCGGTGTCGTGGGGGCGGACCGTCGACGACAGCCGTGTCGCCCTCGAAGTTACAGATGTCAGGAGCGGCCAACTTCGCCTTGGGGGTACCGCCCGCTTGCGGGGGCCAACGCCTCCAGACGGGCACGCGACTCGGGCGTTCGCCAATCGCTGAGCGTCGACATGCCGTCGATGTCGTGGCTACCCAGGGATCAGTCCGCGCCGGCGGGCGCGATACCTTCGCTACTAACTGTGACAGCTGTGATCGTGATCGTGGTGGTCATGCTCGCCATTTTCCGCGTTGGGGGAGCCACCCATCATGCGCACCATCGGCAGTCCGCCCGTGGTGATGAACCGGGCGATCAGCATTGCCGCGACAACAAGGAGGGCAATGTTGAGCCAGGTGGTGTAGTTCCACGAGATCCCGGTATGCATGGCTGCGGCGCTGCGCTGTGTGGGAATGAGATTTGTTGTGCCAAAAAGTAATTCGACCAGATATCCGGCGGTGACCATCGCGGCGTAGAAGGTGCCGAGTATCGTTAGCATCATCCGGGTGCCGTAGTACTTGCGGTAGATATTCAAGATCGGCAGGATCAGCAGGTCGGCGTAGAGGAACGCGATGACACCGCCGAAGCTGATGCCTCCGTTCCACAGCACCGCGGCCAGTGGCACATTGCCGATTGAGCAGACGAAGGACACGATCGCAATGATCGGCCCCACGATCGGCCCCCACAGCGCTGACCAGCCCGGATGATCAACCAAAAAGAAGCTCTGCCAGAATCTTTCGGGCACCCATGCCGCGATGGCTCCTGCGATCAACAGCCCCAGAACGAGGTCGCGCAGAATCGCCAACCACTCCATGACGAACATATGCGAGACCGAGGTAAACCCCTGTGGGGAAAAGAGCCGGCGCGAAAACGAGTTCTCCCCTTTGATGGACATATCCATGGCGGCATGGCCTTCCATTGATCCGGCGATTCCGCGCTCGGCCTGCTCGCGGGCGGTGTCGATGAGCCGGGAGCGCACAAACAGCCGGAACAAAACGGCGAGC
>Ga0335081_10009538_pt1 | contig 15638 bp, 12 predicted proteins | sample Lox_Sample_35_FD_206713 | JGI IMG/M metagenome (GOLD analysis project Ga0335081, IMG submission 206713) | Soil microbial communities from Loxahatchee National Wildlife Refuge, Florida, United States - Lox_Sample_3.5 | ecosystem: Environmental > Terrestrial > Soil > Wetlands | place: USA... | reverse complement strand
CCGTGTCATCATGAAATACAATCCGGCCGAAGCTTACGCGCTCGGCACCGGCTATCTCGCCGATCGCATGCGCGGCGGCAGCCCGGTGCTGCATCCGTGGCCGCGCGACGAACGCATGCTCACCGCCCAGGAACGTTACGAGCTGCAACAGCTTCTGGCACGGCGCGGTTACAATATCGGCGCGCCGGACGGCTTTATCGGCCCGCACACGCGGCTCGCGATCCGCAGCTTTCAGCAATCGATCGGGCAAATCCCCGACGGCTTCGCCTCGAGCGAAGTGCTCGACCGGCTGCGGCAGCCTTAGAGGGACGCTGAATTACGCCGCGTCGCGCGCCTTCTGGGTCAACAACCCGGCCTCGATCAGGGCGGCGCGGATGCGATCGATCTCAGCGCGCGTGATCTTGACCAGCGGCGGCCGCACCACGGCGCGCGGCAGACAGCCGAGCAGCACCAGCGCCTCTTTCATGCGGTTATGCATGTCGACCCAGGGGTCGGAATAAAACACGCGCGCCAGCGGATAGATGCGGTCGTTGATGCGCCGCGCCTCGGCGAGATCGTTGGTCTTGACGGCGTGGAACAGCGCCGACTGCAAATCGGCGATGACGCTGCCGGAACCGGAAAGCAGGCCGTTGCAGCCGAGCACCAGCGAACTGAACAGCCAGGAACTGTGGGTGGTGAGCACGTTGACGGGGTGCTTGCGGCTCTGCAGCTCACGCACATGCATTTCGTGCTGCACGACGTTGCCGGCCCAGTCCTTGATGGCGCGGATGGTCGGCACCTCGTCGCACATCTTCATGAGCGTGTCGCGCGGATAGCCCTGCCCCGTCGCCAGCGGATACTGGAATACGATCAGCGGCAGGCTCGACGCGTCGGCGATGCGGCGGAAATGCTCGACCGCCATCGCCGGCGATTGCCCAAGCGTGAACGGCGCCGGCGGAAATACCAACAGCGCCGAGGCGCCGCCCTCTTCGGCCATGCGGGCGATGCGCGCAGCCTCCAGGCTGCCGTCGGCCCAGATGCCGTTGACGATCGGATATTTGCCGCCGATTTCGTCCTGCGCGATGGCAAGCACGCGACGCTGCTCATCGAAGGTGCAGGACGCTACCTCCGTCGAGTGCGCGTTGACCGTGATGGCGGAGAGACCCTTGACTGCCGCGACATCCTGCAGGTGCTTGCGAAAGCCCTTCTCGTCGATCGACAGATCGTCGGCAAACGGCAGGATGACGGCTGGGATGACGCCGTGCGGCACAAAATGAGGGTGACGGGGCATTTTTCGGCTCTCCTTCCCACCGCAGGGTGGGGACTGTCAGTCGCACGACCTATATCACGCTTGCCCTACCCTTTGCTAAGACCCCCCATGACCCAAGATCAAATGCCCGAAAACCCGTTTTTCTCCACCTGGAACACCCCCGACGCGGCTCCACCGTTCGGCAGCATCAAGCCCGAGCATTTCCGGCAGGGCTATGAGCGCGCGCTGGCCGAGCACGACACCGAGATTTCGGCCATCGCCGCCGACCCCACTCCGCCGAGTTTCGACAACACCATCGCGGCGCTGGAAGGCAGCGGCCGGGCGCTCACGCGCGTCAGCAACGTCTTCCACGTCCTGGCCGGCGCCCACAGCAACGACGCGCTGCTTGAGATCGAGCGCGAGATCGCGCCGCAGATTGCCCGCCACTGGAACAAAATTCACACCAACGCCGCGCTGTTTCAGCGCATCGACACGCTGGCCAAGGACACCGACAGGCTTGCCCTGTCAGCCGAGCAGAAACGCGTGCTCGAGCGCTATCACATCACCTTCCGCCGCGCCGGCGCCGGACTTGATGCCGCCTCCAAGGAACGCCTGGCAGAGATCATCGAGCGTCTGGCCGCGCTTGGCACCTCGTTCAGCCAGAATGTGCTCGCCGACGAACAGGCGTTCGCGCTTTCGCTGCATGACGAGGCGGAGTTGGCCGGCCTGCCCGGCTTCATGCGCGAGGCGATGAAATCCGACGCCGCCGAACGCGGCCTCGACGGCTATGTGGTCACGCTGTCGCGTTCGAGCGCGGAGCCGTTTCTGCAATTCTCCGATCGCCGCGATCTCCGCGAAAAAGTCTTTCGCGCTTTCATCATGCGCGGCGACAATGGCGGCCCGACCGACAACAAGGCGATCATCGCTGAGACGGTGCGGCTGCGCGCCGAGCGCGCGCGCCTGCTTGGCTTTGCCGATTTCGCCCATTATCGGCTCGACGACGCCATGGCGAAGACGCCCGAGGCCGTGCGCGATCTGCTCGATACCGTCTGGGTACGGGCGCGCCAGAAGACGCTCTCCGATCGCGACGACTTGCAGGCGCTGATCCAGGAGGAAGGCGGCAATTTCAAACTGGAGCCGTGGGACTGGCGCTATTACGCCGAAAGGCTGCGGCAGAAGCGTTGCGATTTCGACGAAGCCGCCATCAAGCCGTACCTCTCTTTGGAGCGGATGATCGAAGCGGTGTTCTACACCGCCGAACGGCTGTTTGGTTTGACCTTCCGGCCGCGCAGCGACGTGCCGGTCTGGCATCCAGATGTGCGCGTATGGGAAGTGCGCGGCCGTGACGACAAGCCGGTCGGATTGTTCTTCGGCGATTATTTTGCACGGCCGTCGAAACGCAGCGGCGCGTGGATGACCTCGCTGCGCGATCAGGAGAGGCTTGCCGGCGATGTGCGGCCGCTGATCGTCAACGTCTGCAATTTCTCCAAGGCGCCGGACGGCGAGCCGACGCTGCTCAGCTTCGACGACGCCCGTACGCTGTTTCACGAGTTCGGCCACGCGTTGCACGGGCTTCTCTCCAACGTCACCTATCCGGAAATCTCCGGCACAAACGTCGCCACCGACTTCGTCGAGCTGCCGTCGCAACTTTACGAGCATTGGCTGGAACAGCCCGACGTGCTGCGCCGCTTCGCGCTGCATTACCGGTCCGGCGAGCCGATGCCGGAGGATTTGCTGGTCCGGCTGATCGCCGCGCGCAATTTCAATCGCGGATTCGCTACGGTCGAGTACGTCGCCTGCGCCTTGGTCGATCTCGATTTCCATGCCTTGCCGCCGCCGGCCGCGATCGAACCCGCGTCATTTGAAACGCGCGCGCTGGGGAAGATCGGCATGCCCGAGGAAATCGCGATGCGGCATCGGCCGCCGCATTTTGCTCATATCTTTTCCGGCGGCGGCTATGCGGCCGGCTATTACAGCTACATGTGGTCGGAAGTGCTCGACGCCGACGCGTTCGAAGCATTCGAGGAAACCGGCGACATCTTCGACCCGGCGACGGCGAAGCGGCTGCACGACTACATCTATGCGGCCGGTGGCGCGCGCGATCCGGCCGAGGCCTATAAGACGTTCCGCGGCCGCTTGCCGAGCGCGGATGCGCTGTTGCGCAAGCGCGGATTCGCCGAGCCGGCGGCCGCGGCCTAGCGTGCTGGACGGGCGGCGCACCGCTGCTATCATCGCAATTTCCGCGCAAGCGGCTGCCTGAAAGCGGCTCAATCATGGATTTGCACAGCGCCGGTCATCACCGTGGCGTCGTCTGCGCGCCGCACTCGGCTGCTGTCGAAGCCGGCCGCGCCATCCTCGCCGAGGGCGGCAACGCGATCGAGGCCATGCTGGCCATGGCGGGAACGATCGCCGCGGTCTATCCGCATATGAACCATCTCGGCGGCGACGGATTTTGGCTGATCCGCGAGCCGGGCGGCCGCGTGCTCGCGATCATGGCGCCGGGTCCTGCCGGCCGCAATGCGCAACGCGAGCTTTACCGGGAATACGAGACGATTCCGACGCGCGGACCGCTCGCCGCGCTCACAGTGCCGGGCGCGGTCGGCGGCTGGATGCTGGCGCACGAAGCGGCCAAAGCGTTCGGCGCCAAGCTGCCGCTCGATGTTCTGCTCGGCTCCGCTATCGCCCATGCCCGCAACGGCTATGCGGTCACGCGCAGTCAGCGGCGGCTGACGCGGGAACATCTTGACGATCTCGCCGGCGTACACGGCTTTGCCGCAACGTTCCTGCTCGACGGCAAGGTCCCCGATGTCGGCGTCACCCTCAAACAGGAAAAATTCGCCGAGACGCTGGCGCACCTCGCTCATGCCGGTCTCGACGATTTCTATCGCGGCGATGTCGGACGCGAGCTCGCGGTCGATCTCGAACGGCTCGGCAGTCCGGTTACGCGCGAGGATCTGACACGCTATCGCGCCACGCTCCGCGAGCCGTTGCAGCTCAATCTTCCCATCGGGTCCATCTACAACACCGACGCACCGACCCAGGGGATCGTTTCACTGATGATCCTCGCCCTGTTCGAACGGCTTGATGTCAAGGAAGCCGAAAGCTTCGAGCACATTCACTTGCTGATCGAAGCAACCAAACGCGCGCTGCTGGTGCGCGATCGCGCGGTGACCGACCCGGGCCGGCTGTCGCATCCGCTCGAACGCTATCTCGACGACCGCTTCATTGCCGGCGAGGCGATGAAGATCGACCGCCGCAAGGCGGCGCCGTGGCGCTCGCGTGGCGACGGTGACACGGTCTGGATGGGCGCGGCTGATGCCGATGGCCTTGTCGTGTCTTACATCCAATCGCTGTACTGGGAATTCGGCTCAGGCCTGGTGCTGCCGCGCACCGGTGTGCTGATGCAGAACCGGGGCGCGAGTTTCTCGCTCGAAGCCGGCGCGCTCAATCTCCTGGCGCCGGGCCGGCTGCCGTTTCACACGCTCAATCCGGCGCTTGCGGTGCTCAAGGACGGACGCATCATCGCCTATGGCTGCATGGGCGGCGACGGCCAGCCGCAAACTCAGGCCGCGTTGTTCACGCGCCATGTGCTGTTTCGCGAGCCGCTGGAAGAGGCCATCGATCGGCCGCGCTGGGTCCTGGGCCGTACCTGGGGCGCGTCGCTGGCGAATCTGCGGATCGAGCCGCGCTTCGGCGACGCACTGATCGAACAGCTCGCGGCCGCCGGGCATGACATCGAAGTGCTGGACGAGCCTTATTCGGACGTGATGGGCCATGCCGGCGCCGCCGTGCTACATCCAAACGGCAATCTGGAGGCGGCGCACGATCCGCGCGCGGATGGCGGAGCGGCCGGCGTCTGATCGGCGGACCTAGTCTCTCGCAGCAGCCAGCAAGCAGAGATATTCCCAGGCCATCGTGGCGCCGGCCAGTGCGGTAATTTCGGCAACGTCGTATGCCGGACAGACCTCGACAACGTCCATGCCGATGAATTGCAAGCCACGCAAACGTCTGATGATCGCCTGCGCCTGCCAGCTGGCAAGTCCGCCAACTTCCGGCGTCCCGGTGCCTGGCGCAAAAGCCGGGTCGAGCACGTCGATGTCGAAGCTCAAATAAACGGGCCCCGCGCCCGCCACCTGTCGAATGGTCTCGGCTGCCTGCGCCACACCGCGTTCGTGAACGTCATGCGCGGTGATCATCGTGACACCCTGCGCGATCGTCCAATTGTAGATCTCACGCTCCACAGGCGAGCGGACTCCGATCTGGATCATGCGATGCGGATCGACGAGCCCATCGGCGATGGCATGATAAAATACCGAGCCGTGCGCGAAGGTCTGTCCGAAATTCTCCCGCCAGGTATCGACATGGGCATCGAAATGGATCAGCGCGACGGGACCGCAGCGCTTGGCCAGGGCGCGCAGCAGCGGCAGCGTGATGCTGTGGTCACCGCCCAGCGCGACGAGGTGCTTTACGGCAGCAGCCTGTCGCTCGATTTCCGTAAAACTTGCGGCGATATCGCCCAGCGCGATTGAAAAGTCGCCAATGTCCGCTAGGGGCAAGCGTAATGGATCGACCCAGTGTATCGGATGGTCGCCGTCCACCAACATGCGGCTTGCCTGACGGATCGCAGCCGGCCCAAACCGGGCTCCGGGACGATTGGTGGTAGCGAGGTCATGGGGAATGCCCGCGATGCAAATCGCCGCATCGGAATTGTGACGATCGAGCCAGGCTCCGACATGCCGAAAGCATGGTGTTCGGAAATGTAACCGTAATGCGCGGGATCTTTCGGCCGTGCAAGGCCAATTCCAGCCGAGATATGTCGCCCCGTCTCGTTGGTCTCGGAGCGAGCCATGACGCAGAAGGTTATTTCGCCTGGACTTAAGGAAGCGACTCCATCGGTTCTCGCCACGAGTTCGCATCCAGGCGCCTATGGACGACACCGAAACCAGGTTCTGTTGTTCGATGTCGGCATCGCGCAACGCATACTCGAAGGCCGAAAGCTGTTGCCGATGGGTGCCGACGCCCCGGGTCAGAAAAACACGTTTGGGAAGCGGGAACATTGATGCAACAGCTCTATTGATGCAACAATTCCATAGCCGTCGCGTGTGTAACGCCGATGAAATAGAGCGCCTCAGGTCTTCAAGGCACCATCGGCTCCATGCCCAGCCGCACCATCAGTTCGCGGTCCCGATCGCGCCCCGGATTCGGCGTTGTGAGGAGTTTCGGCCCGTAGAAGATCGAATTCGCGCCGGCGAGGAAACATAGCGCCTGCGTCTCTTCGCTCATATCCTCGCGCCCAGCCGACAGCCGCACCACCGAGCGCGGCATGGTGATGCGCGCCACCGCGACGGTACGCACGAATTCGAACAGGTCGAGCTTTGGCTCGGCCGAAAGCGGCGTACCGGCGACCTGCACCAACATGTTGATCGGCACCGATTCCGGATGCTCCGGCAGGCAGGCCAGCGTCGCGATCATGCCGACGCGGTCGTCACGCGTCTCGCCCATGCCGACGATTCCGCCGCAGCAGACATGGATGCCGGCGGCGCGCACGTGCCCAAGCGTCCGCAGCCGGTCCCCGTAGGTGCGCGTGGTGATGATCTCGCCGTAGAACTCGGGCGAGGTGTCGAGATTGTGATTGTAGTAGTCGAGGCCCGCCTCCTTGAGCCGGTGCGCCTGCGCAGCGGTCAGCATGCCGAGCGTCGCGCAGGTCTCCATACCCAGCGCCTTGACGCCCGCGACCATGGCGCACACCACATCGAGGTCACGGTCCTTTGGCTCGCGCCACGCAGCGCCCATGCAGAAGCGGCTCGCGCCCGCGGCCTTCGCGGCGCGCGCGTCGGCGAGCACGGCGTCAAGTGCCATCAGCTTTTCGGCACGGACGCCGGTGTCATAGCGCGCACTCTGAGGGCAGTAGGCGCAATCCTCCGGACAGCCGCCGGTCTTGATCGACAGCAGCGTCGAAATCTGCACCTGGGCCGGGCTGAAATGCGCGCGGTGGACCGTCTGTGCCCGAAACATCAGCTCCGGGAACGGCAACTCGAACAACGCGCGGATCTCGGTGCGGGTCCAGTCGTGGCGGAGGTCTGCGGTAGCCTGCGAACGAGGCGTAGCTTCAGCGATCAGTGACATGGCGCCAGTGTAACCCGGATTGCATCGCAGCAAAATCGGCTAGACTGCGCGAACCGGGTTTGATGAGGGATGCATGACCTTGGGAAGCAGATTTGCCGCCGCTTTTGCATTTTCGCTGGCCATCGCAGCCACCATGCTGCCGGCGGCCGCGCAGGATTATCCGACACGGCCGGTCACCATGGTGGTGCCGTTCCCGCCCGGCGGCGGCACCGACGTGCTCGGCCGCATCGTCGGCAAGCGGCTCTCGGAGGTGCTCGGCCAGCAAGTCATCATCGAGAATGTCGGCGGCGCCGGCGGCATGATCGGCTCGAACCGCGTCGTACACGCGCCGCCCGACGGCTACCAATTCGTGCTCGGCAGCAGAGCCGATGCCATTAATCAGACCCTCTACAAGCACCCGCTTTACAACCTGCGGACAGACCTTGCGCCGGTGATTCTGATCGCCGATCAGCCGATGATCCTGATCGCGCGCAAAGACCTGCCAGTCGACGGGCTGCAGCAATTCATCGCTTACGTGAGGAAAAATCAGGCAAAAGTGCACTCCGGTTCCGCCGGCATCGGCTCGACCGGCTACGTCGACTGCGCGCTGCTCAACCAGGCCATCGGCGTCAAGGTGCAGGACATTCCCTACCGCGGCGGCGGCCCGGCGCTGGTCGATCTGATCGGCCAGCAATTCGATTATTTCTGCACACTGAGCCCGACAGCCGTGCCGCCGGTGAAGGCTGGCCTGGTCAAGCCCATTGCGATGCTGAGCCGCAAGCGGCTGCCCTCACTGCCGGACCTGCCCACCACCTTCGAGCAGGGCCTGAACTTTGAGGCCTCAACGTGGTTCGGCTTCTTCCTGCCCAAGGGCACTCCGCCCGCGATCATCAAGAAGCTGCACGACGCAACGGCTACCGCAATCAATACCCCTTCCGTCCGGGAACAGCTCGCAGCGACCGGCACCTTCGTGGTGCCGCCCGAACATCAAACAACCGCCTACTTGCAGAGCATCATCGGTCCCGAAATCGAGAAGAACGGCGCGCCGCTCAAGGCGGCGGGAATGTCGATCGAATAGGGTTGTGCGTTCGCACGAGAAGAACACCGTCAGGAGCATCGATGACCGATACACCGCCAGACCGCCTGTCCAACGATCCGCGCAGCCCCTATTATGACGCCGAAGCGCTCAAGCGCGACATTGGCGTGCGCTTCAAGGGCACGGAAAAGACCAACGTCGAAGAATACTGCGTAAGCGAAGGCTGGGTCCGTGTGCCTGCCGGCAAGGCCAAGGACCGCTATGGCAATCCGATGACCATCAAGCTGACCGGCGCGGTCGAGCCCTACTTTAAGGACCAGAAAGCGGAGTAGGCACCATGACCAGCCGCACTAGGCAGCCGAACTCTCCACCAGCCGGAGCGGGCCGCGGGCCGGCTTGATCCGCTCGGCGCGCAGCAGCACAGTCGCCTCCTCGACATTCACCGGCATGCTGAAATAATAGCCTTGAGCATACTCGCAGCCAGCGGCAAGCAGGAACTGCGCCTGTCCCTCGGTTTCGACACCTTCTGCAATAATTTCGATGCCAAGCTCGTGCGCGAGCCGGATGGCCGCGCGCACGACAGCGGCGCTGCGAGATCCATTATCAACGCCGGCCACGAGCTCCCCCGCAATCTTGACGCGATTGATCGGATAGTTCGCCAGGTAATTCAGCGATGAATATCCGGTTCCAAAATCGTCGATGGCAATTCTGAGTCCGAGCGTTCGCAGCCCTTCGAAGCGATCGTTATGTTGCTGCGTAATGTCCATCAGCACGGTTTCAGTCAGCTCGATCTCGATCCTGTGCGGATCGATCGCCCATTTTTCCAAAGTAGCGCTGACGTCGCGATGCAGTTCCACCGAGCCTTTGAAGTGAAGCGCTGAGAAATTCACCCCAACGAGGTCGGGCGAAATCCCCGCGTCCTCCCATGACCGCAATTGCCGGCAAGCGGTTTCGAGCACCCATTGCCCAAGCTGTTGGATTCGTCCTGTCCGTTCGGCAATGGGAATAAAGATCGACGGCGGAATCCGGCCCCGCTTGGGGTGATTCCAGCGCACCAGCGCTTCCAGGCCGACAATGCGGCCCGAACGTAGCTCCACCTGCGGCTGATAGTAGAGCTCGAGTTCATTTCGTTCGACCGCGACGCGCAGTTCATCGGCAATGATCACGCGTTCCTGTACCTGCTGATCCAGTTCGGCGTTGTGGAACCGGAAGCAATTGCGACCATCTTCCTTGGCGCGGTAGAGCGCGAGATCGGCCTGTATCATCATCGCGTCGGGGTTTGACACATCCGCCGAGTAACACGAGACGCCGATACTGGCCGTGGTATGAACTTCGTTGTCTTCGACGCGATAGGGCACGGCAATGAGCTGCCCGACCTTGGTTGCCAGCGCGCCTGCTGCCGCAGGTTCGTCGACATCGGTCTGAAGGATCGCAAACTCATCGCCGCCGAAGCGCGCAACGACGTCATTCTCGCGGGTCGCACCTGATACCCGCGCCGCAACTTCGCGCAGCAGCGCATCGCCGACAGGATGACCGAGCGTGTCGTTGACGTCCTTGAAGTGATCCAGGTCGAAGTAAAGAACGGCGAATGGCTTGGCACCCCGCCGACACGCTACAAATGCGGCGTTCAGCCTTTCCAGGAATATACGGCGGTTGGCCAGCAAGGTCAGCGCGTCGGTCTCCGCAAGATCGGATACGCGCTTGTTCACCCGCATCATACGCGAGGCATGACTCCGCGTTGCCCGGATATAGGTCACCACGGCCACAGTGAGAATCAGCCCGAATATCAGAACGATCCAAGCCCGATCGTGCGTTACGGTCATCGGACCGCCGGGCATCGGGACGACGTCCATGGTCAACCATTGCTGTCCGTCGGCCAGCAGATCGCGAGGCCAATGCAGCCCAGCGGCGGCTAGCGCGGCCTGACTGAGCTGCCGGGCGGGATGTCGGTGCAGGCGCGATGCGTGCACGTAAACAGGCGGCGCGTTCAGGCCAGCATCAGGTTCATAGAAGTACGTATCGAGCCCTTTCGGCGCCTTGTTCTCCCGCATAAGCGCCGCAAACATCCTGTCGGCGATCAACGAACCATGCACGAAACCTGCGAGATTGCGGCGCCGCTCGTCGACCGAATCGTGCGGCAACCCGCGCCGATAAATCGGCAGCGAAAACAGAAATCCGCCTGCCGTGTTGCCCGAGGACACGAGCTTCTGTATCTGCGAGAAGCCCAAACGATCCTCGTCGCGCGAGTGCTCCAACTCCGCCCGCGTCGCTATCTCCGACCACAGATCTAGCCCATAGAGCGGCGAGGTCTTTGGAACGGTAGCGAAAAATATTGGATAATACTCGCCACGCTCCGGCGACACGGCCATCGTTCCGTCAGCGTTCATCATCTTGACGTGGTAGCCCGGAATGCCTTGCAGGACGCCCATACGCTCATGTTGGGCGCGCGCTGCACCTTCTATTCGCGGTACCCAGGACAAGGTGGCGATGGCATTGTCTTCCAGAAGAAGAGGATGGGTATATGCCTCGAATTCGTTGCGCGTGACCGGCTCGATTGAGCTATCAAACAGCGCCCGAACCGCGTGCAGCCTGTTTACATATTGATCAAGCGCGTTCTGCAGAACCATGAAATGGTTCTCAGCAATCACGTCGAATTGCGCCTCGGCTTCATGATTGTCGCGAACGACGATCACCACGGTCGCCGTGACGCTGGCGACAATGCCAATGATGGCAGCAACGATACACGGCACGAACTGCCGGACCTTGCCAAATATTCGCAGGATGCGCTGCATGCCGTTCGCCCGCCTGCGAGCCTGTGACCGTTACCGTTTGGGATTCACCCCAACTGACCCGCGCGCCAATTTGGCACAGCTTCGGCACAACGAGCGGACGAAGCTATTGCGCGAAATCAAGACTCCGACGGCTGCACGCCTCGATCGCGCACCGTCCTTAACGACCTGTTAAGGCGCACTCCGCAATTCAATGCGTTCCGCAATGATTTGGCAGCAAGTGCAAGTTTGCGCGCCGGTTACGCCCGGCGTGAGGGCCGCGGCGTCGCGGGCGCAATGACAAGACAGTCGCGTTTGCTCGAAGCCGCTTAACCGCACGCCAGCGCGTAGATGTGCTGTACTCCCGGGGGCAGCGGCGTTTCGCGCCAGTTCTCGCCGCCGTCGGCCGTGCCAAAGACCTCGCCGTAGCGCGCGGCGATGTAGACCTGCTTGGCATCGCCGTGATGGAGCGCGACCGACATCAGCGTGCCGTGGGGCTTGACCTTGTCGAAGCGCTGCCAGGTGCTGCCGAGATCGCGGCTGCGATAGAGCGCGCCATCCTTCGATGACGCGGCAACGGACAGGCACGCGTATAGCGTGCTCGCGTCCTGCGGCGAGACTTTCACGTCGCGGCCGTAGGTGAACGGCGAGAAGCGGTCGACCCGCAAATCCTCCCAGTGCTGGCCCTGGTCGCGGCTGCGAAACAGCCCCATGCGCACGGCCAGGATGACGCCGTCGGGATCGGCAGCGCTCATGCAAATCGCGTGACCGTCGAGCATGCCTTCGGCTTCGGTGTCGCTGACGATCTTGGAGCGCAGCCGTGGTTCATCGACGGACATGCGGATCAGATTATCGCTGGAATCCATCCAGGTTTCGCCGCCATCGGTCGAGCGCATCACGCCGCCGATTTCGAGCGCCGCATAGATTTCGTTCGCGCGGGCCGGGTGACGGGCGAACCGCATGACGCGAACCGCAAATGGTGCCTTGCCCCGGTCCGGCAAGCGCGGCTCGGCTTGGCGCGTCCAAGTCTCGCCCGCGTCGTTGCTGCGATAGATCGAAACCGGCGAACCACCGGCGAGCACGCGCCGCGGATCGGCGGGATCGGACAGGAACGACCAGATTTGCACGCCGCTGTCGGGGAAGCCGGCGCGCTTGAACGTCGCGCCGCGATCGGTGCTGCGGTAGATGCCGTCCTTGGTGCCGGCAAGGATAAGATTTGGATCGCGCGGATGCACGAACACCGTATAGGCCTCAGGCTCCGTTAAAACGTGCGTCCATTCAGAGCCCTCGGCGTCGCGCCGAAACACGCCAGCAAGATTGCCTTCGTTGCCGCCGTAATAGCCGCCGACGCCAACGTAAACGTAAGATTGAGCCATGGGCCCCCTCCTCGCGGTTTTTTCAAAGAATTTTGCCTAGGATATTGCGCCAGTGGGGGCGCCACAATGGCCGTTCAGTGCAGCGTCGGCCGTTCGGTGACGACACGCAGAGCAATCGAACCGATCAGGCTGGCGCGCTCCGCCTCCGCTGCCGCGAGTTCCTGCGCGGCTTCGTCCGCGGTCGAGTGGTTCGAGCCCCACAGCACAATGCCGCCGAGCAAAGCGGTGATTGCGGCCAGCAATAGCCGGGGATCGAAAGGCAGGACGCCAAGCAGCACCGCACCGAGCAGAACGGCGCCGGCCACGACGGCAATGCGCGCGACCAGGATGAATTTACGGCAGCTTTCGAGCCTCGCGGCAAGCGCGTCGATCTGCGCCTCAAGGCGCTCGATTTCGTCGTGCAGGCCAGCCTCGCGCACATCCTCGTCAGTCATGTCCGCAGCATACACAACAGACGCGATGACGACGCCCTCTGAAACAAAAGGGCATAAATTGTCACCGCTCGTTGAACCGGAACGCAGTCTGCCGCCTCCAATAGGGGTCGCGCCGACGGGCGTACTCGGGGACCCTCAGATGCCAAAAATTGCAGTTTTGCTCATCCTTGCGGCCAGCCTCGCCTCCTGCGGCGTCGCCGACACACTTTTCGATGGCTTCAAGCATGTGAGCGCTGTCCGGAACGATCTGGCGGCCGCGACCGGCATGAAGCCGGAAGTCGGCTTCAATTGGCACAATGGCCATCTGAACAAGGTAACGGTCACCTTTCCACACCTCTACCGCGACAAGCCCCTGACCGAGCTGGCCGAGACGGTACGCCAGATGGTGACGAAGGAATTCAAGCAAGCGCCGGACGATATCGTACTGGCGTTTTCGCTGGGCCCGGCGGGCGTGGCATCGAGTCCGCTGTGGCGTGAGCAGCAGCCACCAACCCAGCGCGCGGCGCTCTGATTATTCCGCCGCTTCAAGCCGGGGCGGGACCGCCTCGACCTTGGCGGCGCAGAACTTGAATTCCGGAATCTTGCCGAACGGATCGAGCTTGGGATTGGTGAGCAGGTTTGCGGCCGCCTCGACGAACGCGAACGGGATGAACACCACCCCATCCGGGATGGCGTCATCCTGGCGCGAATAGAGCTCAACCTCGCCGCGGCGCGTCGAAACCCGGATCATGTCGCCCGGTTTGATGCCGAGCTTCGCAATGGTGCCGCGCGATACCGCGGCTACTGCGCTCGGCTCGAGCGCATCGAGCACCGTGGCGCGGCGCGTCATGGCGCCGGTATGCCAATGTTCGAGTTCGCGTCCGGTCGTGAGGATGAACGGATAGTCGTGGTCCGGCGTCTCATCCGGCGGCTGCAGCTTGGCGGCCACCAGCTTGCCGAAGCCGCCCGGCCGGGGAAATCCCTTGTCGAACACGACGTCGCGGCCGGGCTTGTCGGGCGCGTCGGCCGGATAGGTCACCGCGCTCTCGCGCATGACCCGCTCCCAGGAGATGTTGTCGAGCGACGGCATCAGGGAAGCCATCTCGGTATAGACCTCGCCGACATCGGCATAGTGCCAGTTGCAGCCGATGCGGTTGGCGATCTCTTGGATGATCCAGATGTCGCGGCGCGCATCGCCCGGCAGCGGCAGCGCCTGGCGGCCCATCTGCACCTGACGATTGGTGTTGGTGACGGTGCCGTCCTTCTCGGGCCAAGCCGAGGCGGGGAGCACCACGTCGGCATAGACGGCGGTCTCGGTGAGGAACAGATCCTGGACCACGAGATGTTCGAGGTGCGCCAGCGCTTCGCGCGCGTGATTGAGGTCGGGATCGGACATCGCCGGGTTCTCACCCATGATGTACATGCCCTTGATCACGTCGTGGTGCACCGCGTCCATGATCTCGACGACGGTCAGTCCCTTCTTCGGATCGAGCTTGGTGCCCCAGGCGTCCTCAAAACGGGCGCGCGTCTGCGCGTCCTCGACAGACTTGTAGTCCGGAAAGAACATCGGAATGAGGCCGGCGTCGGAGGCGCCCTGCACGTTGTTCTGGCCGCGCAGCGGATGGAGGCCGGTGCCTGGGCGGCCGATCTGGCCGGTGATCAGTGACAGCGCGATCAGGCAGCGTGCATTGTCGGTGCCGTGGGTGTGCTGCGAAATGCCCATACCCCAGAAGATGATCGCCGACTTGGCGCGGGCGAACTTGCGCGCCACGGTGCGGATGACGTCGGCCTCGATGCCGCAGATCGGCGCCATTTCCTCCGGCGTGTAATCCTTGATGCTCTCGCAGAACGGCTTGAAGCCTTCGACATAGGTCTGGATATACTGCTCGTCGTAAAGCTTCTCGGACACGATGGTGTTGAGCATGCCGTTGAGCATCGCCACGTCGGTGCCGTTCTTGAACTGCAGCATGTGCGTGGCATGGCGCTTGAGCGCCTGGCCACGCGGATCGGCGACGATCAGCGTGGCGCCGCGCTTCTTCGCCTGCTTGAAGAACGTAGCGGCGACCGGATGATTTTCGGTCGGGTTGGCGCCGATGACGAAAATCACCTCCGAATTCTTGCACTCGTTGAAGGTAGCGGAAACCGCGCCGGAGCCGACGCCTTCCATCAGCGCCGCCACGGAAGACGCGTGGCACAGCCGCGTGCAGTGATCGACGTTGTTGGTGCCGAAACCGGTGCGGACGAGTTTTTGAAACAGATAAGCCTCTTCGTTCGACCCTTTGGCCGAGCCGAAACCGGCCAGTCCTTGCGGTCCGTCGCGATCACGGATTTTCTTCAGGCCCGCAGCCGCGCGGTCGAGCGCCTCCTCCCAGGTCGCTTCGCGAAAATGCGTCCATGGATTCGACGGATCGATAAATTCGTGCGGGATTTTCGGCACGCCGTCCTTGCGGATCATCGGCTTGGTCAGCCGCTGCGGATTGTGCACGTAGTCGAAGCCGAAACGACCTTTCACGCACAGCCGCTGCTCGTTGGCCGGTCCATTTTTGCCGCTGACGTAGAGCAGCTTGTCGTCCTTGACGTGATAGGTGAGCTGGCAGCCGACGCCGCAATACGGGCAGACGCTGTCGACGGTGCGATCGGCCTTGCCTTTGAAAATATTGTTGGCGTCGACGAGCGTCGCCGGCATCAGCGCGCCGGTCGGGCACGCTTGCA
>Ga0335081_10009537_pt1 | contig 15638 bp, 13 predicted proteins | sample Lox_Sample_35_FD_206713 | JGI IMG/M metagenome (GOLD analysis project Ga0335081, IMG submission 206713) | Soil microbial communities from Loxahatchee National Wildlife Refuge, Florida, United States - Lox_Sample_3.5 | ecosystem: Environmental > Terrestrial > Soil > Wetlands | place: USA... | reverse complement strand
CACCACCCCAGCAGGTCGGCCGAGACCAGCGGGCTCTTGGTGTTCACCTCGAGGATCCGGTCGCTCGCAGCCAGGGCGCTCAGTACGGCCCGGTACTCCGCCTCGAACGCCCGCTCCTCGTACGGCCTGGCCGCCCGGGGCCACATCCGCCGCGGGAAGTCCAGGTGTGCCAGTATCTGGAACAGCTCGCTGCCCTCGACCAGCCGGAGCAACTCGGCGAGGTACCGGCGCATCACGTCGGCGGCGGGCATCTGCCGGAACAGGTCATCCGCGGCCGTCAGCCGGCCCTCGTGCGGGATCGCGTGCAGCGAGCCCAGGATCCGGTCCGGCCCGCCGGGACCGGCCTTGGCCACGGTCGCGGCCGCGCTGGCGGCCCACAGATGGGCCTCGCCGATCTCGACGCCGGAGAGGATACGCAGCTCGGGAAAGCGCTGACGGCAGTCGTCCAGGGTAGTGAGGTAGCCCGCGATGTCGAGCAGGTGCATCCGGGCGTACCGGTGCGGGTCCAGGTTCATCGTGCCGATCTGGTCACCGTCGGTCCAGATGGTGAAGTCCAGGTGGTCGGTGAAGGCCACCCCGGGCAGCCCGGCCGCGACCGCCTGCTCGCAGCTGTGCACCATGGACGCCTCACGCGGCGCGTCCCACGACCATTCGGTGTGCACGTGGCTATCGACCGGGGGAGACCAGCTTCCGCTGGCCTGTGCGTGTTCGGCTGGCTGGTCTGACGGTTGCTGCGCAGGGGGCACGCCGGATCGGTCCTACTCATATCGGGGCTGATGCTTCCCCATGAGCCTATCGGGGCGTTTTAGCGGCTCAAGTGCCGCGTCGGTCCCGGCTACCAGCCGGGTTCGCGCGGAGGAGCCGAGGTGATGACGTAGACCTCCCCGCCGTCGGATTCGGGCGGTGGCGTGGCGGCGGGCTTGGGCGGCTCCAGCGCGGCCGGGGCATCCGTCGGCTCGACCGGTTCGGCGTTCTCCTCGCCGTCACCGCGTCGTTTCCTGGCCGCCTCCGCGGTGAGCCTGTCGGCGAGCTTCTGCCAGCGGTCTTCCCACTCGGCGACGTTTCCGCCGCAGGCGCGTACGAACGCGACGGCGACCGGCAGCGTGGGCAGGCGCAGCCCGCCCGCCGCGGCGGCGAGCGTCTTCATCTCGAAGTGGGAGGTCTCGGCCATCTCCGGGTATTCCAGGTCGGCCGTGGCCCGCAGCGCGCGCAGGTCGCGGGCGAACGCCTCCAGGTCGTCCGGGGCGATGCTGGCCACTGGCTGAGCCGAGTCGGCCGGCGCCTCTTCGGGCCGGGCCGTATCGCGCTGGCGGATCACCGGGCCCGGTGGCTCCAGCGGCTGGCCGGGCCGGTCACGTCCGGCCGGCGCCTCGAAGCGCGGCCCAGTCGGCGGGTGCTCACGCAGCGGCGGAGCCCCGCCTGGCCCGCCTGGCCCCTGGGCCCCGGAGAGCCCGGACGCACCGGAACCGCCGTACGGCGGCGGCCCCCCGTGCACCGGACCCGCGCCCGGCCCACGCGGGCCGGACCCTGCAGCGCCGCCTCCCGGACCAGCGCCTCCCGGACCAGCGCCTCCCGGACCAGCGCCTCCCGGACCAGCGCCTCCCGGACCAGCGCCTCCCGGACCCGGGCCGCCGGGAGCCTGGCCGCCCGATGGCAGCGTGCCTGGCTGACTCCAGCTGTCCGCGTAGTGGTCCTTGACGGTAGGCCCTGGCCCATGATGCCGGCCCGTGGTGCCGCCGGGCGCACTCGGTCCCGGCGGCCGGTACAAGCGGTCCGCGCCCGGCGGTACCCGCCGTCCGTTCGGCAGCCGATACCGGCCAGGTCCCGGCGCACCGCTGGGGCCGGCAGGGTTGGGGCCGGCAGGGTTGGGGCCGGCAGGGTTGGGGCCGGCAGGGTTGGGGCCGGCAAGGTTGGGGCCGGCAAGGTTGGGTGCCGCGCCGTTGGTTCCCGGCCCACCATGAGGGGGAGCGCCATGCGGAGGAGCGCCCCGTGGGGGAGCGCCGTGCTGGGGAGTGCCGTGCGGCACGCCGCTGCGCGGGCCGTCGGCATACGGGCCGCCCGCGTGCGGTGCTCCGCCGTGCGGAATCGGCCCGTGCGGTCCGCCGCCGTCCAGGTACCCGCCGTGCGCCCTGCCGTTGTCCGGGTATCCGCCATGCGGGCCGCCCGCGCCGGCCGGCCCGCCGCTGCCCGGCGCGCCGCCAGGCATCCCGGCACCAGGCATCCCGGCACCAGGCATCCCGGCACCAGGCATCCCGGAGTGGCCCGTGCCTCCGTTCGGGGGCGCACCTGGCGGGAAGCGGCCTGGCTGGGGCCCTCCGGGCTGAGGCCGTCCCGGCTGGCGGATCCGCCGCTGCCGGGGCGGCATCTCGCCCGGGCGCCTCAGCAGCTGCCCGAACTCGTCGTCCTCGGCCTGACGACCTGGCCCGGCCGCATCATCGTCCTCGGCCGGGTACCCGTCGTCGGAGGGATAAGGCCCGGGGCCGTAGCCGCGGCGGTCCCGCTCGTGCCGAGGCGGACCGTACGCGTCACGGCCGAGGCCGGTGTCGCCACGTTCCACCCCATACCTCCTGGACCTTTGTGTCCAGCCGGCGCGGCAGGACACTTGCCCTCTCCTGAAGAGTGTAGGTCGACAGAAATCCCCTGTATGACCTAGACGGCTAATTGTCACCAATTGCACACAATGAGACGCTTCTAGGTGGTGTTCGCCTGATAACGACGTGTATCAAATGAGACGACGGGCTCCCCAGGGTGTGTGCTGCGAACGGTGCCTAGCGGGGGTTACAGTCGGACTAAGAGCACTTCGCGGAGCGGCCATGTTGTCCTGGATCGTGTGGCTGATCGTGGCAGCGGTACTCGGTGTTGCCGAACTGCTTACCACGACGCTGGCTTTCGGTCTCATCGCAGTCGCGGCGGTGGTGGCAGCCGTGATCGGGACGTTTCATCTCGGTCTGGGTTTCCAGCTCGCCGCGTTCGTCGTCGCGTCCGCCGCCGGGCTCGGCTTCGTCCGGCCGATCGCGATCCGGCACATCAAGCAGCCGCCGGCGCTGCGGTCGGGAACCGCCGCGCTCGTGGGTCGCTCCGCGATCGTCCTCGAGCAGGTCACCGAGCATGGCGGGCGGATTCGCATCGGCGGCGAGGAGTGGTCCTCGCGTGCCTACGACGAGTCGCAGGTCATCCCGGTCGGCACCAAGGTGGACGTCATGCAGATCGACGGCGCCACCGCGCTCGTTTATCCCAGGGAGTAGCCATGGCTGAGATCATTGTCGCGGCAGTCGTCGCGCTTCTCGTCATCATCACCGTGCTGCGTTCGGTGCGGATCATCCCGCAGGCGCGCGCCCGCAACGTCGAGCGGTTCGGGCGCTACCGCAAGACGCTGGAGCCCGGGATGAACTTCATCATCCCCGCTATCGATCGGGTAAAGAAGGAGATCGACCTGCGTGAGCAGGTGGTCTCTTTTATGGGCGCACCGGTGATTACCGAGGACAACGTGGGCGTACTCATCGACACGGTGCTGTTCTTCCAGGTCACCGACCCCCGGGCAGCCGACTACGAGATCGTCAACTACATCCAGGCGATCGAGCAGCTTACCGCCACCATGCTGCGCAGCGTGATCGGGTCGATGGACCTGGAGGAGACGCTGACCTCGCGCGACAAGATCAACAACGCGCTCCGCGGCGTGCTCGACGACGCGTCAGGCAAGTGGGGCATCCGGGTCACCCGGGTGGAGATCAAGGCCATCGAGCCGCCCAAGTCGGTCAAGGACGCGATGGAGAAGCAACTACGCGCCGAGCGGGAGAAGCGAGCCGCCGTCCTGACCGCCGAAGGGCTCAGGCAGTCCAAGATCCTCACCGCGGAGGGCGAGAAGCAGAGCGCGATCCTGACCGCCGAGGGCGCCAAGCAGAGCGCGATCCTGCGGGCCGAAGGGCAGGCCCAGGCCATCGGCACGGTCTTCCAGGCCGTGCACGACAATGACCCTGATCCCAAGCTGCTCGCCTACCAGTACCTGCAGACGCTGCCGCAGCTCGCGCAGGGCCAGGGCAACACGTTCTGGGTCATCCCGAGCGAGGTCACGTCGGCGCTGCGGTCGGTGGCGAGCGCCTTCGGCGGGGACGCGGCACCGGCCGCGAGCGCCGCCCCGGTCCACCCCAGGACGACAGAGCCCACGACGACAGAGCCGAAGATCGCGGCCCGGCGCGAGCCGCCCGCCGTCCCCGCGGGCAGAACCGCCGCGGAGGATGCGCCCGCCCCGGCTCACGTTGCCGCCGTGGCCACCGGCGACGCCTCGGCCGATGCCCTGAGCGCCATGCTGGCGGGCGCCATTCCCGGGACGAATTTCGTCGATCCGCTGGGCGGGATCGAGCCGCCCGCTACCGAGGCTGAAACCGCCGCGGAGCCGCAGGACGGCGATCCGTCCTCGGCCAACGGCAGCGAAGCGGGTTGAGGGACTATTTCAGCAGCAGGACGAGCGCGCTGCCGATCAACGCGGCGATGACGATGACCGCGAGCAGCCGCGCCGGGAAGTAACGATCCTGGCGGTGGTCGCGCTCGCGGGCGGCCGCCTGCGTCTGGGACATGCCCGTGCTCACCGGCCCCGTGCTCACGTGCTGGGCACTCATCGGCCGGACGCTCGCCGGCCGGGCCGGGACGGCGGCGGTCCGGCTCGCGGGTTCCGCGACCGGGTGAGCGGTGTCGGCGGCGTCCGTCCACGAGGCCCGCGCGACCGTGGGCTCCTCGGCCCGCGGTGTCGCGGTCGCGGCCGGCAGGCGCAGGTCGGCCGGAGCCTGCGGGAGCGGCTGGCCCCAGAAATCCGTCTGTTCCGGGAGCGCCAGGCTTTCGGCTTGATGCCGCAGGAACCGCTGGGTGACGTCGGGGTCCTCGTGCCCGGGCAGGGCGGCGGTCTCGGTGTGGTCTGACCATCCGTAGCTGCGGTCAGCCGGTTCCGCCGATCCGACGCCGTCGGCCTGCCCCGGCCACGTGAGGTCATCGTCGCTGCCCGCGGGCAGGGACTCGGGCTCGCTCTTCTGCAGCCAGGAGAACTCTTCGGCCAGAGCGGGTTCGGCGGCCTCGGGCAGGCTGGTGAACGCCGCGTCGAACGGCCCCCGGTTGCCGACAGTGGCCGAATGGTTCCCGTTGGCTGCCGTAACACCGGGGCCGGGCGCCGGATCCCAGCCCGCGCTGGTAGCCGCGGCTCCCCAGCCGTCCCCGCTCGTGCCCGGCTCGACGGCCAAGCCCGGATCCGGACTGTCCAGGCTGGTGCTGCTCGGTGTCGACGCCGGGGCCAGGACACCGGGATCGCTGGCTCTTCGGCCGCCGTGCTCCGTACGCGTGCGGCCACCCCGGAGGGCGGCCTTGATCCGCTCCGGGTCGTAGACGTCGGGCGGCGCGACGCCGACGCCTGCGCGGGCGCCGGCCTGGGCCGCCGGGCTCGCCCCGGCGGGCCTGACCGGGAGATCCGGGTCGTCCGGCACATCAGGGTTGAGCCGCCGCCACCGTTCCTCCCAGTCCAGCACGTCACCGTCGCAGGCGCGGACATACGCCGTGAGAATGGGCAGGCCAGGAAGGGAAGGGCCGTTCTCGGCTTCCTTCAGGACGTCGCTCGGGTAATGCGCCCGTGCCGCCAGCTCGTCGAACCCGATCGCAGCGGAGTCGCGCAGAGTGCGCAGGTCGGCTAGGAACCGTGCCTGATCGTCACCAGGTCCGGCCGACCACGTTCCCCGGATTTGCAACTGGGCACCTTCCCGCTGGATACGCATGGGCTTAGGCACCACCCCGCGCCCGCACCACATCACCTGGGATTACCGGGCAGGGTACCGCGCCGGCCGCCGCTATGCCGCTGATACCACGCATTTCCTATTAAGTGTCTCTCACCAGGCCCGCAAGCGTGCCGGAATCAGGCATTCCGAACCTGTCCCGGGCGGGATTACGGCCGGATGGCCAGGCCGATCGTGAACGCGATGCCGAACGCCAGCTGCAGCCGCCCCGTCTGGCCGAGCGCCCTGATCAGCGCCGGACCCGAGGCGCCGGCCCGGACCGACCGGATCGGCGGCCGCGCGAGCGGCAGCGCCAGCGCGGTCAGCAGGGTGAACGGGCGGAAGAAGGCGAGCAGCGCCGCGACGCCGAACGGAACCAGCAGCGTCAGCACGTACCCCCAACGGCTGCGCGCGTCGCCGAGCACGACCGCCAGCGTGCGCTTGCCCGCCACCGTGTCGGTGCCGATGTCGCGCAGGTTGTTGACCATCAGCAGGGCACAGGCCAGCAGCCCGGCGGGCACCGCGGCGGCCAGGCCGAGCCAGCTGAGCGCCTTCATCTGCACGTACGCGGTCCCGGCCACGGCGACCACGCCGAAGCACAAGAACACGAACACCTCGCCGAGCCCGCTGTACCCGTAGGGTTTCGGCCCGCCGGTGTAGAACCAGGCGGCGGCGATGCAGGCCGCGCCGACGGCCACCAGCCACCAGGACGTCACGGCGGCCAGCGCCAGGCCCGCCACCCCGGCTACGACGAAGCAACCGAAGGCCGCGGAAAGCACCTGCCGCGGCGGTGCCAGCCCGGCGGCGACCAGCCGGACCGGCCCGACCCGCCGCTCGTCCGAGCCGCGTATCCCGTCGCTGTAGTCGTTGGCGAAGTTGACGCCCACCTGCAGGGCCAGCGCTACCACGAGCGCGAGCAGCGCGCGCCACCAGGAGAACCTGCCGTACCCGAGGGCCACGCCCGAGCCGATCAGTACCGGCACCACCGCCGCGGGCAGTGTCCTTGGCCGCGTTCCCGCCAGCCATTCCCGAGGGTCAGCCACAGACAGATCCTAGGTGAACCGGGTCAATCGCTGATCGCCGTGTGCAGCCGGACGACCGGCACGCTCGCGCCCACGTCGAGTTCGGCCCGGGCGCCGTCGGCGGCCCAGCCGGAGGACTCGAGGAAGCGGCGCAGCGCCGTGTCGGCCTCGAGCGCCCAGATGGACACGGTGTGGAAGCCGTCCTCGGTGAGCGTGTCCGCCACGGCATGCAGCAGCCGGCCGCCGTGCCCCTGCCCGGCCCGTTCGGGAGAAATTCTCAGCTCGTAAACCTCGCCATCGGTGCCTGCCCACCGGTCGGTGTCGGTCGCGGGGCCGGCCGAGGCGAACCCCGCCAGCTCGCGGGAGGGACCCCCGTCCACCGCCGCCAGCACGCGGTGCCTGCTCGTCGGCGGGTTGGTGATCGCCTCCCGCCAGCGGTCCCGCCAGAGGAGCTCGGCCTCCTCGCTGGTCAGCTCGGCCAGCAGGTCCGGCGGGACGATCCCGGCGAACCCGCACCGCCAGGACGCGACCTGCAGGCGGGCCAGGCTGGCGGCGTCACCCGCGCGGGCAGGGCGCACGAAGCCAGGGGCGGGGTCCGGAGCCTGGCTCACGTGCCCGGGTGGGCTATGAGCGTCATGTTCTCAGCCTACCGGGGCCGAACGGGCCCGCGCGTCCGTCAGCGCGCCGGGGAACCCGCGCTGAGATGATGCGGGAATACCTCGTTGGCCGCCTTGAAGATGCGCTCGATCTCCTCGTCGGTCAGCGGCCGGACCTCGCCCTGCCTGGCCCGCCGGCGCAGGTACTTACGCAGCCGGGGGCCGCTGAAGACGTCGACATCCCGGATGGTGGCCACGTCCCACGGGATCCGCGGCCCGTAGACCGCCATCGCCGGGCGGACGACGACCGGCTTGCCGATCGCGCCGGAGAGCAGATCGGCGGCCCGCTCGGCCTCCCACTGGGCGTGCTGGAGCCGGTCCTTCTTGCTGAACGGCCCGTGCCATAGCTGCTTGCCGCTCTTCGTCCGCACGGCCAGCCGCTTGTCCCAGTTCTCCGAGTCGATGGCGAAGACGCCCGCCGGCCCGACCACCAGGTGGTCGATCTGATCCTGGCTCTCCGGGATGGGCCTGGCGTGCATGGCGAGGTACCCGGCGCGGCCGAGCTTGGTCAGCTGCCTGCGGGTCCGCCGCTGCGCGGCGTTCAGCCGGATCTTGCCGGCGGAGCTCTTGCGCGCCCGGTAGATCGTGTCGGCGATGATCGCCACGATGGCGAGCGTCAGTCCCAGCTTCCAGGACACCAGGTACCAGAAGACGCCCAGGATGACGACCGCGACGGCGACCCGCAGCTGCCAGATCCGCATCCTCGGGTTGGCGGCCAGCTGGGCCAGGCTGCCCCCGCGCTGGCCGATGCCGGGCTGCGCCTCGCCCCCGGCGTCCTCGGCCGGCCTGACCACCGGCTTCCACTCGGGCTTGGGCGGGTCCGCGTGCCCAGCGGACGGCTCCCCGGCGGACCGCTCCGCACCGGAAGGCTCCCCGGCGGAAGGTTCTCCGGCCAAAGGTTCTCCGGCCGAACGCTCCGCGGGCGGGGACCAGTCCCACAACGGCAGGTCGGCCGATTCGGGTTCGGCCGCCGCGGGCTCCGTGCCCGTCGGCTCTGCCCCGGCCACCTCGGCTGCCGTCCCCTCGGCGGTCGCCGCCTCGCCAGTGGCCTGCCCCGGCCAGCTCACCGGCGCGTCCCGGGCCGGCGCGTCGCGGACCGGCGCGTCGCGGACCGGTCCGGAGCCTTCGGCCCCGCCGGCCGCTTCAGTCCGCCTGGCCCCTTGAGCCCGGAGGAACGGCAACCGGGCCGGACCTTCCGGCGCGCCCTCGGCTTCCTTTCCCTGCGACTGTGCCCCGTCGTGTGCTGCCCCGCTGCGATTGCTTACCGTCATCAGCGGTCCTGATGACTTATTTCTCAGCTTCGGCCACGCCATCCGGTATCACCCACCACCTCAGCGTAACTGCCATAGGACTCAGCGCATAAGCACCGTCACCAAGACGATTGTGCCCTGCTCCGACTGTTTTTATAGCTGGACATTCAGCTCGATACCACGCTAAACGCCTGGGCTTTATGTGGTCTACGATCCCTACCATGGCCCAGATTCACGAGCTAACCATGATCGAGCTGGCTGCGGCGATCCGCGCGGGCGAGCTCTCGCCGGTCGCCGTTACCGATCATTATCTGCGTCGGACGACCGAACTCAACGACCAGGTCGGCGCGTTTTACACGATCACCCCCGAACTCGCCGCCGACCAGGCCCGGGAGGCGGAGAAGGCGGTCGCCGCGGCGGGCGAGGTGGCGGAGCTGCCGCCGCTGACCGGCGTGCCCATCCCGATCAAGGACCTGAACATGGTGGCGGGGGTGCGGCAGACGCTGGGCTCGAAGGCGTTCGAGGCCAACGTGCCCGGCACCGACGACAACGTGGTGGTCAACATCAAGCGGGCCGGCGCGGTCATCACCGGCAAGACCGCCACCCCCGAGTTCGGGCTGCCCTGCTACACCGAGACCGCGGTGGGGCCGCCGGCCCGTACGCCGTGGGACTTGTCCCGGTCGGCGGGCGGGTCGAGCGGCGGGGCGGCCGCCGCGGTGGCGGCGGGCCTGGCCCCGGCCGCCCAGGGCAGCGACGGCGGCGGCTCCATCCGCATCCCGTCCAGCGTGTGCGGCCTGTTCGGGATCAAGCCGACCCGCGGTCGCGTCTCCGAGGGCCCGCTCGTGCCCGACCTGTACGGTCTGGGGGTCAACGGGCCGCTCGCGCGCACGGTCGCGGACGCGGCGCTGCTGCTCGACGTGATGGCAGGCAACTTCCCCGGCGACATGTACACCCAGCCGCCGCTCCCGGCGGGCGAGACGTTCCTCGGCTACGCCAGCCGCGAGCCGGGCCGGCTGCGGATCGGCCGGACCCTGCAGAACCCGGTCGACGGGGCCGAGGTGCACCCGGACTGCGTCGCGGCGTACGAAGAGGCCAGCGCCCTGCTGGCCAGCCTGGGGCACGAGGTCGAGGACATCGGCATGCCGCTCGGCCCGGACGTGGTGCCGTTCTTCGAGACCCTCTGGTACGCCTACGCCACGCTGGCCCCGCTCGCCCCAGAGCAAGAAGAGATGCTGCTCCCGCTGACCCGGTACCTGCGCGGCCGCGGCCAGGACGTCCGCGCCCCGGAACTCTTCTTCGCCCAGGGCTACCTGCAGGCCGTGACCAGGGCCGCGCTCGTCACCCTGAACGCCTACGACGCCGTCCTCACCCCCACGCTGGCCATGCCCCCGAGGCACGTCGGCTGGTTCGACGAGGTGGACCCGGCGCGGAACTTCGAGCGCCAGAAGCTGTTCACCCCGTTTACCGCGCTCTACAACGTGTCCGGCCAGCCGGCCGTGAACGTGCCGCTGCACTGGAGTGACGACGGCCTGCCGATCGGCGTGATGCTGGCCGGCCGGATGGGGGACGAGGCCACCTTGATCTCCCTGTCCGCGCAGCTGGAGCAGGCCCGTCCGTGGCAGGATCGCCGCCCCCCGATCTGGTGACCCGCCGTACGGCCGCTGCCGTCCCGGCCGGCTCAGTCCGGGAGTGCCTTGGCGACGGCTAGGTGCTCCCAGTCGTGCAGGAAGACCTGCTGGAAGTACTGGGCCGCCTCCTGGTGGTAGATGATGACGCCCGCGTCGCGGTTGCGCAGCGTTCCGTCCGCCGACCAGTTCTGGCTGCTGACCAGGACCGCCGCGCCGTCGACGACGATGCCCTTGTTGTGCACGTTCTGCTGGATCTTGACGCTGCCGACCACGTCGAGGCCCATGGTGCGGAGCTGTTCGAGGTAGCCCACCTTCTCGAACTCGCTCATGATGATCTTGACGTCGACCCCGTGGGCCTGCCGGTCGATGACCGCGTTGATCAGGTCGATGAACGGCTGCGCGGTCGAGTCACCCGCCCTGGGCGGCTCGATGTACTGGAACTGCATGTAGAGCGTCTGGCTGGCGCTGGCGATGAGCTCGGAGATCGCGCCGGCGTAGACGCCGGGATCGGGCGTCAGCAGCGGCGCGATCTTGATGGTCCCGGTGACGGTGGCGGCCGGGAAGAACTGGCTGAAGGCCGGGGTCTCGGTGCCGCCCAGAGACGGCGGTGTCAGCGGTTTCCCGGCCGCCTCGGGCGGCGTGTTGTGGCCGGACGCGATCTGCAGGTCGTTCCGGATGTAGTCCTCGAACACGCCGGCGAGCTGAGGTTGCTCTATGACCACGTGCCAGTCCCGGTCACGGTGCCGTGCCTCCTGCGCGTCCGCCGGGACCGTGACGGGGTCGATGTCGGGCTGGTTGGAGTTGTTCCAGTTCCCGCTGGATAGCCAGAACGCCGCACGATCGCGGACCGCGACCTTGATGTGATAGGCGGTGGGGAAGATCCAGGCCGTCGCGTCGGGGTCGGTGCGGGTCAGCGCCCACGCCTGCGTGAACCCGTCGGCCACCGCCTGCCGCAGCTGGCCGACGGTGGTGGCGTCGGTCTGGTCCGCGGTCGGGTTCTTCGCCGGATGATCGAGCACCAGGCTCAGCTTCTTGCCGGCCAGGCTGTCCGTGACGGCCTGGGCGATGTGCGCCGAGGTGAAGTCGTACAGGCCGACGGTGAGCGTTTCCGCCGTGCCGGCCAGGAAGGCCCGGAGCGTGGGCCAGCCTGTGTCGGGGCTGGCGCTGAGTGTGATGGTCGCCTGCGCCTCGACCGGGTCGAGGGCAACGCCGGGCGGGCCGCCGTAGGTGAGCTCGGGTTTGGCGATGGCCGCCAGCTGCGCGTGCGCCGACGCGGTCGCCGCCGGCCGGGTGCCCGCCAGCGTCTGCTCGCCGGGGAAGTGCGGCACCGACCCCTGGTCCGGTGCCAGCCGGAGGCCGGCCGCGTACTTCTGCGGATCCTCGAGCTCCAGTGCCTTTTCCGGGGACGCCTGCCGAACGTCCACCGGCACCCCGCCCACCTCGGCGGGCAGCATCGCATCCTCCGGAGGATGCGCGACCTTGTGCCGGACCGTGACGACGATGGACCGGGTGTTGGTCAGCCAGTCCTTCGTGACCTTGAAGCCGGGCCGGACGGACAGCACCCCGGGCTTATCGAAAGCCGCCATGTTCTTCTCGATGACGGCATTGACGTCAGACAGATCCTCGGCCACGGTCCCACCCCCACACTGCAGTCTGGCAGTTATTCGCCAAGATCGGTAGCCTCGCCCGGATCGCGGACCGCCCAGCCCGGATGCATATAGTGCGGGTGTGGCTTCAGAAGTCAGCGCGATCCTGCTCGACGCCGGCGGGGTACTGGTCTTCCCCGAACCCGCGAACCTCCTCCCGTCGCTCCGCCAGGCGGGAGCCGATCCCGACCTGACCACCCTGGAGCGGGCTCACTATCACGCGATGGCCGCCCAGGACCGGCAGGCCGCACCCCCGGCGCCAGCCACCTGGTGGCGCGACTACCTGAGGACTTACGTCGCTGCCTGCGGCGTGGCCGAGAGCAGGTGCGAGCAGCTCGCCAGCGAGATCGCCGGGCACCCCGGGCGGTACGGCTGGGCGCACGCCGGACACGGGGTCAAGGACGGCCTGCGGGTCCTGGCCGGGCTCGGGCTGCCGATGGGCGTGGTCTCCAACTCCAACGGCACCGTCGAGGGCGACCTGCGCCGCGTCGGAGTCTGCTACGTTCCCGGCGGCGACGGGCCCGCGCCGGAAGGGGTGCCCATGGCGGTCATCCTGGACTCCGCCGTGGTCGGCGTGGCCAAGCCGGACCCCGGAATCTTCCGCATCGCGCTGGACGCCCTGAACCTGCCCGCGGACGGCAGCGTCCTGCACGTGGGGGACAGCCTGCGCTACGACGTGGCCGGGGCGGTCGCCGCGGGCCTGCAGCCGGTGCACATGGACCCGTACGGGCTCTGCCCGGCGCCCGGCGGCCACCGCCACACCGGCAGCCTGGCCGAGCTCGCCCAGGCCCTGATATCGACGCAGCGTTTACCCTAAGCCGCCGCTAGACTACGGGCTCATGCGCTGGTCCACGATGCACATCCCCACGCTGCGCGACGATCCGGCCGACGCCGGCGCGCCCAGCCACCGCCTGCTGCTCCGCGCGGGCTATATCCGCCAGCTGATGGCCGGGCACTACTCGCTGCTGCCGCTCGGCCAGCGGGTCCGGCTCAAGGTGATCGGGATCATCCGCGAGGAGATGGACCGGATCGGCGCGCAGGAATTCGTGATGCCGGTCATGCACCCGGCCGAGCTGTGGATCAAGAGCGGCCGCTGGGAGCTGATGGGCGACGAGCTGTTCCGGCTCAAGGACCGCAAGGGCGCGGACTTCGTCCTCGGCATGACCCACGAGGAGATCATCTCCACCCTCGCCACCGAGATGGAGTCCTACCGCGAGCTGCCGCAGATGTGGTACCAGTTCCAGACCAAGCTGCGCGACGAGCCGCGGCCCAAGGCCGGCCTGATGCGCACCCGCGAGTTCACGATGAAGGACTCCTACAGCTTCGACCTGGACCAGGCCGGGCTGGACGTGTCCTTCATCGCGCACCGCGACGCGTACGTGCGGATCTTCGAGCGCCTGTCCATCCCCGCCATCCCGGCCGACGCGTCCAGCGGCGCGATGGGCGGCTCGGATTCCACCGAGTTCATCTGCCCGTCTCCCTCCGGGGAGGACCTCATCGTCCTGTGCCCGGAGTGCGGTTACGCCGCGAACATCGAGAAGGCCGCGTCCCGGCTGGCCGCCGTCGATGATTCCGAACGGGCCGGGCTGCTCGCCGCCCCCGAGCCCTTCGCCACCCCGGGGGTGCGCACGATCGAGGATCTCGCGGTCCAGTACCAGGCCCCGGCCGACCGGCAGATCAAGACCCTGGTGTACTTCCTGGACGGCGTGCTCACCCTGGTCCTGCTGCGCGGCGACCACGCGCTGAACGAGCAGAAGCTGGCCGATGCCACCGGCGCGGTCGCCATCCGCCCGGCCCAGCCGGAGGAGATCCGCGAGGCGCTCGGCGCGCTGCCGGGCAGCCTGGGCGCGGTCGGCTCGGCGTCGCATGACCACCCGGTCATCGCGGACGAGGCGCTGCGCGGCCGGCGCGGCATGTTCACCGGCGCCAACACGGACGACACCCACCTGCGCGGCGTGGACGTCGAGCGGGACATCGCCGTGGGCCGGTGGGCCGGCCTGCGCGAGGTGGCGGCCGGCGACGCGTGCGTCAACTGCGGGCACGGCCTGGAGGTGGAGCGCGGCATCGAGGTCGGGCACATCTTCAAGCTCGGCTATAAGTACTCCGACGCCATGGACATCCGGGTGTCCGGCCCGGACGGCAAGCCGGTCAAGCCGATCATGGGCTGCTACGGCATCGGCGTCGAGCGCGCCATGGCTACGATCGTCGAGGTCCACCACGACGACAAGGGCATCGTCTGGCCGGTCGCCGTGGCCCCGTTCGAGGTCGTGGTGGTGATCGCCCAGCAGGACGACCCCACCGTGGCCGCGACGGGGGAGCAGGTCTACCAGGCGCTGCTCGACGCCGGCGTCGAGGTCATCGTGGACGACCGGCCGGTCAGGGCGGGTGTCAAGTTCAGCGACGCCGAACTGGTCGGCATCCCGTTCCGGGTCACGGTGGGCAAACGCGGCCTGGCCGCGGGCACGGTCGAGCTCACCGACCGCGCCGCCGGCACCACCGCGGCGATCCCGCTGGACGAGGTGGCCAAGCACGTCAGGGAGGCCGTGGCGGGAGCGTGACATGACACAGACGGTGAAGTGGCTGCCGAAGCCGGAGAAGCACGACTTCCAGGCGGCGGAGGACTACCTCTCGCTGATCATGCCGGCCAGGCGCGCCGCCGAGTGGCGCAAGAGGCTCTCCGCCGCGCGCAACGACATCACTCACCGCAAGGCCAAGGACATCCTGCGGGCCAGCCGGCTCGACCTGCTCGGCGAGGACAACAAGCACGTCGCGGCCGACCTGCGCAAGGCCGCGTCCGGCGCGGCCCTGTCACCGATCCTGCTGCTGCGCGGCGACGATGAGCACCCGCTCATCGTCGCCGACGGCTACCACCGGGTCTGCGCCAGCTACTGGATCGACGAGAACACCGACATCCCCTGCGTTCTCGTTTAGCTCAGGACGCCTGCCGGTCCCGGACCTGGCAGCGCAGTGCCCGGAGCACGTCGTCGCGGCCCTCGAGGAGCAGTCGGCGCAGCGCGGCGGGCGGGTCCGTGGCGGCGATGTACTCGTCGGTGACCCGCACCGTCTCCTCCGAGATCGCGCCCACCGTGTAGGCGCCGCCGGCGAAGTCCTGCGCCATCGCCGAGGACCAGGTACGCCACACGTCCCCGACCACGGCGAAGTACCTCTCCCGGTACGGGTTCATCAGCTCCGGCTGGTCTGGATCGGCGAATCCGGAGAGCACCGCCCGGAACAGGGCCAGGGGCAGCTCGCCCGAGATCAGCGTGTCCCAGGCCGCCTGCTTGGCCTCGGCCGTGGGGATGGCCGCCCGGCAGGCCGCGGCGTGCCGCTCGCCCGCGTCGGTCGCGTCCCGGGCCAGTTCCGCCTCGATCTCCGGCTCACCGAAGCCCCGGAATCCGCGGCTCACCAGTTTCCCCAGCAGGGCCCAGCGCAGCTCGGTGTCCACCGTGACGCCGTCGAGCACCACCGAGCCGTCGAGCAGCCCGGCCAGCAGGGCCAGGTCATCGGCTGACGTGGCCACGCCGGCGAAGGCCCGGACGTAGGCGAGCTGCGCGTCCGAGCCGGGCGGCGCCTCATGCAGCAGGCGGCGCAGCGCGTCGGCCATCAGGGCCAGGCCGGTCGGCCGCCAGCGCGGGTCGGCGAACCGGCGCACCGCCTGGCCGGCCTGCCGCAGCAGGGTCTGCACC
>Ga0335081_10009536_pt1 | contig 15639 bp, 12 predicted proteins | sample Lox_Sample_35_FD_206713 | JGI IMG/M metagenome (GOLD analysis project Ga0335081, IMG submission 206713) | Soil microbial communities from Loxahatchee National Wildlife Refuge, Florida, United States - Lox_Sample_3.5 | ecosystem: Environmental > Terrestrial > Soil > Wetlands | place: USA... | reverse complement strand
AGGTTCGCATTCGGCGGTGGCTCGTCCTCGACGACGACGGCGACGTTCGACATCTGCGCCCGGATGTCGCCGGGCAGGGCCTCGAGCGCGTCCTCGACGAGCTGCTCGAACACCGCCTCGCCGGCCGAATCGTCCATGTCCCAATCGTAGGCGCCGCCCGCCGGGAAGCCGTGACACTCCTGTGTTGGTGTCTGACACCGGGACATGTCCCGCCGTTGGACATGTCCGAACGGTCGACGCGGGTGCTCATGCGGAACCGTGGTACGTCCGCGCAGCTTTCGTACGGAAGTCGTGACACTTCCGCGAACCGTGTCTGACACCGGGCCGTGGCCCGCAGGGGCACGGCCCGAGGGGCGTCAGGCGGCTGCCGGGGCCTTGCTGCGAACGTACTCGTCGATCGCGGTCGCGGCCCGGCGGCCGGCGCCCATCGCGAGGATCACCGTCGCCGCGCCGGTGGCGATGTCGCCGCCGGCGTAGACGCCCTCGCGAGTCGTGCGGCCCGTCTCCGGGTCGACGACGACGCAGCCGTGCGCGTTCGTCTCGAGCCCCTCGGTCGTCAGCGGGATCAGCGGATTCGGATTCGTCCCGAGCGCGATCACGACGAGGTTCGCCTCCATCGTGAACTCGGACCCGTCGATCCGCACCGGCCGCCGCCTCCCCGACTCGTCGGGCTCGCCGAGCTCCATGCGGATGCACTCCATCGCACGGACGCAGCCGTCGTCGTCGCCGAGGAACCGCACCGGCGCGGTAAGCCAGTCGAAGATCGCGCCCTCCTCGCCGCACCGCTTGAAGTCCTCGGCGCGCGCGCCCATCTCCTCCTGCGTGCGCCGGTACACGACGTGCGTCTCCTGCGCGCCGAGCCGGATCGAGACGCGCGCCGCGTCCATCGCCGTGTCGCCCGCGCCGATCACCGCCGCGCGCGTCGGCCGCTTCACCGGCGTGTCGTACTCCGGGAACGAGTACGCGCGCATGAGGTTCACGCGCGTCAGGTACTCGTTCGCCGAGTAGACGCCCTTGAGGTTCTCGCCCGGGATGCTCATGAACTTCGGCGAGCCGGCGCCGGTGCCGACGAACACCGCCGCATAGCCGAGGTCGCCGAGCAGCTCGTCGATCGTCACCGTCTTCCCGATGATCACGTTCGTCTCGAAGTCGACGCCGAGCTCGCGCAGCCGCTCCACGTCCTCGTCGACGATCGCCTTCGGGAGCCGGAACTCCGGGATGCCGTAGCGGAGCACGCCGCCGATCGCGTGCAGCGCCTCGTACACCGTCACCGAGTAGCCGAGCTGGACGAGGTCGCTCGCGGCGGTGAGCCCCGCGGGGCCGGAGCCGACGATCGCGATCTTCTCCGGACGCGGCGCGACCGCCGCCGCGCCCCCGTTCGTCCGGTGCGCGCGCTCCCAGTCGGCGACGAACCGCTCGAGCCGTCCGACCCCGACCGGGTCGAACCGCCCGTGCACGGAGCAGCGCGACTCGCACTGGTGCTCGACGGGGCAGACGCGCCCGCAGATCGCGGGCAGGACGTTCTTCGTCCGGATCAGCTCCGCCGCGCCGTCGAAGTCACCGAGCGCGACCCGCCGCACGAACGCGCGGATCGGCACGCCGACGGGGCAGCCCTGCTCGCACACCGGGTCCTGGCACTGGACGCAGCGCCGCGCCTCCGCGAGCGCGCGCTCGACCGTGTAGCCGACCGCCACCTCCTCCCACGTCTCGCGCCGCTCGAGCGGGTCGAGGGCCGGCATCTCGATCTTCGTCGGATAGACGATCGGCACGATCCCTCACCTCCCCGCGGCGGCGAGCTCGACGGCGAGCCGCTCCTGGTCGACGTACATCTTCGAGCGGACGACCGCCTCGTCGAAGTCGACGGCGTGCGCGTCGAAGAACGGTCCGTCGACGCACGCGAACTTCGTCTCGCCGCCGACCGAGACGCGGCACGCGCCGCACATGCCGGTGCCGTCGAGCATGATCGGGTCGAGGGACACGAACGTCGTCACGCGGTACGGGCGCGTCGTCTCCGCGACCGCGCGCATCATCGCCATCGGCCCGATCGCGTAGCAGCAGGTGAAGCCTGAGCCCTCGTCGAGCTGACGGCCGAGCAGCTGCGCCGTGAATCCGTGGAAGCCGAGCGAGCCGTCGTCGGTGCACGGGAGATACTCGTTGCTCACCGGCTCGAGCAGCTCGCGCAGGATCAGGAGCTCGGCGGTGCGCGCGCCGACGATCGACGTCACGCGCACGCCGCGCCCGCGCAGCTCGCGCGCGATCGGGTGCACCGCGCCCGCGCCGAAGCCGCCGCCGACGAGAACGGCGTGACCCGTGTCGGGAAGCGGCGCCGGCTGCCCGAGCGGCCCGCCGAGGTCGAGCATCTCCTCGCCCTCCCGCAGCCGGCAGATCAACCCGCTCGTCTTGCCGACCTCCTGGACGACGAGCGTGATCGTGCCCGCCTCGGGGTCGAAGTCGGTGAGGCTGATCGGCACGCGCTCGCCGTGCTCGTCGACGCGGACGATGACGAACTGGCCGGGCCGCGCGTTCCGCGCGACGAGCGGCGCACGCACGACGAACAGCTTCGTCACCGGGGTCAGCTCGCGTCTCTCGAGGATCGTCGCCATGGGTCTCCTAGAGCAGCGGGTGGTCGTTCATCGCCTTCAGCCGGACCCAGCGCCGGTCGACCTCGGCCTCGATCTGCGCCAGCTCGAGCTCGAACTCCGGGCGGCAGAGATGCTTCGTCTTGCCCATCATCCGCAGCCAGTCCGCGACCGGGATCCGCCGCCCGAGCGGCTCCGGGTCGTACGTGAGCGCCGTCGTGTGCCGCTCGATCTCGTACAGCGGGAAGAAGCAGCAGTCGACGGCGGCCTGGACGATGTCGGTGCCCTTGCGGTCCTCGGTCAGCCAGTTCAGCGGGCAGGAGATGAGCACCTTCCCGTACGCCATCCCCTCGTGCTGCGCGTACCACTGCGCCTTCGCGCCCTTCTCCAGCAGATCGTCGGGGAAGCCCTCGACCCCGGTGAAGACGTACGGGATGTTCGTCGCCGCCATCAGCTGCGGCATGTCCTTGTGGTGGAAAGCCTTGCCGTGCTCGCCGGGGCCGACGTGGCTCGTCGAGGTGCGATGGCCGAGCGGGGTGGAGTAGCTCAGCTGCGCGCCGGTGTTCATGTAGCCCTGGTTGTCGTACTCGAGGATGATCAGCTTGTGGTTGCGCAGCGCGGCGCCGATCGCAGCGCCGGTGCCGATGTCCATCCCGCCGTCGCCGCTGATCATCACGAACGTGATGTCGTCGCCGGCCGGCAGCTCGCCGCGGCGGACGCGCTCGTGGAACATCTCGACGAGCCCGCCCAGCGTCGCGGCTCCGTTCTGGAACAGGTTGTGGATGTACGTCACGCGGTGCGACGTGTACGGGTAGCCGGTGCTCACGACCATCGCGCAGCCCGTCTGGTAGAGGACGACGACGTCGCCCTCGATCCCGCGCAGGAACTGGTCGATCGCGGGGAAGACGCCGCAGCCCGGGCAGGCGCCGTGACCGGGGGCGACCCGCTTCGGCCGCGCGGCGAGCTCCCACGCGGGCGGCGCGTCGACCGACAGCCGGTGCGTCTCCGGGCTCTCGGTGACGGTGATGCGCCCGCTCACCGTCTCGCTCTTCTCGAGCGGCGGCAGGCCGCGGCGCACCGGCGGATCGGCCGGGTCGCCGGCGACGACGCCGTAGTAGTCGAACGGCGGGTGCACCGGCCCGCGCTCGGCCGTGTCGATCGCGAGCCGGAAGAACGCCTCCGCGTCCTCGGGGTAGAAGTCGCGTCCGCCGAGCCCGTAGATGCGGCTGAGGCACACCGTCCGGTTGAACGGGTCGTCCTTCAGCGCCGACTTCACCTCGTGCGCGACGTTGCCGCCGCCCGAGCCGTACGAGTCGGCGCGGTCGCCGATCACGAGCGCGCGCACGCCGCGCAGCGCGTCGCGGAGCGTCTGCGCGGGGAACGGACGCAGGACGTTCGGGCTGACGACGCCGGCGCGGATTCCCTGGTCGCGCAGCCGGTCGGCCGCGTCCTTCGCCGTCTCGGCCGCGGAGTTGAGCAGTAGCACCGCCACCTCCGCGTCGTCCATCCGGTAGAGGTCGACGGCGTCGTAGCGCCGGCCGCTCAGCGCCTCGTACTCGGCGAACACGTCGGGCAGCGCCGCGAGCGCCGCGTCCATGGCGAGGCTCAGCTGCGCCTTGTTGTTGATGAGATCCGGGTCGTTCATGTACGGCCCGATCGTCACGGGGCGGCGCGGGTCGAGCGCAGCGACCGTCTCTCTGAACGGGCCGAGGAAGTCGCGGACGACCGTGGGATCGTCGAAGTACTCGACGCGCCGCTTTTGGTGGCTCGTGAAGAAGCCGTCGAACGCGACGATCGTCGGCAGGCGCACGTCGGCGCGCTCGGCGACGCGCAGCGCGCAGACGTTGAGGTCGTAGACGGCCTGCGGGTCGCGCGCGAGGAAGATCAGCCAGCCGGTGTTCAGCGCGAAGTAGACGTCGGAGTGGTCGCCGCGGATGTCGAGCGGCCCGCTGACCGTGCGCGTCGCGAGGTCGAGCAGCATCGGGAAGCGGGTGCCGGACTGCACCGGCAGCTCCTCGAGCGCGTACAGGAGTCCCTGCGCGCTCGTCGCGTTGAACACGCGCCCGCCGCCGACGGACGCGCCGTAGCAGATGCCGGCCGCGCCGTGCTCGCCGTCGGCGGGGATCATCACCATGCGGTGCGCACCCTCGGCCTTCGCCTCGTCGATCAGCTCGGCGATCTCCGTCGAAGGCGTGATCGGGTAGTAGCCCATCACGAGGAAGTCGATGTGCTGCGCCGACAGCGCGGCCATCTCGTTGCCGGTCCTGAACGCCGTCGTCTGCGCGGCGACGGTCTCCGGTCTCTCTGCGATCGCCATCAGCGTGCTCCCGCCGTCTCGAGTGCCGGATAGAGCGGAACCGTGTGCGCGTCGGCCCAGCCGTCCTCCTCGCGGATCTCCGTGAGCGCTCCGGTCGGGCAGTCGTCCACGCACTTGCGGCAGCCCTTGCAGAAGCGGTAGTCGATGCCGCGCAGGCGCACCGCGAAGCCGCCGTCGTCCGTCGGCTCCTCCTCCCACACGAGGCAGAGGTCGGGGCAGACGATGTCGCACAGCCCGCAGTGCACGCACTTGTCGAGGTCGAGCGCGGGGATGAAGCCCTGGCGCGAGGTGCTCATGTCCTTCGCGATGCTGTTCGCGGGCTCGAGGATCGTCCCGCCGATCGGCGCCTGGAGGTAGCCGAACGACGGCGCGGCGCGGACCGGGGCGGAGGCGACCGCGTCAGGCGGCACGGGATACGTCGCCTGCTGGAGCTCCTCGTAGCCGCGGTCGAAGGTGCGGATGTTCGCGTCGACCACCTCGGGGTGCCGCCGCGAGAACGTGTCGCGGATCTGGTCGCGCACGACCTCAGGGTCGATGAACGGGCAGAAGCGGACGACGGCGCCGAGCATCGCCGTGTTCACGCGCGTCTTCTCCTCGACTGCGATCCCGAGCGCGTCGAGCGTCGCGACGGTGCCGGAGCGGAGGTGGAACCGCTCCCGTGTCTCGTCCGGCGTCGACCGCGTGTTGACGACGAGCGTGCCGTCGGGGACGAGCCCCGCCGTGAGGTCCATCGACTTCGCGAGCGCCTCGTGGAACACGGCGACGACCTGCGGCGTCTCGACGGGGCTGTTCGTCCGGATCGCGCGGTCCGGCGCGCAGAAGCGGACGAACGACTTCACCGGCGTGCCCTTCTTCTCCGAGCCGTACGAGGAGAAGTGCGAGCCGTTCAGCCCCTGCCGGAGCACGCCCGCCTCGCCGAGCATCTGGCCCGCCAGGTGCGCGCCGAGCCCGCCGATCGACTCGAACCGAATGCCGAAGAACCCGTCCGCTCCCGGACGAAGATCAGGCCCGCGCTCCATATGTGCGGTCAACCTGTGACGCGGGCGCGCGAGAGCCATCCGTGACCTCACGGACGACGTGTGCGCGTTCTCCGATGTCTGGACCCGAGATCGGGCTCCGGGAGCCCCTTTCGGCCGCGTCGGCGTCACCCTGGATCCAGTCGCGAAGCGGCGTGCGGGCTTGTACCGAGCCGGTTTGGGCGGTGCCCCGGATGCAGCTCGGACGGCGGTCCGGCAGGTTGAGGACGTGGCTGGTACGCGCCTCGTGGTCGATGGAAACGAAGCGGCCGCGCTCGTCGCGCACAAGACGAGCGAGGTGGTCGCGATCTATCCGATCACGCCCGCATCGCCGATGGGCGAGTACGCCGACGAGTGGTCGGCGAAGGGCAAGCCGAACCTCTGGGGCGACATCCCGACCATCGTCGAGATGCAGTCGGAGGCCGGCGCGGCGGGCGCGGTGCACGGCGCGCTGCAGGCCGGCTCGCTGACGACGACGTTCACGGCGTCGCAGGGCCTGCTGCTGATGCTCCCCGACATGTTCAAGATCGCCGGCGAGCTGACGCCGTTCGTGATGCACGTGGCGGCGCGCTCGCTCGCGACGCACGCGCTCTCGATCTTCGGAGACCACAGCGACGTGATGGCCGCCCGCGGCACCGGCTTCGCACTGCTCTGCTCCTCCGACGTGCAGGAGGCGCACGACTTCGCCGCGGTCGCGACGGCGGCGACGCTGCGCTCGCGCGTCCCGTTCCTCCACTTCTTCGACGGCTTCCGCACCTCGCACGAGGTGAACGTCATCGACGGGCTGAGCGACGACGACCTCCGCGCGCTCATCGACGACGAGCTCGTCCAGGCGCACCGCGGGCGCGCGCTCACGCCCGACCACCCCGTCATGCGCGGCTCCGCGCAGAACCCCGACGTCTTCTTCCAGTCGCGCGAGGCGGCGAACCCGTACTACGCGGCGATCCCGGGGATCGTGGCCGAGGAATTCAACCGGCTCGCCGCGCTGACCGGCCGCCGCTACGGGCTGTTCGACTACGTCGGCGCGCCCGACGCGAAGCGCGTCGTCGTGATCATGGGCTCCGGCGCCGGCGCGGTCGAGGAGGCCGTCGCCGCGCTGCGCGAGAAGGGCGAGCACGTCGGCGTGCTGAAGGTACGGCTGTACCGACCCTTCGACGGCGCCGCGCTCGCTGCCGCGCTGCCCGAGACGACGAAGTCGATCGCCGTGCTCGACCGGAGCAAGGACCCGGCCGCCGTCGGCGAGCCGCTGTACGAGGACGTCGTCTCCGCGCTGATCGAGCAGGACCGGCTCCCGCGCAAGGTGATCGGCGGCCGCTTCGGGCTCGGCTCGAAGGAGTTCACGCCGGCGATGGCCGCCGCGGTGTTCGAGCATCTCCGCGACGATCATCCGAAGCGCCACTTCACCGTCGGCATCGACGACGACCTCTCCGGCACGAGCCTCACCTACGACCCGGCGTTCGACACGGAGCCGGACGGCGAGAGCCGCCGCTGCGTCTTCTACGGGCTCGGCTCGGACGGCACCGTCGGCGCGAACAAGAACTCGGCGAAGATCATCGGCGAGTCGACGCACCTCTATACGCAGGCGTATTTCGTCTACGACTCGAAGAAGTCCGGCTCGACGACGGTCTCGCACCTCCGGTTCGGCCCGCACCCGATCCACTCCTCGTACCTGATCGAGCACGCGCAGTTCGTCGCGTGCCACAACTTCGACCTCCTCGTCCGGATGGACGTGCTCGGCGTCGCCGAGCACGGCGCGACGTTCCTGCTCAACAGCCCGTACGCGCCGGACGCCGTCTGGGACATGCTCCCGCGCGCGATTCAGAAGGAGATCCTCGCGAAGAAGATCCGCCTCTACGTGATCGACGCGAAGAAGGTCGCGCGCGAGGCGGGGCTGCCGGGCCGGACGAACACGATCCTCCAGACGTGCTTCTTCGCCCTCGCCGACGTGCTGCCGAAGCGGCGCGCGATCGGCGCGATCAAGGAGGCGATCGCGAAGACGTACGCGAAGCGCGGCGAGGAGATCGTCCAACGGAACTTCCGGGCCGTCGACCTCGCCCTCGACTCCCTCCACGAGGTCGACGTGCCCGGGGCCGTCACCAGCCTGAACGGGCACATCGAGTTCGAGGCGGAGACGCCGAACCTCCTGCGCGCGCTGCTCGAGGGCGACGGCGACCGGATCCCGGTCAGCGCGCTCCCCGCCGACGGCACCTTCCCGGTCGGCACGGCGCGGTACGAGAAGCGGAACCTCGCCGAGGAGCTGCCGATCTGGGACGAGTCGATCTGCATCGACTGCGCGAAGTGCGCGCTCGTCTGCCCGCACGCGGCGATCCGGATGAAGGTGTACGAGCCCGACGCGCTCGCCGGCGCGCCCGCGGGCTTCCGCTCGAAGGAGTGGCGCGCGAAGGACCTGCCGGGGATGTTGATGACGATCCAGGTCTCGCCGGACGACTGCACCGGCTGCCGCATCTGCGTCGAGACCTGCCCCGCGAAGGACAAGGCGAACCCGGAGCACAAGTCGCTCGACTCGCTGCCGAAGGCCGAGCACGACGAGCGCGAGCGCGAGAGCTGGGAGTTCTTCCTCGGGATCCCCGAGATCGACCGGACGAAGGTGCAGCCGGCGACGGTGAAGGGCTCGCAGATGCTCCAGCCGCTGTTCGAGTTCTCCGGCGCGTGCGCGGGCTGCGGCGAGACGCCGTACCTGAAGCTGCTGACGCAGCTGTTCGGCGACCGCCTCCTCGTCGCGAACGCGACCGGCTGCTCGTCGATCTACGGCGGCAACCTGCCGACGACGCCGTGGACGGCGAACGCGGACGGCCGCGGGCCGGCGTGGTCGAACTCGCTGTTCGAGGACAACGCCGAGTTCGGCTACGGGATGCGGCTCGCGCTCGACCAGCAGGCCGAGCAGGCGCGGCGGCTCCTCGGCACGTTGAACGGCGCCGTCCCGGAGGAGCTGCGGCAGGAGATTCTCGAGGCCGACCAGGGCGACGAGGCCGGCGTGATCGCGCAGCGCGAGCGGGTCGCGCAGCTGCGCGAGATCCTCGCCGGCCTCGCCTCGCCCGAGGCGAAGCGCCTCGCGACGTTCGCCGACGCGCTCGTGAAGAAGTCGGTCTGGATCGTCGGGGGCGACGGCTGGGCGTACGACATCGGCTTCGGCGGTCTCGACCACGTGCTCGCGTCGAACGCGAACGTCAACGTCCTCGTCCTCGACACCGAGGTGTACTCGAACACCGGCGGTCAGGCGTCGAAGTCGACGCCGCGCGGTGCGGTGGCGAAGTTCGCCGCCGGCGGCAAGCACACGGCGAAGAAGGATCTCGGACTCATCGCCGCCGGCTACGGCAACGTCTACGTCGCGCAGGTCGCGCTCGGTGCCGACAACCCGCAGACGGTCAAGGCGTTCGCCGAGGCGGAGTCGTACGACGGCCCGTCGCTGATCATCGCGTACAGCCACTGCATCGCGCACGGGATCGAGATGGCGACGGCGATGTCGCACCAGAAGGAGGCGACGGACTCCGGCTACTGGCCGCTCTACCGCTACGACCCGCGCATCGACCATCCGTTCCAGCTGGACTCGCGCCCGCCGAAGATCCCCGTCGCCGAGTTCACGGCGAAGGAGAACCGCTTCGCGATGCTCTCGCGCGCGAATCCGGTGGAGGCCGCAGAGCTCGCCGCCGGGGAGCAGCGCGACGTCGAGGAGCGGTGGAAGCTGTACGAGCAGCTCGCGACGGTGGAGCACCCGCCGATCGCAGGCGGCTGACCCTCGGCCCTCACGCCGCGTCCCCTTGCCAAGTAACACTGTGTTACAAGGCGGGAATCGGGCGGAACGATGCGCCTTCCCGATGCAAGTGACACAGGGCTACTTGGGCGGCTAGAGGTTCCTGCGCCAGAGCAGGAAGGCGAGCGGGATCACGCCGCCGAGCAGGAACCACGGCGCGAGCGCGACGCGCGCGTACGTCTCGACGCGGCTCTCGGTGCCCGCGTGGCCGACGCCGGCCTGCGCGGCGGCGACGATGCGGCCGAGCTGATTCTCGGAGAAGGACTTGCCGTCGATCAGGCGCGCGAACAATGCGAGATCCGCGGCGCTCGTCGGATCGGCGACGTAGCCGCGCTCCGGCCGTCCGTCCCCGTTGAAGATCTGCTCGCCCGGCTGCCAGACGTGGACGAGCAGCACTGTCAGTCCGCGGACCGGCACCAGCTGGTACTTGAGGATCGAGGGCAGCCGGCTCGACTCGCCGTCGGTGAAGACGACGATCAGCTTGTGCCGCGACGACGTCGAGAAGAAGTGCGACTGAAGGATCGGCACGAGCGCCTCGAGCGTCGTCGCGCGGCCGTGGTACGCCTGGCTCGGCGGCGGCCGGTTGATCCCGACCGATTCGGCGAGCGTCCGTGAGAACAGCGCCGCGTCCGTCGTCGGCATCAGGTCGGGCAGCGTGCGGTCGGTCATCGTCGCAATGCCGACGGGGACGTCGGGAAGCCGGCTCCGCAGCGCGCGCGCGAGCCGCTCCGAGCGGGCGAGCCGGCTGGGGGCGCCGAGGGCGCCGCGCGCACTCATCGAGAGCGACGTGTCGAAGACGAAGAACGCCTGCGCGTCGGAGCGCTCGCGCAGGAGCTGCTGGCGTACGACGATCGGCTGCGCCGCCGCGATCCCGACGAGCACGGGGAGGAGGACGAGCGCGACGACGACCGGCACGAGCGCGCGCTTTCGCGGGCCGGGGACGGCGAACAGCCGCCGGATCTGCTGTGTCCGCCGCTCGGTCAGCACGAGCGCCGCGAGCGGGATCGCCGCGACGAGCGCGAACAGCGCCCACATCGGCGTGAGGAACGAGACGCCGAGCATCAGTAGCCGCTGCCGGCCACGCTGACGCCGTGGCCGCGGCCGAAGCCGTAGCCGCCGCGCGCGTCGCGGCCGACCCTCGACTTGCCGGGCTTCTTCAGCAGCAGCGCGAGCTGGAGGTTCTGCTTTGCGTCGTAGTTCGTCGGGTCGATCCCGATCGACTGCTGGAAGTACGCGACCGCGCGGCGCAGCGTTGCCGTCTGCGCCTGCGGGTCGCTGATCAGCGGGCTCGTGACGACGACCACGCCGAGCAGGTTCGCCGCGTCGGAGCGCTGCGACGTCGGCGCGCTCGAGTCGACGATCTTCTGCAGGCTCTCCTCCGCCTCCGCCCGCGTCGTCGGCAGGTCCTGGCGCGTCTCCGGGTCGGAGCCGACGCGGCTGAACCAGAACAGCTGGACGGCGCGCCGCCACGCGATCGAGTCGTCGAGCCCGAGCAGCGCGCGCGCCGGATCGCCCGGCAGCGTCGTCTGCGGGCGCCACAGCGAGCGGTGCGAGTGCATCGCGCGGAAGCGGAGGTCGTCGCGCGTCAGCGTCGTCTGCCACGTGTGCACGTCCAGCGCGAGGAGGACGAGCACCGCGGCCGCGCAGGCGCAGACGACGGCGGCGATCGCGGCCCAGTGCTTCCGCACCCGCCTCACGCCGACGCTCCGATCGCGAGGCGGCCGTTCAGCCGCTCGTTGCCGGCGAGCAGGAGCACGAGCAGCAGCCCGAGCGCGAGCAGCGCCCACGGCTCCGAGGCCGCCACCGCCTGCTGGTGCTGCCTCGCGGTGTGCGTGAACGCGCTCGGGTTGACGAACGCGCCGTCGCCGAACATCGTCGCGAAGAAGCGCTTGTCCGGCGCCGCGGCGAACAGCGGCACGATCCGGACGGGGATGTGCGCGTTCCGCAGCACGAGCGCCTCGGCGACGAGGGCGGGCTGGTCGCCGGCGGAGTCGTCGAGGTCGCTGACGATGAGGATCGCGCCGTGCTTCACGCCGGCGTGCTGCAGCGCGCGCTGCGCTGCGATCAGCCCGGCCGAGATGCGCGTGCCGCCGCTGAACTGGGACCACGGGCTCTGCGCGAAGATCGGAGTCCCGTGCGAGTACGTGGTCGGGACGAAGAAGGGGATGAACTGGCTCAGCGCCGCCGGCGGCGAGTTCGGGGGCAGGAGCTCGTACGCGGTGTCCGAGAACATGACGAGCCCGATCGCCTGGTTCGCGGCGACGATGCCCTTCAGCGTCGTCGCCACGCGGGCGTAGACGGGGCCGGCAATGCTCGCCGACATGTCGAGCACGACGACGCCGGTGGTCGCTCCCTCGGGTAGCACGGCGGCGCGTCCGGTGCCGGCCGAGCGGGCGGCGAGGATCGCGACCGCGAGCGTTCCCGCGAGCGCCGCCGCGAGCACGAGCCGGAGGATCGACGTGCGGGTCGCCGGCCGCTCGACCTGCGCGAGATCGCCGAGCGTCGTCGCGCCCCGGCGGTGGACGGTCGGCAGCCTCACGCGTCCTCCTCGGACGGTGCGCCGACGTGGCCCTGCTCGCGCGCGCGCTCGGAGAACGAGTCGAACTCCTCGCTCTCGGGGCCGCGCGACGACCACGCGAGTTCGCGCGCCTTCTCGGTCAGCTCGTCGATGCCGGCCACCTCGGTGCCGAGCTCGTCGGCGACGCGCTCGAGCGCCTTCCGCTGCAAGGTCTCCTCGTCGTGCTCGCGCGCCCACGCGAGCAGGACGAGCGCGCGCTCGAGCGGCGACGCCGTCGGCGACAGCGTCGGCTCGGCGACGCGCCGCGGCCGCATCGTCAGCGCCCAGCGGCCGGCGAGGAGGAGCGCCGCGCACCCGAGCACGGCCGCGAGCGAGAGCGACAGCCAGTAGAGGAGGCTCGGCCGCATGCTGTACGTCGGCGCCGCGATCGGCGTGAAGTGGGCCTGCCACGGCAGCCCGTTCTTCTGGCCGATCTGGGCGAGCGCGGCGGGAGTCAGCTGCGAGATCGCCGCCACCGGCGGCCAGCTCGTCGTGATCCCGTACGCGACGCGCCCGTTCGCGGCGAGATAGTCGATGTGCGCGAGCGGGAAGCGGAAGACGTGCGCGTTGTCGCTCGGGGGATAGCGCGGCACGCACGCGGCGCTGAGGCAGCGCAGCGTCCACGTCCACGTGATCTGCTCGAACCGTCCGGTGTGCAGCCGCAGCACCGTCGGCGCGTGCACGGGCGCGTACGGCTTGAAGCTCGCGGTCACGCGCAGCCGCGCCGGGTCGACCCATCTCGTGTCGGCGACGACGGCGACGCTCGCATGGACGGGATCGCCGAACGGCTGCACCTGCGGCGTCAGCGACGCATACGCCTTGAGCGGGACGCCGTCGCCGACGGACGAGCCGGACGGAAGCAGCGGCAGCGTTGCGGCCGCCGGGGCAGCGAGCGCGAGCGCGACGGCCGCGGCGAGCAGGAGCCGGCGCGTCACGCGACGAGCCCTCTGGCCATCACCCGCATGTCGGCCCAGCGCAGGAAGGCGCCGAGCACGGCGCCCGGGTCGTGGTCGTGCACGGCGACCGGCTCGACCCCGAGCGAGCGGAAGACGGCGACGAGGCGGCTCCAGCGCTCCTCGTGCTCCTCGCGCAGGCGTGCGGCCTCGGCGTGCGTGAGGAGGACGGGGACGACGCGGCCGTTCCGCGGATCCGCGTAGGGGACCGAGACGCCGCCGACGTCGGGGAAGGTGCGCTCCCAGGCCGGGTCCTGGACGACGACGGGCACGAGCTCCCAGCGGTGCTCGAGCGCGCGCCGCCAGGTCCGCTCGTCCGGCGGCACGAGGAAGTCGGAGAGGACGAAGACGAACGTCTGCGTCGGGAGGTCGCGCCGGTGCTCGCCGAGGAACTCGAGCCCGAGCGACACGGCGTCGGCGGGCGCGCGGAACGGGCGCTCGAACGTGTGCGGCTCGGCCATGTGCTCGGTCCGCGGCGGCCGCCAGTACGGCCCGCCGAACGCGTGGTCGACGTAGCCGGAGAGGCTGCGCGCGGCCTTTGCGCTGTCGCCGATCAGGTCGATCGCCGCGAGCAGCGCGAGCGGCTTGTCGAGCGTCCGCAGCGGCGACGCGCGGATCCCGAGCGACGGCCTCCGGTCGCAGACGACGATCACGCGCGGGGCCTCGTCGGCGAACCGCTCGCGGACGATGAACTCGTCGTCGGCCCGCGCCGCCGAGAGGCGCGCCGACGCCGCCCAGTCGATCCACGCCACCTGGTCGCCGGGCCGGTACTCTCGCGAGCTCGCGATGTCGGAGCCGGCGCCGCGGCGCGAGCTGCGCACGCCGCCGAAGGCGAGGCCGATCACCCGCCGTCGCGGGATCAGCGGGAAGACGGCGTGCGCCACGGTTTAGACCGCGGCCGCCGGGACGTCGAGGTCGATGTCGAAGCCGGGCTTCGGCGCGAGCTCGAAGCAGCGCTCGCGCACCTCCAGGCTCGAGGCGTCCCAGCCCTTGTCGCGCACCTCGGCGAGGAAGCTCGGGCGGAAGAGGATCCGGTGGAGGAGCACCGCCACGAACAGGCGCTCTACGTCCTCCGGCGTCACGTACCGGCGCCCGTGCAGCACCGCCAGCGCGCGCGACGCGCGGTTGAGCGCGAGCGTTCCGCGCACCGAGCTGCCGATCGCGACGATGTCGAGCCGGCGCGTCGCGCGGACGAGGTCGACGACCCAGCGCGCGACCGCCTCGTGGACGAACACGGCGCCGACGGCGGCCCGCAGCAGCGCGATGTCGTCGAGGTCGACCGCAGGCTTCAGCCGTGTGAGCGGATGGCCGCCGAGCTGCTCGTCGACGATGCGGAGCTCGTCGTCGGCCTCGGGATAGCCGAGGGTCGTACGCACGAAGAAGCGGTCGAGCTGCGCCTCCGGCAGCGGGAACGTCCCCTCGTACTCGATCGGGTTCTGCGTCGCCATCACGAGGAATGGATCCGCGAGCGTGCGCGTCTCTCCGTCGACGGTCACCTGCTGCTCGGCCATCGCCTCGAGCAGCGCCGACTGCGTCTTCGGCATCGCGCGGTTGATCTCGTCGACGAGGACGACGTTCGCGAACACCGGGCCGGGCCGGAACTCGAAGTCGCGCTCCCGCTGGTTGAAGATCGAGAGGCCGGTCACGTCGGTCGGCTGGAGGTCCGGCGTGCACTGGATCCGCGTCGAGTGCGCGCCCTCGATCGACTGCGCGATCGCCCGCGCCAGCACCGTCTTCGCGGTGCCCGGCACATCCTCGAGCAGCGCGTGCCCGCCGCACATCAGGGCCGCGACGACGAGCGTGATCTGGTCACGCTTGCCGTGGACGACCGTCTCGATGTTGTCGAGGAAGCGCCCCGCTACAGCAGCCGCCTGCCCCAGCTCGTCTGTCCCCACGCTCGACCTCCGGAGGAGAGGGTAGCCGGTAACCCTACGTGTCCCCGACTTAGACGACAGAATCGGAATAAGGTCAGTAGCGGTCGTTACTTGTCGCCCGGGACGCCTCCGCCGGCAGCGCCCCCGACACACGGGCATGAGCAGCGTCAATGCAGCTCAGTGACGCCTGTGGGGAGGCGGCGTCGGTGCCGGGGGCGCAGGCTCCTTGATGGTGGTGGTGACGATCACACGGCGGGGCGGGCAGGGCCGGCCGACCGCGCACTGATCAGGGTGATGATCGTGACGACGGTGAAACCGCGGTGGCCTCCGCTGTTCATTCGCTCTCCTTGCCTCTTGCTTGACCTGACGTGCCGCAAGGGAGGCGATGACAGGGCGCACTGTCACGCTGTGCTTCCGTTGTCCGCGCACTAGATCTCGGCGCGCGACGCTCGCGTATTGATCCCTCGTTGGTGGCGGTGACGTTTGCCACCAACGACGAGGGCCTGGCCCCGTGCGGGGCCAGGCCCTTGACTGTGCCTACCGCTGCGCTCGCTTTAGTCCAGCTTTATCG
>Ga0335081_10009535_pt1 | contig 15640 bp, 14 predicted proteins | sample Lox_Sample_35_FD_206713 | JGI IMG/M metagenome (GOLD analysis project Ga0335081, IMG submission 206713) | Soil microbial communities from Loxahatchee National Wildlife Refuge, Florida, United States - Lox_Sample_3.5 | ecosystem: Environmental > Terrestrial > Soil > Wetlands | place: USA... | reverse complement strand
CAACCGCAAACGATTCCAAATTTTTCGTGAAGAGGGGAGCAAAAGTCATGAGTCCAGGAATAAGAAGAACCGACACGAGAAAGGCGAGGGAGATGTTCCGGCCCTCACCCGAATCGATCCTTTTGAGAGAGACCCACGACGTTTTGCACAGATGATTCAAATAAAGAAGGATGAGAAATCCCTCCGTAGACAGGAGCATAACGGTGATGAGGCGGAAAAAGGGATTCGGATATGTGATGGAATAAAGTGCAAAGCCTGTCATCAAAGCCGAAGCGAAATAATATCCCCAAAGGATGTTGGTCTTCCAGGCCGGGTGCGTATGAAATCGATAAGCCCATCCGGTTGAAATTAGAAAGAGGATGCTCAGAGAAAAGCTGCTCCAGAGGAGAGGAGTATCAAAACCCGAATGAATTCCCATGCAAAATAAGAGTTGCGCTCCAAGCGAGCCTGTCAGGGCTCCGGCCAGACGGATTTCCCAGGCGAGGGGCGACCGGTGATTGATGATCATGGTGAAAAATCGGGCAGGGACAGTTAGATGGGTAATGGAAACAGCCGTTGCGAGGATCATGCAAGAGAAAGCAGTCCCCGTCCAGAAAAGGGAGTGGGGAAAAAAGACAGATAGAATGGAAAGGCCGGCCGCGATACGCGAGAAAAAGATGAAGAGAAGCAAGGGTAAATCCGTAGCATAAGCTGGATATACCATTCTTTGTCTCTGGTATTCGAGGAGTTTCAAGTAGGTAGGCTTAAGAAGTGGTCTGGTGAGAGATGGATTCATTGTTGCGTTCCTCCCTTCTTAGAATCTCACTGATTTGACCTTCACCCATACGGAAAAGGGATGGCGGGTTATTCAAGTAAAATCCCTTATTCTGCAGGCGGGATTCCATTTGAAGAATGTTCCAGACGGTGTCCCGCAGATCTTCTATGGACAGGGCATAGCCCGTGGAAGCATCGATCAGGTCAATCATATTTGAAACCGTCATTAAATTAAGGCGATTGACCACGATCATACAGAAAGAGATGATGTCTGCCAGAACATCGAGGTCCTCGTTTTCAGAAAGCGGAGGGACAGAGAAATGAAATCCATTCTTGCTTCCGTGAGTGATCCGATGAAGGATAGCAAAGGCTTTTTCGCCCTGTTCCCAGATATCATCGGTTTCCCTCAGATCTTCCACCGAAAGAGGGCTGTCTCCAACCCCCTCCATGATTCTGGCCAGAAGAGAACTGGTTAAAAAAGGATCAAGGCCTTGGGCCTGACAGAGATGGTGAAGTTTCAAGGTCCACTCCCCGTTGTACACCCCGATTTTTGGGCCCAAGTACCAGGCTTTTTCAAGATGAATTCCTCCAGTGGTGCTCCCCTGATGCTGGATGTTCCAGCCACAATGAACTGGACACGAAAAACAGCTCTCCTGGCTGAAAAGATAAGTTCCCAGAGAGGCAGCCCACTGCTTCTCCGATTCGGGAAGACACCAACCAGTGCTGTTCTTTATTATCCTCCCTCCCTCTCCACCGAGAGGAGAGAGCGTCCCTTCCTCTTTCAGCCTCTTCATCTCCCGGTCCTTCTGAATTCGATCTTTCAGAGCCAGGCAGAGGTTGAGGAACCGTCGAGGATCGTGAACGGTTACCGGCCTCTTTCCACGGATCGCAATAGCTTTGACCTGCTTTATTCCGAAGAGATATCCCAGTCCGAGCCGATCGCCTGTCCAGGAAAGACGGTGGATCACATTGGCAAAAGGAAGCTGCCGTTCTCCTGCGGGCCCGATGCAGAGTGCCTCAATGCTACGATCCCCTTTTTCTTCTTGAATGGCAACGGTGGTCTCGGTTGTCTCTTTCCCCCAGAGGTGACTTGCGTCTTCGAACTTCACCTTTCCGTCGTCGATCCAGAGATAGAGTGGCCGATCTGCCTTTCCTTGAAGGATACACTGATCAAAACCGGCTCCTTTTAATGAAGCTCCAAAGTGACCTGGCATCCGGGTAAAGGCATAGCCGGGAGGATCGGAGAGGGGTGAAAAGGAGGCGATGCTGGTCCATCCAGAACAGGGGGCCAGGGTTCCTGTCAACGGTCCCACTGCAAAGGCTATGGGGTTTTCAGGGCAAGAAGGGGAAACCGGGGACGGGAAATGTTGGGAGAAAAAAGATGCGTTCAGTCCCCTTCCGCCGAACCATTGACGCAGATCCTCCACAGGAATATCCTCAGTCCATGCCTTTTGAAGGCTGAGATCAACACGAAGCCTTTTCCCTGTCCATCCTTTAATCATATTCCTGTCTCCTCATCTTGACCTCATAGAACGAAGAAGAGTTTGCGCGAAAGCCTTCCTCTTCTCCGTCGAGACATCTCCTTCTGGCTTATAAGAAAGTGCTCCGGCAGTGCAGACTTGCGTGCAAAGGGGGTGGCCGTGACAAAGGTCGCAGGTCATCGTCCGTCTGGTCACCGGGTGAAGCACGGGTGCACTATAGGGACACGCGTAGAGACAAGACTTGCACCCGACACACCGTTTTTCGTCTGTCATGACCGTGTCGGTTCCGGGGGTGCGCTTTCGGGCGCCTGTGGGACAGATATCAACGCACGGGGGCTTTTCACAATGCTGACAGACAATAGGCATGAAGACAGAGATCTCTTCCCACTTCTTCATCCTTATCCGCGAAAGCGAGGGACTGCAGGAGCCCTCATGGGAAAGACTGCATACCATTTCACAGGATTGGCACCCGGTGCAGCGTTCGGGAATGATGGAGATCGGACTCATCTATATAGCCCTCTGGTAGTTCTCTATAGTGAACGCAACCATTTTTGAATATGATAACATTTATTACCATCCTGTCAAGCATTTTTATATAATTTTGTAAAATCATTCTGAACGTAAAATCATATTGTTCAGCATGGAGAACGCCCCAAATTGCGCGATGAGGGTTCTCTATTCAGCCTTGTTATTCAAACAATTTTATATCCAACGGATGAAAGGAAGGGAGACTCAACGGAGGTTGTCCGCTCCGGCCCTGACGCTCTTGTCAGCGGGGAGCGTGTTGGAACAGAAGAATTTCATACCTCTTTGGTTAAGTGTTGGAGAAGGCATATGAATGGGTGGGTTTTCAAAAAGAGTTAAACGCCGAGGTAGGCTGTCTTGACATGCTCGTCGCCGAGTAACGCCTGGCCTGTCCCCTGTTGAGTGATCCTGCCCGTTTCGAGCACATAGCCCCTATCGGCGACCAGAAGGGTCTGTTTTACATTCTGCTCCACGATGAGGACCGTTGTCCCCTCGCCGTTGATCCTTCGGATCGTATGGAAGACCTCTCTGACGAGAAGAGGGGCAAGCCCCAAGGAAGGTTCGTCAAACATCTGAAGCTTGGGCAACGACATCAATCCTCTTCCTACGGCAAGCATCTGTTGTTCTCCGCCGCTGAGGGTTCCGGCGAGCTGTCTCCTTCGCTCTCTTAACCTCGGCAATAATTCGAAGACCATCGCTTTGGTCTTCGCCCGCCGGACCCTTGCCTCTCCTCGAAGGGATCCCATATCCAGATTTTCTTCGACGCTCATCTCCACAAAGAGTCTTCGGGCCTCCGGTACGTGGGCGATCCCCAGCTCGGTCAGCTTGAAAGGATCTATTTTATAGATCGGTTTGCCCTCGAATAATATCTCTCCCCTTTTCGGTCTGAGAATACCGGAGATGGTTTTCAGAATCGTAGACTTCCCCGCCCCGTTGGCGCCGATCATGGCCACGATTTCTTTCGCCTTCACCTCAAACGAGACATTCCAGATAACCTGAACATCTCCGTAAAGGACGTCGATATTCTTAATTTCAAGCACTTTCGGCCTCTCCAAGATAGGCTTCAATCACAAGAGGGTTATTCCCTATTTCTTTAGGAGTTCCCTCTGCGATTTTTTCGCCGTAGTTCAAAACGACCACACGGTCGGAAAGGGACATAATCACTTTCATGTGATGTTCTATGATCATGATCGTTATCTCTTTGGATTTCACTTTTCTGATGATGTCGATCAGCTCATTCTGCTCGAAGGGATTGAGTCCGGCAAACGACTCATCGAGGAGAAGCATTTCGGGTTGCGTGGCCAGGGCTCTCGCTATCTCAAGTTTTTTTCTCTTGCCCAGAGGAAGGCCTTTCGAGACGAGACCTCGGTCTTCAACAAGGCCGGTAAACTGGAGGGCGTCGAGAGCGATTCTCTCAGCCCCTGCCTTGTCCTTTGACCGGAGAAAGGCCGATGCGATGACATTGTCAAGCACCGTCATCCTTCGCAAGGGCCTAACGACCTGAAAGGTTCTGCCGACTCCCCGCCTACATATCTGATAGGGCTGCAAATGAGAGATCCGCTCTCCTTTAAATAGGACCTCCCCTTTTGTGGGCGGGTAGAATCCATTTACGACGTTAAAGAGCGTCGTTTTTCCTGCGCCATTCGGGCCGATCAGACCGAGGATCTCTCCCTTCTCGACCGAGTAAGATACGTTCGTGAGGGCCGCGAGTCCTCCGAAGCGCTTTGAGACTTCTCGAATTTGGAGTAGACTCATTTCAAGGCTCCCCGGGGTTTAAAGAGTCCTATCATTTTGCGAAAGTCTCCGACAATCCCGTTGGGCAAGAAGATGATGATGAGGATTAAAAGGATTCCGAAGAGCGTCATATGGGCGACCCCGATCCCGGGCATGGATCTGATCACTTCGGCGAGGAAGACCATGATGAGAGCTCCGATCACAGGCCCCCAGTAAGTAGCCACCCCTCCGACCATCACCACCATGACGGCCACGATGGATATATCATAAAGAGGAAAGACGGTCGTTGGGTCGATGTATCCCATATAATTCATGTAGAAGGCGCCCGCGATTCCCGTGAGGACCCCGCTCAGGCAGAGGGCGATGGTCTTGTAAAGCGTTGTGTTAATCCCCAAAGAATTTGCGGCATCCTGGTCCTCCCGAATGGCCACGAAATAATATCCGAGCTTGGACTCCATCACCTTCTTTATTACAAAGAAGCAACCTGCGGCAAGCAATAGTATGATATAAAAGTACCATGTCTTCTCAACCCATGTCCTCTGTTTGATCATGATGCCGAGGTCCCCTTGCGTGAATTTGACGAGGTTTTCCGCCGTCACCCTCAAGACTTCTCCAAGGGCAAGAGTGGCGAGAGCAAAATAGGCTCCCCTTAATCTCAAACAGATGAAGCCGAGGATGAGTGAAAAAACCGTAAGGACAGGAACGCTGACCGGAAGCCCCCACCATGCAGATATCCCGAAATGATAGTAGAGGAGGCCGGACGAATAGGCGCCCATGCCGAAAAATGCCGCATGGCCGAAAGATACCTGACCGCAGTATCCTCCGAGCAGATTCCACGCCATTCCAATGATAGACCACATCATGACGAGCACGAGGATATGCATCACGTAGGAACTCAGTCCGATCAGAGGTATAAAGCAAAGAGCAGCAAAGATGATCAGCGGCACGAACTTCTTCATTTTTCCAACCTCTGCTTTCGCAACAGGGAAGCCACTCCGCCGGGCAGAAAAACCAGGGCGGCCACAAATATCAGGAATCTACCGACAGGGGCCCACCCCATACCAAGATACGTAGCCGTCATGGATTCAAAGATACCAAGAATGACCCCCCCGATAATCGCCCCTTCCGTAGAGCCCATTCCGCCGAGGACGGTGATCACAAATCCGACGTTCGTAAATTGTTTTCCCAGGGCGGGATAGAGATAGTAGATCGGGATGAAGAGACACCCGGCTCCTCCGACGAGGGCAGCGCCGATGCCGAACGTAACGACTCTCATCACCCCCACGTTGACTCCCATGAGGAGAGCAGCGTCGATATCCTGCGCGGTCGCCCGGATGGATTTACCTGTGTCGGTTTTGGTAAGAAAAAACCAGAGGGCCACCGTAAGGATCACCGCCACGATGAAGGACAGGGACCAGGGGGCGGAAAGAGAGAGCTCGATCGGAGCGTTTTTCCAGAAGTCGGTCAAATACCAGGCCTTTGACGCATAGCTGACAGGCGTGGAACGATAGTTGGACGTGAAAAAGACCGTTGCCAGATTGGCAAGGACCATCCCGATGCCCACGGTGAGAATCACCTGATTGTGAGGCAGGATGGATTCCACCTTCATCACCGGATTGATCAGAAATTTTTGAAGCCCAACACCGAGGAAAAACAGGAGAGGCGTTGCCACAAAAACGGAGAGATAGGGGTCGATATGGAAAAGCGTAAAAAGCCAGTAGGCGATATACATGGCCACCATCATGAGGTCGCCATGGGCAAGGTTGATGATCCTCATCACGCCCATGATCAGGGCCATTCCCAAGCCGATCAGGGCATAGAGGCCGCCGAGTAGAAAGCCGGAGATCAAGGTCTGCAGGAAAAGCTCAACCTGGGCCGCCATAGGTTTTCCTTCCTATCGCAACACTTCAGCCGTTCAAGCCCCTGTGCTTTCAGCAATATCCGGGCATTAAATTCCAAGCCAGAAATCCCAAATAAACTGACATCACGAGTTCATCTCCCTCAAACCATGAAGATTACCCAAGGTTATTCTCCCCCTTGATGGGGGAGGATCACGGAGGGGGAATATATTGTGTTTCCCCTCACCCCCGCCCTCTCCCACAAGGGGTGAGGGGGGGTAATCGAGTTAGGTACAGGGCTTGGAATTTGGTGCCTGTCAGTCTACTTCCTATCCCTCCATCTGGGGATCGGATAGACGTACTTCCTGGTGGCGTATTTCTGGGGCCAGATGGTTTCGAACTGACCATGGATCACCTGCAACACAAGGGTGTCCATGAAGTTCTGATTCGTATAGCCTGCTTTATCCTCGAATTTAATCGGACCGAAGGCGGTTACCATATTCGTTCCCTTCATGGCCACGCGAATGCCATCGGGTGTCCAGGACTTTGCCCTGGTCAGAACATCCTTGATGATGTAAAGGGCCGAATACGCCTCCGCCCCATGATAAGAAGGGTAATCCTTGTAGAGTTTTTTGTATTTCTCAGCAAACTCCTTGGCCCCGGGGTAAACAACCTGCGGGCTCCAGAGGGTGGCTGTGACCACGTATTCCGCCGCTTCCTTGGCGCTTTGGATAAATTCGGGAATGGCAAAACCCGCCGCGCCGCCCGCAAAAAGCTTTGCATCGATCCTGAGCTCCTTGATCTGCCGCATCAACAAGGAGGCATCCATCACGTAAGAGACCATGTAGATCACATCCGGTTTTTCCGCCTTGACTTTGGAGAGGATCGGCTTAAAATCAACCGCTCCTTTTTCGTATTGCTCTTTCGCCAAAACTTTCATCGGAAATTTTTCTGCCTGTTTGACCATGTCCTCTGCTCCGGAAGTGCCGAAATCGGAGCTTTCATACAGGATGGCAACCGACGCGGGTTTGACCACCTCTTTGAGGAAAGAGATCAGGCCACCTGCATAGTAGGCATTCGTGGGATTCAAACGAAACACGTACTTGTAGTTCTGTTGGGTGATGTCATCCGTGGCGCCCGTGACCACCAGGTAAGGAGTCTTCCTTTCTTCGGCAACCGCAGCAATGGCTTTTGAGCAGGAAGAGCTGTATTCCCCGAAGATGACAGGCTGCTTCTTCACATCGATCAACTTCTCTGCGATGGAACGCGATACATCTGGTTTGCCCTGAGAATCTTCGAACTCCAGGACAATCTTCTTCCCTTTGATACCCCCTTTGGCGTTGATCTCTTCCAGGGCGATCTCGTAAGACCTCTTTTCGATCTCCCCGAACTTTGCATTCGTCCCCGTAAGAGGAAGAGGGATGCTAAACCTCACTTCTTGTGCAAACACGGTAGCCGAAAAGAAAGCTGCCAGAAACACCACTGCAAAAACCATTGACCATTTTTTCATCTTCCCACCTCCTGAATTTAAGTGTTCTGAAAAATTAGAATGTTTCCATCCGAAACGCAAGTTCGATAATTATTATTTGCATAAGAGGATGTTGTCAAGCCTTTTTTTGGGAAGATTTGAGAAAAGCATGGGGATATCGTAGCGTTCCTGATCGATCTTGTATTCAACCTGAAAAATCTTATAATGTCTTAACTTCAAGGAGTAAGAATGATAATCTTCTGGGGACTGTGTCATAATCGTAGGGGCTTGGCCGGCAAGTACCCCGTCCTGCCGAAGCGAGACAGGCGGGGAGATTCATTTATCAAGCCCGCAATAGGGCTCAATGAATTGAGCCCCCACAACGTTTTTGGTGTCTTTGCCTATTCCGTAACCATGGTTAAGACACAATCACACGGGGAGAGAGGGGAACTCTCGAATACGTTTGGTTAGGAGTCGACGATGGAGCGAAGAGAAAACAAATATTGGAATCCGGTCATCGAAACGCTGCCCCGCGAAAGGCTGACGGAGATCGAATTAAAACGTTTCAGAGAAATCCTCCGATGGGCGAAGGAGGGTTCTCCTTTTTATAAGAAGAAGCTCCATGGAATTGAGCCGGAGGATATTCGAACGCTCGAAGATGTGGCGAGAGTCCCCATGACGGAGAAAGATGAGCTCCGGGAGGCCCAGGAAGGCAAGGAGTATCCTCTTTACGGCGACCTGTTAGCCGTGCCTCCTGAGAAATTGTCCGTCTTTCACCAAACTTCCGGAACCACCGGAAAGCCTGTCTTCTTTCCGGATACGTATGAAAGCTGGCAGTTGGTTGTGGATATTTGGTGTTACATTCTTCATGCAGCTGGATTTCGTTCAACGGACCGGGTTTTTCTCCCCTTTGTTTACAACGTTTATGTCGCTTTTTGGCAGGGCCACTACGCCGCTGAGAAGCTGGGGTGTGAGGTTGTTCCCGGAGGAGGGCTGGAAACAAAAGCTCGCCTTCAAAAGATGAAGGATGTTCAGGCGACGGCATTGATGAATACACCTACCTATGGTCTTCATATGATCGAGGTGGCGAAGGAAATGGGAATGGATCCCAGGCGCGACCTTTGCATCAAGAAGATGATCTGCGCCGGGGAGCCCATGCCCGAGCCAACCCGCCTTCGCCTGGAAGAGGAGTGGGGGGCGGATGTGTACGACCATATCGGCGGGACAGAGCCAGGCGGATGGGCGGGAATGTGTTCCCAAAAGAAAGGGATGCATGTGATCGAGCCGTACTACCTGTTCGAAATGGTGGACATTGAAACGATGTCAAAGCCGATCCCTTCGGGGGTAAGAGGGGTTGCCGTCATTACACCCTTGTGCCGTCGATGTATCCCTCTCATCCGGTTTAACCTGAAGGACATTATGACGAAGAGGGACGACCCCTGTCCATGCGGCAGGACTTCGGTCCGGGTGGACCAGATCGGAGGTCGGGTTGATGACCTTAGAAAGATTCGGGGAGTTTTCTTTAGTCCGAGCCTGGTGGAAGAGGTCGTCCGCGCTCAATTCCCGGAAGTGGTAGAATTTGAAACTCTTCTGACACAGGAAGGAGTGATGCCTGTTCTCACGTTGAGAGTGGAGCTGCCCCCTTCGATGGGTGAGGATGAAAGCAAGGAGATCCGGAAACGGATCCGGGAGAGACTTAAGATCAGGACGAACCTCACCTTCCAAGTCGAATTTGTGAAGCCCGGAGGACTCCCCCGTTATTCTTTGAAATCCGCAAGGTTTAAGGACATGACTAAGAAATAGAAATATACGGTCAAGGAGTTAGGGCAAAGAGGCCGGTTTCGTAAATGGGTTACGTCATTGGTGTTAAGGCTTTTACTTTAAGCTTTACCTTTACCCAAACGGGCCTCCTAACCTTCACCGATAGACGGCGGAGAAATAACTTAAAAGTCTTATGAGCGGGAGGGAGGGGAGGATTCAAGTGGAATACGATCTGAAGGCAATGGCTTTGGAGATCAGGACCATTGAAGAAAGAACACAAAGATTGATGGAGCTCGCCCGCGGGTTCGAAGCGGTTGAAAAGAATGCAGAGGCTATTCTCACCTTCGTCTATCTGCTCAAAAAAAATGTTTCCGACATTGTCGAGTGAGCCCCGTTAGAAATTCCAGCGGGGCATCGTCATTCTTAACGGAGTGAATGGATCTCCTATCCTTTCGCCTTCTCGTCGAGAGCCTGGAGAATCTTTTCAGGTGTGACCGGAAGGGTTTTGAACCTGACGCCGATGGCATCATAAATGGCGTTGATGATGGCCGGCGCCGGGGCTAACTGAGTTCCTTCCCCCGACTCTTTGGCGCCGAAGGGACCTTCAGGATCGTTCGTCTCGACCTCCACGGAAGTAATAGAAGGGATTTCCATGGCCGTCGGCATGCCATAGTCCAGGAACGACGGATTCAGGACCTGTCCCTTTTCTGTGATCACTTCTTCATAGAGCGCCTGGCCCATTCCTCCGACGACAGACCCTTCCAGCTGGCCTTCCACCAGCATGGGATTAATGGCCTTCCCGCAGTCATGGCTTGCCACCATCTTTAAGACTTTCACCCTTCCTGTTTTCGTATCTACCTCCACTTCAGCGGCTTGGGTCATAAATGAATAGGCAGGAGAGAAATTTCCGTCCTCTTTGAGAAGCGTCGTGGGCTCTTTAGCGGGAGGCTGGTAAGAACCGCGGCCGATGATGGGCATGGGACGGTCCGAATACTGATAGAATTTAATTGCTTCTTGAAAAGACATTCCCCTTTCCGGGCTTCCTTTGACCTGGATGCGACGATTCTTGGCCTCCAGTTCGTCGACGTTGACTTCCATCTTCTCAGCCACAGCTTCAAAGAGTTTTTCTTTGGCCCCTTGAGCGGCTATCTTAGCGGCGTTGCCCGCGCGCAGCGTGACGCCGCTGCCGAATGTTCCGGGGTCGAGGGGAGTGATCTCCGTATCTGCGGCAGTGATTCGAATATCGTCGAGGGGAACACCCAGCTCCTCTGCAACAATCTGAGAGATGACGGTCTCAGCGCCCTGGCCGATATCCGCCGCGCCCGTGAGAAGCGTAATGGCGCCGTCCCGCTCGATCTTCACGATGGCGCCCGAAGAGATGTGGCTCATATTGCTCACCCCGCTGGGGAAGCTGGCGCCCGCCAGGCCCACACCCCTGCCGAAGGGAAGCTTGCCTCGCTTCTCCTTCCAGCCGATCCCTTTCGCTGCCGTCTTCAACGTATCGCTAAACCCGCAGGTCTGGACTAAGAGTTTTGCAGGATGAGGCGTCCCCGCCTGGAAAGCATTTTTCAATCGAAGGGCCAACGGATCGATCCCCATTTTTTCGGCAATGTGATCGAGTTGAGCCTCCACCGCGAAGCGGACTTGAGGAATCCCATGTCCTCTCATGGCGCCTCCGACGGGCTTATTGGTGTAAACGTGATAGCCTTCAAAAAGGAGATGCTCGAGACGATAAGGGAGCATGATGAAATAACAAGCCAGGGTAATCATCAGGGGAGCCGTGCTGTTGTAGGCGCCTCCGTCCGCAATCACTTTGAACTGCTGGGCCAGGATGGTTCCGTCCTTCCTCATCCCCGTCTTAAGTCGAATGTGCATGGGGTGTCGCTGTCTTGTCGAGGTGAAGACTTCTTCGCGCTCATAGACGAACTTCACAGGCTTCTTTGTCTTCATGGCGAAGAAGGCGGCGCAGAAATCCTTGGCATAGAGGTCGATCTTCTGACCGAATCCCCCTCCCACTTTGGGCTTGATGACGCGGACTTTGCTTTCCGGAATGTCGAGGGTAGTCGCCAAATTCCTCCTAAGAAAGAAAGGGATCTGCGTGGAGGCGTAGAGCGTCACTTTTCCTGAAGGATCGACAGTGGCCAGGGCCGCCTGGGGCTCGAGAGGAGAGTGATTGACGGCCTGAGTCTCAAAGGTATCCTCGAAAAGAAAGTCCGATTCACGGAAGGCCTTCTCCACGTTTCCAAATTCCTTATGGATGGAAGCGCTCACATTACTGGGAACTTCCTCGTGAATGACGGGAGCGCCCGGCTTCATCGCTTCGACGGGGTCGAAGACGGCGGGGAGTTCTTCGTAATCTACCCGGATCTTCGAGATCGCCTCCTCAGCGGAATCGGGCGAGGTCGCCACAACAGCCGCCACTTCATCCCCGATATAGCGCACCTTGTCGATAGCGAGCGCATATTCGTCCTTGGCCATAGGAACAATGCCATATTTTTTCTTAGGGATGTCTTTCCCGCTGATCGTAGCTTTGACTCCGGCCACTTTCTCTGCTCCGGAGAGATCGACATGAAGGATCTTTGCATGGGCGAGCGGGCTTCGCAGTATCTTCCCGTAAAGCATGCCCGGAAGGGCGAGGTCATCTGTGAACCGTGCTCGGCCCGTTGCCTTGTCCATGGCATCGAGCATCGGCTCTCTCTTTCCGACGACATCTAATTTATTCATGAGGAGCTCCCTTTCCCCTCACCCTATCCCTCTCCCCACGGGGGAGAGGGCGGGGTGAGGGGGAAACTGATAATATCGCCTCCACGATCTTCACATAGCCAGTGCAACGGCAGAGGTTTCCGGAGATTGCCTTCTTCACTTCTTCCTCTGTGGGATGGGGGTTTTCGTCGAGGAATGCTTTGGCTGTCAGGATCATCCCGGGCGTGCAGAACCCGCACTGAATGGCCCCTTTCTCGACAAAGGCTTTCTGAAGAGGGTGAGCTTCTTCGTCTTGGGCGAGGCCTTCGATGGTGAGAATCTTCTTTCCCTGAACATCGACGGCTAATGTCGAGCAAGAAAGATAAGGTTTTCCCTCTACCAGGACGGTGCATGCTCCGCAGGTGCCCAAGTCACAGCCGCGTTTTGTTCCTGTCAACCCCAGGTTCTCTCTCAAAACCTCGAGAAGGGTTCTATGGACTTCTATGAGAACTTCGAACTCTTCCCCGTTGACGTTGAGTGTGATGATACGCTTCATAGGTGAGTCCTTGTCCTATTGACCATTTTCTTATAACCCCCCTTTATCCCCCCTTAACCTAAGGGGGGAAATAACCCCCCCTTCATCCCCAATCTAACGCCCCCTCCACTCTCCCCCTCTTAAATTAAGAGGGGGAAGGGGGAGTTATAAGGGGGGAATAGAGGGGGGTTAAGTATTCTTTTGGTCTTGGAATTTTTCCAATGCTTGCCTTAACAAGATCCCCGCTATCCTTCTCTTGTAAGATGGAGAATAAATGGAGGTCCGCATCGGAGAGATTCCTCTAATGGCCTGATTTGAGACCCTCTCGATCGCCCGATCGTCAAGAGTCGCGTTCTCCAGCATCTTTTCCGCTTCGATGGTTTCTACCGGCCCCGAACCAACCGCGCTAAAAATAATCCTGACCTTTTGGATCTTTTCATTTCCATCTTTTTCAATATGAAGAGCTAAAGAGACGATAGGAAATTCGATAGACTCCCTTTGTCTCCATTTGAGATAAACGGTCTTTCCGGAGGAAGGCGGAACTAAAACCTCTTTCAAAATCTCTCCCTTTCTCAGGGAGAGAGGTTTCTTCCCATCCTGGGTGTAAAGTTTACTTAATGGAAAAGTCCGTTCTCCACTTGGACCCACAACCCGGACCCGGGCGCCCAACGCAATGAGCAGCGGCGCCATGTCACCGCAATAGGTGGAATGGCATTCTCCGGGCTTCCGAACCACGTGGCAGAGTTTTCCCCCTGCCTTGTGACAGGGGGATTTCGCGCCCCTCCAAAAAGCGGACTGATTGTAGAACCGGCACCGGTTCCCCTGGCAGAGATTTCCACCCAGAGTCCCCATGGTCTGAAGGGCGTAAGCTCCGACTTCCATAGCCGCATGGGAAAGAATAGGATATCTCTCTCGTATCACCGGCGACGAAGCAAGGTCGCGGAGGGTGGTCAAAGCTCCGATCCTCAATCCATCTTTTCCGTTTGAAATATAGGCCAATTTTGGAATCGTCTTAAGATTGATGACCTGTCTGGGCTCGATGACTCTGTGCTTCATATTGACCAGAAGGTCTGTTCCTCCTGCAAGGAGAACGGATCTTTTGGCGTCCAAGGCGAACGCTTTGGCTGCTTCTTTGAGAGTTTTCGGTTCGAGATATTCAAACTTGGGAAGACGCATCGTTCGTGCCTCTCAAATCAATCGCATGGCAATAACCCCCCTCGATTCCCCCCTTATAACTCCCCCTTCCCCCTCTTAATTTAAAAGGGGGAGAGTGGAGGGGGCGTTAGATTGGGGAGGAAGGGGGGTTACTTGTGCACAAAGGTTGCGTTTGCCTTTGCGCCGTGTTTCATGAAATTGTCGATCCCTATGTTCCTATCTTCAGTAGCGAAGCATTCGCCAAAGATCTTGGCCTCGAGTTTCAACCCGTCGGCAAGCGTCATTTTCGCTCCTTCCAAAATAGCCTTTTGAAGGAGGGAATCAATCTTTCGGCTCAGATGTCCGATATCGACCTCTGGAAGCTTCGAGGGGACAGGGATGGGACCTTTGGGGATTGAGCGAACCTTCACTTTTCCTGAGAGAATATTTTTCACCCAATTGATGCCCGCCTCGACGATATCGCCCTCCACTTCCTCTTGGATCAAGCCGATCTTTTTGGCTTCAGCCGAGGAAATGGGGTTCGAGCTTCGAAGAATGGGCCAGGCCTTTTCTACCCCGATCCATCTTGGAAGCCTCTGGGTTCCGCCCGCTCCGGGAATGAAACCGAGCTTTGGCTCGGGTTGACCCACCAAGACCTTCTGTCCCTTTTTGGCAATTCGGGCCGTGCAGGCCATGGCGATTTCATTGCCGCCTCCCAAGGCCAATCCATTCAAGGCGCAGACCACGGGTTTGCCCAAACTCTCGATCAGATCCAGGACAGAATAGTTCTTGAAACATGCTTCTTCTCCTTCTTTGGCCGTTTTTAGAGCGGCCAGCATCCCAATGTCCGCACCGGAGACAAAGGCCCTCGTTCCGAACCCGGTCAGAACCGCACCCTTGATCTTGGGATCTTTCTGGATGTCGAGGAAGTTCTCTCTTAGTTGTTCGAAGACGTCCTCATTGAGCGCATTGAGAACCCTGGGCCTTCGTATCTTAACGATAGCCATATCCTCCTTATCTTCTCTGAAAACCACCGGAATCTTCCAGGGGTTGCCTGATGCCGCCTGCTTCTTAAGGATCTCGGCCACCTTAAACCCCGAGTTCTCCTTGGCATAGGCCTCTACCAATTCCAAAGACTTTTTTATCCCGACCTTGTTCATCATTCTAAAAGGGGGCGTCATGTCCAATCCCACTTCAATGGCCATATCCAGGTCGCCGATGTTCGTAATCCCGCTCTGCACGACCTCACAGGCGATCCCAAAATAAGCGCCCATGGCCCTGCTTGAAATTGCTTCGTAAACTTCTTGGCTATACTGTACCTGTTCCCCCTTTGCTGGCGTTTCCCAAGGGATTCCGGATTTCACTCGTTCGTCCAGTATCTTCGGGGAACGAAACCAAGGCATGATGATCGAAGTGTACTGGTTGAGACCATGCTGGGTAAGGGGGTTTCCTCCTGTGAGATTGTGGACAGTGCAAGGCCCTGCGCCCAATCCAAGAGTTTTCTGGAAGATGGCGTCTACCTGTTTCACGGTGGCCAGGCCTTTTTCAACCGCCAAGATCGCCGCAAGGAAGTTTCCTTCAAAAAAAGGATTGACGGCAAAGCCGAAACGACTCCCGACCCGGATTGGAGTCTTACCGATGAATTCGTAAAGCTTCATCGAATAGTCAACGATAGCAGGATCCGTCTCCTTCATAGGAACGATTTCAAGTAGAATGTTTCTCTCTGCGG
>Ga0335081_10009534_pt1 | contig 15641 bp, 14 predicted proteins | sample Lox_Sample_35_FD_206713 | JGI IMG/M metagenome (GOLD analysis project Ga0335081, IMG submission 206713) | Soil microbial communities from Loxahatchee National Wildlife Refuge, Florida, United States - Lox_Sample_3.5 | ecosystem: Environmental > Terrestrial > Soil > Wetlands | place: USA... | reverse complement strand
GCCGCATGCGCCTGCCGCGGCAGGGGCATCCGAGTGCGTTTGACCGGGCGGGCGCCCCTCCCGATCCCCCGGGGAGCCCGCCTGCCCGGGGGATCGGTCCCGCGGATTCCCCGGATTCCCCGGATTCCCCGGATTCCCCGGATTCCCCGGATTCCCCGGATTCCCCGGATCCCCCGGGGAGCGTGCCTGGGCGCTGGGGCGGCCCCGCTCCGTACTGCCCGGAATACCTGGCCAATCAACCGGGACGCCGCGGGTACGCACCGCGGCAATCTCAGTGATCGCCGCGTCAGCGGGAGACCCTCCAGTCGTCTCCAAGTCGACGACGACGAATTCGGTCTCCGCGAGCGGACGGGTCAGTCCGTCGAGCGCACCCTGGACCACGTTGAGGCTCGGTTCAAGGACGTCATGGGAGGCTGACCGGGCGTTGGCTGGAGCTGCCGCCAACTGGGCATCGCCCTCGCGCGGGGCGTCACAACGCGCCTGCGGTACGCCACTCGAGGTCGTCACGGTGCCGACGATAGGCCCTGGCACTGACATAGCGCGGTCGTGCTGCGCAAGGCCTAAGGTGCCCGGTACTACGTCATGGGCGGCCGGCAGGATGGAGCCGGCTATCACGCAAGCGCGCCGTAATCCCCGTGTGACAGAACGTAATCCACGTGTGACAGAAGGCAAGACCCCGTACGCTCAGTAGCGCGAAGCGCGGTCCCGCGCCGCGAGCGGCTCCGATCTCCAGGGAGGTATTCATGGGCGTGTCCTGGCCAACTGGGGAGACACGCTGGCGATGCGCCCGGTGCGGCAATCTGACCCGGTTCGACGTCACCAGAACGATCCGTTCCTGTGAGTACGTGCACCAGGACCTGTCGGGAGAGCCGAGGATCGAGGAACGTGACGTGCTCGCAGAGACTGTCGAGCAGGTCCGCTGCCGCTGGTGTGACAGCACGGACACCGTTGAACTCGTCGCCAGGCCCGCGCAGCGCGCCTGATGCTCCGGCATCGCGTGGCCAATCCGGCCGCGGCCTGCCGGAAAATGTCGGTGCCTCCTCCTAACGTCTGACTCGTGGTTCCGGCAAGCGGGACCACGAGTGGAGGGAGCGGCCATGCTGATCGACTGTGACCGGTGCGAGATGCGTGATATCGCGTGCGGGGACTGCGTCGTCGGGGCTCTGCTTGGCGTCGAGGTCGAGATTGGCGAGCCGGAGCGCCGCGCGTTGCGGACGCTGGCCGATGCCGGGGTGGTGCCGCCGCTGCGGCTGGCCCTCCCCGAAGCGCACGCATCCTGAGCCGTGACCGCTGAGGCACCCTCCGAGGTGCCGCATGAGCGGCGCAGCTCGCCCGCGAACAGCCCGCGGAGGACGTCAAATGAAGCCGCGGGTCATGACCACCTGGACCCATCTTGTGGCATCCGTTCCCCGCGCTTGCCGGCTGTGCCCCGCCGCAGGTCGGCCAGAAGAAAGTCACCCCTCCTTGGCAGCCGCCTGAGGCGTGATCGCCCCGACAGCACAGGCCAAGATCTTGCTCCACGTAGAAGGCGACACACCCGGGTGAGTCTGGCAGAAGCGGTTGAAACCATTGGTGATCATCACTAATGTCTCCGCCCAGGCCACATTACTTTTCAGCCGTCATCCTGGCGGCGGTAATGGGCTCCCGTCGAATCCTCATCGCTGGCCGCACGGCTGGCGTTGGAGCCGGGGAACCGCCGGAGGAATCCGTACGGCCCAGCGGTGAGTGCCGCCGGGCCTGATCCTTCAGGGGTGAATCGGGCGCGATCACGTGATGTCCGCGCCTGTAGGGCGCTCTTCTTCCGCCCGAACCCGTCAGCTCACCCGGTAGGCGGCGGCGCGGGAGAAGGAGCGTGTCACATACGTGGGTGCGCACCCGGCAGCAAACGCCTCCCGTCTACGCCGAGGCGTCGCGACCATCACCGGCGTTGCTCTGGCCGGTGCGTTCATTGCCTGCGGAGGAACGGCCAGTGCCACCCCGAATCCGCCCGCTGGCAAGGTTCGGGCGAAGATTGTCAAGCTGATGTCGCAGCTTGATGCCGTCTCACAGCAGTATGACCAGTCGATCACCGATCTGAAGGCGGCGACGGCCAGACTGAAGGTGATCAACGGCTCGCTCAGCGAGGACAAGCAGAATCTCGATACGACACGCGCCGCCGTCGCGCAGATCGCTTCTGCCGCGTACGAGCAGGGCAACCTCGACTCTGGCAGTGCGATTCTCACCAGCGACAACCCCCAGAGTGTCCTCGACCAGGCGGCCTTGCTCAGCCAGCTCGCCACCGACAGGCGTACGCAATTGGCTTCTTACATCAGCGCCGCTCAGGCGGTCGTTCAGTCCATGCAGCAGCAAACCAGGGCGGCCGCGGCGATCAGCGAACTGAAGGACAGCAAGCGTGCGCAGTACAAGCGGCTGAGGAAACTCATCGCCAAGAACCAGGGCGAGCTGAACAAACTCACCGCACCGCCTGCGTCGGCCGCCACGACGGGATCCGTCGGATCATTCGGGATACCCAGGTCGTCCGGCGTCGGGATCACCTATCACGGCCCGGCCATCGGCGCGGCGCGCTTGTCCGTGACGTTCGCCACGTCCCAGGTCGGTGCGCCCTATGTATGGGGTGGTACCGGCCCGTTTGGCGCTGGCTATGACTGCTCCGGGCTCGTCATGGCCGCCTGGGCGGCCGCCGGGGTCCAGATTCCCCGCACCACTTACGATCAGTGGGCGTCCCTGCCACACGTGTCGAGTTCCGACCTGCAGCCAGGCGACCTGATGTACTTCGACGCAGAAGGCCACGTGGGCATCTACGTCGGTGACGGGATGCTCGTCGACGCGCCTCAGCCCGGCCAGGACGTCGAGGAGATCCCGGTCAGCACGCCCTGGTACGCGCAGAACTTTAACGGCGCGGCCCGCCCCTAGGGCGTGTCCCGTGGATCGGGACACGCCCCAGCGCTTTCAGCACCACCACGCAGGCAGCACAGCTAACCTGTGGTGGCCTCACGCTATGCGGAATCCGCGAGGGCGGCGGGTAGCCAGAATCACCAGGCATCGTCGCTCAGCCATCCGTTGGCAACGACTAGGATCTCGGAGCGTGATGCCGAAGACCCTGGTGCTGACCAATGACTACCCACCCAGGCAGGGCGGCATCCAGTCCTTCGTGCATGCGCTCGTGTCCGCGCGCCCGCCAGACTCGGTGGTGGTGTATGCCCCGTCGTGGGATGGGGCCGTTGCTTTCGACGCGAAGCAGCCGTTCCCGGTGATCCGCCATCCCGGCTCGCTGATGCTCCCCGTGCCAGGCGTCCTCCACCGGGCACAAGAGATCGTCAAGGAACATGGCTGCGACACCGTGCTGTTCGGTGCGGCGGCACCGCTCGGCCTGCTCGCCCCTGGCCTCCGCCGCGCCGGGGTCAGGCGGTGTATCGCGGTCACCCACGGCCACGAGGCGGGCTGGGCGATGCTGCCGGGTGCGCGGCAGGTGCTCCGCAGGATCGGTGACGAGGTCGACGTGGTCACCTACCTGGGCGACTATTTCCGTGCCCGGCTCGCAATCGCCCTGTCCCCGGCCGCTGCCGCGCGCATGGTCCGCCTCGCGCCCGGCGTTGACGTGACCAGGTTCCGCCCGGGAAGCGGTGGCGCTGCCATGCGGGAGCGGCTGTGCCTGGCCGGGCGCCCGGTCGTGGTCTGCGTCTCCCGGCTGGTGCCGCGCAAGGGACAGGACACGCTGATCCGGGCCTGGCCGCAGGTACGGGCGGTGATCGGCGATGCGGGGCTGCTGCTCGTCGGCGGCGGTAGGCATCGGGTGGCGCTGGAGAATCTGGCCGAACGGCTCGGGGTACGGTCTTCGGTACTTTTCACCGGTTCGGTGCCCCCGCGCGACCTGCCCGCCTACTACGACGCTGGTGACGTCTTTGCCATGCCCTGCCGCACCCGCAGGCGTGGCCTCGATGTCGAAGGGTTCGGCATCGTCTACCTGGAGGCGTCGGCGTCCGGCCTGCCCGTCATCGCCGGTGATTCTGGCGGTGCTCCGGACGCCGTGCTCGCCGGTCAGACCGGATATGTGGTGGACGGGACGTCGGCCGCGGCGGTCGCGCGCCGCGTCATCGAACTGCTCGGCGAGACCGAACGGGCCGCGGCAATGGGTCAGCGGGGCCGCGGCTGGGTGGATGCTGAATGGCGCTGGGAACTCGTCGCCGAGCGCCTTGAGTGCATCCTCGCTGGCTAAGAGCGGCATCGCCGCCCGAATCTAGCTGTACAGCTCTTCGATTTCGGTGCCGAAATCCTTCGTCACAAGGTGCCTGCGCACGCTCAGTTTGGGGGTGAGGTGGCCGCTAGCCTCGGTGAGATCTGTGCCTAGCACGCGGAACCGCCTGATGGACTCGGCCCGGGACACGGCCTCGTTGGCGTCGTCAATCGCTGCCTGGATCTCGGTCAAGAGTTCGGGATCGTCCTTCAGGCTGGCGACCGTCGCGTCGGCCGGACTGCCATGCTCCACCTTCCAGCGCTCGAGGGCCTCCTCGTCCAGTGTCACCAGACAGGCGACGTACGGCCTGCCGTCGCCGACGACGACGCACTGGCTAATCAGTGGATGAGCGCGAATCCGGTCCTCGAGGATCGCGGGGGCCACGTTCTTGCCCGAGGCGGTGACGATCAGTTCCTTCTTGCGGCCGGTGATCCGCAGGAAGCCCTCGTCGTCAAGCTCGCCGATGTCGCCCGTGTGGAACCAGCCATCCTTATCGATTACCTCATGAGTGGCCGCGTCGTTGTCCCAGTAACCTGCGAAGACGATCGCTCCCCGGATGAGAATCTCGCCGTCGTCGGCGATCCTGACGGCGACGCCGGGAAGCGGGAGGCCGACCGAGCCGATCTTGTTCCGGCCGGGCCGGTTGACCGTGGCCGCGGGGCTTGTTTCGGTCAGCCCATAGCCCTCGAGGGTCGTGATGCCCACCCCGCGGAAGAAGTGCCCAAGCCGCTCGCTCAGTGCGGCGCCCCCGGACACGGCATACTGGACCTGTCCGCCGAGTGCGGCACGGAGCTTGGCATAGACCAGCCGGTCGGCCAGGCCATGCCGGATCCGCAACGCCAGGTCCGGTCCGCCGCTGTCCAGGGCCTTGCTGTAGGAGATGGCTGCATCGGCGGCGAACCGGAAGATTTTCTCCTTGATAGGGCTCTCCGCCGCCGTTGCCAAGGCGCCGTTGTGCACCTTCTCGAAGACGCGCGGTACAGAAAGGATGAAGGTCGGCCGGAACGAGGCGAGATCGGGCTGCACGTTGGCCATGTCGGGCGCATGACCGAGAATCGTCGCGGACTCCAGGCAGCCCACTTGGATGATTCGTGCAAACGCGTGCGCGAGCGGTAGGAAGAGCAGCGCCGAGCCACCGGGGATCTCGAACACCTCGGCCAGCGAACCCTCGAACGCATTGCGCGCGTCCGCGAGCAGGTTACCGTGCGTGAGTTCACAGCCTCTGGGCCGTCCGGTGGTACCGGAGGTGTAAATGATCGTGGCGAGATCGGCGGCACGGCGTGAGGTGCGCCGCTTGCCGATCACCTCATCGGCCACGTCTGTGCCCGCCGCGGCGAGTTCGCCGAGCGCGCCGGCGTCGATCTGCCAGACATGGCTCACGTCGGCGAGCTTGCCGCGCACGTCGGCGACCGTAGCCTCGTGCTTGCCGGTCTCCACGAAGATCCCTTTGGCTCCGGAGTCCGAGAGGATCCATTCCACCTGCTCCGCAGAGGAGGTCTCGTAGACGGGAACGGTGATCGCGCCGACGGTGAGGATGGCGTAGTCGATCACTGTCCATTCGTACCTGGTGCGGGACATCAGCGCGACCCGGTCTCCGGGCTCGACCCCGGCGGCGATCAGTCCTTTGGCGAGCTGGACCACATCGTCGCGGAACTTACTCGTGGACACGTCCTGCCAGCCGCTGCCGACCTTGCGGCGCAGCGCGACCGCAGCGGGTTCGTCGGCCGCCCGCTTGAAGACGATGTCGGTGAGGTTGGCTGTGGCGGAGATCACCACCAATGCCGGTGTGCCGTATTCGCGCACGACGTCTCCTTGCCATGTGCCGGGTGCATCACGGGTCGTTGTCACGTACTGCCGGGTCTATCACGGGCCATACCGGAGCGTGCTGCGCCCCTTAAGTGGTCCCGGTTTCCTGGGTGGTCCCGTCCCCTTTGAGCTGTCCTGGTTTTCTCGGCTGGTTCTGGGGGCCCCGTCCCCTTTGAGCAGTCCTGGTTCCTTGAGTGGTCCCGGCCCTTTGAATGATCCCGCCCAGGTGGTCCCCGCCTAAGTGGACCGTACTCCGTCTGGCTACCGATGGGTAGTATCGCCGCGGCCACCCTTGGGCCGGTGCTGGCTCCCGTTGGACCGTATGCGCCTAAGGTGTGCTCATGCGGGTCCATGTGGTGAGCGACGTGCACGGCAGCACCGCTGCGCTGGCCCGGGCGGGCGACGGGGCGGACGCGCTGTTCTGCCTTGGCGACCTGCTCCTGTTCCTCGACTACCTCGATCATGGGCAGGGGATTTTCGCCGACCTGTTCGGCGAGGAGAAAGCGGATAAGTTCATCGCGCTGCGCGCGGCGCAGCGCTTCGAGGAGGCGCGTGCCTTTTTCGCGGGCCTGTGGGCGGCGCTCGGCGGCGACCCGGCCAAGCATGTCGAGGCCGCCGTGGACCGTCAGTACGCGGAGCTTTTCGCCGCGCTCCCCGAACCCGCCTATCTCACGTACGGGAACGTCGACGTCCCACGCATGTGGCATGACCACTTGCGGCCCGGCCACCGGGTCCTTGACGGTGAGCGGATCGAGCTTGACGGGTGGACGTTCGGCTTTGTCGGCGGGGGGCTGCGTTCGCCTTACCGGACGCCCAACGAGATCGACGATGACGTCTATGCCGCCAAGGTGGCGGCGATCGGGAAGGTCGACGTCATATGCGCACATATCCCACCGGCCATCCCCCAGCTTCTGTACGACACGGTGGCGCGGCGCCTCGAGCGCGGCAGCGAGGCGCTGCTCGAGGCGATCAAGGAGATTAGGCCGCGGTATGCCTTGTTCGGTCACGTGCATCAGCCGCTCGCCGGGCGGGCACGGGTCGGCACGACCGAGTGCGTCAACGTGGGTCATTTCCGTGCCACCGAGACCCCTTACGTACTCGAGTGGTAGGGGTACGCTCCGGGCAGGGCAGCTGATGGGAAGGGATGCGCGCCGATGTCGGACCTGACAAGTTCAAGCATTGTTATCCAAGCGCCGCGTAAAGCCGTGATGGCCGTGATCACCGATTTCCCCGCCTACCCGGAGTGGTCCGGCGGGTTCAAGTCGGCCGAGGTGACCGAGCCGGGTCCTGACGGGCGCGCGCGGCAGGTACGTTTCGTCCTCGATACGGGTTTCCTCAAGGACAAGTTCGAGCTCTTGTACGACTGGGAGGGGGACACCCGGGCGAGCTATCGACTGGTCAACCCGACAGCGGTGATGGCCACACTGACTGGCGGTTACCAGCTCCTGGACCGTGACGGCGGCACCGAGGTCGTTAGCGAGCTCGCCGTCGGCCTCCGGATCCCAATGCTCGGGATGCTCAAGCGCAAGCTGCAGAATACGATCGTCAATCAGGCGCTCAAAGGCCTGAAGAAGCACGTAGAGAGCTTGGGAGACGCTTGATGACGTGGCTCGATGACCTTCAGCGACGATTGGCTATCGCGGGCGCACGCACCCTTGGCCAGCAGGTTGCCGGCCAAGTCGGCAGAACGATCCGCGGCGAGAATGCTGACGTCTGGGCGGTCGCCACAGCCGAGCCTGTGGATGCCTCCACAGGCAACGCGCCCGAGTGCGCGTGGTGCCCGGTGTGCCGCGCCATCCGTATGGCCCGCGATTCGAACCCCGACCTTGCCGGCCGCGTCGGCGAGACGGCCGGTGCGCTGATGTCGGCCGCGCATGACGTGGCGGCCGCTATCGACGCGTCGCTTTCCCGGCTGCCCGGGTCACCGCCTGTCACTGCGCCGCCGCGGCGGTCCCCGTCATCGGAACGACCCCCGCCAGCGGAACGACCCCCGCCAGCGGACCGACTCCGGTCACCCGAACCGCCCGCGCCGCCGCGGCGACCCCCGTCATCGGAACGACCCGCGCCGCCGCAGCGACCCCCGTCATCGGAACGACCCGCGCCGCCGCAGCGACCCCCGTCATCGGAACGACCCGCGCCGCCGCGGCGACCCCCGTCATCGGAACGACCCGCGCCGCCGCAGCCACCCCCGCCATCGGAACGACCCCGGCCAGCGGACCGACTCCGGCAGTCACCCGAACCGCCCGCGCCGCCGCAGCGACCCCCGCCAGCGGACCGACCCCCGCCAGCGGACCGACCCCCGCCAGCGGACCGACCCCGGCCACCCGAACCGCCCGGGCCGCCGCAGCGGCACACGCGACTCTCGCCGCAGGCCGGGACGCAGGCCTTCGCGGCACCGCATCCTGAAACACCAACGTCGTGGAACGGGCAGCAGGGTCAGGCGGGCTAGGGGTGGGTCTGACCATAGGTATCGATGTGGGCGGTACCAAGGTCGCTGCTGGAGTCGTAAACGAGCGAGGCAAGATCGTCGAGAAACTGCGGCGGCCCACACCTTCGAGCGATCCAGTGCAGACGGTCGCGACGATCAATGAGGTCGTGACCGAGCTACTCGGCCGTCACAGTGTCGACGCGGTGGGTCTTGGCGTCGCGGGATTCGTCGACGAGGACCGCGCGCATGTCGTATTCGCCCCGAACCTCGGCTGGCGGGACGAGCCGGTGAAGAAGGCCGTCGAGGATCGTCTCGGGATTCCGGTGGTGGTGGAGAACGACGCTAACGCGACGGTTTGGGCTGAGACCAGGTTTGGCGCGGCACGCGGGCAGGGCCATGTCATCCTGCTCACCATCGGCACCGGGATCGGCTGCGGCATTGTCATTGGCGGCCAGCTCTACCGCGGCAGGTGGGGGATGGGCGGCGAGGCTGGTCACTACTGCGTCGTGCCCGATGGCCGCGTGTGCGGGTGTGGCAACCGCGGATGCTGGGAGCAGTACGCGAGCGGCAACGCGCTAAGGGCCGAGGCGCGTAAGTTCGCCCGCAGATCGCCGGCAGCCGCGACGCGCCTGCTGCAACTCGGCGGCGGGACACCGAAAGGGATCGCTGGGCCCCAGATCACCCGTGCGGCGGCGGAGGGAGATCCCGCCGCGTTGCGTTGCTTCAACATCGTGGGGTCCTGGCTCGGGCACGGCATGGCCGATCTCGCCGCGATTTTGGACACGGGCTGCTTCGTCGTCGGCGGTGGTGTGTCGGAGGCCGGGGACTTGCTGCTCGATCCGGCCAGGTCCGCCTTCGAGAAATCACTCACCGGCCGTGGCCACCGCGCGCCTGCGCAGATCGTGCTAGCCGAGCTTGGCCCCGACGCGGGCCTGGTCGGCGCCGCCGACCTCGCCCGCCGCTGAGAAGGTGGTGCGCATCTAGACCACGGCGCCGTCGTCGGGACCCGGCCCGTCCCGGTCCTCGTCGCTCATGCGGACCACGAGGGTAACGAACCCGCCCACGAATGCGGCTACCCCGCAGAAGGCCGCCAATGCAGGTATCGTCCAGCCCGCGACCGTGGCCACGAGCAGGTAGGCCGGGCCGCCGAACAAGGCCAGCCATGCGCCCTTGGTGATGCCATCCAGCTTGGGCAGCGGCGGCGGGGGCGGCGGGACATAATGCTCGTCGCTGTCGCTGTCGCTGTCGCTGTCGGTGTCGTCGAACGGACGCGCGGGCGGCTCGCCGGGCCCGGCCATCACCGGCTCACCGTCCAGGGCGTCGGGATCGGCCGGTTTGATCACCCGGGCGCCCAGGGGCCCGGCCTCCGCGTTCTCCTCGGTCGGCCACGGCGCGGCCTCCCCGGCGTGCTCGTTCCCGGCCAGGCCGTCGAGCCGCGACACGAGATCACGCCATACTTCGCCTTCGTCGTGCTCGCGGCCAGCCGTGTCCGGCCCGTCCACCTGCTTACCCCTTCCCGGCATGGCTGTGCGCGCGCACGAATTCCAGGCTTCCCTCGAAGATGGCCGGTGCGTCATTGTCAAGCGTCGCGACATGATAGCTGTTGTCGCAGGTCCTTACGGTGAGCTGGCTCGCGGGCACGCCGTTGCGGAGCGCGGCGAGGCTTGCAGGCCCGACCACATGATCCTCGGGACTCTTGTAGACGAGCACCGGCTTCGTCAGCTTGCCGAGCTCGTTCCGGGTCAGGTCCCACAGCCGGGGCAGGCTTGCGGCGGCCTTTACCGGCACCCGGTCATAGGCCAGTTCATCCGAACCCTCCTTCTTAATGTCGCTCGCAATACCCTTCAGCGACGGCACCACGTATTTCATGACCGGGGTCAGGGCGAACAGGCGGCTGTCCGGGACGATGGACGGGTTGACAAGCACCAGGCCGCTGACCTGTTCTCCGTGTACCTCGGCGAGCCGCAGCGCCAGGCACGCGCCGAGCGACAACCCCATCACGAAGACCTCGCTTACCCGCTTGGCCAGTGCGTCGAACGCGCGGTCAACTTCGGCGTACCAGTCCTCCCAGCGGGTCCTCGCCATCTCCTGCCAGGTGGTCCCGTGCCCGGGAAGCCTGGGCAGGGACACGCTCAGCCCGGCGCCGGCAAGGTATTCCGCCCACGGGCGCATTGACTGCGGCGAGCCGGTGAAACCGTGACACAGCAGCGCGCCGAGCGGCCCGCCGTCATGGGAGTATGGCTCAGCGCCTGTCATGACGGGCATGGAATCCTCGCCTTCAGCATTACCCGACTGGCATTTTCACTACCTGACTGGCATCGTCGCATGCCGGGATCGTCCGCCGGGACGGCAGCGGGCAGCACGTGCCACCGTCGCCCGTCGACACGTACGAACTGCCCGGTCGCTGGTGGGAAGATGCTGACGGGTGGGTTCCGCGATGAGGAGGCCGGGGTGTTCTACTGGCTGGTGAAGGCGATCTTGGCGCCGATCCTCAGGCTCGTTTTCCGGCCGTGGGCAGAGGGAACGGAGAATGTGCCCCATGAGGGTCCCGCGATCATCGCGAGCAACCACCTGTCATTCTCCGACCACTTCTTCGGGCCACTGCCACTGCCACGGAAGGTGGTCTTCCTCGCCAAGGCCGAGTATTTCACCGGATCCGGGCTGAAGGGCCTCGTCAGCAAGGCGTTCTTCCGTGGCCTGGGGCAGATCCCTGTCGATCGTGGCGGTGGCGAAGCGAGCGAGCGGGCACTGCGCACGGGTCTGCGCGTGCTCGCGCAGGGCAAGTTGCTCGGCATCTACCCGGAGGGTACGCGTTCGCCGGATGGCAGGCTCTACCGGGGCAAGACAGGTGTCGCCCGGCTTGCGCTCGAAGCCGGCGCGCCGGTGATTCCCGCCGTAATGGTGGGCACGTTCGAAATGCAGCCCGCGGGCAGGATCCGGCCGAACCTGCATATCCGCCCCGGGGTCCGGTTCGGCAGGCCGCTCGACTTCTCCCGCTACTACGGCATGGCATCGGACCGGGCCGTGCTGCGGGCGGTCACCGACGAGATCATGTACTCGCTGATGGAACTGTCCGGGCAGGAGTACGTTGACAGGTACGGTCAGCGGGCCAAGGCGGAGCTGCAGGCCGCCCGCAAGCGCCAGGTTCCCGGCAGCGGGTCTGCTGGGAAGGGAACGGCCAGGAGCGGGTGCGACGGGAGCGGACCAGTTGGAAGCGACACGGCCGGGAGCGCGGCCGCCGCGAGCGAAACCGTCAGGAACTCGCCCGCTGCGAGTAACACGACGAGGAAGGCGCCGGACGACGGCGAGACGGAGTGAGGCGGCCAGCGACCAGGACTAGTTCATTTGGTCATTTAGGATTCGCATGAACTTAAGGGAAGCAGCACCCTGACCGTGATGCCCGGTTCCGGCACATCGGTGCGCAGGTGGTGGCGTTCCAGGCGGCTGGTGATCCGGTGATCGGCGTTGATATAAAGAAGAAGGAATTGGCCGGCAACTACGCGAATGGCGGGCGGAGTGGGAGCCCGCGGGGGCGCCGCGGCGGGTGAACGTGCACGACTTCGCTGACAAGGAGCCGGGCAAGGCGGTGCTCCACGGCGGGTGCGACGTGACCGCCAACACCGGCTGGTGAACGTGCGGGGCCGGCACCGGCCAGTTCGCGGTGGAATCGATCCGCCGCTGGTAGAACACGGTCCGCAGGCCCGCCTAGCCGCACGCCGCCCGGCTCCTGATCACGGCCGATCCGGGCGGGTCCAACGGCAGCCGGCTCCGGCTGCGGAAGACCGGGCCGACCGCCTTTTCCAAGCAGGCCAAGCTTGACATAACGGTACTTCACCTGCCACCGGGAACCAGCAAGTGGAACAAAGTCGAGCACCGCCTGTTCTCGCACATCTCGATGAACTGGCGGGGCCGCCCGCTGGAATCCCACGAGGTGATTATCGAGACCATCAGCGCGGCCACCACAACGACCGGCCCGAAGGTCCGGGCCGGTTGTACGGGGCGCGCGCTGATCTGTTAGCGGGATTACTGGGGTCAACGCGGGCACAGTCGTAGTCTTTCATCGGAATGCTGCGGCGGCGGTCTGCGGAAGCGGTGGTTACCTGGCCCAGCCTTTTGCCCGCTGCACCGCGTCCCGCCAGCGACGGTGTCCGGTTTCGTCCGCTGGCCCAGGTTCGAACCGGCGGTCGAGTTGCCATGTCCCCGCGAGTTCGGCGGCCGACGACCACATACCGGTGCCGAGCCCAGCAAGAAAGCCTGCGCCAAGCGCCGTGGTCTCCGCCACGACCGGCCGGTCCACCGGGACCTGCAACTGGTCGGCCTGCAACTGCATGAGAAGGCTGTTAGCGCTCGCGCCGCCGTCCGCCTTGACCATTGCCGGCGCGTGACCGGTCACGGCGGTCATCAGGTCGAACACGTCCCGCACCTCGAAGGCGATCGCCTCCAGGGTGGCGCGGATCAGGTGCGCACGCGTCGTGCCGCGGGTGATTCCCAGGATCGTCCCACGCGCATCGGGATCCCAGTCCGGCGCGCCGAGCCCGGTCAGGGCCGGAACGAACACCACCCCGCCCGCATCAGGAACGGACCCGGCCAGCGCCTCGGTCTGCGCTGCCGTGTCGATGATGCCGAGACCGTCGCGCAGCCACTGCACTGCGGCACCGGTGACAAAGATCGCTCCCTCGAACGCGTAGGTTAGCTCGCCACCGGGCTCCTGCCACGCGACCGTACTGAGCAGGCCCGACCGTGGTGCGACGATCGACTTCCCGGTGTTGACCAGCACGAAGGAGCCGGTGCCGTACGTGCATTTGGTGTCGCCAGGCGTGAAGCACGCCTGGCCGAATAGCGCCGCCTGCTGGTCGCCAGCGATTCCCGCGACAGGTACGTCGAGCCCGAGGAACTCCCCTGGGTCGACCTGGCCTGCCACCCCATATGACGGCACTACCTCGGGCAATGCGCTCATCGGCACGCCGAACAGCTCGCAAAGCTCCGCTGACCACTCGCCGATCCCGATGTCGTACAGCAGTGTCCTTGAGGCGTTGGAGGCGTCGGTGACGTGCCGGCGTCCCGCGGTCAGCCGCGCGATGAGATAGGAGTCGACCGTGCCGGCTACGGCGTTCCCATTGGTGATGGCGGCCCAGGTGGCCTCGTCGTTTGCCGCTATCCAGGAGAGTTTCGTCGCCGTGAAATAAGGATCGAGCCGCAGCCCGGTCAGTTCCGTCACCCTCGGCTCGTGCCCGGCTTCGCGCAACCGGGCACATAGCGAAGCCGTTCGGCGGTCCTGCCAGACGATCGCGCGGCGGGGTGCGGCCAGTGTGCCGCGATCCCACACGACTAGGGTTTCACGTTGATTCGTGATGCCGACGGCCTGTACGGCCGCCCCACCTGCGAGCGCTTGCCTGGCCGCGGAGAGCGTCGCCTGCCAGATCCCCTCCGGCAAGTGCTCGACCCAGCCGGGCTCTGGATAGTGCTGACGGAACTCCGCGTAGCCGCGGCCACGGATCTTTCCCTCAGCGGAAACCACGAGTGCGGTGACGCCTGTGGTGCCGGCGTCGATAGCGAGCACGCTCATGGGCACTAGTCTGGCCCGCAGGACCCGTCTCCGGCCATCCGGCGCGACGAAAGGAATCAACATGCGAGTGGGAGTGCTCACGGGCGGCGGTGACTGCCCAGGGCTGAACGCCGTGATCCGTGCCATTGTTCGCAAGGGCGTACAGCAGTTCGGCTACGAGTTCGTCGGCTTCCGCGACGGGTGGCGCGGTCCGCTCGAGGGTGACATCGTCGTCCTGGACGTGCAAGCGGTGCGCGGAATCCTGCCCCGCGGCGGCACGATCCTCGGTTCGTCAAGGACCAATCCGCTCAAGGCCGACGGCGAGGGGCGGTCCGGGGTGGAGCGGATCGCCGACAACATGGCCGGTCAAGGCGTTGATGCGCTGATCGCGATTGGCGGCGATGACACGCTCGGCGTGGGCGCGAGGCTGTTCGAGGAAGGTTTCAAGGTGATCGGGGTGCCGAAGACGATCGACAACGATCTCAGTTCCACCGATTACACGTTTGGTTTCGACACGGCGGTCAACATCGCGATGGAGGCCATTGATCGACTGCGCACCACTGCTGAGAGCCACCATCGTGCCTTGATCGTCGAGGTGATGGGCCGGCACGCGGGCTGGATCGCGCTGCATGCCGGGATGGCGGGCGGTGCCAACGTGATCCTCATCCCGGAACGGCCCTTCGAGATCAGCAAGGTCTGCGCCTACGTGGAGAGCAGGTTCCAGACCAGTTACGCACCGATCGTCGTAGTCGCCGAGGGCGCTCACCCGACAGAGGCCGATATGGAGCTTGCCGATCAGCGACTCGACTCCTTCGGTCATGTCCGGCTCGGCGGGATCGGGCAGCGCCTGGCCGACGAGATCGAGAAGCGCACCGGCAGGGAAGCGCGCTGCGCGGTGCTCGGGCACATCCAGCGTGGCGGCTCGCCGACCGCATTCGACCGCGTGCTCGGCACGCGGTTCGGGTTGCACGCGATCGATGCGCTGCACGAGGCTGACTTCGGGAAGATGGTCGCGCTGCGCGGGACGGACATCGTGCGGGTGCCGCTGACCGAGGCGACCGACGAAACCAAGCTCGTGCCCGTCGAGCGGTACGAGGAGGCGGAGGTGTTCTTCGGGTAGCCCGGCCGGCTGCTGCGGATGCGCCGCCCGCGTCTTGCGGGCCGCGCATGCGCTGGGCGTTGTGGTGCCTGACCCACTGCCGTCAACTATCCGGGATCGCTGGTGGTCTTGGCCATCCAAGATCGGGCTTGACCAGTGAGAAGGGTTGCGTCGTCGGGGTCACGGCTTCCGACGGTGTGTCCTATCGTGTGCTGCCCGGAGCCGAAAACGCAGGAGTGCACGACGGCTCCGGCTGGGACATGGCCGCCTGCGGAAACGTGATGGCGACCGCGACGTGAGCATCCTGCTTGTGCCGGTTGCCCGCCACTGCGGAGTTTCGCCGCGGAGGCCGGCCAGGCGGGCTGCGGCATCGGCGAGGACCGTGCTGCGGCCTCGGCGAGGACCGTACGGGCGACCGGCCAGCGGGGCTTGCCCGTGGCAGCCATGTCGAGGACGTTGTAGAAGACCGCACGCTTACGGCGGGTCACTGTCGCAGCCGCCGCCTTGTCATCCAGCCGCAGCGCGATCG
>Ga0335081_10009533_pt1 | contig 15641 bp, 8 predicted proteins | sample Lox_Sample_35_FD_206713 | JGI IMG/M metagenome (GOLD analysis project Ga0335081, IMG submission 206713) | Soil microbial communities from Loxahatchee National Wildlife Refuge, Florida, United States - Lox_Sample_3.5 | ecosystem: Environmental > Terrestrial > Soil > Wetlands | place: USA: Florida... | reverse complement strand
TATGACCAGTCCTGGATCGTGGGGGAGTCCATCAAGAGCGTCCGTGACGCCATTCTGATCGGCCTGCTGCTGGCATCGGCCGTGCTCGTGCTCTTCCTGCGAGACTGGGGAACATCCTTCATCGCCGGGATGGTGATTCCCATCAGCCTGCTGGTGACTTTTATTGTCATGCGGGTCCTGGGGGAAAGCTTCAATCTGATGACTCTCGGCGGCATGGCTGCGGCTGTCGGGCTGATTATTGACGACGCCATCGTGGTGCTGGAAAACGTGGTACTGCATCGCCAGGCGGGGGAAGGGCGGTTTCAGGCCGTTGCCCTCACGCTCCGCGAGCTTTCGATTGCTCTGGTCGGCTCCACCTTGACGCCGATCGTCGTGTTTCTGCCTCTCGTGGGAATCACCGGAGTCACCGGAGTATTTTTTCGCGCCATGGCGGTAACCATAGGCACTGCGCTCCTCACCTCACTCGCGCTGGCGCTTACCTGGACGCCGACGCTCTGCGTGTATCTGTTGCGCGGCCATTCAGACCGCATCCAGCCGGAAGGCGACGCGGCGGCCCATCGCGAATCTGGCGCCGTCCCGGACCCGCCTGCTCCGGCTCATGCCGGGGGGCCGGCCGGCAGCGCGAGTCGCGAACTGACCGTCTTGCTGGAAGCAGAGGAAAAGCACTTGATGAAGGGCTACTTCGGGAAGGTGATTCGGTTCTACGAGAGATGGTTCCGCGTCTGTCTGAGACATCCGGTGTGGGTCCCGATCGTAGCTGTTTCACTTGTCGTCAGCTCTTTCTTTTGTTATAGGAGGATCGGGTCCGACCTCTTGCCCAAAATGGACGAAGGCGGATTCATTCTCGACTATGTAACGCCGCCCGGCAGCTCGCTGCAAGAAACAAATCGGATGATTTCGCACATCGAGCAGATTGTGCGTTCGATGCCCGAAGTGGCTTCCACTTCACGACGGACGGGGCTCCAGCTCGGTCTGGCCGCGGTGACCGAAGCAAATATTGGCGATATTTCGGCCGAATTGCGGCCGGATCACCGGCGGGACATATTCGAAGTCATGAAGGACGTCCGCAATAAGGTGGTCGCAGCGGAACCGGCCGTCGAGGTCGCCTTTACGCAGAAGCTTCAGGACATGATCGGCGATCTCACCAACGCTCCCCAGCCCATCGACATCATGATGTTTTCGCCGGACGCAGACCTGCTGAACCAATGGGCGGAGAAAGTGGCTGACGCCATCGGCCAGATTCAGACCGGGAAGTCGCATCCCGTCGTGGATGTGGACAACGGAATCGATTCGACGACGAGCGGGCCCGCCGTTTCGTTCAGCGTCAACATGGCAGCGGCGGCGCACTCCGGGTTCACTCCGCACGAGGTAGCCACTGAGGCTACAGCCATGCTCGACGGCGTCACGGCGGCGCAACCCGTGGTCGTCAACGACCGGCCGTACCCCGTGCGCATCCGCTATCCCGCGGAAACCCGCTCCTCGCTCGCGCAGATCAACAACACGGTGATCGTCGGCCCCGGCGGACAGACGGCCGACCTGGGTTCGCTCGCCACGGTCACCGAACTTCCCGGGCAAACCGAAATCCTGCAGGACAGCCGACAGCGTTATGTGGCCGTAACGGCGCGGCTGGAGGGACTGGACATGGGCCACGGGATTGCGGCCGTTCAGGCTGCCTTGGCGAAACTCCACATCCCTCCCTCCATACGCATCGAGTATGGCGGTCTCTATGAGACCCAGCAGCGATCCTTCCGCGATTTGACGCTTGTGCTTTTCCTTGCCATTGTGTTTGTGTTCCTGGTGCTTCTGTTCGAGTTTCGCAATTTCTCTGCGCCCATTTCGATCCTGGTTTCCGCCGTGCTTTCGACCGCCGGTGTGTTCGTTGCTCTCCTTCTCACCGGAATCACGTTCAGCCTGTCCTCTTTTATGGGACTGATCATGGTGATTGGAATTGTGGCCAAGAATGGAATCCTGCTGTTGGACGCCGACGAGAAATTCCGGGCCGCGGGATTTTCTCCGGAAGAGTCGATCTTCCAGGCCGGCCGCCGCAGGCTGCGTCCGATCATCATGACGGCAGTCGCGGCGGTGTTGGGAATGCTCCCGCTGGCACTGGCGCTCGGCGCCGGATCGCAGATGCTTCAGCCGCTGGCGATTGCGGTGATTGGAGGCCTCCTTCTTGCAATGATCCTGTCACTCTTTGTGACGCCCACCATCTATTACTACATGACCGCTCGACCCGGGGCGGTCTCTCCGGAGCTGGAAGCGTAGCCGAAAGTGAGCTGCAGAGGCGGACGATGGCTCCATCCATTTGGACCTTCATGGGACTGGCTGCTCTGCTGACCATTATCCCGGGAGCGGATATGGCGCTGGTGGCGCGCAGCACGCTGCTGGATGGACGGCGTCCCGCGTTCTTCACTTCGCTGGGCATTTGCCTGGGACTGTGCGTGCACGCGACGGCGTCCGCTCTGGGGCTCTCCGCCATCCTGCGCGTATCGGCGCTGGCCTACACTTTGGTGAAAGCAGTGGGCGCGGGATACCTGGTCTATCTGGGGATTCAGACCATCCGAGGAGCGGGCCGAGCGGATCTGGCGGAGGCGAAGGGGAATTCGGTGGAGGGCGGGAAGTTTGCCAGCCGCGGGCTGCTGGCTCGTTCCTTGCGGCAGGGAATGCTCACCAACGTGCTGAATCCGAAAGTGGCGATTTTCTACCTGACGTTCTTGCCGCAGTTCATTGCGCCGGGCGATCCGGTGCTGCTCGAATCGCTGGGTCTGGCGGGAATCCACATTGCGATGGGGCTGTTGTGGCTCGCGCTGTACGCCTGGTTTCTGAGCGGATTTCGCGGCGTGCTGAACCGCCCGCGAGTGCGGCGCACACTGGAGAGCGCAACGGGCAGCTTGCTGGTGCTGCTGGGACTGAGGCTGGCTTGGGACCAGCGCTGATAGCCGCATCCGTTTGACTCCAGCCGGAGCTAGGAAGGATGGGCGCGCAGGGCGCGGGAAATTTCCGTCCAGGCCCGAAGCACTTCCGCCACGCTCCAGGCCTGCGCGAAACATCCGCGAGGAAGGAACGGCGGATCGGCATCAAAAATTTCGCTGATGGAACCGACGCAGGCGGCCTGCAGATGATGCGCCATGGGTTCGAGCAGGGCCAGCGCGCCGGGGGCGTCGTGGTTCACGCGCATCCAGGCGAGAGCAAAGGGGCCGAGGAGCCAGGCCCAGACCGTGCCCTGGTGATAGACGGAATCGCGGGCCGCGGGGCCGCCTTCGTAGCGGCCGGCGTAGCCTGTTTCCGCGGGGGCCAGGCTGCGCAGGCCGAAGGAAGTGAGCAGGCGTCGCGCGCACACCTCCACCACGGCGGACTGCTGCTGGGGAGAGAGCGGGCTTTCCGGCAGGGACACGGCAAAAATCTGGTTGGGGCGGATGCAGGCTTCGTTGCCGGAAGGACCGTCGATGACGTCGAAGCAGCAGCCCTGCGGCGCGTTCCAGAATTTTTCGAAGCCGGCGCGCACGCGGCGGGCCATGTCCGTGTAGGAATCGGCGTGGCGCTTCAGGCGCGCGGCGAAACGCGCCATGGTGAGCAGCGCGTTGTACCAGAGCGCGTTGATCTCCACGGGCTTACCGATGCGAGGGGTGATGACGCGATCGCCCACGCGCGCGTCCATCCAGGTGAGCTGGACGCCGGGCACGCCGGCGTAGAGAAGGCCGTCGGCGGAATCGACATGGATGTTGTGGCGCGTGCCGCGCCGGTGGTGATCGAGGATGCTCTCCAGAACGGGAAAGAGACGGGCCAGGAATTCGTCGTCGGCCGTTGCGGCATGGTACTGGCGCACGGCCTCGAAAAACCACAGCGTGGCGTCCACGGTGTTGTATTCCGGCGTGGTGCCGGCATCGGGGAAATTGTTGGGGAGCATGCCGGCGTCCACGAAGCGCTCAAAGGTGTGCAGGACGGAGCGCGCGATTTCCGGGCGGCCGGTGGAAAGGGTGAGGCCGGGAAGGGAAATCATGGTGTCGCGGCCCCAATCACAGAACCAGGGGTAGCCGGCGATGACGGTCCTGGCGGAGGGTTCTCCGGGCAAGGGACGCGCGGCGATGAACTGGTCCGCAGCGAGCACGAGCTGGCGGATCCACACAGGCGCCTCTTCCTCCAGGCCGGGATCGGAGGCGCGCCACTGGGCGAGCAAACGGTGCTGCGATTCGAGATTTCCGGTTTCCGCGGCTCCCGGCGAAAGTTCGGGATCCGGACGCGTGCTGAGCACGATGGAGATGGAATCGCCGGGAACGAGAGTGGCGCGGAAGGTTCCCGCGTGCAGGTGATCTTCGTGGTCTTCGAGGCCGCGTTCGCGTTCGGCGGGAAGGTCGAAATCGCGATACCAGTCGTGGGCGGTCTCGGCTGAAGCGCCGGCACTGAGCAGAAAGAAGGGAACGGCGCCATCGAATGCAGTGACGCGGAGGCCGTGGGCCACGGGCTCGACATTCATCCACCACTCGCCGGCATGAGTGGCGGAGTGGTAGTCGCGGTAGTTGACCAGTGCTTTGAGCGCGAGGCGGAGCGGGCCGCAGCCGCGAACATAGGAAAAGGCGATGCAGGTGGTGTTCTCGCCCTGGCACATCCAGACGCGTTTCTCGAGCTGGGCATCGGCGAGGGCATAGGTCCAGACGGGGGTGGTGCCTTCCAGGCGGAAGCGCTCGATGTGCCGGTGGCCGCCCTCGGGAACCAGCGAGGGATGGCCGGCGTTCCACCAGCGCTGCGTGCTGAGCGGAAAGTGCTGGCCATCGTATTCGGCGGTGCCGTCCAGGCTGGAGACGAGGAGAGTGCGGCCCACGGGGGGATGGAGCGCGGCGACCAGCAGACCGTGGTAGCGGCGGGTGACGTTGCCGGCCAGAGTGCCACAGGCGTATCCGCCCAGACCATTGGTGACCAGCCATTCGCGGGCTTCCGCGGCGGCGGGGTCGCCGCAAATTTCGCGGCCGAAGTCCGCGGCGCCGGGAAGCGGGGGAAGGGAACCGGCCAAGGCGGGGGAATCGCGCAAGTCACTCACTCTCCGCTCTGTTCGATCAGTTTTGCGACCAGTCCGGTCCAGCCGGTCTGGTGGTTGGCGCCGAGACCGGCGCCGGTGTCGCCGTGGAAGTATTCGTAAAAGGGAATCAGGTGCTGCCAGGAGTGGCTGCGGTTGAAGAGTTCGTTGCCGCCGAACACGGCGCGGCGGCCGTCCTCGTCGCGCAGGAAGATGCGGATGAGCCTGCGGGAGAGTTCGGTGGCCACGTCCCACAGATTCATCATGCGGCCGGAGCCGACGGGGCACTCGACCTTCAGGTCGTCGCCGAAATAGTGGTGGAATTTCTGGAGGGATTCGATGAGCAGGAAGTTGACGGGGAACCAGATGGGCCCGCGCCAGTTGGAGTTGCCGCCAAACAGGCCGGTGGAAGACTCGGCGGGCTCGTAGTCGACGCGGTGGATAGAGTTGTTGACGGTGAGCTCATAGGGGTGGTCATGGTGGAAACGGGAGAGCGCGCGGATGCCGTAGGGCGAGAGGAATTCGGTTTCGTCGAGCATGTAGCGGGCCATGCGCTCCAGGCGGCCGCGATTGACGAGGGAGAGCAGACGGCGCACGCCGTACTTTGAGGAGCGCGTGGCTTCAATGTGGTCGGGCACGTCCGGATGATTGTCCAGGAACCACTGCATGCGGCGCTTGAAGCCGGGGAATTTTTCGAGAATCTGGGGCTCGATGGTGAGGACGGCAAACAGCGGAGTGAGGCCGACCATGGAGCGGACCTTGAGGGGATGGCGGCGGCCATCGGGGAGGTGCAGGACGTCGTAGTAGAAACCATCCTCTTCGTCCCACAGGGCGAGGCCTTCGCTGCCCATGTCGTGCATGGCGTGGGCGATGTGGACGAAGTGCTCGAAGAATTTGCTGGCGACGTCCTCGTAGGCGGGATCGCGAAGGGCCAGCTCCGAGGCGATGTTCAGCATGTTGAGGCAGTACATGCCCATCCAACTGGTGCCGTCGGACTGCTCGATATGGCCGCCGGTGGGGAGCGGGGCGGAGCGGTCGAAGACCCCGATGTTGTCGAGGCCGAGGAAACCGCCTTCGAAGACGTTCATGCCCTCGGGGTCCTTGCGGTTGACCCACCAGGTGAAATTGAGCATGAGTTTGTGAAAGACGCGCTCGAGAAATTCGAAATCGGCGGCGCCGCGGATGCGCTTTTCGATTTTGTAGACGCGCATGGCGGCCCAGGCGTGGACGGGGGGGTTGACGTCACTGAAGGCCCACTCGTAGGCCGGCAATTGCCCGTTGGGGTGCATGTACCATTCGCGGAGGAGGAGAAGGAGCATCTCCTTGGCGTAGTCGGGATCAATCTGCGCGAGCGGGATGCAATGGAAGGCCAGGTCCCAGGCGGCGTACCAGGGGTATTCCCATTTGTCGGGCATGGAGATGACGTCAGCGTTGTAGAGGTGCTGCCAGGTGCGGTTGCGGCCGCGCTTGCGTTCCTGCGGGGGCAGAGGGACGGCGGAATCGCCTTCGAGCCAGGTGCGCACGTCGTAGCAATAGAACTGCTTGGACCAAAGCATGCCGGCAAAGGCCTGTCGCTGGACCTCGCAGACGTCGTCCATCTGGCTCTTGCCGGTGCGCTTGTGGTAGAAGTCGTCGGCCTCGTCCACGCGGGAGATGAAGACTTCCTCGAACCAGGGCCCAAAAATGGGGCTGGCATCACCCTGGTCGGTGAGGCGGAGACGCACGACTTCAAAACCGCCGGGGGGAACGCTCAGGTGATAGTGAGCGGCGGCCTTGGTGCCGGCCATGGCGGGGTTCACGGCGTCCTTTTTGCCGTGGATGATGTAGTCGTGGAAGGCGTCTTTGACGTAGGGGGAGCGGCTGGGGCAATTCCAGATGCGCTCATTGTTCGTTTCGTTTTCGGTGAAAAGAAGAGCGGGGTTGCCCTCGGAGTAGAGCCAGCGCCGGCCGTAATAATCGTCCTGAACCTCCATGACCTCGGCGCCCTCGCGCGGTTCGGCGAGGGAGATGCCGGCGGTCTTGGGAAGGTCGTTCCAGGTCCAGGTGTTGCGGAGCCAGAGGGTGGGGAGCAGGTCCAGCTCGGCCGTTTCGGGGCCGCGATTCTCCACGGTAATGCGGATGAGGATGTCTTCCGGATTGGCCTTGGCGTATTCGACGATGACGTCGAAATAGCGGTCGTCGTTGAAAACGCCGGTGTCCACGAGCTCGAACTCCGGTTCGTGGCGGGAGCGGCGGCGATTTTCCGCGACGAGCCAGTTGTAGGGAAACTCGGCCTGCGGATACTTGTAGAGCATTTTCATGTAGGAATGGGTGGGGGTGCAATCCAGGTAGAAGTAGTACTCCTTGACGTCCTCGCTGTGGTTGCCTTCGCTGCCGGTGAGGCCGAACAGACGCTCCTTGAGGATGGGGTCGCGGCCGTTCCAGAGGGCCAGGGCAAAACAGATGAGGCCGTGGCGGTCGCAGATGCCGGCGATGCCGTCCTCTCCCCAGCGGTAGGCGCGGGAACGGGCCTGGTCGTGGGGGAAGTAGTCCCAGGCGGTGCCACCCGGGCTGTAGTCCTCGCGAACGGTGCCCCACTGGCGTTCGGAGAGGTAGGGTCCCCAGCGCTTCCAGTGAGCTTTATGGTCTCGCGAGGTTTCCAGCCGTTCTTCTTCCGGGATCAATGGGGAGTTCGTGGGCATGGGCTGATTGGACCTCTAGGCAAGGTGTCCATTCGTCGGCTGAGGGGGCCAACTGTTACGCCGGCCCCGCGCGAGGCGACATTGTACAAGGGGAGGCGACGAGTAGCGAGGGGCGAGTGGCCAGACCCACCCCCCCCCGGTACATGACATAAACATGCATTCCAAAGGAGTTAGCCGAATCGGATTTCGCAGAACTGGATTCTGAGGCGGGCGGGAAGAGGACGAGGAGCGAAAAGTGGTGAGTTGGGAATGTGGGCGGGAAAGGCGCGACAGTGTGAAGACCTGAGGCGAGCGGGAGGATGCCCGGCGACAGTGATGGCGTCTCAGACGGAAATGTGGGAGGAGACCCCTCCCCCCCTTTTTGTAACTGCACAAAGGAAAGAAGTTAGCGAAGAGGAGGAGGTAAGTGTTGAAACTGCGGGAGTTGAAGTGGCTGCAGAATGTGCAGATACAAGGGCAGATCGCAACTGCAGAATCCACGGGACTTGCAGAGAAGGGATGAGCGGATGTCTTGTAACTGCACATTTTGCAGGAGATAGAGGAGAGGAAGGGCTGGGGGCCTCGGATTGGCGCGACGCGAAGCATCGAAATCAGTCCGCGCGGACTCTATCACAACTCGTTATCATAAATCAATAGGAAATAATTACTATCTGGGGTCCGGGTTTCGGCAGAGTGGGCCATTGAAGAGGAGGAATTGCAGCCAGGGGCGCCTCCGCGCAGGAGGCGGGCGCTGCGCGATGGGGGAGCGGGCCGGAGCGGGCCGCGGGGACTGGATGGCGGTGGAATGGCGGGGAGGTTTCGGCTACTCTTCCGGCACACTCTGTTGCCATTGCGCCGCGAATGAAACGTTTTTGGGAGTGGAGAGACAGAATGAACGAGTCAGGGGAGGCCGGAGCGTGAGCGCTGGAGGCGCGACCGGCCCACGGGATACCCGCGAGCAGGGCTCGCAGGGAACTGGCTCAGCGGACGAGGCGCGCCTGCTGGAAGGGCTGCGCCAGGGTGACGAGGACGCCTTCCTGACGCTGGTGAAGCGTTACCAGCCGCTGTTGAAACGCGTGGCGAGGATGTACGTGCGCAGCGATGCGGTGGCGGAGGAAGTGGTGCAGGAGACGTGGCTGGGAGTGTTCCAGGGGATCGAGCGGTTTGAGGGCCGGGCATCCCTGAAAACGTGGGTCGTGCGAATCCTGATGAATCGAGCGCGGAGCCGGGGCGAGCGGGAGAGCCGCATGATTCCATTCTCCGCGCTGGTGGGGGACGAAACGGGAGGGAGCGACCCGGCTGTGGCGTTGGAGCGGTTCCAGGACGCCGCGGGGGAGTATCCGGGCCACTGGGCGGCGCCGCTGCCGCGCTGGGGCGAGAACCCGGAGCAGTGGGTGTGTTCGCTGGAGACGCTGGAGTATCTGCGGGGCGCGATCCAGGGGCTGCCGAATGCGCAACGGATGGTAGTCACGCTGCGGGATGAGCAGGAATGGACGGCGGAAGAGGTGTGCGAGGCTTTGGGAATCACGGAAGCGAACCAACGGGTGCTGCTGCACCGCGGGCGTTCGAAACTGCGGCGGGCGCTGGAGTCGCGTAACGAAGGGCAGGCGGCACGGCCATGAATCCCTGGGGATACGACTGCAACGAATTCGTGGAGGTGGTAACGGATTACCTGGAAGGGAAACTCCCGGGGGAGGATCGCGCGCGATTTGAGAAGCACCTGGAGCTGTGCGGGAGTTGCCGGGACTACCTGGAGCAAATTCGAATGACGCTTGCGGCGACGGGCCGGCTGGGGGCGGAGGAACTGGCTCCCAAAGCGGTCGAGGAGCTGCTGACGGTGTTCCGGAGGTGGAAGGAAGGGAAGGCAGAAGGGCGCTGAGAAATGCAACGGGCCGGAGAAGTGGCGGCGGGTACCAGTACTGGAGTTAACCCCGGACAGAGTGTAGTGGCACCAGTGTACAGGCCCAATTGGGGCCATTGACACCCCTCCATCCATTTGACACTATCGGACTTAGGATGAGGAAGCCGGCGCAGTGTTTCTGCGCGAGGTGTGGGTGTAGGTGTTTGCCCGCAGCGCCGGTGGTGTGTCGTTTGGGTCTCGTGAAAGCTGATCGAGGGAGTTAGCGGCCATCCAAAAGAAGATCGGCAAATTCGAGATCATCGGGGAACTGGGCCGCGGGGCCATGGGCGTGGTGTACCGGGGCAAGGACCCGTTCATCGGGCGCACGGTAGCGATCAAGACCATCACCGGAAACTTCACGGATAACCCGGACCTGCTCGAGCGGTTCTACCGCGAGGCGCGAGCGGCGGGCGCACTGCAGCACCCCAACATCGTCACGATCTACGACATGGGAGAGGACAACGGAACTCCCTACATCGCCATGGAATTGCTGGAAGGCGATGACCTGGCCCACCTGGTAGACAAGGAACGGGAAGAAGGCGGGCAGAACCCGCTGCCGGCCTCGATCAAGCTGAACTACATGGTGCAGGTGTGCCGCGCGCTGGAGTACGCGCACAAACGAAACATCGTGCACCGGGACATCAAGCCCGGAAACATCGTGGTGACGCACGAGGGCACGGTGAAGGTGGTGGACTTCGGGATCGCGCGGCTGACGGACACGTCGTCGACATCGTCGGGGATGCTGATCGGGACGATCGATTACATGTCGCCGGAACAGATCCGGGGCGAGAAGGTGGACGGGCGCTCGGACATCTGGGCCGTGGGCGTGATGATGTACGAAGTCCTGACCTACACGAAGCCATTCCTGGGCGGAAACATCACGGCGGTGATGTTTGCGATCGTAAGCCAGGAGCCGAAAGGGCTGCGGGAACTGCGGCCGGACCTGCCTGTGGAAGTCGAAGACATCATGCGCCGGATTTTCAAGAAGGAACCCGGCGAACGCTACCAGAGCATGGAAGAGCTGCTGAGCGAGCTGGAGCCGGTGGCCCGGCGGATGCAGCAGGAGAGCGTGGGACAACTGGTGACGCAGAGCGAAACGCTGCTGAACAGCGGCGAATTGCAGCGTGCCAAGGAACTGCTGAAGCAGGCGCTGGTGCTGGATACCTCGCACCTGCATGCCAAGACGCTGCTGGACCGCGTGAATTCGGAAATCCGGCGCAGCGAGGTGATGCCGAAGCTGACCGGGATGGTGGCCAACGCGGAGAAGCTGTTCGAGGCGGGAAACCTGGAGGAAGCGCGGCGCGAGGCGGACGCGGCGCTGCACCTGGATTCGAACTTCATGCCCGCGCGGGAACTGCTCGGCAAAGTGCAGGAAGCCGAGATGCAGTTCAAGATGGTGCAGACGGGCATGCGGGAAGCCCGGCAGCACCTGGCGGAAGGCGGGCTGACCGAAGCGGAACAATCGCTGGACCGCATCCTGAAAGCCGCACCGGACAACCAGGAAGCGCAGGCGCTGCGCAAACAGATCGCAGAGGAAAAGGAACGGCGCGGCAAACGCAAACAACTGACCGAGGGAGTGCAGAAGGCGCGGCAGTTGTGGACGGCGCAGCAGTACGACGAAGCGCTGAAAGTCCTCAACACGCTGGAGAAGGAGTTTCCGGGGGAATCGGAAGTCCAGAAACTGCTGGAAGCGGTGCGGGCGGACCAGGCGCAGGACGAAATCCAGCGATCGCTGGCCGAGGCGCGGAAGCTGCTGGGGGCGCAGTCGTTCAACGAAGCGCTGAGCACGCTGGACAATCTGCTGCAGCGGTATCCGAACGAATCGGCGGCGGTGAAGCTGCGCGAACTGGTGCTGCAGGAGCGCACCGAGCACGCCAAACAACTGCGGCTGCAGAAGGAACTGGAGAGCCTGAAGCGGCAGGTGAACGAAGAGAAGTTCGCCGATGCGATCACGAACGGCGAGGCGCTGCTGAAGGAATTTCCCGACGACTTCGAGCTGGGACGGCTGGTGGAGTTCGCCAAGACGCAGCGCTCGCAGCAGGACGTACTGAAGCGCAAGCAGGCGCGGAACCAGGAAATCAACAGCCTGGTGCAGGCGAACAATTTCGACGACGCGCTGAAGGCGTGCCAGGAAGCGCTGAAGGAATTTGCGGGCGACGCGGAGTTGAAGCAGCGCCTGGAGCAGGTGACCGCGCAGCAGAAAGAGTTCAAGACGCGGGAGCGGCAGCGTCTGCTGGACGAGCGCCTGCGCACGATGCGGCAGGCCATCGAGCGGGGGGACCTGACCGAAGCCATCAATCTGGGGCAGAAGACGGTATCGATCACCGGCAAAGACACCGACCTGACCAAGCTGATGGAGATGGCGAAGCAGGAGCGCACGCTTCGCGACCAGCGGCGGACTCACGACGAGCAGACGCTGAAGGCCATCGACCTGCTGGAATCGAAGAAGTTTGACGAAGCGGCGAAGATCCTGAGGGTACTGGACCGCGACGACATCATTGACCCGCGGGTACCCGCGCTGCTGCGCGCGGCGGAAGACCGGCGGGTGCCGACCAGGGAAGAACTGGCCCTGATGCGGAGCAAGCCCGTACAGGGAGCGGAGAGCGGCGAAGGCGACAAGACGCGCGTGGGGGGCCTCGGCGGGTTGGGCAAGCCGGCCCCGGTGGGAGCGCCGGCAGGCGACACGGGCAGCGCGACCCGCGTGCTGCGCACGGGCGGAAGCGAACTGGAAGAAACGATCAAGTCCAAGACGCCGCTGATCCCGAGCCAGGCTCCCGTGGCGACCGCGCCGGCGGCCATGAACGCCGCGGCCGTGGCGCCGCCTGCGCCGGTCGAAGAGAAAACCACCGTAATCCCGCCGGTCGGCGAGACCACGGTGATCGCTCCTCCGAAGACGAAGGAAGAAAAGAAGAAGCAGAAAGAGAAGGAGCGAGAGAAGGAAAGGGGCAAGCAGGCCGGAGAGCAGGAACCGGCTGCCGCGGCCACGACGACCGTGGTGACGCCGCCGGCGCCAAGGGTGGAGCCGAAGCCGGAGGTCAAGCCGCCAGTTGCCCCGCCACCTCCGCCACCGCCGAAGCCCGCCGTGCAGCCCGTTGCGGCGGCCGCGGCGCCACCGGTGAGGGAAGCTCCGCCGAAACCGGCGGTGGAGGAGCGCAAGGAACCGCCGAAAGCGCCGGCGTACGAGGCAGTTCCCCCGCCCGCAAAGAAGGGCGGGATGGGGATGATCATCGGCGGAGTGGTGGCCGCGGTGGTGATCGGGGTGGGCGCGTACCTGGTGATGAAACCGGCCTCGCCGGAAAAGGAGTTCCAAGGCAAGATCGATCAGATTCAACTGGTGGTGCAGCAGAACATCGACGCGAAGAACGCACAGGCAGCGAAGGACAAGCTGGGAGAGCTGGTGAACCTGGAGTCGGATCCGAAGTTCCCGGGATCGCTGCGGGCGAGCCTGGACAGCCTGGTGAGCGGGGACAAGGACAAGATCGAGAAACTGAGTCCGATCGTGCAGCCGCCACCGCCGCCGCCGAAGGGGCCGTCGCCGGAAGAGAAAAAGGCGAACGAGATGGTCGCGGCGGCGATGAAGCTGGCGGGCAAGGGCGATTTCGACCAGGGGCGCAAGCGGCTGGGCGAGGCGGAGAAGTTTGTGAAGGACCAGAACCTGGGGCCGGAATTCGAGACCCGCATCAAGAACGATTACACGCAGATCGACACGGTGCAGAACGACAAGGAAGCGCGGGACAACCTGGCCAAGTCCAACACGCTATACGATTCGGCCACCGCAGCCATAGCCAACGGGCAATACGACGCGGCCGGCCAGGCGCTGGACCAGCTGCAAGGGCTGGGGAAGGGCGCGGCGCACCAGGATGAAATCGCGGGGCTGCGCACGCAGATCGGCACGGGCCGGCAGGAGGATCAGTCGTTCGATCAGGCCAAGAGCCTGGCGCAGAGCAGCGATGCGAACAGCCTGAGGAGCGCGAAGCAGACGCTGTCGGTGCTGGCCACACGCGGAGGGCGGCACGCCAAGGAAGCGGCGTCGCTGGCGGAGACGGCGCAACGGAACCTGGACAGACTGGTGGCCGGGGAATACAAGTCCAAGATCGACGCGGCGCAATCGGCGGTAATGCAGGCGATCGGGGCCAGGGACAAGGGCGGGGCCCAGTCGAGGCTGGGAGAATTGCAAGCCATCGGATCGGATCCGAACTTCCCGGCGTCGCTGCGCGGGGAACTGGCCGGACTGGTGAACTCCGACACGTCCAAGATCGGGTCGATCGTGGTGCAACCGGAAAAGCCCGCGGCGCCCACGTTTGTGGTGAGTTGCACGGTGATGCAGCAGAGCCACCGAGACTACACGTCGCCGTTCAAATCGGGCCAGCAGATGGCGCAGATGTACCTGGACAAGGACCTGGAACTGAAGTCCGGCAAGGATTGCGGACTGCCCGCGGATGATTTGAAGAGCGGGGAGTGGCGGCTGATGGTGGGGATCGACACCTCCGGCAACGTGACCGACGCATCGCTGCTGACGGGCGACGCGGGCTCCGGCGCAAAGCTGGCCGCGGCGGTCAAGTCGAACTGGCATTTCACGCCACCGACGCTGAAGGGCCAGCCCGTGCAGACCCGGGTGGCCGTGATCGTGCGGATCAACTAGCAGAGCAGAGCTTTCCAATCTGGCCGCGCTCGAGCGGCCCTTCCACCAGACTTCCCGAGGTTTGACTCCGATCCGTGAGGACTGCGCAGAACAGGAGCGCGCGCGGCGCGGTGTTGCGCCTCCCGAACCCGGTTCAGAACACACACTCGTTGTGCAGTTCATCGGCTGGTTTGCAAAGGGCCACCGATCCAGACGGGACGCCGCTTGAGCGTTTCCCGGAAAGTAAAACACGCCGGGAATGGGCCCACTCGCTCGAGCCGCAGGCACGGAGCGAAAGGGCCTTTCTGCGCTTTGGAGATTCGTCCGGGTGCTGCGCAGCAGTGGCGAGGGACAGCGCCGGCGGGGACGCGAAACTCCCCGCCCGGCGGTCCGTGAAACCAGTGAAGCGCTGCGATTAGAAGATCAGCCGCAGACCGAACTGCATGCGGCGGTTCCCGGTGTTCATCGTCGAGGTGCTGAGGAAGGTGGAGTTGGTCTTGCGTCCCGTGGCGGCGCAGACCACACCCGCCGAGGGGCCCTGGCAGGAGTTGTCGAGCGCGTCCAGCGCGTTCTCGGGAATGCCGCCGGTGATGGAAGCGCCGCTGCGCTGGCTGACGTAAGCGAAGGCGGCGGCACCGGCGGCATCGGAAATGAACGGGCTGCCATTGAAGTATCCGAGGTTGGGATGATTGAGGACGTCGTAGACCTCCCAGCGGAACTGGAGGGTGTAGCGGCCCTCCCTGCCGAGCTTGATGTTGCGGAACAGAGCCAGGTCGAGGTCCGTGGTGCGCGGGCCGATCAGAATATTGCGCCCCGCGGGGGTAAAGGTTTCCATGCCGTTCGTGGTCAGCAGGGAAACGGGAGCCAGCTTGCCTCCCGCAACGGCGGCGACCGGCGAAATGGCGCCCAGAGGGACTTGAACGAAGTGGGCGGTCTTGGGATCAATGGGGTTTCCGAAAAGGTCGACGTAGCTGAGCGGGCCCTGAGCGCCGCCGGCCCCGAAGGGAGTACCCGGGGGCACGCAGGTGGGGTCGGTAGCCAGATTGATAAGGGCCACGCTGGAGAGGGGAGCATTGGGATTTCCGATGACCGGGCGGGTGTTGCCGACGAAGCCGCCACCGGTGGCGTCAGCGCAGGCGCTCAACGGGGAAGCGTTGAGCGGGCTGAAGGGCTGGCCGCTCTGCACAAAGAAAATCCCGTTGAGCTGCCAGCCGCGCAGCCACACGTTCTGGGTGGGGAAAGGCTCCCAGAGGAAGCTGGCGGCGAAGCGATGGCGGCGGTCGAAGGAGGAATTGCCGCGCTCATTGGTGGTGGTCTGGTTGGCGATTTCCGAGAGCGGAGTGATGGACTCGACCGGGGCGTTGGCGACGGGGTCGAACAGGAAGGCTAATCCGCCAAGAGAGTTCGCGGCGCACTGTCCAGTCATTGTTGTCATAGAGCACGCGCCTT
>Ga0335081_10009532_pt1 | contig 15642 bp, 10 predicted proteins | sample Lox_Sample_35_FD_206713 | JGI IMG/M metagenome (GOLD analysis project Ga0335081, IMG submission 206713) | Soil microbial communities from Loxahatchee National Wildlife Refuge, Florida, United States - Lox_Sample_3.5 | ecosystem: Environmental > Terrestrial > Soil > Wetlands | place: USA... | reverse complement strand
TCGGCATTGCCGGGCATGAGAGTGAACGAGACGCCGGGCGGATTGCCTGCGTTGGCGGTCAATGCGATCGGGGTCGAAAAATCGCTCCCGCCGTCGACGTTGTCGAACGCGGTGATTCGGCCGCCGAAGGCGCGCACCGCATACCAGGTGAGGACGCCGTTGGTCGCTCCCACTTGGTCGCTGGGGTTTGGCGTCGAGTTGAGCTGCTTGAAGGGCCCCGTCGCGCTTGGCGCCGAGTAGACGGTGTAGCCGCGCGCGCCCGCGATTGGGTTCCACACCAGGCTGGCGATGGCGTCGCCGGCCACGCCGGTCACGGTCGGCGCAGCGAACGCGGACGAGCTCGGCGAGCGGCCCCAGATCTGGAATCGCGAGCGTCCACGGGCCCTCGACGTCGCCGCTCATCGCCGAGACGGCGTAGGTCCAGCCGACGCCGTCGGGCAGGCCGGCGTCGGCGACGCCGGGGGTTGAGGGCGTGAACGCCAGCGTGGCCTTGCCGGATTGATCGATGCGGTAGACGCGATAGCCGGTGGCGCCGGCGACGGCGGGCCAGGTGAGCATGATCTGGCTCGAGCCGCCGACGGCGGTCGCATAGGCCTGGCCGACCAGCGAGGCCGAAGGCGTCGCGCTCACCTCGGCCGAATAGTCGCCCACGCTGTTGCCGTTGTAAGTCAGGTCAGGATTCGACCGGACGACGAAGTAGATCGGCGTGCCGTTGGTCGCCTGCAGGAAATCGGCGCTGAAGGTGTGGACGGTGGCGGAATCGGCCCCCGCGCAGTTGTACGGGCCGCCCGGCGTTGGCGATTGACACCAGCTGTAGCTCCGCGCGCCCGGCACCGGGTCCCAGTTGAAACTCACCGCTCCGTTGCCGGCGCGGGCGGTGACCACCGGCGCGGCGGGCGCTCCGGTAGTGAAGACGATCGGCGAGTTGAGCGGCTGCCAGGCTCCCTCGCCCGACGCGTTGACCGCCGAGACGCCATAGCTCGCGCCATCGATCGCGGCGTCGTCGAAGTATCCGAGGTTGGGTGTCGATCCGATCAGTGTCCAGGAGCCACCGCCGACCGATCGGCGGATGTTGTAGCTGGTCGCGCCGGAGACAGCCGTCCAGTCCAGATAGGCCTGGCTCGAGCCCGTGATGATGTTCGGGACCGGGGCCCCGGGCGCACCGGTCGCGGCGGAGATGGCAAAGGTCGCTGGCGCGCTCTGCAAGTTGCCGCGGATGGCCGTCACCTTGAAGCAGTAACCGTTTGCGAAGAGGGCCGCGGGAACGCCGATCGGGCCAGCGTACAGATCGGCGAAGCCTCCGCTGCAGGTGGACGCGTATTGAACCTGGTAGCCCGCCGCGCCCGGCACTGCGTCCCACTGCAGCGTCGCCTGGCCTGGAGTCCCGGCGCTCGATGAATAGCTGACGAAGTTGGTCGGCGTGGCCGGCGCGACGTTCGTCGGCGTGGCGGACACCTCGGCCGAATCGATCGAGTCCGAGCCGTTGGTTTCCCGGAGGATATAGTAATAAGTGGCGCCGTCGATCGCGGTGGTATCGGTCGCGGTCCATCCGCCGCCGCTCGGGATGACCGTCGGCCAGCTCCCCGACGCCGTTCCGCGCAAGAACGAATAGCTGATCCCGCCAGCGAAGGGAGTGCTCAGATCCACCTGGTCGTGGCTCGCCACCACGGTGAGCACCGGCGGCGGTGGCCGCAGATTGCTGGCCGGCGTGGCCGAGACCTCGGCCGAGAGCGGGCCCTGCAGGCCGGTGCCGTCGAGGGCGGCGGCCACGTAGTAGCGAGTCGCGACGCCGATGGTCGGATCGACGTCGTCCCAGGTAGTGCCCGAGACGATCGCGAGCTGCTGATACGGTCCGGTCGGCGTCAGCGACCGTTGCACGACATACGACGCCGCGCCGCTGACCGTGCCCCAGCTCAAACGGACCCACGCATCGCCCGGCACTGCGGAAGAGATGACCGGCGCATCGGGAGCGCCCGCCAGGGGCATTGCGCTGACCTCGTCGGAATAGGCGCTGGCGATGCCGCTGCCGAGGCCCTGCACCACGAAGTAGACGCGCGTGCCGTCGGAGAGCCCGCGCACCACCGTCCCGAGGCCGAGCACCGGGCTGCCCAGCGGCGAATAAGGACCGCCGCGCGTGAGCGAGGAGAACACCTGATACGACGTGGTCGACGGGCCGCTGTAGTTCCAGGAGAGCAGGGCCTGGCCGTCGAGCGCGGTCGCCTTGATCTGCGACGCCTGCTGATAGGAGTAGAAACCGGGCATGTACGGATCGGAGCTGCTCGGGGTGCCCGATGCCTCGTGGGAGAACGCGCTCTCGCCCTTGGCGGTGAAGGCGGTGACCACCCAGTAGCTGGTGCTTCCGTCGACGGCGCTGCCGTCGAGAAAGCTCGCCGCTGCCGAGCCAGCGAGGGGGAAATAGGGTCCGCCGGATTGCGAGCCGCGATAGATTCGATAGCCGGTCGCTCCGGCGGCGGGGGTCCACGTCAGGGTGGCCGCGCCGTTGCCGGCGATGACCGCGAGCCCGGTGGGAGCCGGCGGCTGCGTGGTGAACGAGCTGGTGAACGGGGCGGCGAGCAGGTTTCCGTCGAGGTCGCTCACGCCGGCAGCCACGGTCAACGTGTAGTCCCGAGCGACAAGGGGGCTGAAGGCGTCAACGTCGCCGTCGAGCCGGTGACGCTCACCGAAGCCGCCACCGGCGCGGCTCCAGCCGCGAGCGCGACCGAGCCCGAAGTCAGGCTGGTCGCGAGCATCGCCTTGCTGAAGGTCACCGTGATGGCGCTGCCCACCGGCACGCCGACGTCGCCGTCGGAGGGCCAGGCCGCGCGCACCACCGGCGCCGTGGTCGAGGCCGGGCTCGCGTGGGCGACGGGGGACGCGGAGCTCTCGTCGATTCCATCCGACGCGGTGACGATCCACGAGTAAGCGACTCCGTTGGTGAGCCCCGAATGGACGTATCCGCTGGTGACTCCGATGATCGGGGAGCCGCCAGCCTTGCTCACGGTGGCATTGGCCGACCAATAGAGGTTGTAGGACGTCGCATTGGCGGCGGCGGGCCAGGTGAGAACCGCCGCGCCGTCCTGCGCGGTGGCGGTGAGGCTGGCCGGCGGGGAGGGCGCGCCGGCCGCGGCCGCGGGCGTGGCCGATGCCTCCGCCGATTCAGCGCTCTCGCCACCGGAATTCATGCCGGTGACGACGTAGTAGTAGGCGACGCCGTTGGTCAGCCCGCCGTGCGTCGTCTGCGTCGCGGCTGCGCTGAGGACGCCGGAGTGCGCGGTCTTGCTCACGCCCGTGCTGTTCGACCAGTAGACCTTGTAGGACGTGGCGTTGGCCGCCGACGTCCAGCTGAGCTGCACGGCGCCGTCCTGCGCGGCGGCGTGGAGGCCGGTCGGCACCGCCGCCGGTCCGGGCAGCTCCGGCGTGGCGGAGACCTCGGCAGATTCGGCGCTCTCGCCGGCGGCGTTCAGCGCGGTGACGACGTAGTGAACCGTCGCGCCGTTGGTCAGTCCGGTGTGCGTGACGGACGTCGACGTCGAAGGGAGCACGCCCAGGTGATTCGCCTTGGTGACGCCGGCGCTGGTCGACCAATAGACGTCGTACGAGGTCGCGGTCGCCACGGCCGCCCAGGAAACCGTCGCAGTGGTATCGCCGCCGGTTGCGGTGACGCTCTGAGGTATGCCCGGAGGCTGTGGAGCCGCGGTCGAGAACGACCAGCTCACCGCCGCCGCCAGCGCGGCGCCGTCTTCGGCGCGGATCGCGGTGGTCAGCGTGGCGTGAAAGGCAGCGGAAGCGGCCAGCGCCGCGCCCGGCGTGAAGGTGGCGATGGCGCCGCTCACGCTGGCCTGGCCGGCCACTGCCGCGCCGCTCGCGTCGAGCAGCTGGAAGCTGGCCGGGCTCACGCTCGCGGCAGAGAGCGGAGCGTCGAACGTCGCGGTGATGCCCGTGCCGACCGCTACGCCTGCGGCGCCGTCGGCCGGGCTGGTGGTCAGGACGCGGAGCGGGGACGGCTGCGAGTTGCAGGCCAGGAGCGCGCAGGCGAGGAAAAGCGAAGTCGTTTTCATGCAACGGCCTTTCCGCGCGCAGCGGCGGCTGCGCCCAGGTTCAAAACGGTATACGGACCGGATCCCCCGACGGCGCATTCTGCCACACCCGCGACGCTCATTAACGTCGGTCTCGATCGCCGTGTCTGCGAACACGGAGGGGGACCCGATACAGAGACGCCCGCAGGCGCGGTGGAGCGTGCACGAGCCGCGCGCAGACGAAAGTCCGGGTTCGGTCCCTCGGCGCGAGCGGCAGGCCCTTCCCTGGCAACGAGATTTGCGGTTCTCTCGAGGAGATCAGCCCATGCGCCTCTTTCGCCACGTGCTCTTGCTGCTTCTCTTGCCCGGGCTCCAGGCGGTCGCGCCTGCGCGGGCCTCGGAGCGCGAGTGGCCCTGCGGCCCGGACGAGCTGACCGTCTACGTCTCGCCCTCCGGCAACGACGCCTGGTCCGGCCGATTCGCGGAGCCGAACCACGGCGGCACCGACGGCCCGTTCCAGCACTTCGAGCGCGCGCGGCTCTTCGTCGAGTCGCTCGACAAGACCCGGCTGAAGCGCATCACCGTGTCGTTCCGCGGCGGCACCTATCCGCTGTCGCACGCCATCCGCATGACCTCGGCCGATTCCGGCTCTCCGCACACGGAGATCGCGTACGCCGCCTTTCCGGGCGAGACCCCCGTCTTCACCGGCGGCATCCGCGTGACCGGCTGGGTGAACATCAGCGGCAATGAGTGGCAGGCCCGGCTTCCCGCCGGCACCGGCGTCTTCGAGGATCTCTACGTCAACGGCGAGCGCCGGCTGCGCCCGCGCGTCGGCGGCTACCTGGGCCAGTACTTCCGCACCTTCAAGACCGTGTACGTCGACGACGAACAGGATCCCGGCTGTCCGCACCAGGCGCCAAAGGACGATCGGCACTATCCAAAGTACGAATGCTTCGATCGCTTCGAGTACGACCCCGATCCAGCCGCCGCCAACAATCCCTACGCCGATCCGTGGACCAACCTGGTGCCCGCCGACGGCAACCTCTGCCCGCACCAGAACGCGGGCGAGCAGAAGCTGCAGGGCGAGATCGAGGTGCTGGTCTTCGAGCAGTTCAGCACCTCGAAGCTGCCGGTGAGCTGCGTGGACGCGGACAAGCACATCGTCTATCTCACCGCACCCACCGCGACGCCCGGCGGGACGCACGCGAGCGAGTCCGGCTTCATCGAGGGCAACCGCTACCTGGTCGAGAACGTGAAGAACGCGCTGACCGAGCCGGGCCAGTGGTACCTGGACCGCGAGAGCCTGGTGCTCACGTACCTGGCGAAGCGCGGCGAAGATCCGAACCGCGACCTGGTGATCGCGCCGCAGCTCGACCGGCTGCTGGTCGCGACCGACCTCGCGTACGTCACTTTCCGCGGCCTCGTCTTCGAGTACGACAACTACGTCTTGCCGTTCCCCACCGGCCACGTCTCGACCGAGCTGGAGGCGGACATCGGCGCCGCGGTGTCGTTCCAGAACTCCTCGCACGTCGTCTTCGATGGGGGCACGGTGCGGCACGTCGGCGGCACCGCGCTGGACTTCATCGGCTGCATCGCGGCGGCGGACCCGGACAACCAGCCGGAGCCGGAGTGCGTCGCGCCCGGCGACGGAGACCTGGTCGCGGTCGTCGGCAACGCGGTGACGAACAGCGCGTTCTACGACGTCGGCGCGCTCGGCGTTCGCATCGGCGGCCCGTATCTCGCCACCGACCAGGACTGGAACGTGCCGCAAAAGACGGTGGTGGAGAACAACGTGGTGGAGGGCTACGGGCGCACCGTCCCCGCGGCGTTCGGCATCGGCCAGGGCTTCGGTCACCACAACCTCTACACGCACAACGACGTCTACGACGGCTACCACTGCGCCATCTCGGTCACCGAGAACGACGGCGGTGTCCAGCCGAACGGAATGGGCGGGGCGTACAACGTGATCTCGTTCAACCACGTCTGGAACCTGCTGCAGGGCATCCTCAACGACGGCGGCTCGATCCGCGTCGAGGACGGCAACGACGCCCACGTCGCCGAGGGCAATCGCATCCTCAACAACCGCATTCACGACGTGACCGACGCGTCGATCATGGACTCGAACGGCTACGGCGGGCACGGGATCTACCTCGACAACCAGAGCGGGCTGGTCGACGTGGAGAACAACCTCGTCTACCGGGTGTCCGGCTCGACGGTGTACACGCCGCACGGCCCGGCGCCGCTGCCGCCCGACTATCCGAACCGGGCGAACCTGATCAGGAACAACATCCTCGCCTACGGGCGCCTCGGCATGGTCGAAGAGGGCAATCCGTACGAGTATCCGGTGCCGACGAAGCCGAAGCAGGTGTCGCAGAACTTCGTCATCACCAACAACCTCTTCTTCTTCGACCGCAACGCGGCCTCGACGTCGCCGTTCGACGGAGCGCAGGTGGCGGCGCCCTTCTACATCGACACCGGCTGCACTTACACGCCGTTCGCCTACACGCTGTTCCAGTCGTGGAACAGCAATCTCTACTGGCGCACCGACGGCCACCTCGCCGGCGATCAGAACACCTTCAACGTGCAGTTCATGGCCGACAACCAGGGGAGCGGGCCCTGCTCCCGCAGCCGCGAGGACGCTTCGCTCTTTCACTTCTATACCTTCGACCAGTGGCGGACCGGCGTCGACGAGGACTTGCAGGGCGCGGTGCGCGATCCCAGGTTCGTCGCGCCGTACTACCCGCGCGACGACTTTCGGCTGGAAGACCATCCGGGCGTCGGGTTCGTGCCGTTCGATCTGGACGACGCGGGGCGCTACCGGTTTGGGCCGCACCTGGATGCGCCGCGGGTACCGCCGACGTTCACGACGATGACGTACGATCCGGCGACGGATTTCTGAGTCGCGGGGGTCAGCGGCGGCGGCGCGGCTTCCAGCTTCCCAGCAGCTTGCCTCGCGCTTGCGTCGCCCCTGCCGTGCGCCCGTTGCGATCGCGACCGGCCTGGCGGGGCCGTTGGCCCTGCCCCATGGCGCCTCGCGCGGCCGCGCTCTTGAACTTCTCCGAATGGCGCGGCACCGCTGCGCGCTCCACGGACCGGCGGGTCAGCTTCTCGATTCCCTGCAACAGACCGTGCTCGTCGGGCGCCGCAAAGCTGGACGCGCGCCCCGAGGCCTCGGCGCGCGCGGTCCGCCCGATGCGATGCACGTAGTCTTCGGCGACGTGCGGGAGATCGAAGTTGATCACATGCCCGATCTCCGCCACGTCGATGCCGCGCGCGGCGATGTCGGTCGCGACCAGCACGCGGTAGGTGCCGTCCTTGAAGCCCTCCAGCGCCGCGCGGCGCTGTCCCTGCGAGCGATCGGCGTGGATCACCGCCACCTTGTGTCCCGCCCGGGCGAGCCCCTTGGCGACGCGGTCGGCGCGCCGCTTGGTCCTGGTGAACACCAGCGTGGTGAGCTCGTCTTCGGCGAGCAGCGTCTCGAGCAGCGCGAGCTTCTCCTCCTGGCCGACGAGGTACACTTGCTGGTGGGCGCGCTCGGAAGTGGTGCCGCTGCGCGCCACCTCGACCCGCACCGGATCGTGCAGGTGCCTTCCGGCAAAGGCGGCCACCTCGCCCGCCATCGTCGCCGAGAAGAGCAGCGTCTGGCGTGGCTTTTTCACCTTGGCGAGGATGCGATCGAGCTGCGGCTTGAAACCCATGTCGAGCATGCGATCGGCCTCGTCGAGGACCAGCACCTCGACCGCGTCGAGCCGCGCGCTGCCTGAATCGAGATGATCGTTGAGCCGCCCCGGCGTGGCGATGATGAGCGGAACGCCGGCCCGGAACGCTTCGATCTGCGGATGCATGCCCACGCCGCCGATCACCACCGCGCAGCGCACGCCATGCTCCCTGCCGAACCGCTGGGCCTCCTCGCCGATCTGCAGCGCCAGCTCGCGGGTGGGCGCGAGCACCAGCGCGCGCGGGCCATGCGCCTTGTGCCCGTGCGCCAGCCGCTCGAGGACGGGCAGCAGGAACGCGGCGGTCTTGCCGGTGCCGGTCGCGGCGCAGCCGATCACGTCCTTTCCCTGCATCGCCGGCGGAATGGCGCGCGCCTGGATGGGCGTGGGCGCCTCGAAGCCGGCGTGGTCGAGCGCCTTGAGCGAACGCTCGGACAGTCCCAGTGAGGAGAAGGTCACAGGTCGCGCAGCACGCGGCGGTCCATCTCCACGACGGCCAACAGGAGCGCGCGCAGGTCGGCCGAGAAAGCCGAGCGGATGCGCGAGGCACGCAGCAGGGCGCGCCTCGCGTCGGAGAGGCTGGCTGCGATGGCCAACAGGTGTGTGCGGCGCTCGTCGACTACGGATTCATCGCTCATGGCACCAGCATACGCCCTTTGGCGGCGCAATCAGTGAATCGCGTCCGCTCCTCGCCGTCCTTCGGCCGCGAGCTGCGCCCGCTGCCCCGCCCGCACGAACAGCTCGTCGAACGCCCGCAGCGCCACCGGCTTGGTGAGATGGTCGTCGAACCCCGCCGCCAGCGCGCGCTGCTTGTCCTCGGCCTGTCCGTACCCGGAGAGCGCCACCAGCAGCACCCGCTCGCCCAGCGCCTTGCGCACTTCGCGCGCCACCGCGTACCCGTCCATCAGCGGCAGCCCGATGTCCACCAGCGCCACGTCGGGCCGCTGCTCGAGGATGGCCTGAAGGCCAGCGGATCCGTCCGCCGCCGTCTGCACCTCGTGCCCCAGCGACTCCATGTAGTCGCGCAGCGACTCGCGGAGGTCGGCATTGTCCTCCAGCAGCACGACCCGCAAGGCCTGCGAAGGACCGTTGGCGCGCGCCGGGGCCTCCGGAGCCGCCCGGGAGCGCGCGGCGAGCGGAAGGCGGACCACGAATTCGCTGCCCCGGTCGCGTCCCTCGCTGTGCGCTTCCACCGTTCCGCCGTGCAGCTCCACCAGCCGCTTCACCAGCGTCAGGCCGATGCCCATGCCCCCCTGCGATCGATCGAGCGACGACTCCTCCTGCACGAAGAGGTCGAAGATGCGATCGATCAGCGTCCGCGAGATGCCGATGCCGTTGTCGGCGACGCGCACCACCGCCGCGCCGTCCTCGCTCGAGGCGGAGAGCTCCACCGACGATCGCGCCGGCGAGTACTTGATGGCGTTGATCAACAGGTTGGTGAAGATCTGCTCGAGCCGGACGGTGTCCGCTTCCACCATCAGCGGCTCGGGCGGCGGGCGGAAGGCGATCTCCACCGACTTGGAGCGCGCGGCCGACTCCACCGCCTGCAGGCACCGGCGCAGGATCTCGCGGAGATCGAGGGGAACCCGCTGCAGCGTCACCTTTCCCGCTGTCACCCGCGAGACGTCGAGCAGATCGTCCACCAGCCGGGCGAGGTGGCGGGCCTGGCGATCGATCACCGCGCGGTGTTTCTTGCCCGCCTCGCCGCCGATGCGATTGAGCATCTCCATCGCCAGCACGATGGCGCCGAGCGGGTTGCGCAGCTCGTGCCCGAGCATGGCGAGGAACTGGTCGCGCAGGCGGATGGCGTTCTCCGCGTCGTACTGGCGGGAGCGGGCGCGCAGGGCGGAGCGCACCGCGCTCAAGAGCGTCGCCACGCGCACCGGCCGGTCGAGCCGCGCCACGTTGCCCAGATCGTCCAGCTGGCCGCCGCGCCGGGCGAAGATGACGATGAAGGGAAAATCGGACCACGGCGGCTGGAGCGCCAGCCGCGCGAGCAGCGCTTCCTTCGCGTCGCGGGTCAGCTCCTCCTCGGCGAGGACGGCGCAACCCGCGCCCTGGTCCATCCGCGCCAGCAGGTCGGCGAGGCTGTCGCAGCGCTCGGCGTGGTGGCCTCCCTCCTCGACCATGCGGACGGTGAGATCCGCGTCGTGCCGGTTCCCGATCCAGACGAGGACGCGGTCGGGGCGAGGCGGTCCCGGCATGGTCACTTCTCGATCAGGTCGCCGAGCTGGCCACCGAACCGGGGAACGCCGGTGAGGACGCCGGTGAAGTCGCGCAGCACGTCGCCCACCTGCAGCCCTTCACGGCCGAGCACCAGTTCGCGGATGGTATCCTCGTGCAGGCTGCTCCGCTTCTTCACCACCGAGACCGCCTTGCGGATGCGCCCGCCGGCCTCGAAGAAGCGGAGCAGGATGACGGTGTCGGCCAGGTAGCTGACGTCGACCGGCGATTTCATCGAACCGAGGATCCCGTGCTGCGCCAGGACCAGGATGCTGGCCACCCCCTGCTGCCCGAGGTAGGTCAAGAGCTCGTGCATCTGCATGGAGAGCAGCCGGTATTCGGGCATCGCGTTCAGATAGCCGTTGAGGCTGTCGATCACCACCACCCGCGCCTTCTTCTCTTCCACCACCCGGCGCATCAGCCAGCTGAACTCTCCGGGGCCCATCTCGGCCGGATCGATGCGCTGGAGCATGACCCGGCCGGCCTCGATCTCGCCCGGCAGGTCCATGCCCATCGCGCGGGCGCGGCTGAAGAGCGTGGGCAAGCCTTCGTCGAAGCAGAACATGGCCGTGCACTCGCCGCGCCGGGCGCTGGCCATCGCGTACTGGAGCGCCAGAACGGACTTGCCCGTGCCGGCGGGTCCGGTGATCAGCGTGCTGGTGCCGCGATCGATGCCGCCGCCCAGCAGCTGATCGAGCGGCTGGAGGCCGCTGGAGATGGTGTGCGGCTCGAAATCGGCGTGGTGCTCGGCGGCCACCAGCCGGGGGAACACCTCGAGCCCGCCGGTGCGGATGGCGAAGTCGTGGAACCCGCCGCGGTACTTGCGCGCGCGCATCTTGACCACCCGCAGCCGGCGCCGGTCCTCGCCGTAGAGCGGAGCGACCTGCTCCATGACGAGGACGCCGTGGGCCAGGCTCTGCAGCTGCGGATCGCCCTCCTCGGAGGTGCGGTCGTCGAGCAGCAGCACCGTGCTGTTCTTTCCGCTGAAGAACTGCTTGAGCGCGAGGAGCTGCCGGCGGTAGCGCAGCGAGCTCTGCGAGAGCAGCCGGATCTCCGAGAGCGAGTCGAAGACCACCCGCTGCGGCTTCACCTGCTCGATGTGACCGAGCAGCGTGCGGGTCGTGTGTTGCAGCTCCACCTCGGAGAGCTCGAAGAGGGTGGTCTCCTGCTCGAGGCTGCGGGTCTGCTCCAGCGCGGAGAGCTCGAAGAGCGCGACATCGGCGAGCGACCAGCCGTGCGATTGCGCCACCGCCTCGATCTCGGCCTTCGTCTCGGAGAGCGAGATGAACAGCGTCGACTCGCCGCGGGCCGCGCCGGCCAGCAGATACTGCAGGCCCAGCGTGGTCTTGCCCGCGCCCGGATCGCCCTGCACGAGATGAAGCCGGTCGCGGGGCAGGCCTCCACCGAGGACGTCGTCGAGTCCTGCGACTCCGGTCTCCGCGAGGGAAGGGTCCATGCGTGTCTGGGGTGAACAGGATCGAAGGCACCGTAGCGCCTGCCGGGCGGCCGGGTCATCGACGCTCGCGGGTGGAGCGTCCGGTTTCCAACCGCCGGGTCAACGGAGCCAGCAGGAGAGCTGCTGGTACACCTCGGGCGCGTCGAGCAGGTCGAAGTGGTCGCGGCCATGGACCACGCGCTGGTGCGCGGGCGGAAATCCGAGCGCGAACCGCGGGTCGCGATGGTGGCCGAGCGCGCTCGCGACCGGCACGAGGCCATCGCCGACCAGGCGGCCCGCGAGGTCGCCGGGGCCGCAGCCGCGGGTGGCGGCGATCGCATAGCAGGCGATGCCGGCGGGCAGCGGCACCGGCGTGCGCAGGTCGTCGCGGTGCCGGCGGTCGCGGCCGGCCCAGTCGGCATCGACGAGGTTGCCGAAGCGCAGGTCGGCGATGCCGGCCGAACGGTTGCCGGCGATCTGCACCAGCGGCGCGACGTAGGGGCTCATCTCGAGCACGCGGTCGAGCGCGTTGCCGATGCGCTCGAGCGGCGCGCCGTGATGCGGCGTGCCGAGGAACACGAGCTTCGACACGCGGCCCAGCCAGCGCTGCCCGGCGAGCCGGGCATGGTGACACGCGCTGCGCGCGACGAGCCCGCCCATGCTGTGGCCGATGATGACGATCTCGCTCGCGGGGAGCGCTTCGAGCCGCTCGGCGAGCTCGCGGCCGTTGTGCGAGATGCGGCGGCCGCTGTTGTAGTGCGCGTAGACCGGATTCCATCCCTCGCCCGCGAGCGCCGCGCCGTGGTCGTGGCCGTTCCGCCGCCACTGCAGATGGCTCATGCACAAGCCGTGGACGAGCACGACCACACGGCCGCCCGGCGCGCCATGGAGCCGCGTCGGGATCGAGAGCGGGTTCCCGGTCGCGGCGAGGTGATCGCCGATGACGCCGTTGATCGCGGCGAGTACCGCCTCGCGGCGCGGCGACGACGCGGGCTCGCCGGGCAGCGGCGCCATGAGCGCGAGCGCGGCATCGACGCCGGCGCCCGCGAGGCGCGTCACCGCGCGGATGGTGGTGTAGACGAGCCGGGTGATGCCTCTGGTCCGCGTGTCTGAGAGGCGGCCGACCGGCACCGGGCGGCGCGCGATGGTGCCGTGCATGGCCTCCACGACGCCGGTGAGCCCGTGCACGGCGTCGAACGCCAGCCGACCGACGCCGACGACATCATTCCTGGTCATCGGCGGAGCATAGCTCACCGCGCGGCGGCGTCGCCGGATTTGCAGGTTGTCGCGCTCGGCGGCGAGCAAACTCAGTGAGCGCTCACCGCGCCGCCGAACCGGGGTGCCCGGCGCAGCCGGCTCGATTCGTCCAGACACGCTTTCAGATAGCGATGCAGCGCAGTGAGCTCGAAAATACTGCCCAGGTCGTGGACGGGCTGTCCCCGGTTCGCGAGCGGGGCGAGCGATCCGTCCGCGGTGAGAGTCCCGAGGATGAGCGGAACGGGGATCTCCTCCCCGGAATCGAACAGGCCCGAGGTGTGGTCGCCATACATCGCCACCAGCGTCCGGCGGTCCTTCGGGAGCTGCTGCAGGAAGGCGCCGAGCGTGCGGTCGACGTAGGCGATCGATTCCAGGTACCTGGTCATGGTCGACTCTCCACGCATGTGCGCGGCCGGCTCCACCAGATCGAAGGTCTCGTGCGAAGACAAGGTGATGATGAAGTCCACCGCGGGGCCCTGGCCCCGCATGCGCCCGGCTGCATACCGGAAGAGATCGCCGTCGGCCGTGCCCCAGCGGGAGTACTCGGTCCGCGGGATCTGCTCTTCGGTCTCGAACTGGACGCCAAGCGCATCGTAGAACGGGCTCCGGTTCCAGAAGTGCCGGTCGTAGCCGTGGTAGGCGTGGAAGGCGAACCCGCGTGCTGCTGCGTAGGCGGGCAGACCGCTGGCGTCGTGGTCCCACGCCAGCCGGTACACCGGCACGGCCGTGCTCGGTCGCAGGCCGGTGAGCAGCTGGAAATCCGCTCCCGAACTCCCCGAGATCGAGTTGTGGTGCGTGTTCACCAGCGCGCTGCTGGCGCCCGCCCGGAAGCGCAACAATCCGGGCGCAGTCCGCGCCGTGATCGCATCCCGATCGAGGCTCTCAATCTGCACCACCACGATCCGGTCCACCGCCACCGGGTCGAGCAGGAGTGGAAGGGGAGGGTTGATGGCCGCGTCGACGCGCAAGTCGTGAAAGACCTTGGGAGCGTCCGGACGGTGCATGAGCAGGATGCCGTCGATGATGGCGGCGATCTCGATGCCCTGCGTCCGGACCAGATCGCGGAACGAGGATTGCCGGGCGTACTTGAAGGTGGGGAAGTGAATGAGCATCGCGCCGTGCACGGCGACGAACGCCGCTGCTACCGCGAGCGTGGCCCGCCGCAGTTCGCCGCCGCGGGGTGAGGGCGCCCGGGCCATCGATCCGAGAGCCAGCGCGGCGAGGACGACCAGCCAGGGGACCTCGCTCCAGCCGGGCAGCGGCACTTGCGAGATCTCGCCCACGTTCATCAACAGCGCTGCCGGCCGCGGAGCGGAATGGAAATGCACGCCGTGCCAGGCGATGGTGATCCAGAAGAGCGAGTAGACCGCCGAGAAGGCGACGAAGCCCCGGCGGCGCAGCCATTGCCGCGCAAGCGACACCTCCAGCAGCGCGTTCACGAAGGCCAGCGTCAGCGGCATCGACCAGCGCAGTCCCATGGGTCCGAGCACGTGACGCAGGTAAAGCAACAGGACCGCGCAGGGGAGGAGCGCAAATGCGATGCGGAGCACGATCTCGCGATGCCACTCCGGCCGCGAACCGACGACGCCCGCGAGCGGGCTCGACACGACCGCACCTTGACCCGGTGCAGATTCAAGTCGACGAGCGAGGTCGATGGCGTCTCCTCCGATGCAAGTCGCACGGCGATTGCGAGGAGTGGAGCATAGCTCGTTCAATTGTTCGGGCTAGAACGAACAGCCGCCCGCGCGTTCGATGGCGGACGATGAGACCATCGTCTCGCTCGACGCGTACGACTACGCAGGACGGCTCGCGCAGCCTAGTGGGCCCACGCTGCGCCCTACTCTTCGGGCACGGGCTGTGGTCCGGCGACGATGCCGGCGATATCCGGGTCCTCGCCCTCGGGAGGCGGCGGGCGCTCGGCCTTCTGCTTGCGCCGCATCAGCCGCTGCTCGTCCTTCTCGCGGCGGCGCTCCAGGCGGGCGATTTCCTTCTGCCTCTTGTTCGATTTCGGCTGCATGGTCTGGAACCTCCCGGGAACAAGAGCACCCCGTGGTGTATCAGCCGCTGCGGCCGAAGCGGAGAAATACTTCACGATCGAAAACAAGGGCGAGTCAGGCCTGCTTCGGCCTGCTCCAGGGCCGGCCCCTCAACCGGCCTTGCGAACGTTGGCCGCCTGCGGCCCCTTTGGTCCCTGCGTGACCTCGTATTCGACCTTCTGGCCTTCGGCGAGGCTGCGGAAGCCCTCGGCCTGGATGGAGGTGTGGTGGACGAAGACGTCCTTTCCGCCACCATCGGGCGTGATGAAGCCGAATCCCTTCGCATCGTTGAACCACTTCACGGTACCGGTCGCCATCGAGCACTCCTAGCGGGAATGGCCGCTGCGCCAATGATAAGACATGGCCGCGGTCGGCGCTGCGCAGCCACCTCATTCTATGTTAACTCGCTTTCTTTTCTCGCCCCGCAAGCATTCGAATTCCAGGGCCTTCGGGGCATCCCGCAGGAGACAGGGGTAAATTCCCGGTTCCCGGGGGACACGCTCATCGCGTGGGGTAGCCGATGCTTCCGGGCACGACCGCGTCCAGCTCCCAGGTGTAGACCTTGTCGCCGTCGTCGGCGGAGTCGTCCATGACGCGGCCGTCGCCAGAGAAAGACGGCTTCCAGGTCGGCTCGTTCACCTGGAAGTCGTGCCACCAGGTGATCTGCTCGGTGCCGTGGGTCACCTGCACGCTGCCGTCGTGCTGCACACAGCTCTTCGTGTACGCCGACTGGTGGTCGCCCTGGTCGATGACGAAGTAGGTGCGATACCCCGGGCCGGCCAGCGCCGGACCCCAGTACGCGAATCCGCCCTGCGGCCGCGCCGACTCGGGGTTCACGTCGGCGTCGAAGCTCCACTGGTCCCTGCCGTCCCAGGTGCAGTTGTCGACCGTGCCGGTCACCTCCCAGGTGAAGAGGGCCTTGCGCACGCGGAACTGCAAGAGGCCGGTGAAGTAGCTGG
>Ga0335081_10009531_pt1 | contig 15642 bp, 6 predicted proteins | sample Lox_Sample_35_FD_206713 | JGI IMG/M metagenome (GOLD analysis project Ga0335081, IMG submission 206713) | Soil microbial communities from Loxahatchee National Wildlife Refuge, Florida, United States - Lox_Sample_3.5 | ecosystem: Environmental > Terrestrial > Soil > Wetlands | place: USA: Florida... | reverse complement strand
GAACTCGTAGATGGCCGAGGACAGGTCCCGGGAGAGGTCGAGCTTGCCGCCGACGCGGCTATCGGCGTACTGGGTCCGCAGTTCCACCGTGTCGGTGGGGAATCCGTACTTGGGCAGGACGTTCCGGTTGGCCAGGAAATTGATTAGGTTTCGCTTGGTCAGCGTGTTGATCGTCTTCTCGTACCGGTCGACCAGGTATCCCTTGCGGTCGGCGATGGCCTGCAGGCGCCGCTCCTCGAACGCATCCACGTCGGCCGCGAGCTCGGCCTGGATGCGGTCGAGGAGGTCGGCCAACTCCCGCACCCAGTCGCCCGTGTCCAGGCCGATCTCGGTCTGGACTGCTTCCGGCAGCACCCGCCGCAGTGACTGCCGGACGCCGCCGGGCACCGGATCCAGGAAACCGGGCACCCGCTGGCTCGGCGGCGAGGTTCCTCCCGGGCCAGGCAAGAAGAACTCCCCTGCGTCGTGCCACTCCTCGCCGGTCAGCTCCTTGTAGTGCCGGAAGAATGCCGCCAGCGCAACAGAATGAGCATGGCGCCGGTCAATGCGCTCGTTACCCAACGGCACATACGGTGCCCTCACTTCACCGGCCACCATGGTGATCGGGTTCTGGTACTGAGCCAGGTCGTGCGACCGCCGCTGGGCGTAGGTCACGATGAGCGCGGCCGAGTCGGTGCGGCGGCCCGCCCGGCCGGCCCGCTGCACGTAGTTCGCCGTGGTCGGCGGCATGTTCCGCAGCATCACTGACTGCAGTTCACCCACGTCCACGCCCAGCTCGAACGTGGTCGAGCAGGACAGGGCGTTGATCTCCCCCCGGATGAAGCGCTGCTGGATGTCTGCGGCCTCGGTACTGGTCAGCTGGCCGGTGTGCTCGCTCGCACTGAGCGGGACCGGATTGAGCGACCGGTACAGGTACCGGTAGTGGTCCTCGTCTTCCCCCGCGGCAGGGACGGCGTACTTGTCCAGGACCCCGCCACAGCCGATGGTGGTGCAGACATCCCGGACCGATACCGAGGCCAGGCGGCGGCATTGCCGACAGCGGTACATCACGTCCTCCGGGCCGACCGGGGCGAGCTTCAGCCAGGTGTGGTCCACCTGGCGGACGACGCCGAGCCGTCCGTCGTGGGTGGTGGCCATCCATCCATCCCGTTGGCGTTCCAGGAAGCACCAGCATCCCCGCAGTACCTCGCGGGGATCCGCGGGGCTGCCGGTGGCCTTCAGTACGCGGGTCACGTAGTCGAGCCGCCGGTTCATCCCCCGCGTGGGCAGCCAGCTGAGGACCTTCCGCTTCGGCTCGGCCGCCTCAGCCCGGACGTAGATGGGGCCGCGCCGGGGATCGAAATGCTCGTCGCGCGGGTCCACGTCATCCGGCATGGTGATCGCCCCCTGCTGCCGCAGGCTGCGCACCAGCTCGCCGAGCAGATCCCACGACTCCTGCTCGCTCAGGCCCAGAGCGGCAAGCCCAGCAGGCAGCCGCCCGGCTCACGGCCGAGATCGGCCCGCAGCAGTCCACGTCCCTCCAGGGACTGGCGGTCGTCGGTGGCGACCAGCTCCGCCATCAGCCACAGGGAGGTCTCCCGCTGACGCTCCTGCCGCGAACGACGGCGTTCGAAGACATGCGCCCGGTCCGCCGCGCGCACCAGGTGGAACGCGACGTCATCCACGTGAGCGGTCTCATCATCGGCGGTGGCGCTGGACAGGGCGTCGAGGATCAGCCGCCGGTGCTGAATGGTCTCGTAGCTGGTTTCCAGATAGGGCGCGAAGAAGGCGGCTGCCTGCCGGCTGTCGCTGAACAGGAGCAGCTTGCGGCCTTCCCCGGGCTGATCGGCCTCCTCGCCCTCGGCGGGCGGTAGCGCCTGGTAGAGCGCGGTCGTGATGACCGACGCCGCGGCATCACCGCCGGTCTCGAACTGGCGCACCATGGCCGCGCCGCGCGCGCCGCAGCACAGGCAGCCCGAGACGGTGTCCGCCTTGGTGTGCAGCCGCCGTACCGGCCAGAGCAGGGCCCCGCCGCATCCGCCATGAGTGCAGCCGGTGGTGCCGGCGGTGGACAGGGATCCGCACCCAGCGCACAGCACCCCATCATCGGTGTCGAGCGTCCGGCCCGGCTCCTCCAGGGTCTCATCGTCCTCGTCCACCACGACCGGCGCGTCCCCGGCGAGTAGCCAGGTCCGGCGTTCGGTGGGCAGCTGCCGGGGACCGAAGACCAGCCCGTCCGACGTGTGCCGCACGGAACCCGACAGGTACACGGCACCGCAGCGCTTGCAGGCGCCGAACTCGAACATGGCAGCCGAGCAGGTGCCGCACGTTTCCCGGCGGGCGAGGGAGACGTGCGGCCCGGCCTTGGACAGGCAGGTGTATGCGCCCTCACTGGCCCGGGTGAACAGGTGGTAGCGGGCCGACAGGACGGCTGATCCTGAGCTGTCGCGCACCCGGGCGCCCGCGGTGACCAGGGCCGCCAGGGCCTCGTTCCGGTCGATGCCCGGGTCGAACAGTTCGGTGGCCAGGTCGGTGAACGGGCGCGGGCGTTCCGCCAGCAGGGCCCGTAGGTCCGCGATCCGGTGTTCGTGGGCGAGCGCGGTGGCCGCATCCGCGTAACCGGCGACGCCCGCGGCCTCGGCCAGCCGCAGCACCTCCGCCTCGGGATCGGCGGAACCCGCGATGAACAGGTAGGACGCGGGGGCCAGCGGACCCCAGAACGGGCCCTCAGGCATGGCGCGCCGGGTCGCCCCGACCAGATCCTGCCGAGATGTGTCCCCGGGAACCCACTCGAAGTCGGCGTCGAACAGCCGTTGCGCGAACTCGGTCACCGCAAGGGGATCGTCGCCCACCGTGGCGCTGGTGGCGATGCACCGCAGCGACCGCCCGCCAGCGACCCGGTCACGGAGACGGCGCAGCAGCATGGCCAGCTCGGCGGCCTTCGCCCCGTCGTAGACGTGCGCCTCGTCCACGGCGATGAAGCTCCAGTGCCCGCCGTGCGCGCCTTCGAACAGATCGAGGTCGGCCGGGCGCAGCAGCAGGTATTCCAGCATGGCGTAGTTGGTGAGCAGGATGTGCGGCGGTGTCTCGCGCATCTCCGCCCGGCTCAGCAGCTCATTGGGCAGTCTCGGCTGGCCCGGATTCAGCACGGCAAACTTTTCCGCCGCCTCCCGGGCGGTGCGCGGCGTGGCGCCCACGTACCGGCCGAACGTGATGTGCGGGGCAACGGCGAGTGCCTCCCTGAGCCGTTTGATCTGGTCGTTGGCCAGAGCATTCATCGGGTACAGGAGCAGGGCGCGAACCCCGGGTCCCAGTGTCCCGGCGGCGTGCTCGGCGGACAGTGCGTCGAGGATCGGCAGCAGAAAGCTCTCAGTCTTGCCCGACCCGGTGCCGGTGGCCACGATGACGTTGCGCCCCGCGGTGATTTTGCGGATGGCCTGCTCCTGGTGCCGGTACAGCGGCCGGTCCAGCGGAACGGCCCGGCTGGCCAGCCCGGGGAACGAGGAGTTGAGCACTCCCTCGGCGACCAGGTCGGCCAGGGTCGCGCCATGCTTGTATGGCGGCGCGGCTTCCAGCAGTGGTCCCTTGGTCAGCCGGCTCTGCGCTATCTCGTGATCCAGGGCGGCGGCGATGCCGGGATCACGCACAGGGAGCAGGGATTTGAGGTACCTCCGGTAGCCCTCGACGATCAGGTTGCTGGTGGCCAAGGGGTCGAAGCTGGTGGTCATGCCGCTTCCTCTGCGAATCGGGTGCGCTCCGCGCCTGCGATCAGGGCTTCCGCGAGGACCAGGTCGATGCTGGCCAGATCCGGCGCCTGCCGCGCCAGATCGGCCCAGCGGGGCCGCCAGCCACGCTCGAAGGCCCGGCAGGCTTCGTTGCCGCGGGCCGCGATCCGTGCCACCAGCGCGAGGGAGGCCGACATTGCGGGCAGGGCCAGCCATCCGCCTTTCCGCTCGGGATGGCGCCGGGCGGTAATGAGCGCGGCCGAGTCCCGATAGGGGGAGGCCGTCACCAGCTTCTCGGCGTCGCGGACGATGACCGCCGCATCCCGGGCCGGCCCGGCCAGGGGCCGCCGGGCATCGAACATCTGGCGGGCGGCGATGGCCCGGGTGTCTGCGTCGAGGAGAGCCTGCGGCACGACGGCGGCGGCCTGCCAGACCGCGTCGACCTGGTCAGGGGTCAGCAGGGCCAGCCGCTCCGCCTCGGGCCCGAACCGGCCGACCCGGGCCGCGGGATCGGCCTTGCCGCCGAGCACGGCCTCCAGGTTGTGGCCGCACTGGGCCAGGGCGGCATCCAGCAGAGCAGCCGAAGGATGGTCATCCGCGGGGGCAGGCTCGGCCAAGAGCCGGCTGCACAGCACCGCGGCCGCTGGCGGGAGGACGCCCCACAGCCGTTCCGCCTTCCGCGGGTCACCGTCGAGCAACGGCTGGGCCGTAGCCAGGCCAGTACTGATCAGCCCGGCCACAGACGCTGCGGGATCCAGCCCGGTATCGAGGAGCGCGGTCAGTGCCGACCCGGGCTGGGCCGCCAGAACAGCCGAGCAGCGTCCCCGGAGGGAGGCCGGCGCACCCGCCGCCCTGAGGTCATCAGCGAGATGGACCAGCCGCCAGAGACGGTCCAGCCGAGCCGGTGAGGCGGGCAGGTCTCCGCCCCCGGCAAGGAACCGGCACAGCGCCTCCTCTTCGGTATCACCGCCGGCCGGTATGCCCGGCGCGTCACAGGCATAGCCGTGACGGCCCGGCCAGTCGGGCCAGTCCGCTACCACCCACGGGTCCTCCACCCGCAGCAGAACGCGCAGCGGTCCCGCATTCCGCACCTCCGGCGGAAGCGGGACCACCCCGTCCCCCGGCACGGGCACCACCGCTGGTGCCCGCCACGGGGCCCGGGCCAGGTACAGCGCGGCGGTCAGGCCATCGACTGGGACGCAGTCCCGGATGATGAGCTGGCCGTCGCTCACGTCAGCGCCGGTGGCCAGCCGTCGCGGCCGCACCATGGCCACGGGCATCCTGTTCTGGCCCCAGGGCAGGAAGAACTCGGCCCGGCCGTGATATGCCACCGTCTCGCTGGCCCGGGGCAGCTCGTAGCCGGTCAGCCCGGATGCCTGCGCTCCGCTCGGCGGGATGGTCTGGACTGGTTGCAGGCCCGCCCACACTTGTAGCTCAGCGGTGAGCGCCATCCCGGGCGCGCGGACCAGCAGGCGGCCAAGATCCGAGATGTCTTCGCTGACGGCGTGGACCGGCGCGGCGGTCCAGCTACCCGCACCGGCACCCGCACACAGCACCTCCACGTGCGGCGGGGTGATGGCGACCGGTTCGGTCTCGGTCCCGGCACGCAGTTCCGCGATGTGGACTCGGTCCGCGGCGCCGAACGACAGCCGGGCCGGGTGCACCGACGCGCCCAGCGGCGCCCGCAGTTCCGCTTGGCCGGGCTCCAGGCCGCTGACCTTGAGCGCCCGGACGGCGGGCCGGTAGCTGACCGAGACGCCTTCCGCGATGAAGACCGTCCGGCGCATCCCGCGGCCGAGCGGGCCGCGGACCGTGATGTCGAAGGCCCCCAGGATCGGCCGGGGCAAGCCATCCCAGATATCGACGGCCCCGGACTGGCTGATCTCCCGGGAGGCAAGGGGGGCACCCTGGGCGGCGAGCCGGACTTCAACACGCCAGCTGATCTCTGAATCCGGGGCATCAGGCAGCCAGAGCGGGGGCGGTTGCGAGTAGACCGGAGAGCCGTAGGGCGTGGTCATTCCCGGAACGGGAGCGCCCACAAGCAGGCGGGGACGGGCGAAACCCTGCACGGTATGTGCGAGGCCGCCGGCCAGCGACAGGGAGTGGACCTTGTCCAGGGAGGCAAGCTGCAGGTGCCAGCCTTCCCAGCCGAACGGTACCGGGGCTTCCGTGATGGTGCGAAGCTCCCCGAGAACGACGAGTTCACGATCGGCGGGGCGCAGAATCCAGGCATGGTCCGGGGGCAGGGGTAGCCGCGCGGGGAGGCGCCTGCCGTCGTCGGCGAAGAACAGGATGGGGTCGGCTGGCTGGACGATCTCCAGTTCGGTCACGTGATCCCACCCGACCAGCGACACCTGGACGGTACGTACCGGACGGGCCAGTGGATGAGCCGTCTCCGGGGCCGCCTCGGCCGCTCCGACCCACTGCGCCCGGCTTCGCACCGTCACAGGATCGCCGTCGGCGATCACCCGCCAGGTCGCCACACCATCGGGAGCTTCGCCGACGGCGGGCAGGATGACCTGGACGCCGGCCCCGTACGGATCAAGGGCGATCCGTGGGCGGGAGGCCGACCGCTGCGCATTTACCTGGCCGGGCCCTCTCACGCGAGGTCCTGGGTCCTGGGCCGCGACTTCCTCCTTCGCCACCTCGACGAAGCGGGCAGGCAGGCGGACGCCGTCCAGGTCCGGGTCAGGGTCCGCCAGTCGGTCGAGCAGGTCCAGGCTGCGGTCCACCACGTCGAGGGCGTAGTCGCCGCCCTGGATTAGGAACCGTTGCGCTGGGACATGCAGCGGGCCGAGACGCCGTTCCCGGCCCGGCGCTGTTGCCCAGGCCAGGAAGCTCTCCGCGTCCATCCCGGGATCGTGTCGGCGCCGGTCGAGCAGCAGCCGGAAGTAATTGCCCAGGCAGAAGTTGGGTAGCCCGGCGTGCATCAGGATCGGGCCCACGTAGGTCAGGGGAAGGCCGGGGAACGTGGCCATGCCGAGCCGCTCGACCGCCCGGTTGAAGGCTCGCCCCCAGATCCCCTGATCGAGCGCGGTCCCCTCGAACCCAGTGACCTTCCAGAGGACCGGCCAGTACATCCCGCCCAGAAAGTTCTCGGCCGCGACTCCGGCCATAGCGGACGCCAGGCAGGCCGGCCAGCGGAGCAGGAACCTTTCCCCGTCGCTCGTCGGGTCTGGCAGCTTCCGGTAGAGCCGGGCCAGGACTTCGGCAACCTGGTTGGTGTGGACGGGGCGCAGATCCGCTTCGGCGACGAGAGAGGCGCCCCGCAGCCGCGGTGCCCACGATTCTTCGCGCTGCCGTAGCAGTTCCCGCATCGACACCTGGCGGGGGCCGGATACGTCGCCGGCTCTCCGTTCAACCGGGCCTTCCGGCCGTATGGGGTCATGGTCGGCGACGGGCGGATCCGCCGGCTGGCGGGGCTGCGTCGGCACCACGGCCGGATGAGGCGCCGGGGGTGGCCCAGTCTCCGGGAGCGGCACCGCCGCCCCTGGCGGCAGGAAGGCGCTTGGCTCACCGGTGGCGGAGACATAGAGGTGGTCGCGGGCCCGGGTGCAGGCCACGAACAGCACGCAGCGCTCGCGCTGCAGGTCCTGGGCGTGCGCCAGGGGGTCCTCATCGTCCGCGGTGATGGCCGCTGGGTCCGGGACCAGGCCGTCCTCGACGCCGATCACCGCGACCGCCTGGAACTCCAGGCCTTTCATGGCGTGCATAGTGCCGGCCCGGACGCCCGCCGCACCGCCCCGGCCGCTGACCGAGGTGGTGTCGAGGCCATCCTCTTTGAGCGCCTCGCGGGCCTCCCGAACCAGGGCGGCGGATCTGGCCGTAACCCCGATGGCGCCCGGTTCGAGGCCAGCCGCCAGCCACGAGCGGATCCGTTCGGAAAGGAAAGCGAATTCCTCGGCGCGGGTGGCGGCGAGGCGCAGTTCCGGGCGCTGGCCGTGCATCGGGGAGCGGTAGCCGATCAGGGCGTCGACCTCGCCGTCCAGGCCGGTCACCGGATCAGAGCCGAGCAGAGGCATTGCCCAGGCCAGGATCTCCTGGGTGGTCCGGTAGTTCAGGGACAGCTTCCGGCTCCGCCCCCGCACGCTGATCCGCAGGCTGGCCAGGGAAACCCGGTTGCTGTAGATGCGCTGATGCGGGTCAGCCGCGATGAACAGGTCGTCCGGGCCTTCGGCTACGGCCGCGCGGAGCAGCCGCCACTGCGCGGGGTGAAGGTCCTGGGCCTCGTCCACCAGGATGTGCCGGTAGCGCGGCGCGCCTGCCTCCCGGAGCAGGTGCGTGGCCTCGTTGGCCAGCTGGAGGTGCGTAGTCTGGCGGGCGGCGGCCAGCTCGGCCGTGACATGCTGGGCGGCCTGCCATACCCGGCTGCGCTGGGCCTTGGTAAGCGGGTGCCCCCGGCCAGTACGCAGGCAAGTCAGGTAGGCCTGCTCGTTGCGCAGGTCCTGGGCCAGGATGACCTGCTCCCACTCGTTCTTGAGGAAGGCTGGGGTGAGATCCAGGCCGAAGGCTGCCGCAGCCTCGGCCCAGCGGACACGCAGTCCCCGCTCATCCGCGATGATCGGGGTGCCGCGGGCTTCTTTGACGATGCTGTACGCCAGCCGGTCCACGTTGCGGACCTGAATCTGGCGGCGCACTGTAGGGTCGCGGATCAGCAGGTCAAGCTGGGCCTGCAGGGCGTCGGCCAGGTTGCCGTTAAAGGTCGTCAGCAGGATCGGTGCCGCCTCGGGTGCCGACGCCCCGGCCGCGCCTGGCCTGGTTGGCCCGGGCGCGGAAGCGGCGCGGCCGGCCAGGAACGCCGCACGGTGCAGCACAGTAACCGTCTTGCCGGTCCCGGGACCACCGGTCACCTGGGCAGGACCGCTGTAGCTCGGTCGGTAGGCGATCTCACGCTGGCTGGGGTGCAGGAACGTCCGCCAGGCGGCGAACGGGTGAGCCAGGATGAGCTGCAGTTCCTCCTGGCCCGACACGAACGCGACCTGGTCCGGGGTCCGTTCCATGGCAGCGACCAGATCGTCGCCGCGGACCTGTCCGGACGGCATGGCACCGGAGAGGACCGGCGCCATCTCAGCGTGGGCCTCATCGACCGTCATCCCGCTGGCCAGCGCGTGCAGCGCGGTGTACTGGGCTCGGGGCAGCACCGGCCGGAGCTCGTCCAGGTCCGCGTCGTTGACCATGAGCCGTACCAGCGGCCGGATGTGCGCGTCGATCCCCAGCCGGGTCAGGTCGGCGTCGGTGACGTCAGCGAATAGCCGGATGACGTTTGGGTCGGCCGCTGTCAGCAGGGAAGGCTGCATCTCCTGGATGGCGGCCGAATTGGATACCTCCAGCACACCCGTGGCCTGGTTGACCCCCACGCGATGGCTCGTGGCGTAGCCGACGGCCTCGTCCAGGGGCAGGATCGTGAGCAGGCAGTAGGTGTCACCGCTGTCCGGGACCAGCACGGCGCCGTACCATGTGCCGTCCACCCGGAGCAGGCGGATGCGGTCGTCCAGGCTGCCGGGCACCTTCTCCAGGCGCGCTTCCGCATGGCCGTTGGCGAAGCCAGCGATCGCCCCTTCGACGGCACCTTGGACCTTTTCGTCCAGCTTGGCGAACGCCGACAGGACGTCTTTCGTGATCGCCAGGCGAGCCACTGGCTGCGTCCTCCCCTTGCCGGCTGTCCCCAAAGCTGGCGCTCTGCTAGACGGGCATGCTAGACCGGGCCAGTCGTCTGGCGATAGGGGACGAAACACGATGGTCAATAAAACTGTCGTACTTTGCGCACCGAAACTGCCTTGTCCGCGTCAAGTAGATAGCAGGCCCCATGGTAAGTTACGCCGCGGCCTCATGTTGCGCTGCGCTCTTTCGGGGACCTGGGCGAGGGGAACGTCATGACCAAGCTGGCCGCCATTCTTGATCAAATAGACTCAGGGAGCGTCCTGCTGCCGGAGTTCCAGCGCGGCTACGTGTGGAACCGCGACCAGGTCCGCGGGCTCATGCGCTCGCTGTACCGCGGGTACCCGGTCGGCGGGTTGCTCACCTGGGAGACTCAAGCCGACGGCTCACTGGTCCGCGGTGCCGCTCCGGCGTCCCCGGCTCTCCGGGTGCTGATCCTGGACGGCCAGCAGCGCATCACCTCGCTGTACGGCATCACGCGGGGGCGGCCGCCTGCCTTCTTCCAGGGTGATGAGAAGGCGTTCTCGGGCCTGCGGTTCAACGTCGAGGACGAGACCTTCCAGTTCTACGCTCCGGCCAAGATGCGCGACGACCCCCGGTGGATCGATGTCACCTCGCTGTTCACGGACGGTCTGCAGCCTCATATCGCGGCCCTCAGCAGCCACCCGGAGACCCAGCCAAACTTCGCTGCCTACATGGAGCGGCTGGCGCGGCTCCGCGGCGTCCTGGACAAGGACTTCCATGAAGAGAAGATCACCGGCGAGGACAGGACCGTCGACGAGGTGGTCGAGATCTTCAACCGGGTCAACTCGGGCGGCACCAAGCTGTCCAAGGGTGACCTGGCCCTGGCCAAGCAGTGCGCCCACTGGCCGGAAGCCCGGGCCACCATGCGCGCGCACCTGGACCGCTGGGAGAAGGAAGGATTCTCCTTCAACCTGGACTGGCTGCTGCGTAACACCACGGCGGTAGCGACCGGGCGGGCTGAGTTCAGTTACCTGGACACCGTGCCGGTCACCGGTTTCCAGGAATCCCTGGAAGCCTCAGCCCGGTATATCAGCCAGTTCCTCGATATCGTCGCTGGGCGCCTCGGGCTCGACCACAACCGGGTGCTGATGGGCCGGTACGCCTTCCCGGTGATCTGCCGTCTGCTGCACCAGTCCGGTGGACACTTCGCTGACTTCCCGGAAACGGATCGCGTCCTGTACTGGTATGTCCACACCGCTTTGTGGGGACGTTTCGCCGGGTCCACCGAGACGGTGCTCAACCAGGACTACGAGACGCTCGGCCGGTCCGGCGTCGGCGGCCTGATCAGCTCGCTGGAACGGTGGCGGGGTGGGAACCTGGCGATCGACGGCCAGGATTTCGAGGGCTTTGGCCAGGGGTCGCGGTTCTACCCGCTGCTCTACCTGCTCACCCGGGTGCAGGGTGCCCGGGACTTCGGCAGCGGGCTGCCGCTGCACAGCCACCTGCTCGGCCACCTCACCGGCCTGCAGATCCACCACATTTTCCCCAAGGCCGTGCTGTACGAGGCCGGATACGGGCGGAGCCAGGTCAATGCCGTCGCCAACTTCTGCTTCCTCACCCAGGAAACCAACCTGAAGATCGGTAAGCGCAAGCCCGAGGATTACTTCGACGAGGTGGAGACCCGGCAGCCCGGGGCGCTCGCCTCCCAGTGGATCCCGCAGGACCGCTCGCTCTGGCGGATAGACCGTTACACCGACTTCCTCGCAGTTCGCCGTACGTTGCTGGCCGAGGCCGCCAACGCGTTCCTGGGTCAGCTGCGCGCGGGAAGCATGCCCGCACCAGCCCAGCCGGTGGAACGGCGGGCAGTTGTCGTCCAAGACGTCGAGGATCTCGACGCTCGCACCGAGCGCGTGATGGCGCTCATCGCTGAACTCACGGAACTCGGCTGCGCGGAGCCTGCGGTGGACTGCGAGGTGCCCGATCCGGCGACCGGAGAGGTGCTCGCCATCGCCGAGGCATGCTGGCCGGAAGGCTTGCAGCCCGGGCAGGGTGATCCAGTCCTTCTCGAACTCGACCCGCAGGAGGCAGACCTGACCCGGCTCAAAGAACTGGGCTACGAGGTTTTCACATCCATTGATTCGCTTCGTGGGTATGTTCACCGCCGGAACCAGGAGGCTGCAGGTCCGGTAGCCGAACCAACGGCTCCGGTGGCCGACACAAGCGTGGAGGATCCGCCGCCTGCCGCGGGTCCTACTGGCGCCTCGGACCCGGAGCTACGCGCTGCCTTTGAGCGGGCGATGCGGGATGTCTATGTCCGGGCCAAGAAGGAAGCCAACTACACAGCCGGCTACTTCCTGACGATGCTGAGTGATTACGGCGGTCTCGGGACAGCGCATCGGCTGCTCGCCTCGTCCGCTGTTGCCAGCGGATTCACCGCGCTTTACGAGCGAGGCCGCCTCGACCTCACTGTCGAGGCCCTCGTCCTGAAGCCTGAGTTCGCGGGCTTGTTCACCGACGAGGAGGTCGAGACAGCGCGCCAGCGTCTGGCCCAGCTTGGTTATCGCTAGGCGTGTGCAAGCGGTCCAGGGCTCTCGTGGGGCCGCCCTCCTCGGTATCGCTCTCGTGAGCGCGGTCATCAATTGCTCTTGAGAACTCGATAACGCTGCTCAACTATCCCGAACGTATTCGAAGGTAAAAGAACCGCTTTCTGTTTACGTGAAAATGGGATCGCATGTTGCCTGGCGATCATTCGCAGAGCGGTACTGGCTCGGGAGCAAGATGTGTATAAACCCGGTATATGTCTGGACCGAGCGCGGTCCGAACAATACGGTTAGTGCTATCGCTCACGAAGCAGGAGCGCGGCGAGCAGGAAAGGCCGGGCCTTCCCGGTAACGAGCAACACGTATCGGCAGTGGGAGATCCACCGAATGTCCACAACGACCGCCAGTAACACGGCCGCACGCGTAGCTGCTCCTGCGGGCCGCAGGTCGCGGCAGCCGGTCAAGCGAAGTCGTCGGGTGGAGTTCTCCTTGACCGAGGAGGAGTACGGGGAGCTGGGTTGTGCAGCGGCACGGGCCGGGCTGGCCCGGGGTGCCTACGCGGCCGAGGCGGCACTCGCGGTTGCCCGGGGTTCGGCGTCTCCAATGGACTCGCACTTCCGGGAACTCCTGGGCGAGTTCGTTCGCGCAGCGGGACTGGTCCGGCGGATCGGTGTGAACTTGAACCAGGCGGTGGCCAAGCTGAATGCGACCGGGCAGCGCTCCGGTGACCTGCTGCCCTACGCCGCGGAGAGCTTGCGGAGGGTGGAGCGGCTCGATGCGGTGGCGGAGGATCTCCGCAGGAAGCTGCGATGATCGGCAAGATCAGCGATCCGCGCGGCACCCGGGTCCAGGGGCTGATCTACTACCTGTTCGGGCCGGGTAGGCGCGAGGAGCACACCGACCCGCATCTCATTGCGGGGTGGCGGCACCCGGCGGAGGTGGAGCCGCCGCTGCGCCCGGACGGCAGCCGCGATTTTCGTCGCCTGAACGGGCTGCTCCAGCAACCGCACGCCGCCCTGGGCGATCGTGGTTTCGCTCGTCCACTGTGGCATTGCGCCGTCCGGGCCGCTCCGGAGGACCGGATGCTGTCTGACGATGAATGGGCGCAGATCGCCGCCGACATCATGCGCCGCACCGGCCTGGCGCCACGTGGCCAAGACGACGACGCGGTCCGCTGGGTGGCCGTCCGGCACGGCGCCGACCATATCCACATCGTGGCCATGCTGGCCCGCCAGGACGGCAGTAAGCCTCGTCTGTCGAATGAGCGTTACCGTGTCCGCGAGGCGTGCCGGGCTGCCGAGGAACGCTACGGCCTGCGGCGCACCGCCTCTGGCGACCGGACCGCGGCCCGGTGCCCGACCCGCGCGGAGCATGAGAAGGCCCGGCGCCGCAACCGTCCAGAGCCGTCCCGCGCCGCGCTGCGGCGGGCGGTCGCCACCGCGGCCGCGGGTGCCGCCAGCGAGGGTCAGTTCTTCGCCCGGCTCGGCGATGCTGGGGTCCTGGTTCGTAAGCGGTTCGGCACCCGCACCCCGGGTGAGGTCACCGGCTACTCGGTCGCCTTGCCAGACGACGTGAACGCTTCCGGTTCCCCGGTCTGGTTCAGCGGTGGCAAGCTCGCCCCGGATTTGACCCTGCCCAAGCTCCGGCACCGCTGGGATCCCGCGCATGCCACATCTGCTCGCGGGTTCACGACCGCTGAACGAGATGCGATGTGGTCGCATGCCACCAGTTCGGCGGCTGAGGTGGCCAGCCAGATCCGGCTCTACTCTGCTACCGATCCGAACGCTGCGGCCGATGCCGCCTGGGCCGCCGCCGACACGCTGCACGTCGCCGCCGCAGCGCTCGGCAGCCGCGTGCTCCGTCAGGCGGCTGACTCGTTCGAGCGCGCCGCCCGTGCCCCCTATGGGCGTCTGCCTCGTCCCGCCCCGGCTGGCAGCCGGTTGCGGCAGGCCGCCCGGCTGCTGGCCAGCGCGGGGGTGACCAGCAGCGAGCCAGAGATCAGTTACCTCAGATTCATTTCCAAGCTCGTTGCGCTGGCCAGAGCGGTCGCCGAGATGCGCATGGCACAGAATCGCGCAGCGCAGGCCGCAGCCGCACTGCAGGCGGCCGAGTACCTGCATGCCATGCGGGTGGGGAAGGCGCCCCGTGGACCAGGCGAGCGTCCCAGGATCCGGACGGCTGCCGATCTGGCCAGCCGGGAATTTCCGTTCCCTGCAGGCATGCCGCCGCCGTCCCCGGAGCCTCGCTCAAGCCTGGCTGGGCGGGCGGCCTCCCGCGGACCTGGCGCGGCCCGGCCGCGAGGTCCCACCCGATAGCCCAGCGTGGACTGCTGCCGCGCCGCTTCCGGTGCTCGGGCCGCCGGCGGCCCTGCGCTCCGGGTCGGCTTGCCCTCGGATTTCCTCGGTTGCGCTGGCTGCCGGGCAGCGTGGAAGAGCAGAACCGATGACACGCTCGCGCCCCGTATAGGCGGACGTCGGGGCGAGCGCCAACGTGGTCGGCTTTCGCTGCCTGCTAGCCAGAGGCAGCTCGGCGGTTCGGGAGGCGGTGGGCTCAGTCTTGCGTTGGACCATTCTCGGGGAGATGATGCGGTTACCGGGGCAAACGGTGATTTAACTCTTCGTAGTGGAGGCCCCGGTGCATGATCTTCTTGCCGCGCCATTCCTCGGCCAGTACTTGCTGCTGCGGCCCGGCAGTACCGCTGGAGTGCAGTTACCACGCGGCCATTTCGACCAGCTCACCCAGGCTGCCGCTGCGGGTGGCCCATACCCGGCCTGGCTGGCTGGCTTAGCCCGCCAGCGCTGGCAGATGGAGTTCCCGGCGTCGGCGATGGGTGACCAGGTGCTGGCCCGCGAGGAGTCTGAGTATGGGTACGGGCGGGCTAGCTGGGAGATCAATCTGGGCTGCAACTATGCCTGCTCGCACTGCTATCTGGGCTTGAAGGAGTTCTCCGGGCTCGCGTGGCCGGAGAAGGTCCGCCTGCTGCACATGATGCGGGACGCGGGGGTGGTCTGGCTTCAGATCACGGGTGGTGAACCAACCATCGACAAGCACTTCATCGACGCCTACCGGCTCGCGTTCGAGCTGGGCATGATGCTGACGGTTTCCACGAACGGTTCCCGGTTGTGGCGCCGCGACCTGCTGGAGCTGTTCACCACACTCCCGCCTTACCGGCTGGTGGTCAGCCTGTACGGGGCCAGCCAGGCGGCCTATGACGGGCTGACTCAGCGCCGCGGCTCGTACAAGGCGTTCCGCCGGGGCATCGCCGCCGCGGTCGAGGCGGGGTTGCCGGTGCGGCTGAACATCGTGGTGACCGACGTCTCCGCGGCCGAGACGAACGCCATGGTCGCCCTGGCCGAGGACTGGGGCCTGGCGCACAACGTCTACACGAACATGACGCCGACCATCTACGGCGGCGGTGAGTCGCTGCTGGCGCAGTCGGCCGAGCACCTGCGCACCCGGAAGGCGTTCACCGGCTGCAACGCCGGTCACACGTTCTTTCACGCCGACCCGCACGGCCGGGTGTCGATCTGCAAGGTGGGCCGTGATGACCAGATCGACCTGATGCGCGAGGGCCTGGAGGGCCTGCGCCGTCTCGGCGGCATCGCGGACAGTCTGATGCTTCGCACCGGGGGCTGCTCGGGCTGCCAACTGGCCGGTACGTGCAGGGTGTGCCGGCCGCTGGCCAAGCAGTTCCAGGAGGCGAAGGCCCCGCTGGCGTACTACTGCCAGCACCAGGACAAGGACAGGAGGTCCGCATGACCGCAGTACCCGTCAGG
>Ga0335081_10009529_pt1 | contig 15644 bp, 16 predicted proteins | sample Lox_Sample_35_FD_206713 | JGI IMG/M metagenome (GOLD analysis project Ga0335081, IMG submission 206713) | Soil microbial communities from Loxahatchee National Wildlife Refuge, Florida, United States - Lox_Sample_3.5 | ecosystem: Environmental > Terrestrial > Soil > Wetlands | place: USA... | reverse complement strand
GGAAGGCTGGGTCCGCGAATATCCCGAGCAGTGGCTCTGGCTGCACCGGAGATGGCGTTGAGTTCGGGAACCATCGCAGGAACCCCGCCCCGCGCCATGTCGTTGCCTGTCAGGAAACGACCATGGCTTACCGGTTCAAACACGGCGACAGCTCCGTGCAGGACGCCCTGCGCCGCATCGCGCTCGATCAAATCGACAAGGCGATTGAGGAAACCAACGAGCGCGCGCTGAGCATCCATGAAAAAGTGCATCAGGCGCGCAAACGCTGCAAGAAGCTGCGCGGCCTCCTCCGTTTGGTGCGTCCGGCTTTCGACGACTACCGCGCCGAGAACGCCTGTTTCCGCGACGCGGCCCGGGCGCTCTCCTTCGTACGCGACGCCGAGGTGCTGATCGGGACTTATGACGGCGTGGTCGACGCCTATCGGGATCAAATCGAGCGCGCCGCATTCGGCGCCATTCGCCGCCGGCTCACCTTGCGGCGCAAGGCCATCGCCGAGCGCCAGCGCGAGGTCAAGCGCAGGCTCGCGCATGTCGGCGAGATCATGCGCGAGGCGCGCCGCCGCGCCCGCGACTGGCGGCTGTCGGACAGCGGCTTCGACGCGCTCGCCGGCGGGCTAGGCAAAACCTACAAGCGCGCCGCCAAGGCGATCGCCGCGGCGCAGTCCGATCCCACGCCCGAGGCCTTCCACGAATGGCGCAAGCGCATCAAATATCACGGCTATCACGCACGTCTGCTGTCGCCGATTTGGCGGGAGCCGCTCAAAGCCCATCGCGAGGCCGCCGAGCGGCTCAGCGATCTGCTGGGCGCGCACCATGACCTGACGGTTTTTCAGCAGGCCCTGGCCGAGCCTGACGCCTTTCACAAGCCGGCGGAGATCGCAGTCATGATCGGGCTGGCGCGGCGGCGGCAGGCCGCACTCGCGTCGGATGCCTTCCCGCTCGGCACCAGACTGCTGGCCGAGCCGACCGCCCACCTGGCCGCGCGCTGGCAAGCCTATTGGGACATCTGGCGGCAAGAGGGCGCCTCGAGCGAGACCGCTCTGGCCGCATAAGGAGAGCGGTACCATGGCCGCCGAAATCGAGCGCAAATTTCTGGTGACCGGCGACGCTTGGCAGCGCGGCGCGACGCGCTGCAGCGTCATCCGGCAGGCTTATCTCGCCGGCACCGACGGCGCGACCGTGCGCGTGCGCATCAAGGACGATCAAGAGGCCACGCTCACCGTCAAGAGCGCCAATTCCGGCAGCAACCGGCGCGAATTCGAATATCCGATCCCGCTTGAGGACGCGCGCGAGCTCATGCAAATGCGCACCGGCGCGGTGATCGAGAAGCGCCGCCACGAGATCCCGGCCGAAGGACTGTGCTGGGAGGTTGATGCCTTTGAGGGCGCGCACCAGGGCCTCGTCCTTGCCGAGGTCGAGCTGGCCGGCGAGGACGCGGCCTTCGACCGGCCCACCTGGCTCGGCCGCGAAGTCACCGGCGATCCGCGCTATTACAACGCCAGGCTGGCGGCCGACGGGCGTGCTACTGTCCCGTCTTCACCTTCGTCCACATCCGGTTGAGCAGGCGCTGCGCCTGGGGCCCACGCGCATCGACGGTGTAGAGCTTGGCCATGGTGGCGGCGTCCGGATAGATGGCCGGATCGTCCAGCACTTTCTTATCGATGAATTTCTGGCTCGCCAGATTGCCGTTGGCGTAGGAGACCAGGTCGCTGTTCATGGCGGCGACCTGCGGGTCGAGCAGGAAATTGATGAAGGCGTGCGCCTCGGCGACGTGCGCGGCGTCCTTCGGGATGGCGAGATTATCGAACCACATCTGCGCCCCCTCCTGCGGGATCGAATAGCCGATCTCGATGCCGTTCTTGGCCTCGCGCGCCCGGTTCTCCGCCTGCTTGATGTCGCCCGACCAGCCGACCACCAGGCAGATTTCGCCGCTCGCCAGCGCGTTGAGATATTCCGAGGAATGGAATTTGCGCACAGAGGGCCGCACCTTGGCCAGCAAGTCGGCGGCGCGCTCGAGGTCGGCGGGTTTTGTCGAATTGGGATCGAGCTTGAGGTAATGCAGCGCCGCCGGGACGATGTCGTCGGCCGAATCGAGCATGTGCACGCCGCAGTCCTTGAACTTGGCCAGCAGCTCCGGTTTGAACACGACGTCCCAGCTGTCGATCTTGGCGTTCGCGCCAAGCCGATCGTGCATGGCCTTGACGTTGTAGCCGATGCCGGTGGTGCCCCACATGTAGTTGACGGCGTATTGGTTGCCGGGATCGTAATGCGCGAGCCGTTGGACGATTTCAGGCCAGGCATTGACCAAATTGGGCAGCTTGCTCTTGTCGAGCTTCTGGAACACGCCGGCCTGTATCTGGCGCTGCAGGAAATAGGCGGTCGGCACCACCACGTCGTAGCCCGATTTGCCGGCGAGCAGCTTGGTCTCCAGCGTCTCGTTGGCGTCGAAGGTATCGTAGACCACCTTGATGCCCGTCTGCTTGGTGAACTGTTCGAGCGCCTTCGGGTCGATGTAATCCGACCAATTGTAGACGTTGACGACGCGGTTCTGCGCAACGGCGAACGTTCCCCACAGGCTGACGGCGGCCGCGGCCAGGGCGGCGATGACGAATGCTCGGCGCATGGAAATCCTGCTCATCTCTTGGTGGGGAGCCCGGCCGCTTTCCAAGCGATGATACCACCGGCGAGGTGCGACTTGTACGGAAAGCCGCGGTCCTGGGCGACAAGTGAAGCGGTCACCGAACGGTTGCCGGAGCGGCAGGCGAACACCACTTGCCGGCCTTGCGGATCGGGGATGGCGGCGGGATTAAAACGCGACATCGGCAGCAGCACGGCGTCCGGGTAGCTTTCGGCGTCGGTCTCCTTCGCCTCGCGCACGTCCACCAGCAGCATGGTGCCTCGGCGCAGGCCCTCCGCGACCTGTCCAGGCGTCAAGTTCTCGACCTCGTTGGCGCGGGCATTCGCCATGCTTTCTGCTCCCAAGCGAGCGCCGTTCTAGCGGGATTTGCCGGCGGCCGCATCTGCAATTTCGCAGGCTTGAGGCGCGCTAAATCGTCACCTGCGTTCCCACCTCGACCACCCGGCCGGTCGGTATCTGGAAATAGTCGGTGGCGTCGTTGGCGATGCGGGTGAGCGCGATATAGAGCCGGTCCTGCCAGCCGGGCATGTCCGATGATTTCGCCGGCTTGAGCGAGCGGCGCGACAGGAAGAACGAGGTCGACATGATGTCGAAGTGCCAGCCGAGCTTGCGCGCGATCGCCAGCGCCTTCGGCACGTTCGGCGTCTCCATGAAGCCGAAGTGCAGCGTCACGCGGGCAAAATGCGGCGACAGCGGCGTGATCTTCACGCGCTCCTCCTCGGGCACGCGCGGGGTCGGCGCCGTGACGATGGTCAGGACGACATTGTGCTGATGCAGCACCTTGTAGTGCTTGAGGCTGTGCAGCAGCGCGGTGGGAGTGAATTCCGGATCGCTGGTGAAGAACACCGCGGTGCCGGGCACGATATGCGGCAGCTTCTTCTCCAGGCTGGCAGCCAGGCCCTCGAGCGGGGTCTCGGAGCGGCGGGTCTTTTGCAGCAGCAGCCGCGTGCCGCGCCGCCAAGTGTACATCAACGTCATCACCACTCCCCCCAGCGCCAGCGGCACCCATCCCCCCTCCACCACCTTGAGCAGATTGGCCGACAGGAAGGTTAAGTCGATGAACAAAAAGGGCGTTATCAGCGCCGCCGCGCCCAACATCGGCCATCTCCACACCCGCCACATCACCACGAACGCCATCATCGCCGTCACCACCATCGTGCCGGTGACGGCGATGCCGTAGGCGGAGGCGAGCGCGCCCGAGGAGCGGAACAGGGCCACCAGCAGCAGCACGCCGATCAGCAGCAGCGCGTTGACGCGCGGCATGTAAATTTGCCCAACCAGCGAGGCCGAGGTGTGGCGGATCTCCAGGCGCGGCAGGAGGCCGAGCTGGATCGCCTGCCGCGTCAGCGAATAGGCGCCGGTGATGACCGCTTGGCTCGCTATGACGGTAGCGATGGTGGCCAACGCCACCATCGGCAACAGCGCCCAGTGCGGATAGAGCAGGAAAAACGGATTCGCGATCGCTTTCGGATTGGCCAGCACCAGCGCACCCTGCCCGAGATAATTGAGGGTGAGCGCCGGCAGCACCACCGTCAGCCAAGCGAAGCGGATCGGTCCGCGGCCGAAATGGCCGAGGTCGGCGTAGAGCGCTTCCGAGCCGGTCACCACCAGGAACACGGCGCCGAGTGTGAACAGCGCGACAATGCCATGGTGAATGAGAAAGCTGACGCCGTGCCACGGATTGAACGCGAACAGCACCAGAGGATTTTTCCCGACATGCCAAAGGCCGACGGCCGCGATGGCGGCGAACCAGATCAACGTAATCGGGCCGAAATACGCCGCCACCTTGGCGGTGCCGCGCGACTGCACCATGAACAGCGCGACCAGGATCAACACGGTAATCGGCACGACATAGTCGTCGAAGGCCGGCGTCGCGACCTTGAGACCCTCGATGGCGGAGAGCACCGAGAGGGCCGGCGTGATGATGGCGTCGCCATAGAACAATGCACCGCTGATGATGCCGAGCAGAATGATAACGCCGGCGCTGCCGGCGAGCGCGCGCGAAGCGAGCGCCATCAGCGCGAGCGTGCCGCCTTCACCGTTGTTGTCGGCGCGCAACAGGATCAGCACGTATTTGGCGGTCACCACCAGAAGCAGCGCCCAGATGATCAGCGACAGAATGCCCAGCACGACAGGCTCGCTCGGCGTGCCATCGGGTCCGACCGCCGCCAGCACCGATTCGCGCACGGCGTAGAGCGGGCTGGTGCCGATGTCGCCATAAACGACGCCGATGCTGCCGAGCGTGAGCGCCCAGAAACGGGACGCAGCGGAAACTTCACCGGCGCCATGGGGCCCGGGTTCGGCAATAGCGCTCGGAGACATGCTGGAGTGTTGCCTGAAATTGGTGCGATGCAAAAGTGGCCGCGGGTATAACGCCGCTTTGGGTCGACCAGCAAAGCCATTTGCGCAAGCCGAGCCTGCGAGCCATGCGCAAGGCGCAAGCCGGCGTAGCGATTTACCTTTTGGATCCGATCGTTAGCTGCAGGGCCCTGAACCGGAGGGACCGTTTAGACCGCCACCTGGGTGCCGACCTCCACCACTCGCCCGGTCGGAATCTGGAAAAAGTCGGTGGCGTCGCTCGCCGAACGCGCAAGTCCGATGAACAAGCGGTCCTGCCATGCCGGCATGCCGGAATGCGGCGACGGCTTGAGCGCGCGCCGCGACAGGAAAAACGACGTCGACATGATGTCGAACTGCCAACCGTGCTTGCGCGCAACCGCCAGCGCCTTCGGCACGTTGGGCTGCTCCATGTAGCCGAACTTCAGCGACACGCGCGCGAAATGCGGTGACAGCGGCGTGATCCGCACGCGCTCCGCTTCGGGCACGCGCGGGGTGTCGGCAGTGACGATGGTGAGGATGACATTGTGCTCGTGCAGCACCTTGTTGTGCTTGAGGTTGTGCAGGAGCGCGGTCGGCGTGAAATCGGGATCGCTGGTCAGGAACACCGCCGTGCCCGGCACGATATGCGGCGGGCGCTTCTCCAGGTTGCGGAACAAGGTGTCGAGCGGCACTTCGCCGCGCCGCGTCTTGCTGGCGAGGATGCCGGTGCCGCGCCGCCACGTGAGGATCACCAGCACCATGGTCGCGCCGAACAAGATCGGCGCCCAGGCGCCCTCGAACAGCTTGAGGAAATTGGCGGAGAAAAAGGTGACGTCGACCACGACGAACGGAGCCATCAAGGCCGCGGCCTGCCAGAGCCGCCACTGCCAGTGTTTCCAGATCACGATGAAGGCGAGCACGCCGTCCACCACCATCGTCGTCGCCACCGCAATGCCGTAGGCGGAGGCGAGCGCGCTCGACGTCCGGAACAAGCCCACCAGCAGCAGCACGCCGATCAGCAGCGCCACGGTCACGCGCGGAATATAGATCTGGCCGACTTGCGAGGCCGAAGTGTGCCGAATCGTGAGCCGCGGCAGGAAGCCGAGCTGGATGGCCTGCTGCACCAGCGAATAGGCGCCGGTGATCACGGCCTGACTTGCAATTACGGTGGCGGCGGTCGCCAGTAAAATCATCGGATACAACACCGTATCCGGTACGAGGCGGTAAAACGGGTTTTCGATAGCCGCCGGATCGGCGAGCACCTTGGCGCCCTGTCCGAAATAATTGATCAACAACGACGGCAGCACCAGGCTCAACCAGGCGATCTGGATCGGCTTACGTCCAAAATGGCCGAGGTCGGCGTACAGCGCCTCGCCGCCGGTGACGACCAGGAACACCGCGCCGAGCGTGACCAGCCCGATGCCGCCATGTTCGACCAGGAACTCGATGCCATAGGTCGGGTTGATGGCGGCAAGCACGCGCGGATCGTCGCGCACGTGCAGCGCGCCGGCAATCGCGATCGAGACGAACCATACCACCATGATCGGCCCGAACATGGCCGCCACTTTGGCGGTGCCGCGGCTTTGCGCCGCAAACAACCCGATTAGGATGCCGACGGCAATCGGCGCTACGTAATCGTTGAATGCCGGCGTCGCCAGCTTCAGGCCCTCGACCGCCGAGAGCACGGAAATCGCCGGTGTGATGACGCTGTCGCCGAGAAACATGGAAGCGCCAACGACGCCTACGAAAAAGACGAAGGGTGTCCGGCGTCCAAGCGCGCGGCTCGCCAGCGCCGTGAGCGACAGCGTGCCGCCCTCCCCGTTGTTGTCGGCGCGCAGCAGGATCAGCACGTATTTGCCGGTGACCGTGACGATCAGCGCCCAGAGGATGAGCGACAGCACGCCGAGGACGACGCCGCGGGTGACCGCCTGCCCATCGCTCGCCGCGATCGCCGCCTCGCGGAAGGCGTAAAGCGGGCTGGTGCCGATATCGCCATAGACCACGCCGACGCTGCCGAGCGCCAAGGCCAGAAAGCTCGATCTCGCCTCTTCTTTCCCATTGGCCGCGATGGTCGTTTCGGCGGCGGCTGCCGGGCTTTTCACGCCGTCAGTCATTGAGACCGTTTTCAATTGGCACGTTGGCGCTCCTAAAGGCGCGCCTTATAGCATCGCGGACGCGCCGGGCCATACCCGCGTTTTGTGCAGGTTGCCGCAGGGTCGGCGCAGAGTCCCCGTCTTTCGTATTAGGGCTTGAAATCCTCGGGAAGCGGCGGGGCCTCCCGCATCAACGTAATGGTGACCCGGCGGTTCGGCGACATCGAGGGATTATCCGGAAACAGCGGGTCGGTGTCGGCCTTGCCGGCGACCATGTAGATGTGGCCGGTGGGGAGACCCTGCGCCTCGAGAATCTGGCGGACGGCATTGGCGCGGTCGGTGGAAAGGTCCCAGGCCCCGTAGCCGGGCTTGTCCGGCACATTGCTGGTCGCGGTGTGGCCGGTGATGGAGACACGGTAGGGCATCTCCTTGAGCGCGGGCGCCAATTTCTCGATCAGCTTGCGCGTGCGCTCATAGGGCTGCTTGCTGCCGTCGGGAAACATCGAGCGGCCGTCCTGGTCGACGATCTCGATGTTGAGACCCTGCTTGGTCTCTTCGAGCATGATATGCTTGGAAGCCTCGGCGATCTCCGGCATGTCCTGCAGGGCCTGCCGCAGCGAGGCCGCCGCCAGCGCGAAGTTGCGGTCCTCCTTGAAGCGCGCGCCATAAGCGCGCTGATGGTCGTGCTCGTCGGGCGACGGCGTGGCGGAGGCGTCCTTCGGATCGATATGAGCGGCGTTCCTCAGCCGCGGCCGGGTCGGCAATCCCATCACTTCGATGATGCCGGAATAGCGCACCTTGTCTTGCACGCCGAAGGCGTCGCGCATCGAGCCGGCCACCACCTGCAGCTTGGCCTGGTCCTGCGTGGAGAACGCCACCAGCATCACGAAGAAGCTGACCAGCAGCCCCATCAGATCGGCGAAGGTGACGAACCAGCCGTGACCGCCGCCGTGTGCTTCTTTACGCTTGGCCATGACAGATATTCTTCACAGGGCCGCGGCGGCTCAGGCGGCCGCCGGCTCTGCTTCCTCTTCCGCGCTTTCATCGCCTTCGCTGTGGCGGTGCTTCTCCGGCAGATAGGCGAGCAGCATTTCGCGCACCAAGGTGGGACTCTTGGCTTCACGGATCATCAGGATGCCGTCGATGATCAGCGTGCGGTTGATCTCCTCGTCTACCAGCTTGAGATGCAGCTTGTCGGCGATCGGCAGACACAAAAGGTTGGCGAGCGCGGCCCCGTAGAAGGTCGCCAGCAGCGCCACCGCCATGAAAGGACCGAGCTTCGACGGATCGGTCATGTTGGCGAACATCTGCACCATTCCGATCAGCGTGCCGATCATGCCGAAGGCCGGCGCGCAATCGCCGACCGCGCGGTAGATCTTCTGGCCCTCGTCGAGATGGGTGAGGAAGTTGTCACGGTCGCGCTCGAGATTGTCGCGAATGAAATTGCTGTCGTAGCCGTCGGCGACGAAGCGGATGCCCTTGGCGAGGAACGGGTCATCGATCTCGACCTTCTCCAAGCCGATCGGGCCCTGCTTGCGCGCGATCTCAGCGAGCCCGGCGAGTTCGTCGACCAGGTCGCGCTGGGTCATGCGGCGCAGCGTGAAGGCGAATTTGGCGCCGAGTGGCAGTCCGTGAAAGATCGAGTTAAGCGGGAAGCGGATCAGCGTGGCTGAGAACGACCCGCCGAAGATCACGATGAACGCATGTAGGTCAACGAACATCCTCAGGTCGCCGCCCAGCAGGATCAGCGTGCAGAGCACGATGGCGCCCGCCAGCAGGCCTAGACCTGTTGAAATATCCATGACTTGACCCCACCCAAACGCTTACCGACTTGCGCCCGCGCGATTTGCCGCGCCGCGAAAGCGACCCTAGACGGGCCCCGTTAATCGGCGGTAAAGGCTAACCGTTGGTGAAGGAAAATCCGGCGCCCAGGCCACTCCGCCGCGCGTGACCGGGCCGGAGAAAGCTGCAAAAATCCCGCAAACGACGGCTTTCGCGGGCCGGCCCTTGAGTTAACAGCTCTTAAGAAAATCGGAGGAAAGACCCATGCGTGAGATCGGCCATTTCGTCGGCGGCAAGACGGTCAAGGGGACCTCCGGGCGTTTCGGCGACGTGTTCAATCCCAATACAGGCGAGGTGCAGGCCAAGGTCGCGCTCGCCAAGCATTCCGAGGTCGAGCACGCCATCGCCAATGCCGAGGCTGCGCAGCCCGCTTGGGCGGCCACCAATCCGCAACGGCGCGCGCGTGTGATGTTCAAGTTTCTCGACCTCGTGCAGCAGGAGTTCGACACGCTCGCCAAGCTGCTCTCCTCCGAGCACGGCAAGGTGCTCGGCGACGCGCGCGGCGACATCCAGCGCGGCCTCGAAGTGGTCGAGTTCGCCTGCGGCATTCCGCATCTGCTGAAGGGCGAATACTCCGAGAGCGCCGGGCCCGGCATCGATCTCTATTCGATGCGCCAGCCGCTCGGCGTGGTGGCCGGCATCACCCCGTTCAATTTCCCGGCCATGATTCCGATGTGGAAGTTCGCGCCGGCGATCGCTTGCGGCAATGCCTTCATCCTCAAGCCGTCGGAGCGCGACCCTTCCGTGCCGATGCGGCTCGCCGAGCTGATGATCGAGGCGGGCCTTCCCGCCGGTATTCTCAACGTCGTCAACGGCGACAAGGAAGCGGTCGATACATTGCTCAACGACCCGCGCGTGCGGGCGATCGGCTTCGTCGGCTCCTCGGCCATTGCCGAATACATCTATTCAACCGGCTGCGCCAACGGCAAACGCGTGCAATGCTTCGGCGGCGCCAAGAACCACATGATCGTGATGCCGGATGCCGACATGGATCAGGCGGTCGATGCGCTGATCGGCGCCGGCTACGGCTCGGCCGGCGAACGCTGCATGGCGGTGTCGGTGGCGGTGCCGGTCGGCAAGAAGACCGCCGACATTCTGGTCGAGAAGCTGATCCCACGCGTCGAAAGTCTCAAGATCGGCCCGTCCACCGACGACAAGGCCGACTACGGCCCGATGGTGACGCGGCAACTGCTCGACAAAGTGCGCGGCTATATCGACACCGGCGTCAAGGAAGGGGCCAAACTCGTGGTCGACGGCCGCGGCTTCAAATTGCAGGGCTACGAGAACGGAAATTTCATCGGCGGCTGCCTGTTCGACGAGGTCAAGCCGGAGATGAAAATCTACAAGGAGGAGATTTTCGGCCCGGTGCTGTCGGTGGTGCGCGCCCACGACTACGAGGAGGCGGTGCGGCTGCCCTCCGAGCACGAATACGGCAACGGCGTCGCCATCTTCACCCGCGACGGCGACGCCGCGCGCGACTTCGCCAGCCGCGTCAATGTCGGCATGGTGGGCGTGAATTTCGCCATCCCTGTGCCGCTGTCGTACTACACCTTCGGCGGCTGGAAGCGCTCGGGCTTCGGCGATCTCAACCAGCATGGGCCCGACTCGATCCGCTTCTACACCAAGACCAAGACGGTGACCTCGCGCTGGCCGTCCGGCATCAAGTCCGGAGCCGAATTCGTGATCCCGACCATGAAGTGAAGGCAAGACCACGCCGATCATGCGACTATGCGGCGTAGGGAGCGTTGTCATGGCACTGATGCTGGCTGGCTGCGCCACCGAGCCCTTCGCCGCGCAAGAGCCTGCGGCGGCGAACGCGGGCATGCCCGGACGTTGGATCTTGTCGGCGCCCAACGCGCCGTCCTGCGGCATGGAGTTTGTGGGCGAGCCGGGCGCCAGCCAAGGCGGCATCCAGCCGGAAGGTGGCTGCCCCGGCGATTTTTTCATGAGCCGGCATTGGGCGCTGGCGCAGAACACGCTGACCATCGTCGACGGCGAGGAGCGGCCGCTGGCCACGCTCACTCTTGCCAAAGACGGCTTCCAAGGCGCATCCGTTAGCGGTGTGCCGGTCACGCTGGCGCGCTAGCCGATTTTGTCCCGATGGAACTCGGCATCTACACCTTCGGGGACATTACGCCCGATCCGAGCACCGGCCGCGCGATTACGGCGGCCCAGCGTTACGCCGAAGTGCTCGCTGCCGCTAAGCTCGCCGACGAGGCCGGTCTCGACGTGTTCGGCATCGGCGAGCACCATCGCCTGGACCTGCCGATCTCGTCGCCAGCCGCCGTCATGGCGGCGATCGCAGCCAGCACGAAGCGCATCCGCCTCACCAGCGCCGTCACCATCCTCTCGACTCTCGATCCCGTTCGCGTCTTTCAGGACTTCGCGACGGTCGACCTTTTGTCAGGCGGCCGCGCCGAACTGATCGCCGGCCGTGGTGCCTATATCGAATCCTTCGCGCTGTTCGGCGCCGACATGGCGGACTACGACGCGCTTTTTTCCGAGAAGCTCGATCTTCTGCTCAAGCTCAATCGTGATGAACACGTGACCTGGCAGGGCCGCTTCCGCCCGCCCCTGAACGACGCCGAGATTTCACCGCAACCCGTGGCCAAGCTGCCGATCTGGCTCGGCGTCGGCGGCAATCCGGAGAGCGCGCTGCGCGCGGGCGAGCTCGGCTTGCCCGTGATGTTGGCCAATATCTCGCAGCCGCCGGCCAATTTCGCCGGCCAAATTGCGGCCTATCGGCAGCGCCATGCCGAGCGCGGACACGATGTTGGGACGCTGAAGGTCGGCATCGCCACGCACGCTCATGTGGCGAAGGACTCGCAGACCGCCCGTGACGAGTTTTATCCGCACTACAGCGCCTATTTTCGCTCGCATGTGCCGCGCGCCAATCTCTCAGGCGAGGTGCCGCGCGACCTCTACGAGCAGCGCGCCGACGCCCGAGGGCCGATCTTCGTCGGCAGCCCGCAGCAGATCGTCGACAAGATCATGTACGAGCGCGAGCTGTTCGGTCACGACCGCTTCCTCGCGCAGGTCGACATTGGCGGCCTGCCCTACGCGAAGGTGGCAAACTCGATCGAACTGCTGGCAACCAACGTGCTTCCCGTCGTGCGCAGGCATGCGCCCGCACTTGTCGATCAAGTTGACGCGACATCGACCAAACGAAGGTGATCCATGGCCGAATACCAGCTCTACTGCTTCGCCCAGTCCGGCAACGCCTATCGCGCCGCGCTGATGCTCAATCTGATCGGCGCCGATTGGGAGCCGGTCTGGTACGACTTCTTCGGCAGCGCGCCGCAGCGCACGCCGGAGTTCCGGGAGACCATCAACGAGATGGGCGAAGCGCCGGTGCTGGTGCACGGCAACAGGAAGCTCACGCAGTCGGGTGTGATCCTCACCTATCTCGCCAAACATTCAGGCAAGTACAAACCACAGGGCGAAGACGAGGAGCTGGAAGCGCTGCGCTGGCTCCTATTCGACAATCAGAAGGTCAACGGCTTCCTTGGGCCGTTCCGCTTCCTGAAGAATTTCGCACCCAAGCCGGGCGACCCGGCGGTGATGGCGTTCCTCAAAGGCCGCATCGACGGCAATCTCGCCATCGTCAACAAGCGGCTGAGCGGCCGACAGTACCTCGTGAGCGACAAGCCGACCATTGCCGACATTTCGATGACCGGGTATCTCTACTATCCGGCCGAGGAATTCGGTTTCGACATCGCCAAGGAGCACCCGGCGATCGGCGCCTGGCTCGAACGCATACGGGCACTGCCGGGCTGGAAGCATCCCTACGACCTGATGCCTGGCTATCCGTTCGGCACGCAGGGCTATCGCAATCGTTGATTAGTGATGGTGGTCGTGGCCGTGATGATGGTGGCCATGATCGTGCGCTTCATAGGCGCCGCCCTCCGGCTCGAACGGGGCCTCGATTGAGGCGAGCTTGGCGCCGAGCGATTTGAGCAAGCTCTCGATCGCCGGCTCGCGGCGGACGCGGATGCGGTTGGCAAAAAGCTGCGCCGGCACGTGGCGGTCGCCGAGGTGCCAAGCCAGCCGTGCGAGATGCGCCAGATCGGCCGCGCGCGCCTCGATGAGCGGCTCGGGTGCCGCCACCACCTCGATCACGCTGCCGTCGTCGAGCAGCAACGCATCGTCGGTGCGCAGGCGCGCGGGCGCAGCGAGCGCGATCTCGAATTGGCCGCCCTTGAGGCCGCTAACGGCGATGTTCTGCGCGCTGCGCTGGGCGTAGTCGAGGATGACGGTGTCGGCGACCGGGCGCCCGCCGCGCTCGGCCGGGCTCAAGACGCGAACGGCGCGCGGCATGAGCGGGAGAATCAGTTCAAGCGCGTCGGGCGCTCGTCGTCGCCCTCGAGCCCGCCGGGGGGAGGCGTAAAAGCCGCCGCATCGGCAGCCGCCGCGGCGCTGCCCGCAGCGGCAGCGGCGGCCGCATCCTTGCGCTGATAGTCGCGATAGGACCACCAGCCGAGCGGCAGGCAGGCGAGATAGGCGAACGTGCCGATGGTCAGCACCTGCCAGGGGTAACTGATCAGCAGCGCAAAGAACAACACCACCACCACGAAAACCGGCAGCACCATCTCCGGCGGCACCCGCTTGCCCACGCGCTTGCCGGAGAACACCGGCAGGCGCGAGACCATCAGCAGCGCGATCGCCAGCGTGTAGACGAAGGTCAGCCACACCACGACCAGATTGCTCGGCATGCCGAGCAGGTCGAGATAGATCGGCAGCAGCACGGTGATGGCGCCGGCCGGCGCCGGAATGCCGGTGAAGAAGTTGCCGGCCCAGATCGGCTGGTTGGGCTCGTCGATCATCACGTTGAAGCGCGCAAGGCGCAGGCCGGCGCAGATCGCGAACACCAGCGCGGCGATCCAGCCCGCCGATTTCAGCTCATGCAGACCCCAGAAATACAGAATGAGCGCCGGCGCCACGCCGAAATTGACGAAGTCGGCGAGGCTGTCGAGCTCCGCCCCGAAGCGCGAGGTGCCTTTCAGCAGGCGGGCAATGCGGCCGTCGATGCCGTCGAGCAGCGCGGCGAACACGATGGCGGCAAGCGCGAGCTGGATGTTGTGCTCGACCGCCATGCGGATGGCGGTGAGCCCCGCGCACAGCGCGAGCAGCGTGATCAGGTTGGGCAACAGCACGCGCACCGGCACCGGCCGGAAGCGGCGGCGCGAGGGCGTGGGGTCGAGCGGCTGAAACACCATGGCGGCAATATAGGGCCTCGGGCGCGCGCGCGCCACGGCGCGCGGCGGCGTTTTTCGCCAGGCTCGTTAACGCTTGCCGCCGCTAGCCGGTGCGGTAGGCGCGCCCCGGGTCGGCCAGCCGCAGATCCGCGAGCACGGTTTCGCCGGCAATCGCGGTCTGCCCGACCGCCACCAGCGGCGCCACGCCGGGCGGCAGGTAGACGTCGAGGCGCGAGCCGAATCGGATCATGCCGAAGCGCTCGCCGCTGCCGACGGACTGATCGACGCGCACGAAGCAGACGATGCGCCGGGCGACGAGCCCGGCGATCTGCACCACCGCGACGCGCGCGCCGGACGTGGCGATCACAACCGAATTGCGCTCGTTGTCGGCGCTCGCCTTGTCGAGGTCGGCATTGAAGAACTTGCCCGGCTGGTAGACGATCTTCTCGACCGTGCCGGCGACCGGGCTGCGGTTGATGTGGCAGTCGAACACGCTCATGAAGATCGACACGCGCGGCAAAGGCGTAGCGCCCAGGCCGAGCTCGTAAGGCGGCGCGGCGGTGGTGACCTGGCTCACCCGCCCGTCGGCCGGCGCCACCACCAGGCCCTCGCGCACCGGCGTCACCCGCGGCGGGTCGCGGAAGAAATAGGCGCACCAGAGCGTGGCCAGCGTGCCGAGCCAGCCGAGCGGCGTCCACAGCCAGAACAGCAGCAGGGCGACCAGCGCGAAGGCGCCGATGAACGGATAGCCCTCGGGCGTGATCGGCACCAGTTGCTGGCGGATGGAAGCGGAGATGGACATGACGGATTCGTGTTCGCGCGGCTCAGCTTGCGGCTGAGGGTATAGCGCGTAGCCCGGGTGGAGCGAAGCGTAACCCGGGAACGGTGGATCGGCTGTCCCCGGGTTTCGCCGCGCTCACCCGGGCTACTTATTCGCCTTCGCCCTATTCAGCGCCACGGCGGCGCGGATGAGCGCCTTGAGCGCCTTCTCGTCGATCTTGCCGCCTTCGTGGAAATCGATGGCGCGCCGCACATTGCCGTCGAGGCTGGCGTTGAACAGGCCGGCAGGGTCGGCAAGCGCGGCGCCCCTGGCGAAGGTCAGCTTCACTTTGTCCTTGTAGGTCTCGCCGGTGCAGACGATGCCGTCGTGCTCCCATACCGGAACGCCCAACGGGTTCGACGGCTTGCGCCATTTCACCTCTTCGGCCACATCGGGGTCGGCCGCCTTGATGAGGGCGCGCAGGCGCGCGAGCGTCTCGCCGCGCCAGTCGCCCAGCTTCTTGATGCGCGCGTCGATCAGGCGCGAGGGAGACTCGGTTGCTTTTGCCGCCTTCGCGGCGGGCTTGGTTTTTCTCATGCCGGTCGTTCTCGTTTGCTTGTCAATGCCGCCACGTCACTTGCGTAACGCACCTCAGCGCCTCGTGGGTTCGCGGCGCCACCGCCCCTACTCCGCGGCGTCGGCCGGCACATCGACCGGCTCGGCCGGCACGGCGGCCGCCTCCTCCGCCACCGGCGGCGGGTTGCGGTTAGGCGCGGCTTCCTCCTCGGCGGCGCGGG
>Ga0335081_10009528_pt1 | contig 15645 bp, 13 predicted proteins | sample Lox_Sample_35_FD_206713 | JGI IMG/M metagenome (GOLD analysis project Ga0335081, IMG submission 206713) | Soil microbial communities from Loxahatchee National Wildlife Refuge, Florida, United States - Lox_Sample_3.5 | ecosystem: Environmental > Terrestrial > Soil > Wetlands | place: USA... | reverse complement strand
GCATCGAAGCGTTGCATCGGGCCTAATGTGACGCTTAATGCGCGTGCGTCCACTCGAACCGGTCCTCCCGGTGATATCGGCACGGGCGCCGAAGGCGGATACTTTAACAATATTAAAACATGCGATCGAAGGGTGGAGAGTACAAGTGAAGGATCAATTGGGGGAGGTCGCTTCTGTTCATTTAATGGCCAGGTCTTTTCTTCTTCTGGGATTGCTTCGTCGACTTTGATATTGCCAGTTGGCATATCATCCGCTTCTTTATGCACTCGAACCTTTGACTCTCGTAATCTGCCAATTAGCGGCGAAAAAGGAAGGAGGGATGATACCGTCGGTCTCCCTCGAGCGGTCTCATTTCCCTATCCCACACCGTGACTAGTCCCTTCTCCCTCTCCAATCTCTCCTGATTCAATCGCTTCGCAACCGTTGGAATCAATTGCTCTTCCGGCGGTAACGATGGATTCGGCGAGAAAGAATGTTGTATCCACGGTGGCTCGCCCTTTGCCGACGGCGGTCTTTTTGGTGTTGTCCCCGGGGTCATTGTACGGACAGACCGTATCGATGGCCGCATCGACGTGAGTGATCGCGACCTTGGTCGCGGCAACGTTGAATGTTTTCGTTTCGTCGGCGACGTCCTCGGGGTCGTCGTTTGTTTGTGAGGGAAGGTGTCTAGGAGCGATTCGCTTCGGACACGTTTTAGATTTTGAATTTCGTCGAATGAGATTGGGTGGTGGTCTTGGAGGTGTGTTGAAGGTGACCTGTGGAGGGGTGCAGAACGGAAAATGTATTCCATGGGGATGGGTTTGGGGGAAGCGTAGTAGATGGGGATTTTTGATGGGGTGATATCCCGGCCTTTGATGGATGTACCTTTGTAATAAAACCACTGTGGATCCTCGTGGGAATCCTCCTCATCAAAGCCTTCTTCGTAATCCCGTACTGGTGGTTGTCGTTCGAGTCGAACATTAGGTGAGTGGTGAACGATTCCATCGGACATCGTCGAGTATCGCTGCGGCTTACGTTCATGATCATATGCGCCAAGGATACTGTCGGCATCATAATCCTCCGGATATTCGTCTTCTCCTTCGGCATCTCCATCCCCTTCAGGCGAGGTGGGCGTATATCGTCCATCCTGCACAAAACTCTGCCGAAACCGTTCACTTTGAAGATAAATCGGTGTTTGATGTTCCACTTCGCGACTCTCTTCCGACGAATTCTCGGGGGTTAGAGCATCGTCCGGACGTTTAAACATGTCGATTTGCCGGTATGCAGTGGTACCATCTGCATTGGGACTTAACACGGGTATCGAGGGTGCCCATTCATTGTGCCGTGTGGAGGTGGGTAACGTTTGTATTGGTGTTCGCGAGATTAAATCTCGTTTCTTAAAGGGTGACGGCGTATGGACAGGCTGGTCGTACTATGGAGATTACAATCAGACCCGAATGTCCTTACGATGGATGGATGTGATATGGGGTGGGGAAGACAAATGTTTCAACGGGGAGATTAGGTGTACCTGAAAATCATAGGTGGGCGGTTGGGGTGGGGGACTCGTCGGAGGATTTGTTTTGGGCATTCTCGTTTGATGAGCTTGATTTGAACTGCGTCGTTTGTGTGAATAGATGTAATCGGGCGATGTTGTGCCTCCGATAGAGAAGCCATCACGGGATGATCGAGAATGCGAGAAACACGACGATGAGGATGACGAGGGTGGCTGTACGGCCGCAGCCATCGTCAAAAGGAGGGGGAGGGTTGAGAGGCGAGAAGCGGCGTAATCTCTTTATTGGCGTCTCAGCGTCGCAAGGTCATCCAATCCGTCGCCCGCTGGCTCGCTCTACGGTCGATTGGTAACGGTGTTGGTGGGGTGACTCGCTGGGCCAGGATTGTGTTGAATGAAAAATTGCAGCTGTGCAGCACGGCTAAGGTGTGGGAACAGCAGCAGCTGATTGTCCAGAATCCACGGTCTGGGATAGGGCACTGGTCGTACAGTATGTACAATACGCGCCTGTCCCACTGGGCCACTGGGGGAATATGATTCGTTGCCGTTAGGAATTAGGCTTTTTCATTCGCCCTACGTCGGAATTCAGTGAAGAGGCGGTGGTGGGGTCCCTGCCACCTGGCCCCTGTCGATTCACGGACTGTGCGCCCCCCCTTTTTTTTCCCTCCGTATCCCTAATAAACGGGGAGAGTGTTTTGTGTGGTGCAATATGAGAGCATGTCTCTCCGAGCGCCCAAAGCGCGCTGACCTCAGCCTCGCATTAAATTTGACGGCAATTTGATTGGCTGTCGCGCGCTTGAAATTAATAACCAGCCCCTGAGTTGCGACCCCGATCGGGAGCATGCAGCAACCAGTAATTTGACACATGGATTTAATTATCTTCGGGGTACCGTTAATGCTTTAGGAATCACAGGCGTCTCGATTGCAACTCACTCGCTAAGTTTAATTTGTCTGAACCCACATCCACGCTTTGGATGGCCCCATGTCGCAATTGCAGAGCATTTGCTCCTGAAAATGATCTGCGCTTTCTCCGCTTACATATTGCCCCAAACTGTCTCCTATGCACCATCCTTCACAATCTAATCATGTCCATCTCCAGGGTCGAATGCGAAGACGTCGTCGATATCTGAATTTCTGTTTGCGCCTAATCTGGAATATGGTTAATGCAATCCATCAACTTTGCATAGCATAAGTCTAGCACCGCCTCGTAATAAACGTCGGGAACTGAGATTCTATTTTCGGTAGTTCAGCGTCACTTCGCGCGGTAGCTCATGGCCACATGCGGCCCATTGGACTTCTCTATCTCCACTCAGCTTCGGAAATGGATCGGCATTCAAATGGTTTGGATCAGATGAGCAAATGACATATTGACGGAAGCTGGCGACGTTTAAGGGAAATCCCTTGATATATACCGGGTTTCCGTATTTTCCAAATCAACGTCAAACAAGTACACCCCGCAACGTTCCAAAAAGAAACCGAAACATTGCCCCAAATTATCCATCTCAAATTCAGCCAGAGGTACCTTTCTGCATTGGAGACTCACCCTGGATTATTTACCGACTTAAACTTCTGACACTGGAACATACCTGAACCGTTATCGGAACTCCATCACGTTTCATCCAATATTCGGCAGGTGTATTTCCGGAAAATGCACCTTCCGTCGAAGAAGTCGCGAAGATTAATAGACTTACAGATCTCACGCCTCACAACCGCAATGGCAGGGGAATCCGGCCTCCAGAGTTACAGAGCAAAAGAATACGGTTGCGAGGCATCGCGATTGGAGAGACATTCAGGACATATCGGTATCGGAATCTTGAAATCCGCAAGTTGAAAAATTGCACAAGATATTCAGACAGGGCGAGACTCCAACGGTGAACTACGCCACTCCGTACCTAAAACACAAACTTCATGGAGGATAAATTTTAGCCGGCGGTAGCCAGATCCCCATCCCGCCCGCAGAGACACAATATGGATGCAATCCTGGTGTTAAATCGACGATAGGTAAAACGAGTAGTACAAGCAAACATGTTCAGCGATTCGTTCCCGCTTCATGCAGGGAACAATTCAAAACACAATTCTCAAAGTTCCCTCCACGCACAGTTTGAACTGCAATCCGAAACGTTAGGCAAGGACTTCATGCCTTCACACAAGACATCTGAGGGATAGTTCCGGTCTATTCAGGATCATGGGGACTACGCAGGCGTATATTTACAGCCAATTGATTGCAAAGCCATCCGGCTTTAGATCATCTGAAAATGAAAAAATAAAAAAAACAAAAACGTAACAGACACAACCGAGTCACTAACGACGATACGATAATTGCGGAGATAACAGAAAATGGTATCCACGATATCCTTATCGTTATAGAAGTCTCCTGATGTTTAACTCTCCTGCTCAAATAAAATATCCCCTTTTATTTATTCCCGAACAATATCCATTCGCGTTGAAGAGTTAACAACATGCCATTTAATTCTAATCGATTCGACGCCACTTATGTTATTGACATGAGATGAGATTGCGTTGATGCGGGTTCTCAAAAGACATTCCGATTCGAACATGTATTCTCTCAACAGAGATGTTTAAAGGCAACTTAAAAACCGTTAGATAAATGAAAGGGCGGGATTGTGTGGGTGTGAATTTAGTACAAAGAGGGCTAATTGGTCTAATTTTTGGGGCGGATGATACAGCTAGAAATGTCTCGACAGCTTATGGTGGGTCTTAAGATTTTCATTGATGTTGAAGGACCCTTTGCGAGATGTAGGCAGACGTGGTACCCAAGATTATTATTTCAAGTTGCCTTGGAACGTGGGGAACAGAAGGGGCGATTCTTCTCTGGCGGTTTCTTCCAACCCTCAGTTAACGATTGGTTTGAGATATGGGGGAGTAAGCCGAGGTCGGCCCGGTTCATCTAGGATGAATTGCCTCTACTGACCTTCAAATCGTTTACTCTGTTTGCTGCGTCTGAGTTTTGCAGGATCCTTCTCCCTAACCTCGCATTTCGCTCATCTTAACCGCCCTCGAGCGGGACTTGTATCTGCAAGCGCAGCGAGTAAAAATTGAATTCCCAAACTGATGGGAGATATTCTCAGCGAAGTATGATAGAGAGGTTAAAGTGACGCCACTGGGAAATAGAATTCCAAAGGGAAGGGACATGGGATTGTTTCTGCGAATCCTTGAATCTTGTTCAATAGAATACTTTGGAGCCTATTGCGTAATTAATTAATTCCTTTGTCTCTCTGGAATAACAAGCGAAGGGGAATTTGGCTGCTTCTCGCACCTTCATTTCTAATCCAAATATTCTTGTCTGTGTACTCCCTTCACCAGCTCTATATGTTTGACTCTCTCGTCGGCAGCGATGAGCTAATAATTGGTACCAAGTCTTACTTTCTGAATTGGTTGTTTCTTCTTCTGTCACCATCTAAGACGGCGGACGCATATGGAAATCGGTTTTAGAGAAAGTGCCATCCCCACAAGGACTGGCACTGTTCGACGCCCCCAAATCGCCGATGCCGCTAACCCGATGATTGGCGAGAGTCCCGAATTATCAGAATTTTGTCCGTCGTGGCGTATTCCGTTGCCCAAACGAGCGCCGGTGATCGCCACGTCGCTATCTTCACACGCTTCACACCTACAATGTTTTTTGGAGGACAAGGTGGGAATCCGGTGCTGTCGCCCATGTTGGCGTATCCGACCGAGCTACTCCGTCAGATTTACGCGATGCCCTTGTTTCCGCAGTCGTTCTTGCCGTTCAATTTGTTACTCACACTGAATGCCATTCGGCTGAACCTTGAATTCACAAAGGCGCAGCGCGGGGCGGACAAGCCCTATTTGCATGTGTTTCCCCACAGCCGACGTGTTTGTTGACTTTTTAGAGTCTTCTGAGCGTTATCATTCTTCCGTGTATGAGTGGACTTGTGGGCGCAGTGCTGTTACAGCAGACCCCTGGATTTATCGTCTCTGAAACATTTCTTCCGACGCATTTGTACGCAGCACTATGTCTCCCTAGCTGATCTTGCAGCTTCGTACACCTATTTCTCTACCTTTTCCCGTTCGTGAAGGCGTTGTTGCTGTCACTGCCTCCTCTTGCGGTGGAACTGCCCCTTATAATCACTGATTCATTCCTCCGTTCGTTGGCCATCACGTCAGCTGGAACCGATCTCGCCCTCGCCTCAGCCCATCGAAACTCATGGATCACTCAAATTGCCATGGGTGGTATTGCCGGAGCAGCTTCTGCCGTGCTCTTATTAACGTGCAACCTGTGGTCTCCTGCAGGTTGGCACGTTAGCTCGGTAAATTTATCGTCTGTTCCGTGGGACGTTTATGGCCCTTTCGTTCTTTCGATGATCTATGTTGCGCTTCGGGGGACTCATCCTGCGATCAATAATTTGACGTTGTTTGCTACGGCGGGTGTTTGGGGTGGAAAGGGAACGTATTTCTTGACGGCCGAGGAGGCTAGAACCGTCGTTGCTCTTATATTCGCCACCGTCGTGACTTTGCGACGGTTGGGGATTTACTCGTTTGCCTTGGGTGGCCCATCAAAAGCCCAGGGCCGCAGACTCGGAGACAAGAAGGAAAAGTAGACATAGAATCTATTATATCCGCGGTAAAACAATATGCCATATCCCGCTCGATGCCGTCCCAATTGTGTGAAAGGCTACTCAACTCCATCAACATCGACTCTGTCCACTTCCTCCATCATCCCCTGCACCCACTTTATCGCGGCCTTCCTCTCCAGTCTAGCTTCCTTACTCCCAAAATCATCCGGATCAATAACGACATTATCAAACTTCAACAACTGCTGAAGTAACAACTCACCCAATCGCGCCTTCGTCTCCGCTCTCTCCTTCTTCGTCGCAGGCGGATTCCGCACAAACTCGTTAATCTGCCGTCCATACGCCTGTCTAATCCCCTGTCGTATCGCCGCAATCTTCTCTAGACTCGACACTCGAATTGGTGTCCCAGCTGAAGGGGTCGGCGTGGGCGTGACCTCTGGGATGGTCGAAGCGCTATTTGAGGGCGAGTTTGGCCCGAGCTCTTGCGCAGGCTTCTCCAGCACTTTTTTCGCCGAGGTCATTAACATCCGGCTTCCATCTCGGACGTTGTATTTCCCTAGAGTTTCGCGGTCGTCTAACCGCTTCCCCTGGAAGAGGAGCTTTATTTCGATCCCTGCCGCGAGGTTGGCTTGATTTCGGGCGAGGGATTTTAGGTCTGCTACTGTCGTTGTGGAGAGGGTCCCGGGGTCAAAGAGGATCTTGTATGTGTTTTTGCCGTGGCGGAGTTCGACGGATTCAGGTGATTGGGTGGGCCCGAACCGCTGCGAGCGGCCGAAGGGCGACCATGATGAGAACATGTTTGAAGTGATTGACCCGGATGGGGTTTTGGTGTGGAGCGACCGAAATCGGGGCTTGATTCCCCGTTGGATGCGAATTCAACCTCCAATATCTGCAACACACTGACTCCATACCCTCTCGAACGATTTCCTTCAAGGACGAACATAAGTACCGAAGCATACGGCAATCCCATTGTGACTTGAAATATAGGCACAGCGTGATCGGCGATTCGGCATCTCTATTGGAAATATAACCAGCGATTTAACAATTTTGGAAATGCCATGAATGGGATTCTGACTGTATTCACCGTGAGACGAACAGCAGGAGCAATCTCAAGCACTAAATGAAAGAGGAGAACGCCTGCGTTTTGCCTACGTCAAGGCATACCAATGATGCAAAAAATTTGATTCTGCGAAAGAAGATGGCTCTTCGGCCAGATCCCCAGAATCATACAGCCCGCCGAAACCACTGATTCGGCCCAGGTCACCGCGACCAGGGCACCTTATTCTCAAATGGGTTTCAGGCCCGTCGGATGTCTGCTCCGTCAGACACGCTCTGTCAGACTTGCATGTTTCGAAATTCTCCTTGGAAATCCCAGTCGCCTTTGTTCGCTGACCTGGAAAATCTGATATGAGATGCTACATCAATTCCCGGAACGGAACAGGAAACCAGAACGCACGATACACCTTATCTGGCGGTCGCAAAGGTTGAGTCATCCCTTTCAAAATCATTCCTCCTTCTCCACAATCGTTATTTCCTCCTAGAAACTTTTGAAAGTTCTCATAGGGAAGAGTGCCAACGAAAAGTCAATGGGTCAGACAGTTCAATTTCGGGCCCGAATTATGTTGTGGCACTGACATAATTTGCAATGAACGCATTTGACAGTCTTGTACATCTCAATAGATTCAGAGCTATGTGTGGCTCTTCAACAGGTCAGTGGAAATGAAATTCATTATGGAATCATTTTGATTGAGATCTGCTAAACACAGATATCTCTGCTAACCAAACGCACACTTTTAGCAAGCCCGCACCAAACGCCACGAAACGAAATGAATACAATAGCAATCACCAAACGAAACTCCGTTTTTCTAAGCACAAGTTTATCTTTGCTGGAGCCAACGAATCTATAGCAACTTCCCACCCCAAATGCAGGTACAAAAATCCAACAAATGATACTTAGTGACAAAGGCCCAAGCTACATTTCCTCCAAATATAGCGGCTGAACTTTAGTGTCCGGATCGTGTGTGAATCTGTCAAATTCCTCTGCCGAAGTGGAGCAGTGCAAGGAATCTAGCAGTGTCCTAATTGGATAATGTCTCACATATCGTATCCTGGATTAGTTTTATGTCCTCTTCGTTGTCGTGAGACAGGTGGATTGTGGCATTTAATGAGCGATGGTCTGCAGCTGACTTCAAAGAGAAATGTGTGATTGTTTGCAAGATATGGAGATATACTTTGATAGAAATCGATCCACCAACGCTTCATGCGTGAGAATTTCAGATTCTTTGAGCGGCATAACCTTCCTCATTCGCTGAAAACACCAATCCTGCATGCAAGCACCCATAGCAATTCGATTTACGAATTCCATTTTGTCGTTTCGTTTTGCGATTCCGCTCCTCAAAGGAACTACCACAGAGTCCAACACTGTTCCAGGGCTCGCTGTCCAGTCGCTGCGCTTGATGCTTAACATCTGTTTCTAAAGCTGAGGTGCACTTTTCCACACGTTGTTCCACGGATTCGCAGGCGTCGACTCGATATTCCAAATCCTTAATACGTTCGTAGGCGTTGATTAAGGGATCTTGGAACTCTGATCGCAATTCCGTTTTTGTCAAGGAGATGAGACTCTGTGTTGATGCGGACATCCGTTTTCGCTGCACGCTGATAGAGCCGGACTGACTTCAACAGTAGCTCCAAATGAAGGCACCTAATTCTTGATAGGGGAATATTTTTGCAATGTCAGTAATTGGCGTATGACATTTCACGACTGTCCAGCCACCTGTATCAGTTAACTATACTTGGTATGTAGTCGTGACGTTTTCAGGAGGGACTGAGTATCGTTTTCTGCCTTTCACAGATTAAAGAAGAGATTTGTTACGAGACGGCGGAGACGGGGTATCCAATGCTAGCAGAGAGTACGGATTTGTAGTCGCGAAAATATATTTGGGTGCGAACTACCGTTTGGGAGGAGAACTTGGAGGGCGATTGCCGGTACTGTTGGGATGGCGTCGTAGTAACGTTTGAGCGCACATAGTTTGAGAACAAATCACAACCACAGTGATGGTTCGGCGAATCATTTTTTACGACGGGAAGAGGCGTGGGGTTCTGCGTGTTGCCGAGATGATGGTCTATTTCGAATGCATGATGTTGTTTCGTCGGTATGAAGAGGGACGGAGATGGGAGACAACGCTAGATTGTGGAGGAGTCCTATCCGTGATGGTCCTTTTGAGGGGTCGATCACGGTTGTCTTCTTCCTTTCAAAGGCAAACCCCACTTTCAGCGAAGGCGAATGAATCGGAGAGGGTGAAGATGCGACTGTGTGGAGGAAGGTGTGGATAATGATGATGTAAACAGGGATGAGGAGGGCACGGGATCGGGCACAGCTTTTATATAATTGGAGCCCTCTACCATTCGGAATATATTTTCCAGATAAATTAAGACTCTTTGCGTCTACTAACAAAAGAAATAAAATTTCTATGAAAATTACGTACGAAATGGCTGTCCTCATATTCCATAGTCTGGTGGAAGTGAATGACGAGTTATTGCACAACTAAGAAGAGAAACCATCCAGTTTTCCAAGTTTGTGCAATGACATGGATCTATACTAAGCCAATCGGTATCAAACGTTTTTCCATACCATAAACTATTGGAGCGACCAGTAGCTCTTGTTCTGTCTCCTTATAAGATAATGGTTTTCGAAGTTGGGCGTTCCAGGTGATCTTCCCCGTTGATCCTACGTTTCAGCGCCGAACACCGGACAAGGTCAACTCGCCAACGGACCATGGCGCCTGTTAGGAAAGAAAAGGCCAGTTCAATCATCAATAGCATGCCAAAACCGCAGGTTGAGGAGGCTGGAAGCGAATATGATGCCGCGATCATGAAGCTCAGGACAACCCTGAAAATCACGCCGAAGACAGCGAAGCACCTCTGTACAAACATCCCAGCAATAACGTGGCTGAGAGCGATAGATGGTATGGGCTATACCTCGCCTGAGAAACTCGTGTCGCCTAAGATCACTCCGGACCTCCTCGAGGCCCAGATGCAAGAGTACCTCGAACGAACAAAGCAGACGTTTGCGTCAGCGCCTAAGCGAAGCGGCGCTATGTATCGGGTCGCGTTTCGACGGATTCTCTGGACTGCAGGGGCAACGGAGGAGGAAAAAACATTGTATCCAGACCGGATGAAGTGTAATTACTGGTCGAATAAGGCGATTGCTGCGAGGGAGGCGAAAGAAGGAGATGCAACAACGCCTACCTTAAGGAACAAGCGGCTGAGACGGGAAGAGATTACCAAATAAGGAAAGAGGTCATACCGTGGGACCAGAGAGTTTTGATTTAAGAAGGATAATGATACTATTGACAGGAATTAAGTAAAAACATGAACCATTTCGCCCGGTATATTTCCTATTCCTTTTCCGGGTGTCTATTAACCCAAGAGCCTCAATTCTTAACGATCCACAACGACCACTTTTTATTCCATCTCCCAGTCTTTACATCCGCCCAAATCAATAAACTCCTGTGTTTGCGATTCACAGTACTTACAACTGCCCTTGCTCTCAAAGACCCCGGATCTCTTACTCAGGAAAACATGTCTAGGTTTACTATGTCTCCGAACGATATTGATGCCTCACGATTAAGGGGCTCATCGTCTTGGAACGGCTGTCCATGGACAGTCGGATCCAACGCCCCGAGGCTGGCCAACGGAAATTCCTGCTGTGGCGAATCAATTATTGCTTGTCGTACGAGATTCGGGTCGGCCGTTTTGTAGCCCACGTTTCCCATGTCGGCAGAGACAGAGCTTGAGGGTGACGTCCCTGGCTCCGACGCCCAAACGTAGTGGGGATCGAAATCTGTGGGCAGGGAATAGCAGGACCCACAGGACCCATCGGGTTTAAAGTTGCTCGCCACGGTTTCATCAGGTTCTCCAAGGACCATGGGCTCAGCCCATGCAGAAGCGTCTTCGAAACTAACTTGATCGTTGCTACCTTCGGCTCCGTCAACCGGTGCCGAGGATTGGTGCATGACTTCTATAAGGGCGAAGTAGCCGATAATCTTGGACAAAGGGGGTTGCCATGGTGCGAAAACTCCGGGGGGTATGCACGGCTATTAATCATTATCTTTGTTTGTGTAGGGATCGACTACCTTGATTTGGGGGTCGAACGCAGCCTCTGGCGTTCCGGAGTGGAGGGCCGCCATTGGTCCCGCAGTTAAAGAATACCCTGAACGTGGTATCGGGCCCCCGACCACTCGGGCGTTGAGAGTCGAGGCGTGAAACAGCGCGGTCGGCCGTTCGCCCGCGTAATCCTGGTCTTGGCCGACCGGCACTAGGAAATAAACCGGCTTCACTAGCCGGCCCGGAGACACCTTTTCCGGCCAAGGCAGTTTCATTGCTCTCTCGAGGACTTCGAGGTAATCAGCTACAAGTTAGCTAACGTAGTAAATAGGGAGATGTTACCGGGTAGGTCTCCTTGGTCCCACTTGCACCAAAATTGGTACCCGTTAGGCTTGTCACCATCGGTCTCCAACCACCAACCGGCGACTTCACCAAGGGGTACCATAGTTCTTGCCTCATCGCCAGTATATTTAATCGGCCCTACCCTATTGGCATTCACGAGGTACTCCCAGATGCGGTAGGCGACGTGCTGGATCTGGGATCGTGTAATATTCGGGTTAGATCGAATGAAAGGGAAAAGGTAGGGATTCAGATATGCAAAATTCGGACGCACGAAATGATATGACCACAAACACACCGACACGAGGCTGCGGTCCACCCCTTCAAAGAACAGTTCGGTCATCGCGGTCTGGGTCATAGCGGAGACGTGTGATTGCCGTTTTTTACCCTTTGATTGTTTCTCCGTGAGCTCACCATTAACGTTGCGCTCGCGCTTGTCCTCGTCGGCCATGATCAGGAAGCAGGTGGCCATTAGGAAGCGTATAATCATGGAAATGTTCGCGGATTTGTTGGAGCGTTTTTTGGAGCCATTGTCGCGTTTACGCTTGATGCCACCGGAGGTTGTTTGATCTGGCGTAACCGGAGCAGCGGTCATGTTTGGTGGAGTATACGGGTTGCCGGAAAAGACAATATAAACTTGAGATGCGACTAAGAGAGAGCTTTCGCGTTGGTGAGGATGCTTTTCTTGAGCCTGAACCTCAACACCGGACTCAGGAAGGCGAGGAATCGAGGGGAGTGACGTGCTTTGTCGCAAGACGAAGGCTAGTCGAGCAAGGCGAGAAAGGAGGGTGATTGCTAGAGTATATAGTGCGCTAGTCTGACTAGAAGTAACGAAGAAACCCCGAATCGTGACGCAACGAGGTGTCCAGGGAACTACCTGATGAGGTGCCTGTCCATTTCATAAAACCCAAATAAGCTTCAAAGCAAGTATTCGCATGGAGAACGGCGGTCGGGCCAGCAAATACACACGACATTCAGGGTCAGTGCGTGCCGAAGACCAGCCTAGTTTTAATTTAAGAATCTAGTTGCAGAGTGGGGGACCTACCGCTTTCGAGGAGGCGCGTGAGTCTTAATCCTCATCTTCGTCAAGTATTGGCGCAACCTTTCACCCCACTTGTTAGGACAGATTCTCCTGAAACAATTAAGTGTAGAATCAAAAAGGAACGGGGAAAGTCCACATTGCATAGCTGTTTTTGTATAGCATATACAATGCGAGGAGACGAAACGGGTCGGACAACGATTATGCGATGGATGATGCGTGTAAGGGAGGGGAACAATGTTTATCGCGCATTTTTACTTTTTAGTGGCTTGCCAAAAACAAAGTGACTTTTAATTTCGGACCTGAACTTGCCTCCTCTCTTTCCCGTAAATGTTGGGTTTCACAGCTAATCTTAAACAAAATAACGAAACGTGCCGCTTGGTATTGTCATTCAAAAACGGAAATCCAAAGAATACATACAGGGTCAATATCTGCGAACGAAGCCGGATCCTGAGATTTACTTCCGTTCGAGAAATTTCTATCGGATACCCCGAAGGGTGAACCTTCAATTATCCATTAGTTTTGACCTCACCAGCACCGAGATCCAGATAGTCCATGAGTAGTTAGAACGTCACCAGGAGGGATTTGTTGCTGTTGGCTTGACTAGCGCACAGACCCTGTGCCGTCAGCCAGCCGTGTATACGCACGGACCGCGGAACCCCGTTCAAGTTTGAAACTAGACTCAAAAAGCCGTCACGCAGACGTCGGAGAGCCTTCGTTCCGTTACATAAAATGCCCTAAACACGGCAAAAGAGTTTTAGCTCCTTTCAATGAGCAGATGATAGATGATGGGGAAGCTGAATTTCGGCCGCGAAAATAATATTAAACAAAGCATCGTTCATTCTCTAAAGGACGCATCTGTTCTAACATGTCAGCATTTCAAGGCTACGAGGATCGTGGGTAGGCGCAGCGACAAGATTCAAGGATTCAAAGACAAAGACAATGGCAAACGGGATGACAGATCGTGCCTGAGACACAGCCCCTCAAGTGTGACTGTTAAATATGGGACGCCTCTCGCCGTATTGCGTTTGTTATCGCGTTGATGATGCACATTTGTCACCCTTGTCGCTATACTTTCATAACATCAACCCGGCTTTCCAAAAAATGTCGTTATATCTTGAGCACACGAGCTGTATGTGGACACCCGACCGTGCGCTGGTGTGAAATTGCACCCGCCGTGTTGCCTCCGCGGTGGAGCCATTCCTCCTCTGTCAAAATAAACTTTTTCAGTAGGTGGGAGAAGGCAAAGAAACTTCCGCCAGACAAGACCTCATCGAGACCTTCGGGATAGAAGGTTATAGTTTATAGTTCCAATTCATATTTGATGTTCCTTCAATATTACCAGTTCTGTACAGCGAATAACTAGTAGCCATGTCCTTCAAATGCCCACACCATGCAAACAAGACAAGAATACAGTTAATAAAAGGTACAAAATTAAATCATCAGAAAAAAGTAAAAAGAAACAATCGGGGCTGAAAACAATTCGACGAGAGAACAACTTTATTATCCTCCCGGCCGATCTCAATTGCCCTCTTCCCAAGCCCCAACGAGGATACTTGCAGCTAGCAAAAACAAAAAGTACGAAAAGAGGAAAACATGACACAGCCCAGCGCGTCTAATATCCCTTTGGAAGGGTCCTTTACGAAGCAAGAGCCAAACTTTAAATCCGGTCTAGACCCGAGATGGGCCAAGCACTGATTCCGGGGCCTGCCTCACATGACCAAACAATTGCTTGGTGCTGAGAAGGCACGTAATCGCCTCCTGCCGACGCCCATAATGAAAGCGTCGTCCCCAGGATCGACGATTCCCAACGCCCGTCGACGCCGACGACGCGCATGTCCACCCCACACACTCTCCTCTGTCTCCTCCATCATCCACCGAGAAAATCCGAGTCCGATCTGTTCTGCTGCGGCATACTCACCCCTCAGACACCGTCGAGTATGCGCGTCCACGAGCTTTTGCCACTCAAACGTGCATTTCAGTTGGATAATGGGTGACGACAAGGAATGCTGGTCCCTTTCGAAAAGGGACGAGACGGAGTCACGACGGGAAGCGTTGTAGACACGGGCTAGTGTGAGATTTTGGGCGAGGACTTCAGAGATGCCGACCCAGGTTATACTTCCGCAGTCATAGGCAGCGATACGTAGACCGACGGGGCGGTGAGTGGCGGATGAGTCTTGGGCCGAGACGCGACGAGCGACAAGACGTGGAGCTTCCATTAACATGCCATCTCCCGCTTGAGTATTGTCGACCTCGAGGTTGCGGAGGTGAGTGCAGCGTTGGAGAATCTTGACGAGCCCCGAATCGGTGATCTCCAGACAATAGCTTAGTTGTAGGTGGATAAGGGACTTGGCGGCCGGGGAATGAGCAAGAGCGTGCAATGTCGTATCAGTGATAATGTGATTATCTTCCAAATCCAAGTGTGTTACATTGGGAATATGAGGGAAAAGGGCCGCGAACCCAGCGTTCGTGAAGGCCGTGCCGTTGGTACTGCCCGCGAGTTCAAGACGTTCGAGATGCGGTGCTACGCCAGCGAGATCACGAAGCGTCGCGTCTGTGAGATTAGGGATGCGAGAGAGAGATAAATATCGGATCGGAAGGGGACGGAGTTCGGCTTCAGGCTCCGATGTGATGCCACGGAGGTAGAAACGGAGCATTTCATCGGTGATGTGACGACACCCATTTAACACCAGATCTTGTAGATTCTCGAGATCGCGTAATGCAAGCATGATATCCCGATTTTGCGGACCTTTGAAAATAGTATTCTCGCACAGCCGTAATCGTCTAATCCGGGGACAGAATGAGACGATGTCGAGGAGACCAACGCCAGTGAGACGCGAACACCAGCCCAGATCCAATACCTCGAGGTCCGGGCAGTTCTCGGCGACGTCCAGGGCGACCTCGTCTGTCATCCCCTCGAGTCCTGACACATCCAAGTTTTTCAGATCGGGGTTTCGAGAGAGGAGGGAGGACAGACTAGAGCCGTCTTTGATGGGGCAGCCTTCAAGGGAGAGACTGATGAGGTTCGTCGCCCGGGTAGCTAGGCGAGACAAATCGCCCGATCGGAGCTGTGCACAACCACGGAGATTGAGATGACGGAGAAAAGGACCAGCCGACAT
>Ga0335081_10009526_pt1 | contig 15646 bp, 13 predicted proteins | sample Lox_Sample_35_FD_206713 | JGI IMG/M metagenome (GOLD analysis project Ga0335081, IMG submission 206713) | Soil microbial communities from Loxahatchee National Wildlife Refuge, Florida, United States - Lox_Sample_3.5 | ecosystem: Environmental > Terrestrial > Soil > Wetlands | place: USA... | reverse complement strand
TTCGCCGATCACTTCAGTAAACCGGCTGGCCAGCATACCGTCCTCGACGATGGTTCCCTGTTCGTCGATCAGGCGCAGCGCACCCACGGTGAATTCGATCGACTCGTCTTCGTTGATGAGGCCCAGAAAATGCGAGGGAAAGTTGGCAAAGATGCCAATCTCCTCACGGAACCTATCGGCGACCCGCTTGTACCATTCGAGCGCGAGCTTGACGTTGGCGTAAGCCTCGGGGATCATGCCCAGGATCTCGTCGCGCTTGGCCGGAGCCAGCGGCTCAGTGACGCCCCCGGGAACCACCCATCCCGGATGGATGCGCTTGTTGCCCAGCAGCTCGATCATGTGCTGGCCGAAGCGGCGCAGGCCGATGCCGGCCCGGCCAAGCTCAGGCCTGGCGGCGGCCACACCGAAGATGTGCCGCGTCGCAGGGTCCGAGTCCATGCCGAGCAGCAGATCGGGAGAGGAGAGATAGAAGAAGCTGAGGGCGTGAGACTGGATCATCTGGGCGAGATTCAGCATGCGGCGCAGGTGCGCCCCGGCATAGGGAATGCGCACCGACATGATGGCTTCGCAGGCGCGGGCCGAGGCGATGAGATGGCTCACCGGGCAGATGCCGCAGATGCGCGCCATCAGGCTCGGCATCTCGTAAAACGGCCGGCCCTCGGCGAACTTCTCGAATCCGCGAACCTGCGTGACGTGAAAGTGCGCGTCGTCGACCTCGCCCTGGCTGTTGAGCCGGATGGTGATTTTGCCGTGGCCTTCCAGGCGCGTGACCGGATCGATAAGGATAGTCTGGCTCTTGCTGCCTTCTTCGAATCGCGATGGGGGATCGATCGTAAAGGTCTGGCTCATGATTCAGGCTCCGAAACGAGTGAGGGCCGATACGTCCAACTCCGCGCCGGTGGCCAGCGCGGTCAGCGCAGAATGAAAGGTCTCTGCCGAAGGCGGGCAGCCGGGCAAGAAAACGTCGACTTTGACGAACTCGTGAACCGGGCGCACCTTGCGCAGCAGTTGCGGCACCACGATGCAGGGAATCTGCGGCTGCGCGCTGGCGTTCTCGATATAGGCGCGATGGAGAATCGCCTGGGGCCCGATGGGATTGCGCATGGAGGGAACGTTGCCGGCGACGGCGCAGTCGCCCATGGCCACCAGTGTCCGGGAGCGGGCGCGAATTTTGCGGATCTTCTTCTCGTCGTCGACCGAGGCGACGGCGCCTTCAACCAGCGCGATATCGACGTCGTCGGGGAACTGCTTGGCGTCGACGATGGGGCTATAGACGACGTCGACCAGTTCCGCGAGCGCGAGAAGCCGCTCGTCCATGTCGAGAAACGACATGTGGCACCCGGAACATCCATCGAGCCAGGCGGTCGCCAGCTTGAGCTTGCTCATTGCGCCTCCCGCATCAGGTTCAGGTTGACCAGGAAATCGGGATACTTGGGATGCTCGGCGCCGATCTTGCTCTTGTCGAAAAGCGCTCCGGTCGGACAGACCTGGACGCACTTGCCGCAGCGCGTGCAGCTGGAGCTGCCCCAATCCTGGTGGAGATCGGTGATGACGAGCGAGTTGATGCCGCGCCCCGAGACATCCCACACGTGCGCGCCCTCGACCTCGGCGCAGACGCGCACGCAGCGCGTGCAGAGGATGCAGCGATTGTGGTCGGCGGTGAAGCGGTCGTGCGAGGCGTCTACCGGAAGCTCGGGATAACGGTAGGGGAAACGGATGTGCGTGACTCCCTGCTTCTGCGCCAGGCTCTGCAACTCGCAATGGCCGTTGGCCACGCAGACCGAGCAGATATGGTTGCGCTCGGCGAAGAGCAGTTCGAGGATGGTGCGGCGATGGCGCTTCAGCCGGTCGGAATCGGTAACCACCGACATGCTCTCAAAAACGGCGGTAGTGCAGGCGGGCTGCAGCTTGTTGCTGCCCTTGATCTCGACCAGGCACAGACGGCAGGCGCCGACTTCACTCAGCCCGTCGAGGTGACAGAGCGTGGGAATCTCGATGCCGTTCTCCCGCGCTGCTTCGAGGATGGTCTCGCCGCGGCGGGCGCTGATTTCCTGGCCGTCGATCTCGAGCGTTTTGACGTCGGCGTCGTTCATGCCATCACCTCCGCGGGAACCTGTAGGGCGCAGACGCCGGCCGGGCATCGCTTGTGCACGATATGCTCCACGTACTCGTCGCGGAAGTACTTGAGCGTGCTCAGGACCGGGTTGGGCGCTGTCTGGCCCAGGCCGCAGAGGCTGGCCTCCTTGACCGTGGCGCAGAGATCCTCGAGCAGCACCAGATCGTCCATGGTGGCGCTGCCGTCGCAGATGCGCGTGAGCAGGGTAAACATTTGCGCCGTGCCGGCGCGGCAGGGGATGCACTTGCCGCAGGATTCAGTCATGCAGAACTCGACGAAGAAGCGGGCCACGTTGACCATGCAGGAGGTGTCGTCCATGACGATCATGCCGCCGGAGCCCATGATGGAGCCGGCGGCCATCAGCGCGTCGTAGCTGACTCCCAGGCCCATCATTTCGGCGGGAATGCAGCCGCCCGAAGGCCCGCCGGTCTGCACCGCTTTGAGCTTGTGGCCATCGGGAACGCCGCCGCCGATGACGTCGATGATCTCCCGCAGCTTGATGCCCATGGGCACCTCGACCAGGCCGGTGTTGGCGATTTTGCCGGTGAGCGCAAAGACCTTGGTGCCCTTGCTGCGTTCCGAACCCATGCTGAAGAACCATTTGCCGCCGTTGCGAATGATGGGAGGAATGTTGGCGAAGGTCTCGACGTTGTTGATGAGCGTGGGTTTGCCCCAGAGACCGCTGGCCGCCGGATAGGGCGGGCGCGGCCTGGGCGTGCCGCGGCGGCCCTCGATGGAGGCGATCAGCGCGGTCTCTTCGCCGCAGACGAAGGCGCCGGCGCCGAGACGGATTTCGACATCGAAGCTGAACGATGAGCCGCCGATCTCGCTGCCCAGCAGGCCGCGGCGACGCGCATCGCGGATGGCCGTGGTGAGCCGGCTGACGGCGATCGGATACTCGGCGCGCACGTAGATATAGCCTTTGCTCGCGCCCACGGCATACGCGGCAATGGCCATGCCTTCGATGACGCGATGCGGATCGCTCTCCATCACGCTGCGATCCATAAAGGCGCCGGGGTCGCCTTCGTCGCCGTTGCACACCACGTATTTGCCGCTGCCGGCCGCCTTGGCTACCGTACCCCACTTGAGGCCGGTCGGATAGCCGCCTCCGCCGCGTCCGCGCAGCCCGCTTTCGGTCACGCGATGGACCACGCCGGCCGGGGTCATCTCGATCAAGGCGGTGAGCAGCGCCTTGTAGCCGTCGCGCGAAATATAGTCGTCGATCTTCTCCGGATCGATGTGGCCGGCGTTTTCAAGAACGACACGAACCTGTTTTTCGAAGTGCTCGTTCAGGTCGCACTGAAGTTCCGGGACCGGAGGGCCGCCCAGGCTCGACACGATCTTTTCGGCGTCGCCCGCGTTCACGCGGCGGTAAAGCGTCTGCGCCGGATCGACGCGGACCAGCGGGCCGTGAGAGCAGGGACCCATGCAGCCGGTGCGGCGAACCAATACCTTCTTGCCCGAAGCTTCCGCGGCCTTCACCAGCGCGTCTTTCAACAGGCCGGCTCCCTGGCTGGCGCAGGCCAGATCCAGGCATACGTTGATTTCGCAGTCATACTTGGCGTTTTCTTCGTGGACTGATCGGGCAATCTGTTCCAGCTCTTCAATGGTCATTCCACGGCCCACCTTTCCAGTTGCGCCAGAACCTGGTCGCCGGTCACCTCGCCGCTCACCTCGCCGTCCGATAGCACGACCGGCGCCCGACTGCAGGCTCCCACGCAGCGGGCCACCATCAGGCTGATATTGCCGTCCCCAGTGGTCTGGCCCGGCGCGACGCCGAGGCGCTTTTCCGCAGAAGCGATGAGCTTGTCGCTGCCCTTGATGTAGCAGGCGGTTCCGGCGCAGATGGTGAGCGTATGCTTGCCCGGCGGCTTGAGGCTGAAATAGTGATAAAACGTCACCACGCCATAGGCCTGGCTGAGGGGCACCCGAAGCGACTGGGCAACGAAGCGGATAGAGTCGTCGTCGAGATAGCCAAACGAGGATTGCACGGTGTGCAGCGTCTCGATGAGCGCATGGCGGGCAAAGCCGTTTTTGCGCATGGTGCCGTTGACGATCTTCCAGCGTTTGTCGTCGCTCGGCAGCGGCGGAGGAGTGAAGGCGTGCACGGTTCCTCCTGGTTTGAGAAGGGATGTGAAGCGATTTTGCGCTCCGCTCCCGTTCCCTGTCTACATCTGTTGTACGAGCCTGTGGAGCTCAACCACGGTGACATTGGTCACGGCGAAATGCACCAATCTCACTTTATGGAACATAAAGAAAGGATTCCCGTAAGGGGAGCCTCCGGTCTGAATTGCCGATTTTTGTCTTGAGATAATAAAAGAAAGCGGTTGCAGCGCATTTTTTCAGAAGACGCGGACGCAGCTCCGAGTCGAATCGAATAGAGGTGCCGATGAACGGAGTTTTCGTGGTGGGCGCCGGACCGGCAGGCATGTTCGCGGCCCGGCAGATGGCGCTGGCGGGATTCGACGTATTTTTATTTAACCGCGATATCAAGCCCGGCGGACTGGCCGAATACGGCATCTATCCCATGAAAGACAAGATGAAGTCCGGCCTGCGCAAGCAGTTCGCCAAGGTGCTGGAGTTGCCCAACGTCCATTATTTCGGCCACGTGCAGGTGGGAGACGTCTACGACCTGAGCCTGGCCGAGCTGGAGGCGATGCGGCCGGCGGCGATTCTCTATACCTGCGGCGCGCAAGGCACAAAGAAGCTGGGCCTGCCGGGTGAAGACCTCAAAGGCGTCTACGCGGCGAAGGACTTCGTCTACCACTACAACCAGTTGCCGCCGTACGCTTCGATGGATTTCTCGACTGGCAAGCGCATCGCCGTCGTCGGCATGGGCAACGTGGCCATCGACATTGCGCGCTGGCTCTTGCTGGACGATCCGGGGCGCCAGACCGAAGAAGTGATCATCGTCGCGCGCCGGGGACCGTCGGAAATCAAGTTCGACAAGAAGGAGATCGAGTACGTCGATCGCCACATTTCGCGCGAGCAACTGATCGCCGAACTGGAGCGCGTGCGCGAACGTTGCGCGCGGGTGGGCCAGGATGCCTCGCCCGATATCGTCTTCGAGCAGCGCTTTCGCCACCTGAAAGACGCGGCATTTCCGTCCGTGCCTCCGTGGCTCAAGTTCCGGTTTCTTTCCTCGCCATCGGCTGTGCTGCCCGGCGAAGGCGGCCGCATCGGCGGGCTGGAGATTGCCGAAAACGAGCTGGTGACGCGTCCCGACGGCTCGACCGCGGCCAAGGACACCGGCGCCCGCACCACGATCGCGGTCGACACGCTGATCTTCGCCATCGGCGACAAGCACGATGCGCGGATCGGATTGCCGATGGGAAAGGAAGGATATGCGACCAGGCCGGTTCCTGACGGAACAAAGGAGCCGTCGTACCAGGTCTGGGAACCCTCCACAGAGCGCGCGGTCGAAGGCCGCTTCGTGGCGGGCTGGGCGAGGCTGGCGAGCACCGGGCTGGTCGGCATTGCACGCCACGACGGCGAGGTGGGCGCAAGCAAGGCGATCGAGTTCCTCAAGAGCTTGCCCGATAGAGGTACGATGAGCGCGGACGAGATTCGGGCGCGGCTCGATGCCAAGAGGCTCCGCGTGGTCACCAAGCCCGACCTCGCCCTGCTGGCGCGCGCCGAAGAGCGGGCGCGCGAGTCAGGACCGGCGAGCCCGCGCGGATCCACCGACAACGAAACGATGTTCCAGGCCATCGATCGTGAGCGGGAATTGCTGCAGACTTCGGCGTCGGAGGGCGGACATCTCGTTCCGACGGCGTGAGGGCGGTTGCGAGCGGCGGGCCGGTGGAGTCGGAATTTGCTTAGTCTTCGTACTCAAACTCGGACTCCCGCACCTCGAAAGTGCGTTTACTTGCCAGACCCAAGATGCGGTGAATGCCAGTGGCACGGCTTATCCCAAGACGGTCCTTGTGCCGGATAGTCCCCACGATTTGCAAGTAGCCCACAAGCGCGGGATTCGTCACGCCGGAATCCTCCGAGTTTGAGAGGTACGTGAGCCCCTCGTTGGCGCCTTCGTCAAGTGCGATATTCCTCTCCGCCGATTCTCCGGGTCCCAATTGCCCCCAATTCGGCGCAACATATTCTTGGTCGCACGCTGCCGGAGCGATGCTCCGCCTGTCTCCGTAGTATTTGCCTACTCGATAGCTGACCAACAGATCCACTTTCTCAACCTCCATCCAGCCCTCTCCCACGTTTGTCAGCGTCAGTTGTATCGAAGAAGGGGATCGCCAGTCAGAGAGACATGCCGGATGCGCAGTTTGGGTCTGAATTGGAGAGCAACACTTCGCTCCGTAGCTTGTGTAGACCGAGCCGTCTGTCGCGTCTGGTCGGCCAATACAATCAGGGTCAGGATGATGGCCCATGCTGTTGCTCCGTCAGGCCAAGCAAAGAAATGGTGCCAACTTGGTGGGCGGCTGCAGGGACTGCCTGCGTGCTGCGCGGAATGTTCCTGATCCGTCTCTTCGGAGACGACCGCATGGGAAGGAAGGGCGCTTGGCTCTCCGCAATTCTGGGAAGCTCTCCGGTCCTCGATTGACACGTAGATCGTGAGCCCCAAAAGCAGCACGATGGCTGCGATATAGATTCGCACGATTGTCAAATTGTACCCCGAAATTTGCGACACCACCTATCCATGAGGATGCTGGTCGGAAGCTCGAAGATTGAGTTGGAGTAAGATGGTGTCACCATGGTGACTAAGGTCTCCAGCAGGGGTCAGGTCGTTCTTCCCGGTCCGATCCGGCGCAAGCTTGGGATTCGCGCCGGCGACCCGCTCGAAGCGAGCGTAGAAGCGGGGCGCATTGTTCTGACGCCGGCAAAGAAGCCATCCAGGAGCAAAGGGAGAATCATTTACGATCCGACGACGGGCCTGCCTGCATTGGATGCTGGACCAGATGCGCCTGTCCTGACCCACGAGGAAGTGAAAGCGATGCTCGCTGATTTTCCGTGATGAGATACTTGCTCGACGTGAATGCTCTCATCGCCTTGGGAATCGTGCGGCACGAATTCCATGATCGGGTGCTCAAGTGGGCCCGTTCTGAGACAGGCTTAACCTTCCTGACATGCTCCATAACGGAGTCTCGGCTTTGTACGGATTGCGGCGCGCGTTCCGGCCTTTGGGTTTACTGTCAGGCAGGCCAAGGAATTACTACTCGAACTGAAGACGAGAGGGACATTCAGCGTCGAGTTCGTATCGGATGCGAACGATTCGTCCAGATTGCCTGCATGGGTGCATTTCGCCGGACAAACGACAGACGGGCATTTGACTGGCCTTGCAAAGGCGCATGGCGCCCTTCTTGCAACATTGGATGAGGGCATTCCAGGCTCCTTCCTGATTCCTCTTTGACCCTGAGCCATGCGCAGCCTGCGGGTTTCTCCCCGCTGTGAGAAACTGGAGTTGCGGCAAGTTGCGTTCCTTTGAGGGCTGCCCACACCGGCGCGGCCCGCATCCAAGGTTCAACCCAGAAAATGATGGCCCACGCAGCCGGTGCGGCGCTGCGGGCCACGAGCGGCCGAGATTCAGCTCCAGGAACAGCGAACAGATGATCAGTGTCAACAATGTGACCATGCGCTACGGCTCGAAGGTGCTCTTTGAAGAGGTGACCACCACGTTTACCTCGGGCCGGCGCTATGGATTGACCGGGCCCAACGGCGCGGGAAAATCCACCTTCATGAGGATCCTCACCGGCGAGCTCGACGCACAGAAGGGCACGGTGGTGCGCCCGCGCAAGCTGGGCGTGCTGCGGCAGGATCAGTTCGCTTTCGACGCCTATCGCGTGATCGATACCGTGATCATGGGCAACAAGCCGCTGTGGGCCGCGCTCGAGGAACGCGACCGGCTCTACGAGAAATCCGAGATGACCGACGCGGACGGCATGCGCCTGGGTGAGCTCGAGGGCATCATCGGCGACGAAGACGGCTACACGGCCGAAAGCGATGCGGCGGTGCTGCTCCAGGGCCTCGACATATCCGACGAGCTGCACGAGCGCAAGATGAGCGAGTTGCAGGGCGGCCAGAAGGTGCGCGTGCTGCTGGCACAGGCGCTCTTTGGAAAGCCGGAAGCCCTGATGCTCGACGAGCCGACCAACTACCTCGACCTCGACTCGATCCACTGGCTGCAGGATTTTCTGCTCGGCTACGACGGCACGCTCATCGCCATCTCTCACGACCGGCATTTTCTCAACAGCGTGACCACGCACACCGCCGACATCGATTACCAGACCATCATCACCTACACCGGCGGCTACGACGACATGGTGATGGCCAAGACGCAAATCCGCTCGCGCCTTGAGGCTGAGAACGCGCAGCGCGAAAAAAAGATCGCGCAGCTCAACGAATTCATCGCGCGGTTCTCGGCAGGCACGCGTTCCAGCCAGGTGACCAGCCGCCGCAAGGAAGTGGAACGGCTGCAGACAAACGAGCTGGCGAGGTCCAACATCCAGCGGCCCTACATTCGCTTCGACCAGGTGCGGCCCAGCGGCAAGCACGTGCTCGAATTCAAGCATTTAATGAAGATCTATGGCGAACACAAGATCATTGATGGATTTACCGCCAACGTGCTTCGCGGCGAGAAGATCTGCCTGATGGGCCGCAACGGCGCCGGCAAGACCACGCTGCTCAAGTGCCTGCTGCAGAACTATCCCGGTCTCGCCGATCCTGAATTCACTCTCGACTCGGGCTCTGTCTTCTGGGGCCATGAGGCGCAGATCGGCTATTTCCCCCAGGACGTGGGCTCGACCATCGAGCCCGGGCTCACCGTAGCCGAGTGGCTGCACCGCTGGAACCCCGCCGCCCACGTCGAAGACATCCGCGGGATTCTCGGGCAGATGCTCTTCAGCGGCGAAGAGGGCGCCAAGCCCACGCAGGCGCTCTCGGGCGGCGAGCAGGCGCGGCTGGCCTTCTGCAAGCTGATACTTACGAAGCCCAACATTCTTATCTTTGACGAGCCGACCAATCACCTCGATCTCGAAGCCATCAACGCGCTGAATATCGCCTTGCAGCGGTATGAAGGCACGGTGCTGCTGGTGACGCACGATCATGACCTGATCGACGAGGTCGCCACGCGGCTATGGCATTTCACGCCCGACGGCATCGAAGACTTTCAGGGACCGTATGAGGAGTGGAAGGGCAAGCACGCCTGAGTCTTCCGTCACTTCGAATTCAAAAGCTGCCTCGCGGCTGCCAGCCCTCCGGCGCGAAGAATCCCGGGCACATTGAAGTGCGCGAGGTAATCATCGTCGGTCGCGAGCGGCGGAGCGCCTTCCAGGTGCAGCCCCACCGGCAAATCGCCGGCCGCCGCGGCAAATGTCGCCCACAGCGCCGCGTCGCCGGCGGCATAGAGATCAACATTCGGATTGTTCTTTCGCGCGTAGACGATCGCCGTGACGACGTCCTGCACGCGCGCGGCGTCCACCGAGACATTGAAGGTAAAGAAACGCGGATAGCCGGCAGCGGCATCGGCGATGTCTTCCTCATCCCTATCATTGGGCGCATACGGGGTTGGAGTCACGGCCGGATCGCCGGGGCGCGGCGCTTTGGCGGCTCCCGTTTGAAACGCATCGATTGCCAGAATGGGCCGGCCTTCGGCGCGCAGGCGCTTGACGATGTCGGATTCGAGCGCAGCCGCGGAGCCTTTCGGATCGACGACGATGGCGGGAGCACCGCGGCCGTCGATCCAGATGCCGGGGATGCGATCGCCGCGTAAGGCGCGGCTGAGCACGATGGACTGGCCGTTGCGATCGGCAATTACATCGTCTGACTTGGGGACTTCGACGGCGAGCGTCTGGCGCAGCCGTTTGCGAAGAAAGGCGGGATCCTGACTCTCGCGGTTCTGAGCCTCGGCGCGTTGGCGCCAAAGGCGGAAGACGCCATCGAGATCGAGTGCGCCGGCGGGTAGTATGCGATTGGTGAGGACCTCCAAATCCTGGACCATCGGAATGTCGATGTCGTGCTCGATGAGCTCGCGCAAATCGCTCAGTCCGGGATTGTGTTTCGCAAAGAACTGGTAGACGGCTTCGCGGCTCTGCCGGTTGAAGTTGTGCTCGGCGTGAAATTGGACGACCTCGACCTGGTCGGCCTTGCCGTAGAGCGCGTAGATACGCTGGATCGCCGGGAATTCTTCTTGGGGGACATTGTGCGTCCAGTCGCCGGTGGCGGAGACCAGCAGCATGGGCTTGGGCGCAAACAGCGCGGCGATTTCCACGTTGCTTGTGTTCAAGCGCAGGCCCGGCGCGTTCTCGCACAGGTCGCCGCCCTGCATGATGGCCGAGACCATGTTGACAGGCGCGGCGAACTGAATGCGGTCGTCAACGGCCGAGAGCAGAAACGTCTGTGTGCCTCCCCCGGAGGCGCCGGTGATGCCGAGGCGCGACGCATCCACGTCGGGCAGCGAGGCGAGAAAGTCGAGAGCGCGGATCGAGTCCCAGAGTTGCAGGCCAAGCGGGCCGAACGACCAGAGCCGCTGCTCGGGGCTGCCGTAGCGGTGCGGCAGTTGCAGCGTGTCGTTGTAGCCCACCATGTCGTAGGCGAAGACTACATAACCCTGGCGGGCGAGACTGATTCCGAGCGACGGCCCGGAATAGAGCGGCTCGTTTTCAAGCCGCCCATAGGGCCAGTGGCCCTGCGGGTTCAGCACGCCGGGATGCTTGGCCTGGCCGTTGCGCGGGCGATAGAGATTGCCGCCTAAATAAAAGCCGGGAAGCGGCTCGATGAGCACCTTCTCGATGGTGTAGCCGTCGCTTTCAAGCTTGCCGAAGATCTGCGGATGCAACGGCGTCTTCTCGGGCATGGGAGAAAGGCCGGCGGCAACGAGGACCTGGTTGCGAAGAAATTCGCGGCGCTGCTCCCACGCCTGCAGCGTGTCGAAGTGCGGCAACGGGAAATGGGTATTGACATTCGGCACGTCCGCGTCGCGCGAGTCTTGCGCAGGCACCGCAGAGGCGGTTTGAGCCGGAGCTTGCGGTTGACAGAAGGCGCATAGAACCGCAACAACAGCAAAACCGAATTGGCGCGATCTGATCATGGATTCGGAAACTCTTCTTCCGATGGGCATCGTTTTGCGTGTCGAAGCTGATCGATTCGGGACGATCATCCGAGTATACGCACAGACCGTCCGTGGGTCAGATCTCTTTCAGGGGCTGAAGCCCGTACCCTTCCCATCGAAGCCCTCACCCCGCACATGATGCACGGACTGAAGCGCGTACCCTCTCGGCCCTTCGAACCGCTGCCCTTACACTGAAAATCACGGAAGACCGGCCAATGAGCGCAGCAATCGAATTCCGGAGTGTGTCGTTTGCCACGCCGCAGGGCCGCGGGCTACTGAACGGCATCTCGTTCGCCGTCGAAGAAGGAACGACGACGGCGGTGCTGGGGCGCAGCGGCAGCGGCAAAACGACTCTTCTGCGAACCGTGAACCGCATGGTCGCGCCGACGGGCGGCGACGTCTTGGTGAACGGGAAAGGCGTTCGCGACAGCGATCCGATTGCCCTGCGGCGCGGAATCGGCTACGTGATCCAGGAGACCGGTTTGTTTCCTCACTTCACCGTGGAGCGCAATGTGGGACTGGTTCCTGAGTTGCTGGGCTGGCCGCGCGCCGAGCGAACGCAAAAGACTCACGAGTTGCTCGCCGCGGTCGGGCTCAATGCGGAGCAGTTTGCCGGGCGCTATCCGCACCAGCTCTCCGGCGGGCAGCGCCAGCGCGTGGGACTGGCGCGGGCGCTGGCGGCCGATCCGAGAATCTTGCTGATGGACGAACCGTTCGGGGCGCTCGATCCGCTGACGCGCGCCGAGATGCAGGACATGCTGCACGATTTGCTCAGCAGCATGAAGAAGACCGTGCTGCTGGTGACCCACGATCTCGACGAGGCGCTGTATCTGGCCGAGCGCATCGTGCTGCTTGAAGAGGGCCGCGTGGCGGCGAATCTGGAGCCGGAAGGCTTCATGCAGTCTCGGGAGCCTGAGGTTGTGGCCTATATTCGGGCATTTCATCGTGGCGTCCAAAATGGCGCGCAGTCGAGGTGGATGTGAGCACCGGCTTCATGGCGCAATATGGCGGCGAAATCGCCGAGCTCACCGTCGAGCATCTGTGGCTGACCGGAGCGGCGATGGTGCTTGCCACGGCGATCGCCGTGCCGGCGGGCGTCGCGCTCACCCGATCGCCCGCCTGGGCGCGGCCGGTGATGGCCGTGGCCAACATTCTGCAGACCATTCCGTCGCTGGCGATGTTCGGCTTTCTGCTGCCGCTGCCGTGGCTGGGCGAGCGCGCGGCGCGCATCGCCATCGTCGCGCTGATTGCCTACGCTCTCCTGCCTATTTTGAGGAACACCTACGCGGGGATCCAGGGTATCGACCGAGCCGTGATTGAAGTCGCTCAGGCCCTGGGACTGACGGGAACGCAGCGGCTCTTCAAAGTGGAGTTGCCGCTGGCTGCATCGTTTATCCTCGCCGGTCTGCGGACAGCAACCGTGACGTGCGTGGGGATCGCCACGATCGCGGCGGCGGTAGGCGCCGGCGGGCTGGGCGAGCTGATCTTTCGCGGCGTGGCCTCGGTCGATAACCGGCTGGTGCTGGCCGGAGCGATTCCGGCGGCGGCGCTGGCGCTGGTGGCCGATAGCGTGCTGGGATTGCTCGAACGCTGGTTCAAGGTCCGGGCGGCATGACGCGCAGCTTCATTGTCGCCGGAGCAGCGACCGCGGCGATTTTGCTCGCGGCTTGCTCGCCACCGCGAGCCAACCATCCCATCATCGGCGCAAAGAACTTTACCGAGCAGGTGGTGCTCGGCGAGTTGCTGGCGCAGGAGATTGAGGCGAAGACGGGACTGAAAGTGGAGCGGCGGTTCTATCTGGCGGGGAGTTACATCTGCCAGCAGGCGCTGGTCGCCGGGCGCATCGACGGCTACGTCGAATACACCGGAACCGCGCTGACAGCCATTCTGAAGCAACCGGTCAATCGCGATCCCCAGGCGGTGCTCGATACGGTGCGACAATTCTATGCTTCGCGGTATCAGGTCACTGTCGGGCCGCCGCTGGGCTTTGAGAATACCTTCGCCATGGTCATCCGCGGCGATGACGCGCGGCGGCTGCACTTGACCACGCTGAGCCAGGCCGCGCAAGAGACGCCGAAATGGCGGCTCGGCGTGGGCTACGAGTTCGAGCAGCGGCCTGATGGGCTGCCGGGATTGAGCGCGGCATACGGACTCAAGTTTGCCTCGCCTCCGCGAACCATGGACCTGGGCCTGCTCTATCGCGCGCTCCAGGCCCACCAGGTGGACATGATCGCGGCCAACTCGACCGATGGGCCGATCCAGGCGCTGGGACTCACGGTTCTCGAAGACGACCGGCGTTACTTTCCGCCGTACCAGGCGGTCCCGCTGGTGCGCGACGAGGCGCTGCAACGCTGGCCGCAAATTCGGCTCGCCCTCGACGCGTTGGCCGGCAAGATTACCGCCGGCGACATGCGCGCGATGAACGAAGCCGTGGATGGGCAACATCGCGACCCGGCGGAGGTGGTGCGGGAATTTCGGCGGGCGAAGGGACTTTGATCCCACCCTATGAAGCATCCGTGAGCGGATGCTTCATAGGATGGGGCACCCATTGCACACTAATTCCCCGCCAGCAGCACGGTCTTGCCGCCATCGTTGATCTTGAAGGACGTGTAGGTTCCGCTGCTTTCGCACGCAATTGAGAGCGGGATGTCGCCTTTCTGCACGAGCCTCGCGGCGAGGCTTCCATCCTGCGGGCGAACGTCGTAGTAGGCGTCGATATCCGTGCTCATGCGCACGCTGGGCGGGGTGTTTTCGGTGCGGAAGTGCACCACCCATCGGTCGTTCGACGCCACCATGTCGGCGAAGCGCCATCGGTCGGGGACCTGGATCGGAACCTCGCGCACACCGCCACCCTGGCGCACCTCGACAACGGGGTCGTTGCTGTTGGCCCGCCAGACCACGATGTTGTCGCCCACCGCCGTAAAGAAGACCGAGGCAAGAAATGTCCTTGCCGCCTCTTGGATTTCAGAATTCGAGGAGGAATCGCCCCAATCCAAAGGCTTGCGGCCGGCAGGCACGTCGATCTGCTTGACCACTTCGCCGGAAGATTTCAGATACAACACCTTGAGAGTCGAAGATCCTGGATCCGACTCGGTGACTAACATGTCGCCGGAGGGAAAAACAGCGAGGTGACGAGGCTCGCAGTGTCCGGACTGCGAAGGATCGCAACCGACGGATAACTCGGTAGCTTCCCTGTAGGTCCCATCGAGATCGAACCGGGCAACGTAGTAGCGATAACTCGCAAATGGGATTCCCGCCGGAGATTTGTGGGGGCCGCGCTCTCCGCGCGGGTCTTTCGTTGCTTGCAATAGAAAGTAAATTCCTGAGTCAGCGGGAAAAACATCCAGGATGAAATTGATGTCGGTCAGGTCCGAGATGCTCGTCGACAAGATTGTCTGCATCTTCTTACCTCGAACGAGGATCACACTGTCGTTGTACTTGGGGAACTGCCCCTTTGGCGTCCTGTTCACTGCCTGCCAATCGACTGTCCGAAGCACCAGAGACCCGTCAGAAAGGCAATGCGGATATTCGATACTGCTTGACGGCAGCGAGAAAGTCGGGTCGGTTTCGACCGCTTTGAATTCCACCTGTCTCGACGGAACAAGTTGTTGTTTCCCGTCGTCTGTGGCAATCCGGTGAACCGCCGCCGCAGTCTGTGCCCGAGCATATGCAGTGAGGACGACAAGAACGCAGGCGAAAGCACACATCCACTTAGAAGATAGGGATCGCATCCTTTTCTCCACTCTGAACTGCTGCCCACAGTTTTGGAATTGGGTTGAACTGCCGCTTACTCTCGACTTCAACTTACAGACGAGTTACCAGCCGATTCCGCTCGGAGTGCCTGCCTGAAAAAAGCTCAATAACTTCACGATGCGCGCGTGGCGGAGCGGCGCTCGAAGCGGCAGGCGAGAAGTTCATATCCGGAAAAGCCCACGAGAGCGCTGCGAATTGCCGAGGAAGCCGGTTCCATCGCGGCATCGTCGGCAGCCACGACCAGCACCGAAGGCCCGGCGCCGCTGAGCGCAACGCCGAGGATTCCGGCGTGACCGGCAAGGGGCAGAAGCCGATCGAGAAGCGGGCAGATGGGAGCGCGATAGGGCTGGTGGATGCGATCGTGCATGGCCAGTCGGAGCAGGTCGGGACGATTCTGAGCGAAGGCCAGACCGAGCAGACCGACTGATTGCAGATTGGCGACGACATCCGCACGCGAGTAACTCTCCGGTAGAACATTGCGCGCCTTGGTGGTCGCCAGCGGCTCGTCGGGCAGCACGATAATGGGCCGCCATCCGGCCGGCGGGGTGACGCGCGCGACGTGGACCGTCCGGCCTTCGCTGCTGGCGATGACGAATCCGCCGAGCCAGCAGGCGGCGGCGTTGTCCGGATGCCCCTCGAGCGCGCAGGCTTCTTCAAGGATGCGCTCGGATCTCCAGCCCAGCTCGCCGAAATGGTTGGCGAGGACGACAGCCGCCAGGCGT
>Ga0335081_10009525_pt1 | contig 15647 bp, 14 predicted proteins | sample Lox_Sample_35_FD_206713 | JGI IMG/M metagenome (GOLD analysis project Ga0335081, IMG submission 206713) | Soil microbial communities from Loxahatchee National Wildlife Refuge, Florida, United States - Lox_Sample_3.5 | ecosystem: Environmental > Terrestrial > Soil > Wetlands | place: USA... | reverse complement strand
CGCCTCCTTCCTCGGCTACAACCCGATGCAGCAACTGCTCGGCCCGCTGCTGCATCATCTGCCCCCGGCACACGCGGCCTACGTGGCCGGGCGGGAGTTCTTCCCGCACCTGATCACGGCACCGTTCCACAGCGGTCTCGGCGTGGCCTTCGGGTTCGCCATCGCGGCCACGGTGATCGCGGCCGTCGCCTCGGCGCTGACGGGCCAGCGCACGCCGGCCCCTGCCGCGCACGAGTCACTGGGTTACGAACTGGCCGCCGTGGCCGGCGAAGGCGGCTTCGAGCCCGGCGAACTCGTTGTCCCCGGCGTCCCGGAGGACAGCACCGAACCGCCTGACAATCCCGACTAGAGCCGGTGCGCGCGGCGAGCAGCAGCGCCGCCAGGCCGCGCTCGGCCCGCAGTTTCGCGGCGCCGGGGTGCCGCACGGCCTGAGCCGCGGCTGAGGCACCGCCCACCGCCGCTGAGACGGCGCGCCTGTGCACATTCACCTGCCGGCGAAACGGTACCCGTAGGCCTGGGCGCTGGTCATGACTGCGCCTTTCCGGTTAGTCCACGCACGACATCGCCGATGGGGCTGCCGCGGGAGGCCTCCGCCCATGCCACCATTCCACCTCGCGTCCGGGTGAGCCTCATCCCCCAGATCTGGCTATTTACATCGTCGTCAGCCCTCCAGAAGCCGCGGCTTCCATCGCGACGAGGTGCGCGGCAGCGGCCGACAGCGATCCGGGAGTGTCTCGAGCTTGGTGGCCATCGCAGCTCTTGGCCGAAGTCGTGCGGTGGTCATGACGGATCTTCGGGCGCCCCAGCCGCGGCGGCACTGAGGCGTCGCGCGGCTCGCTTGCGGTGACGCCGGGTGGCGGCGACGGCGACGATGGCCCCGGCGCCGAGCCCGATGGCCAAGATGGCGATATCGTGCCCGGTGTGGTGGCCGGTGGCGAGTCTGCCCACCCCGTAGGCGCTAGCCGCAACTGACACCGTCCACCCGAGTGAGTCCAGCAGGTTCCACACGGCGAATCGGTACGGAGGCACTTGGGCGGTGCCGGAGACGATGGCGGGGGCCGACGACAGGACGCAGAACGCGGCCAGCGTAAGGTCGTTCGGCCAGTTGGACAGCCTGGCCGGGGCGACAATGATGTACCCGCCTGGGCCCAGACGCTCCGCACCGCCAGCCGGCACCGCCGGAAGGTGCCTGCGAGGAAGACCGGGGCCGGACAGGACTCAGGACTGTCTTCGCAGCGCGATCCAGGTGAACGGCTGGATGATGCCTGCGGGGGATGCGGGGGATGCCAGCATGTCAGTGGCCCTCTTTCAGCAGCGCGGCGTACCGGTCCAGGTACAGCGGCCAGCCGTCCGGCCCGTCCACGCCGCCGGTGATCGCGTCCCAGCCGGGGCCGTGCCGGTCGATGTGCCGGTGCTCCAGCTCGACCCGGGTGCGGTCCGGGGACTCGGCGTAGAACCGCACCTCGACCTCGCTGGCCTGGGCCGGGTCGGTCTCGATGGTCCACCGCGGGCTGATGTCCCAGCTGAACACCACCCGGTCCGGCGGGTCGAAGGCCAGGATCCGCGCCCACCGGCACTCGCTGCCATCGGCGGCCCGGTCCACGATGCCGCCGCCGACCCGCGGCTCGAACACCGTCTCGGTGATCGGCGCTCCGAGCATGTTGTGCTCCGGCGGCTTGAAGTCCCCGAACCGGCCGGTGAACACCGAAAAAGCGCGCTCGATCGGCGCGTCCACCACGACCTGCTTGCGGACCGTCGCCGCGTCAGTCTGGGCCATCACCCCTCCTCGTCCGGCGCCTGGGCGGCCTGGGCGTACCCGGCCAGCGCCCGCTGCCAGTAGGTATCGAGCTGATCCCGCAACGCCGCCAGCGCGGCCGGGTTGAGCCGGTAGATCCGGCGCGTCCCCGCCGCGGTGTCCTCCACCAGGCCGGCGTCTTTCAGGATCTTCAGATGCTGAGACACCGCCGACCGGCTCACCGGCAACCCCGCCGCCAGCTGCCCCACAGCCCGGGGCCCGTCGGCCAGGCATGCCACGATGGCCAGGCGCGTGCCGTCGGCCAGCGCACCCCACCGGTCAGCATCTCGGTTAGAATCCACTAACCGTTAGCATCCCCTAACCAATACGTTAAGTCAAGACGCAGAAGTGCTCCACGGCGGGAAAGCCAGTGTCCAGACATGCTCTGCGCGGCGAGGTAACCGGTAGCCGGCCTGAATTGGAACCGCCTGCTCATCTCCCGCCGGGTGCCCGCGCGGGAATACTGGACCTGAGAACTGTCGCCGCATCGCCCTCGAGGGAGTAACCATGAGCTACGTCAGGCAGATGCTGGACACCTACTCGCCGGCCCTGGCCGTCATGCCGGGCTGCTGGCCGCCGTCATCGAGGCGGCCGGCGACTGCGCCCAGGCCTGCGCCGCTGACACCGACAGGAAATAGGCCCCGATGGCGATGACCAGGACACCGACCAGGCGGCGGATGAGCAGATCGGGCATCCGTGACTGGAGGCGGGCACCGGTATATCCCCCGGCCAGGCCCCCGATGCCCAGGGCGATCCCGGTCGGCCAGTCCGGCTCGACGGGGATGTGCTGGTGCAGCGCCAGGATCGCGAACGTGATCACCCCCCCGGCCGAGGTGACGAACGTGGAGGCCAGCGCAGCCGGGGCCGCCGCGGCCGGCTTGTGACCCGACCCGATCGGGACCGGGGCCAGAACCGCGCCGCCGCCGATCCCGTAGATGCCGCCCGCGCACCCCACGACAGCGGCCAGAACCATCAGCATCGGGGCCGGGATCAGCCGGGCGGGACGGTCCGGCTGACGGGCGCGGGCGGGCCGGGTGAGCACCAGATAGCTGCCCAGCGGGATCAAGACGGCGGCGATGATCAGGTCGAAGACGTGCATGCCGGGCAGCAGCTCGACCCGGATGACCGATCCGGCGATGACGCCGGGCAGGGTCCCGGTGATGAGAACCAGGGTCAGCTGCCCGCCGGTCTGTCCCTGCCGCCAGTAGCGGTACAGCGCCCCGGGGGTCGCGACGACGTTGTACAGCAGGTTGGTCGGGGTCACCGCAGGGCTGGGCGTGGCCAGCACGGTGACCTGAAGCGGAGGCAGCAGCACCGCACCGGAAATCCCGGCCGGAGTCGTTACGAGCGCGATCAGATACGCCGCGATCAGGGCTACGACCTCGGTCCAGCCAGCGTCCGGCACGCGGCTACAGTAACTAGGTCACTACCCACTTATCGAGCGATGACCAGAAATATTGCGCCGCGCAACTTCTGCCAACAAGAAAAAGCAAACCATTATGGCGGGCCGCAATAATATGCGGCAGCGAGCCGTGCGGCTCGTGGCATGTGTAGATCATCTGAATATGCTGTCTGCCTGCGAGGACGGGTGGCATGCGCATGGCCATGCGTAATTCTGGCGTGGAACTCGTCATGCCCATCGGGGAAACATCGGCCTCACGACCGCGTGCCCGTCGCGGCCTTTTCCGGACGACAGCTGTAGCGGCCTCGGTGGCCTCATGCCATGATCCCGAACGGGACCGCGGCATAAAGAATTACGCCGCAAGGAGGGGAAAATAAATGAAGGCTCTTTCGGTCGTAAAAGCAGCCTTGGGGGCGGCGCGGCAATCCTGCTCACCGGGCTCCTGGTCGCCCCGGCGGTCATCATGCCTCCCGGTCCGGACCAGCTGCCAGGAGCCAGGTGCTGGGTCCCTCAGGATTCCCGGGTCCGGCGCTGGACGAACTCGAAGCCGAACCGTCCTTTCACGCACAGGTGACCGTTACCGACGTCATGGTCGAGGGGCGAGGTCACCTTCACGATGCGGTTGTCCTGGACGTGCAGGTCGAGGTTGCAGCCCACGCCGCAGTAGGGACAGATGGTGGTGGTGACCGTCTGCCTCGACTCATCCCAGGTGCCGGCCTGCCGCATGTCGTACTCGCTCCTGAACATCAGCGCGCCGGTGGGGCAGACCCCGATGCAGTTGCCGCAGTAGACGCAGGCCGAGTCGGGCAGGCCCACGTCGAACTCGGTGGAGATGCGGGCGTCGAACCCCCGGCCGGCTACCGCGATGGCGAAGGTGTTCTGGGCATCTTCGCCGCAAGCCTCGACGCACTTGTAGCACAGGATGCAGCGCGAGTAGTCCCGGACGTAGCTGTCGTTGTCGTTCTTCACCGGCTGGGCGACGGTCTCGGCCGTGTCGCCTTCGGGCGCGCGGTGCTCGCCGGCGCGGGCGGCGTCGCGCTGCCCGGCCGGATGCGCCGGGGGCGCCGGGCCGTACCGGGCGGGGTCGGCGCCGTAGTTGTCCATCCAGCGGCGCATTTCCGGCGCGGCGAGCGCCATGTCGGCGGAGGACGCCAGGAACTCCAGCACCATCCGCCGGCTGGTGCGGACCCGCTCGGAATTGGTCTGCACGGTCATGCCGGGTTCGGCTTTGCGGGAGCAGGCTGGCACGAGCGTCCGCGCTCCTATATCCACCACGCACACCCGGCACACGTTCACCGGGGTGAGGTTCTCCAGGTAGCACAGCGTCGGGGTGTCGATGCCCAGCTGCCGGCAGGCATCCAGCAGGGTCGCGCCCTCGGGGACGCGGACCGTCTTGCCGTCGATCGTGACGTCGACCAGCCGCCGGGGTGCCTCCAGGAACACCGCGCTCATCTCGGCTCCTTCCCGTTCCCGCCGATCAGGCCGAGTTTCACCGCGGAGGTCGCGGCGCTGACCGCGGTCTGGCCGAGGCCGCAGATCGAGGCGTCGCGCGCGACCGCGGAGATGTCCTCGAGGAGGGCGAGTTCCTGCCGGGTCGAGCCGAGCGGGGTGCCGCGCGCCAGCCGGCTCAGCAGTTCCTCCTGGCGTACCGTCCCGACCCGGCAGGGCACGCACTGGCCGCAGGATTCGTCCCGGAAGAACTGGGCGATCCGGCGCAGCAGGCCGGTCACGTCGACGGTGTCGTCGAGCACCAGCACGACGCCCGACCCCAGCGTCGCGCCGATGGCGCGTACTCCCTCGAAGGTGAGCGGAGTATCCAGCGCGTTCGGCCCGACGAACGAGCCCGCCGCCCCGCCGAGCAGCACCGTCCGCAGCGGACGCCCGCCGCGCACCCCGCCCGCCGCCTCGAGCACCTGGCGCAGCGTGACCCCGAACTCGAACTCGTACAGGCCGGGCCGCTCGACGCAGCCGGACAGGCAGAACAGCCGGGTGCCGGTCGAGTCTTCGGTGCCGATCCCGGCGAAGGCCGGCCCTCCGATCCGCAGGATCTCCGGCACGCAGAGCAGCGTCTCGACGTTGTTGATCGCCGTGGGCTTGCCGAACAGGCCGGACTGCGCGGGGAACGGCGGCTTGTTCCGCGGTTCGGCCCGCTTGCCCTCGATCGAGTTGAACAGCGCGGTCTCCTCGCCGGCGATGTACGCGCCGGCCCCCCGCCGGACCTCGACGTCGAAGGCGAAACCCTCGCCCATGACGTCCGCGCCGAGGAACCCGCGGGCACGGGCCTGCCCGGCGGCCTGCCGCAGCCGGGCCTCGGCGGGCGGGTACTCACCCCGGATGTAGAGGTAGCCCCGCTCCGCGCCGCACGTGTAGCCCATGATCGTGATGGCTTCCAGCAGGGCGAACGGGTCCTCCTCCATCAGCACCCGGTCCTTGAAGGTGCCCGGCTCGGATTCGTCGGCGTTGCAGACGACGTAGTGCGGCCGGACCGGGTTGGACGCCACCGCCTCCCATTTCACCGCGGTCGGGAACGCGGCCCCGCCGCGGCCGAGCAGCTTGGCATCCTTCAGTTCCCGGATCACGCCCTGCGAGCCCAGGCTCACCGCCCGGCGCAGCATCTCGTACCCGCCTGCGGCCCGGTAGGAATCGAGCGAGCCCGGATCCAGCCGTCCCACCCGCCGCAGCAGCCGCAGCGAGGAGCGGTCGCGGCCGGCCTGCGGGACCAGCGGGCTGGTCACCGCGCCGGGCTGGGCCGGTGTGAGCGCCGAGCGTACCTGATCAGGGCCGAACGGGGCTAGCACCAGCCTGCCCGGATCGGCGCCTGCGTGCTGGATCATGGCCGCCGAACCCCGGTCGCACTGGCCCAGGCAGGGACTGCGCTGCCAGGTGATCCCGGCACCGTTGGATTCGGCGCTGCCGCCCTCGGTCCCGAAACGGCGCTCCATCTGCTCGCAGATATGCTCCGCGCCGTTCACCTGGCAGGCCAGGTCGTCACAGACGTGGACCACCGCGGACGGAGCAGGGCTGGTACGGAACAGGGCGTAAAACGACGCCACCCCGTAGGCCTCGGCCGGCGCGATGGTGAGCCGGGCGCAGATATGATCCAGCGCCCCCGGACTGATCCAGCCGACCCGGTCCTGGACCGCGTGCAGCACCGGCAGCAGCAGATGCCGCCGGCCCCGGGCGGCGTGGCCGCCGTACGCGGCATGCCCGTCGGCCGCCGTCCGCTCACCCCCATCCCAGCCGCTCGCGGGCGGGCCGAGCACCGAGGCCACGGCGGCGCGCTCGTCGTCGGTGGCAGGTGTCGCGGCCCCGAGCCGCAGGTCCACTAGGCCTCCACCTCCGCGTCCACGCTCTCACCGGCGGGGGAGGGCGCGCCCGGCTTGTCCACGCGGATCGCCGTCGCCTTGAACTCGGCCGTGCCGGACTTGGGGTCCCAGGCGTCCAGCGTCAGCACGTTGGTCGCGACCTGGTCCGGGAAGTGCAGCGTCATGAAGGCCAGCCCGGCCCGCAGCGTCTGGTCGATGTGGACCGGCGCCTCCAGCGACCCGCGCCGCGACGACACCCGCGCTACCTCGCCCTCGGCCAGGCCGAGCCGGGCCGCGTCCTCGGGGGCGAGGTTGAGCGTCTCGGGCCGCCGGATCGGCGTCGCGTAGTGACCGGACTGGACGCCGGTGTTGAACGAGTCCAGCCGGCGCCCGGTGGTGAGCCGGATCGGGAACTCCGGGGACAGCTCATCGACCGGCGGATCCTGCTCCACGGGCGTGAACGGGGCGGGCGCTCCGCGCTTGGCCGGGTCCTCCTCCCACAGCCGTGCGTGCAGGAACAACTCTCCCGGGTGCTGCTCGTCGTAGCACGGCCACTGGATGCCGCCGAGCTCTTCCAGCCGCCGGTAGCTGATGCCCGCGTGCATGGGTGACAGGGTGCGCAGCTCGGGATCCGCGTGGATGGCGCCGCGCTGACCATGACCATGCGCACCCCCGGTGATGACCTCGAACTCGCGGCCGGATTCCTGGTGAGCGAGGCCGTGATCCGCTCACCGGCGGACATCGCCGAGATCAAGCTGTGCGACGGGACCTCCTGCGGCCATAGCGACCACAATGGGATGGGCAACATCGCCGACGTGACCCTGGCCCCGGGCATTACCGTGACGCCGGGTGCCCGGCGCAACTTCCTGACCACCAGCGCGTGCGGCCTCTGCGGGAAGACGAGCATCGAAGACATCTGTGTCCTGCCGCCCGTGCCGCTGGCCGCCGACACGGCACGCTTCGCGCCGGACATGCTGGCCACGCTGCCGGACCGGCTGCGCGACGCGCAGCGGGTGTTTTCCCGCACCGGCGGGCTGCACGCCGCCGGGCTGTTCACCGCCGACGGCGAGCTGATCACCGTCCGCGAGGACGTGGGCCGGCACAACGCGGTGGACAAGGTGGTGGGCTGGGCCCTGCTCGGCGGCCGCCTGCCACTGGCCGGCTGCGTCCTGCTCGTCAGCGGCCGCGCCTCGTTCGAGCTGGTCCAGAAGGCCATCCTGGCCGGCATCCCGCTGCTCGCCGCCGTCTCCGCACCGTCCTCACTCGCCGTCGACCTGGCCGAGCAGGCAGACCTCACCCTGGTCGGCTTCCTGCGCGGCCCGTCAATGAACGTCTACAGCGGAGCCCGCCGCCTATCGGCCTGAGCGTGCTAGGTGCTGAACCTGCCGCACGCCGGGTTTTGCTCCCTGCCCGTGGTCATGTAATCTCCGTGATCAAGAGCTCTACCACCTGGTCAAACGCGCAGGCCACCCGACTTGGGGGACTTCGGGTTAATTGCCCAGGTCAGTGCCTCTGCTGCCGACGACAGCAGGGTCGGCCTCACCCAGGGCACGGGCGCGAACGTCCTGGTCAGAGCAGAATCCCGCCCGGCTGGCCTTCAGGCACAACAGGCCCAGGAGCCGGCCGTCGTCGCTGGTGACAGCGGCCCGCCGTCGCCCGGTCGCGATCATCGCCCGGCGCACTTCAGCCAGGCTGGCCCCGGTCGGCACCGTGCGGCCTTCAAGCCGTCCCAGCGGCGCAGCGGCAGCATCAAGACCCTCACACCCAGCGATGTCATCACGTTCCACGACAGCCTCCAGGTACCCGGCCGGACTGACGATCAGCGCGGCATGCACATGATCGTCACGGAAGAAGTCCCGTATCTCACCGACGGTTGCAGACAGAGGATGCCTGGCGGGAGTCGTGATCATCGCCTCGGCGGCGGTAGGCACGACCTCATCCACCGGTCCAGGATAAGGAGCGCGTTCGGCCTCAGTATCCATGTCGTGCACCGCTCGGCTTACCGGCCGCGGAACGCGGGCGGCCGCTTTTCCGCGAACGCGCGCTGGCCTTCCTGGTAGTCCTCGGACCGGTAGCAGGCCTCGATCATCGCCTCGACCCGGGCGAGGTCCTGCGGTTGCGGCGGCCGGGCTGCCGCGCGGATCGCGGCCTTGGCTGCCGCGACGGTCAGCGGGGCGTTGGCGGCGATGCCGGCGGCCAGGATCATGACCTCCTCGCGCAGGTCACCGGGAGGGACGACGCGGTTGATGAGTCCCATCTGCACGGCCTCGGCCGCGGAAAAGCGCCGCGCGGAAAACAAGATCTCTGCCGCCTGGGCCGGGGTGACCAGGCTCAGCAGGGTGGTCACGCCGCTGTACCCGTAGCCGAGCCCGAGCCGGGCCGCCGGGATGCCGAACTGGCTGTCGGCGGCGGCGATGCGGATGTCGGCCTGCAGCGCGGTCAGCAGCCCGCCGCCGATGCAGAACCCGCGGATCATGGCGATGACCGGCTTGCTGAGGCTCGCCCACGCCGCGGCCAGGGTGGCCTGGGCGCGGTCATACTCCGCCCGGGCCGCGGGCGTGGTGCGCAGTTCGGCGAACTCGGAGATGTCGGCGCCCGAGGCGAACGCCTTGTCCCCGGCGCCGGTGACCACGAGCACGCGGACGTCCGGGTCGGCGTCCAGCGCCGCCAGCACGCCCGGCAGTGCCTCACGGATCTCGCGTGACAGCGCGTTCCGCTTGTCCGGGTTGTTGATGGTCACCACGGCGATCGTGCCGGATACCTCGGCGAGCAGCTTGCCGGTGCCCGTCGCACGCCGTGCGGGCCGAGTCGATGACGTCATCCAGGGTCCTTTCCGGTCGCGGGTGCTTCGTGCTGCACCCGGGCTCAGATCATCCCGCCGGCGCGGAGCCGGGCGATCTGGCCGGGCGTGTAGCCAAGCTCACCGAGCACCTCGCTGGTGTGCTCGCCCGGGTCCGGACTTGGCGCCCGGACGGTTGGCGGCGTACCGGTCATCCGGACGGCGTTGCGGACGATGTCCAGCCGGCCCAGCGCCGGATGCTCCACCGGCTCCGTCATCGCCAGGTGACGTACTTGCGGATCGGCGAATACCTCGTCCATCGTGTACACCGGTCCGCACGGCACTCCGGCCTGGTTGAACGCCTCGACCCACGCGGCAGTCGGGCGGGTCGCCAGCCGTTCGGACAGCAGCGCGTTGAGTTCGGCGCGGTTCTGCGACCGCTTTGCCGGTGAGTCGAACCGCGGGTCGGCGGGCAGCCACGGCAGGCCGGCGACCTCGCACAGGTTCCGCAGCAACCGCCCGTCAGCACCGCCGATGTTGACGTAGCCGTCCGCAGTGCGGAAGCACCCCATCGGCACGCTCACCGGATGGTGGTTCCCGGCCGGCGCCGGCACATCCTGGTCGATCGTCCAGCGCGCTGCCTGAAAATCCATCATCGCGATCATCGATTCCAGCAGCGAGGTCTGCACCCACCGCCCGGTCCCGGTCCGTTCCCGGTCATGCAGCGCGACCAGCACGCCGATCGCCAGGTACAAGCCAGCGGACAGGTCAGACACCGGGATCCCGGCCCGGGTCGGCTCGCTGCCCGGCAGCCCGGTCACGCTCATCAGGCCGCCCATCCCCTGAGCGACCTGGTCCAGGCCGCCCCTGCCCGCGTACGGGCCGTCCTGGCCGAAACCGGAGATCGAGCCGTAGACCAGGCGCGGGTTCCGGGCGTGCACAGTTCCGAAGTCGAAACCCAGACGGTCCTTCACCGGCGGGCGCATGTTCTCGATCAGCACGTCACTGACGTCGACTAGCCGCATCAGGACCTCGTGCGCCGCCGGAGCCTTCAGGTTCAGCGACAACGACCGCTTATTGCGGTGCAGATGCTGAAAGTCGGCGCCATGACGGCCGCCTCCGGTCAAACCCGACGCGGCCGGGTCCGCGGGCCACTCAACCCGGACGACATTGGCACCCCAGTCCGCGAGCTGCCGGACACAGGTCGGGCCGGCTCTCGCGACCGTCAGATCGATGACACGGATATCGTCCAGCGGAAGCTTCGCGATCATGTCGTATTACACTCCTTGCCCTTCTTGCCCTTCCCGAAGCCGCCCAACTCCCATCATTGTCACCAGCACGCCTGTGTCGAGCCGGGACAGGGTCGACGGCAGCCACGGCACCGTCAAGGTGCTCCACCGGGTATGACATGAAGCAGGATCCACGTTCTGGAGGACGCATGTCGGTTGCCGGATCGGCGCTGCCGGGTATCGAATCCGATCGGGTGGGGCATTGGCTCGTCGGCGTGCGAGCCCGCTACCTGGCCGGGCACATGGCTGACGACGGCTTCGCCGCCAGTCTCCTGACGTCGGGCGAGAACCCTGATCCTGGTTCGGCCGGGAGCCGGGCTGTCCTGGCGGAGGCCGCCCGCGACGCGTTGTGCGACGGCGGCCTCTGACGCGGCGATGCCGCCCACGGGCACCAGGCGGAGAATTGCCGCCGTTCCCGATCCGTCACAATGAAGTCATCTGGGCTTTGTGGCCTTTCCTGCCATGGCAGCTGAACTGACAAGGAGTGAGGCATGGCGTGGGATTTCTCCACTGACGCTGAGTTCCAGGAGAAACTCGACTGGGTCGAACGGTTCTGCCAGGAAAAGGTGGAGCCGCTCGACTTCGTGTTCCCCCATGCCGTGCGCTGGCCGGATCCCGTGGTGAAGGGGTACGTCCGCGAGCTCCAGCAGGAGGTCAAGGATCAGGGCCTGTGGGCGATCTTTCTCGACAAGGACCTCGGCGGGCCAGGCTTCGGGCAGCTAAAGCTGGCTCTGCTCAACGAGGTGATCGGCCGCTACGCCGGGGCGCCCTCGATGTTCGGCGCCGCGGCGCCCGATACCGGGAACATGGAGATCCTGGCGGCCTACGGCACCGAGGAACAGAGGAAGCGGTGGCTCGAGCCGCTGCTCAACCAGGACATGTTCTCGGCGTACTCGATGACCGAGCCGCAGGGCGGCAGCGATCCGAACCTGTTCAAGACCCATGCCGAACGAGACGGCGATGAGTGGATAATCAACGGTGAGAAATGGTTCACCTCGGCGGGGCGGGTCGCCGACCTGCTGTTCGTGATGTGCACCAACGGCATGTTCGTGGTGCCCCGCACCACCCCCGGTGTCGAGATCATGCCGGAGCCGAGGAACCACAATCACATCGTCTACCGCGACGTCCGGGTTCCTCGGGACCACCTGCTCGGCCCGGAAAACGGCGCCAAGGTACTCGCCCAGCGTCGCCTCGGCGGCGGCCGCATCCACCACGCCATGCGCACCATCGCCCAGTGCAAGCTCGCCTTCGACATCATGTGCGAGCGGGCGCTCAGCCGCGAGTCGCACGGCGGCCTCATCGCCGAGCACCAGATGGTGCAGGAGAAGATCGCCGAGTCCTACGCCGCGATAAAGATGCTCCGCCTGTTCGTGCTCGAGACCGCCTGGAAGATTGACCAGACCTCGACGCTCGAGGCCCGCACGGACATCGCGGCCGTGAAGTTCACCATGGCCAAGGTGCTGCGCGAGGTGTCTTACAACGCGCTGCACATCCTGGGCTCGCTCGGCACCACCGACCTCACGCCTATTCAGGCCATGTATGCCTCGGCCCCCACGATGGGAATCGCCGATGGTGTCGACGAGGTGCACAAGGCCACCGTGGCCCGCCGGGTGCTCAGGGGCTATCGTCCGCACGAGGGATACTGGCCCACCGAGTACATCCCGGCCAAGCGAGAAGAGGCATGGCGGAGGATGCGCCCCGTCCTGGACGCTCGCCCGGACCTCGCCCGGGCGGCCGAGAAGTACGCCAGCCGCCGGTGAGCCGGCAGGGCCTGGGTCGCCGAGTATCCCGGCATGGCGACCTATCTGCTGACCGCCCCGGCCCCGTCCTGTCGGCGTGCCGAGGCTGCCTCCTAAATTCTGGCTAGCCGACTTCGCCCCCCGGACTGCCGTTCTGGGGTGTCCTGGTAACCGCGATCGTCCGCTGCACCTGGGGTGCGGCGGTGTAGTCGTCGTTGCCGGCCTGGTTGGCGTCGATGACGCACGTGCCCGTCCTGCCGAAGGTCACTACGGTCCCGGACAGGGTGCACACCTGCGCGCCGCTGGCGGGATCAACGGAGAGCACGACGGGGTTACCCGAGCCGCCGCCGATAGCCGACAGGCTCGCCGAGTTAAGTATCGTCCCCGCCGACGGGGCGAAGAAGACGATCGACTGGGACAGCTTGCTGACCCTGATCGTGCGCTGGACCCGGGGGGCATCCGCATAGCGAGCATTGCCGGCCTGGTTGGCGTCGACGACGCAGTTGCCCGCGGCGGTAAAGGTCACCGTGCTCCCGGACACGGTGCACGCCCCCGGACCGCCGACGGAGAACACGACGGGGTTACCCGAGCCGCCGCCGGTGGCCGACAAGTGCGCCGAGCCGTGCTGCTGACCCTGGGCCGGGGCGGTGAAGGAGATCGACTGGGGGACCGGGTTGACCTTGATCATGCGCTGGACCTGGGGTGCGCTTGCGTAGCGGCTGTTGCCGGCCTGGTTGGCGTCGACGACGCAACTGCCGGCCCCGGTGTAGCTCAGCGTGGTCCCGGACACGGTGCACACCCCGGGACCGGTGGAGGAATCAACGGAGAATACGACCGGGTTGCCCGATCCGCCGCCGGCGGCCGACAAGACCGCCGAGCCGCCCGCGATTCCCGACGCCGGGGCGGCGAAGGAGATCGACTGGGCTGGTTCCGGCCGGGTGGTGTAGGTGAAGCGGCCGACGGGGACGCTGCTCGAGGTGCCGGCCGGGGTGGTCACGGTGATGGGCACGGTGCCCGTGCCAGGCGGGCTGGTCGCGGTGACCTGCGTGCTCGAATCGGCCACGATGGTGGCATCGGCGCTGCCGAAGCGGACGCCGGTGGCGCCGGCCAGGCCGGTCCCGATGATGCTCACAGTGGTCCCGCCCGCGGTGCCGCCGCCGCCCGGCGAAATGCCGGTGACCGTCGGCCGCGGGGCGGTGTAGGTGAAGCGGTCGGCGGCGCTGGTCTTCGAGGTGCCGAGCGGGGTGGTCACGGTGATGTCCACGGTGCCGGCTCCGGTCCCGGTGATCTGCCTGTCCGGTCCTCCGGTGATGACCGCGGTGGTCACGGTCATGGCCGCGGTGACGGTTCTGGGCGGGCTGGTCACGGTGATCCGCGTGTCCGAATCTGAGATGATAGTGCCGCGTACGCCGCCGAAGCGGACGGCAGCGGCCCGGGCCAGGCCGGTCCCGGTGATGGTTACCGTGTTTCCGCCCACGGTGGTACCGCTAACCGGAGACACCCCGGTGACCGCCGGCGGCAGCAGGACCGGACGTGCGGAGCCGGACCCGCTGAAGCGGATGCCCAGGAATGTGCCTGCGATCGCGGCCACGACGACGGCCGCGATGGCGACCTTGGCCGCGCCGGAGCGGCGGAGCCGGGAACGCCGATGACGCTGGCGCAGGGGAACCTGCTGCACGGTGGTGCCCTGGACCGCGGCGGGCCCGCCGGACGGCCACAGGGCCGCCAGCAGCAGCGCCGCCTCGCCGAGGTGCGACCGGCCGCGTTCGTGCCAGTCGGGGCCGTACGCCGCCGCGGCGACCTGGCTGAGCGTGGCGACAAACGTGGCCGCGTCGGCCGGCCGGTCCCCGGGGTGCTTGGCCATCCCCGCGGCCACCAGCGGCCGCACCGGTTCGGGCACCGCGTCCAGCGGCACCGGCTGGGACACATGCTGGTACAACAGTGCCGCGGCCGAATTCCCGCGGAACGGCGGCCGCCCGGTCAGGCACTCGAAAAACGTCGCCGTGGCCGCATACACATCCCCGGCCGGGCTGGCCGGCCCGCCGGAGAACTGCTCCGGCGGAGCGTACGCCAGCGTGCCGCCCGCGGCCGTCCGGTCCCCGGCCCTGACCGCGATCCCGAAATCGGTCAGCTTGCTCGCCCCGTCCTGGTCCACCAGCACGTTGTCCGGCTTGTAATCCCGGTGCACCACCCCCCGGGCATGCGCCGCGGCCAGGCCCAGCAGCGACCCCTGCAGCACCACCAGCGCCGCCTCCGGGGTGGTCCCGCCCGCCCGGGCCAGGATCTGCCGCAGCGAGACCCCGTCCACCAGCTCCATCACGATCGCCGCCCCCGCCGGCGCCTCGACGTACTCATACAGCCGGACCACATGCGGATCATCCAGCGACGCCAGCGCCGCCGCCTCAGCCCGGAACATCCGGGCAAACCGCGTATCCGACAGCAAGCTGCTACGCAGGTACTTGATCGCAACCAGGGTTCCCGACTCATCGTGCCGGGCCAGCACAACATCACCGAAACCACCCGAGCCGAGCGGCTTCAGCCCGGTGTACCCCGCGACGCTCCAGCCGGCCATGCGGGCCGGCCCGCTAGCGTCTCCGGCGCGGGTCACCTGCTTGGTCACCACTATGTCTTCAAGCATCGATAAGCCTCCTGCCGAGCTGATTAGGATTCAATGAAGGTGGCGGAGGCGGATGCTCGCGTGCTGACCGTCGACCCCGCGATGCTGCGCTGCTCACCCGGCGACAGTGATCAATCGATGTCTGAGCCGCAGTAGATAGTGACCTGGCAGCGAATCCGGCCAGTAAATAGGAAAGCGACGGCAAACGCTGCTTGCCGCGCTGGTAGGTGTCTAAGTGCTTGCCTTGGGACGTAATCACGTTGTTCCCCCCACCCCAGACAGTCATCGAAGATGCGTGACCGGTACCTCAATGATCTTGCGGCAATGTACCCGATCGCAGGACGCAATGCGGATACACGTATGACGTTCGGGTCATCTTGTCGGTTGACCTGAGTCCATTCGCTTTTCATTTAGCCAAGAGCAGAGGTCACGGCTGGGTCTCAGCGGGACACATCGCGCCCGGAAAGATCGACACGGCGGCTGAACGGGGTACAGGCATGCAGTAACCGTATATGCATAAACATTCATCCCGAACTGGGATAATTCAGGCAGCAGGGCCAGGGCACCGCGGACGAGTGGGGAACGCCATCATCTGGAAATAGGAGATTCCCGCCCCTACGTGACATAGATGTTGTATTAGCATGAGCGGCGGAGGCGAGGCCGGGTTGAGCCAACGCGGCGACGGACGGGGGCCCCAGATGAATCACCAATGGGACGGACA
>Ga0335081_10009524_pt1 | contig 15647 bp, 13 predicted proteins | sample Lox_Sample_35_FD_206713 | JGI IMG/M metagenome (GOLD analysis project Ga0335081, IMG submission 206713) | Soil microbial communities from Loxahatchee National Wildlife Refuge, Florida, United States - Lox_Sample_3.5 | ecosystem: Environmental > Terrestrial > Soil > Wetlands | place: USA... | reverse complement strand
CAGCGCCGAGCTCGCAGCAGGCGACGGATGAGTTCCCGGTCACCGGCATGGACGCAGCCGTCTTCGCCGTGGGCAACGCGCTGCAGGCGGCGCACTTCTACTCCACCGCATTCGGCATGCGGTGCGTGGCGTACCGCGGACCGGAGACAGGCTGCCGTGATGAGGCGGCCTACGTGCTCGAGTCAGGGAACGCCCGCTTCGTCTTCCGCGGCGCAGTCCGCTCCGGCACCCCGCTTGCCAGCCACGTCACGGCGCACGGAGACGGTGTCATCGACCTGGCCATCAGCGTGCCGTCGGCGCAGGCGGCCTACGAGCACGCGATTGCCCGCGGCGCCCGGGGAATCGACGAGCCGCGGGTGAGCGAGGACTCCGGCGGCAAGGTGGTGCTGGCATCCATCGCCGCCTACGGCGACACCATCCACACCCTGGTGGAGCGGACCAACTACTCCGGGCCCTACCTGCCCGGCTATGGCGCCGCGCAGCCGCTGGCCGCCGGGCCGGCCAGCCCGCTGTGCACCGAGATCGACCACTGCGTCGGCAACGTCGAGCTCGGCAAGATGGACGAGTGGGTCGGCTTCTACCAGCGGGTGATGGGCTTCACGAACATGAACGAGTTCGTCGGCGACGATATCGCCACCGAGTACTCCGCGCTGATGAGCAAGGTGGTGGCCGACGGCAGCCGCACGGTCAAGTTCCCCATCAACGAGCCGGCCGCGGGCAAGCGCAAGTCGCAGATCGATGAGTACCTGGAGTTCTACGGCGGCCCCGGCGTCCAGCACATCGCGCTGGCCACCGACGACATCGTGGCTGCCGTGCGCCGGATGCGAGCGGCCGGCGTCACGTTCCTCGACACGCCCGGCAGCTACTACGACACCCTCGGCCAGTGGGTCGGGGATACCCGCGTGCCGCTGGACGAACTGCGCGAGCTGCGGATTCTCGCCGACCGGGACGAGGACGGCTACCTGCTGCAGATCTTCACCAGGCCGGTGCAGGACCGGCCGACCGTCTTCTTCGAGCTCATCGAGCGACACGGCTCGCAGGGCTTCGGCAAGGGCAACTTCAAGGCGCTGTTCGAGGCGATCGAGCGCGAGCAGGCCCGCCGCGGCAACATATAGGCAGCCCGCCCGGAGCGGTCACCCGCCGCCGGACCCCAGCGCGGCTAGCTGAACATCAGCGGGTAGCCGGCCTGGCGCAGCTGGCCGATCACCGAATCGCAGTGCCGTGGCCCTCTGGTCTCCACCTGCAGCAGAACCTCGACCTCATCCACGCGCAGATGCGGGGTGAACCGCTCGTGCACCACATCGACCACATTGGCGCCCAGGCCCGCCAGCTCCGACAGCAGGGTCGCAAGCGCGCCGGGCTGGTCGGGCAGGGTGCACCGGAAGGTCAGATAGCGGCCCGCGGCGGCCAGCCCGTGCCGGAGCAGCTTGGACAGCAGCAGCGGATCGATGTTGCCGCCGGACAGCACGGCCACCACCGGCGGCTCGAAGGCCTGCGGATGCTCGAGCAGCGCGGCGACGCCGGCGCCGCCGGCCGGCTCGACGACCTGCTTGGCGCGCTCCAGGCAGATCAGCAGCGCGCGGGACAGGCTCTCCTCCGACACCGTCACGACCCGGTGGCCGAGCCCGGCCATGATATCGACGGCCAGTGCGCCCGGCGTGGCAACCGCGATGCCGTCCGCCATTGTCGGCCCCGGCGCCACGGTGACCGGATGCCCGGCCGCCAGCGACGCGGGGAACGGCGCGGCGGCCTCGGCCTGGGCGCCGACCACCCGGATGGCCGGGCTGGCGCCCCGTACCGCCGCGGCCAGGCCGGCCGCGAGCCCGCCGCCGCCGACCGGCACCGCGACCGTGCGCACGGCGGGGCACTGCTCGACGATCTCCAGGCCGACCGTGCCCTGGCCCGCCACAATGTCTGGATGCTCGAACGGGTGAATGAACACCGACCCGGGCTCCCGCGCCAGCGCCCGGGCCCGGGCCAGCGCGTCCTCCACGGTCCTGCCGTGCAGGATGATCTCGGCCCCGTACGACCGGGTGGCCGCGATCTTGGGCAGCGGCGCGCCCTCCGGCATGACCACCGTCGCCTTGGCGCCGAGCAAGGTCGCGGCGAAAGCCACTCCCTGGGCGTGATTCCCCGCGCTGGCGGCAATGACCCCGCGGCCGCGTTCGGCATCGGTCAGCCCGGCGATACGGACATACCCGCCGCGCGCCTTGAACGATCCGGTCCGCTGCAGATTCTCGCACTTGAGGTAGACGGGACCGCCGATGTGCTCGGACAGCACCTGCGAGTGCAGCATCGGGGTCTGCCGGGTGATCCCGCGCAGCACCTGCCGGGCCCGGGCCACGTCATCGGGGCCGACCGGTGCGGACGTCATCGCGTCCCCGGCGGTACCGAGATTGTCATGACAGGAGTGTCGCACTGTGGCAGCAGTGCCGGGCGCCGCTGCGGGACGGCCGCGGCCCGGCGCCACGGCCGGGCGCGGGAATCGGCCGGGCTGGTCAGTCACCTGCCCAGTAGCGCTCGGGCACGAAGACGAGCGCGGCCGCGCCGACCAGCCCGGCGCTCTGGCCGAGAGCCGCTGGTACCACCCGGACCCGGCGGGCAAAGTACATCTTGGCGTGCGTGCGCAGCGCCTCCTCGAGCGGATCGAACAGCATCGCCCCGGCCTGCGACAGCCCGCCGCCGACCGAGACCACTTCCAGATCGCACAGGTGCGTGGCCGACGCGATGGCGATGCCCAGCGCCCGCCCCGCCCGGCGCAGCGCCGCGAGCGCGACCGGATGGCCCTGCGCGCCGTCGCCGGCAAGTTCCCTGGCGGTGACACCGGCTTGATCTGGCCGCCAGCCCTGGCCCTGGGCCCACTCCGCGAGGGCCGGACCGCGGGCGACCGCCTCCAGGCAGCCGAATCCGCCGCACGTGCAGGCAGGCCCGGAAGCCGGGTCCACGACGACGTGGCCGATGTGCCCGGCGTTGCCGGATGTGCCCTTGACCAGATGACCGTCCAGGATGAGCCCGCCGCCGACGCCGGTCGACACCACCATGCCAAGGACGTTGCTCGAGCCCCGGCCCGCCCCGCGCCAGTGCTCAGCGGCCACCATGCAGATCGCGTCGTTGTGCAGCCGGACCGCAATCGCGCCGAACCGCTCGGCCAGCCGGTCCCGCAGCGGGAAGGCGCGCCAGGCGGGGATGTTCAGCGGCGAGACCCGCCCCGACGGCCACTCCATCGGCCCGCCGCAACCGCAGCCGACGCCTGCCAGCTCGGCGGCATCGCGGATGCCCGCCGTCCGCAGCACCTGCGTGATCAGCGCGTCCAGCGTGCGCCATAGCTGCTCGGCACCAAGGTCACGCGGTGTCGGCCGTTGCGCCCAGCTGATCAGGCGGCCGCCAGGATCGGCCACGCCGACGGCAAGCTTGGTGCCGCCGACGTCGACCGCCAGGGCCGGGCGTGCATCCCGCATCGAGCCCTCCCCAAGGTGCGGACATCGCCGCGATCGACATAGTGTCGGAGCGTGCAGCCTACGAGCCAGAACCGGTCAGCAACTGCCCGGCCCGCGCCTTCCCCGCCGCCACCGCCCGGCACGCTCGGTGAGCTCCGGGCCAGCGGTCATGAGTACCAGACCGTCAAGGCAGAGATCCGGCGTAACCTGCTGGCGCGGATGCGCGCTGGTGATGACGCGTTTCCCGGCATCATCGGCTTCGGCCAGACGGTGCTGCCGCATCTGGAGCGCGCGCTCATCGCCGGGCACGACGCGATCCTGCTCGGCGAGCGCGGCCAGGGCAAGACCCGGCTGATCAGGACGCTGACCGGGCTGCTGGACGAGTGGACGCCCGCGGTAGCCGGGTGCGAGATCAACGACCATCCCTATGTCCCCGTGTGCGCGCGCTGCCGCCGCCTGGGGCAGGAGCTGGGCGACGAGCTGCCGGTCAGCTGGCGGCCCCGCGCCGACCGCTACGGCGAGAAGCTGGCCACCCCGGACACCAGCGTGGGCGATCTGATCGGCGACATCGACCCGGTGAAGGTCGCCGAGGGCCGGACACTCGGCGACCCGGAGACGATCCACTACGGCCTGGTGCCGCGGACCAACCGCGGCATCTTCTGCCTGAACGAGCTGCCCGACCTCGCGGAGCGGATCCAGGTCGCGCTGCTCAATGTGCTGGAGGAGCGCGACATCGGGGTCCGCGGCTATGCCCTGCGGCTGCCGCTTGACCTGGTGCTGGTGGCGAGCGCAAACCCGGAGGACTACACCAGCCGGGGCCGGATCATCACGCCGCTGAAAGACCGGTTCGGCGCGGAGATCCGCACCCATTACCCCGTCTCGCTGGAATCCGAGCTCGACCTGATCCGGCAGGAGGCGCGGACGGCCTGGGCCGGGCACGAACCCGGCGCTGTGCTGCCTGATCACCTCGTGCAGGTCATCGCGCGGTTCACCCGGCTGGTGCGGGCCTCGCCGGCGGTCGACTCGCGCTCCGGGGTGTCCGCCCGGTTCGCGATCGCAGCCGCTGAGGCCGTGGCCGCATCCGCGGTAAGGCGCGCGGCCATCACCGGCGAGGACCGGCCGGTTGCCAGGGTCTGTGACCTGCCGGCGATCGTCAGCACGCTGCGCGGCAAGGTCGAGTTCGAAGTCAGCGAGGAGGGCCGGGAGCAGGAAGTACTGGATCACCTGCTGCGCCGGGCCACCGCCGACGCTTTCCGCGCCAGCCTGGGCAACGCAGACCTCGCCGGCCTGCTGGCCAAGTTCGAGGAGGGCGGCACGGTCGAGTCAGGCGAGCTGCTGCCCGCGGCCGATCTGCTCCGCAGGATCGGCGAGGTACCGGGGCTGGCCAGGATCATGGACCGGCTGCACATGGACGGCAGCGAGTCGCTTGGCCAGGCCGCGGCCGCGCTCGAGTTCGCGCTGGAGGGGCTGTACCTGATGCGGCGCCTGTCGAAGGACGCGGTAGCCGGCGGCGCGGTGTACCGCACGTAGCGGCCACCGGGGGGAAAGGAGGCGGCTGTGCCAGGCGGCTACCGCTACGGCCCGTATCACGACGGGCCAGACCCGCTCGAGCCGCCCTACGACGTGCGCGGCGCTGTGGACGCGCTCGGCGACTCGGTGCTGGACGGCACCGACACCGAAAGCGCGCTGCGCGAGCTGCTGCGCAAGGGCATATCCGGCCACCGTGGCCTGGACGACCTGCTTCGCCGGATCCGCGACCGGCAGCGCGAGGTGCGCGGCAAGGGGCGCCTGGACGGCATTCTCGAACAGGTCAGGGCACTGCTGGACACCGCGATCGGGCAAGAGCGCGCCGAGCTGTTCCCCGACCCCAGCGACGAGGCGCGGATGCGCGAGGACGAGCTGGACTCGTTGCCCGCCGACACCGCACAGGCGATACGGCAGCTGGCGGGCTACGAGTGGCAGTCCGCAGCGGCCGGGCAGACTTTCGAGCAGCTGAAGGAGCTGCTGCGGCAGGAGGTGCTGGACAGCCAGTTCCGCGGCATGAGGGAGACCCTGGCGCAGCCGGACCCGGAGGCGATGCAGCGGGTCAAGGACATGATGGCCGCGCTCAACAAGATGCTCGATGCCGACGCTCAGGGCAGGCACACCCAGCAGGATTTCGATGACTTCATGGCGCGGTACGGCGAGCTGTTCCCCGATTCGCCGGATGATCTCGAGGAACTGGTGGACTCGCTGGTGCGCCGGATGTCGGCCGCGCAGCGGCTGCTCAGCTCGCTGACCGACGCGCAGCGCGACGAGCTGTCTGGACTGATGGCGCAGACGCTGGAGGACGCCGGCCTCGCGGCCGAGATGTCCAGGCTGGCCGACGCGCTGCGGGCCCGCCGTCCCGACATGGACGCCGATGGCTGGCCGGGCACCCGGATGAACGGCAGGCAGCCGCTCGGCCTCAGCGATGCCACGACCGCGCTGTCCGAGCTTGCCGATCTCGCCGAGCTGGAAGATGCCCTGCGCCAGGACTATCCCGGCGCGCGGCTGGACGACGTCGACGAGGAGGCGATCCGGCGGGCGCTGGGCCGCCAGGCGGTCGATGACATGGCGGCGCTGCGGCAGATCGAGCGGGAACTCGAGCGGCAGGGCTACCTGCAGCGCAGCGACGGCAAGCTGGAGCTCACCCCGAAGGCGGTCCGGCGGCTGGGCGAGACCGCGCTGCGCCGGGTTTTCGCCCGGCTGCCCGAAGGCGGCCGCGGCGACCACGACCAGCGCGAGGCCGGGCAGGCGGGCGAGTACACCGGCAGCACGCGGCGCTGGCAGTTCGGCGACGAGCAGGCCATCGACACGGCGGCAACCGTGCGCAACGCCCTGCTGCGCGGCGAGCCTCCGGCGCGGGCGCTGGCCGGGCGGCTGCCGCGGGTGCGGCTGTCGGTCAGCGACTTCGAGGTGGGCGAGACCGAGCGCCGGACCTCAGCGGCCGTCTGCCTGCTGGTCGACCTGTCCTACTCCATGGCGCTGCGCGGCACCTGGGGAGTTGCCAAGCAGACGGCCCTCGCCCTGCACGCGCTGGTGCGCAGCCGTTACCCGCAGGACTCGATCCAGGTGATCGGGTTCTCGAACTACGCGCGGGTCCTGCAGGAGACCGACCTGGCCGGGCTCGGCTGGGACATGGTGCAGGGCACGAACCTGCACCATGCTCTCGTGCTCGCCGGGCGGTACCTCGACCGGCGGCCTGAGCACAACCCGGTCGTGCTGATCGTCACCGACGGTGAGCCCACCGCGCACCTGCGCAGAGACGGCCGGTCCTGGTTCGACTGGCCGCCCTCGCCGGAGACACTGGAACTGACGATGGCTGAGGTCGACAAGATGACCCGGCGCAATGCCACCCTGAACGTCTTCATGCTGGCCGACGACCAGCGGCTGACTGCCTTCGTCGAGGAGGTCGCGAGGCGCAACGGCGGCCGGGTGCTCCGCGCGATGCCGGAGAGCCTGGGCGAATACGTGGTGCGGGACTTCATCAGGTCCCGGCGCGGGAACGGCCGGTAGTTTTTGCGTATTTCGCATTTGATGGGCTCTGCTTGCGGGCTCCGGCGTAGTAACGTTCCGCAAGGTAGTGTTCGCGGTCGGGTCCGGTCGGCGCCCCCGCTAGTAATCGCAATCAAGAGGAGTACATGTGAGTTCTGCGTCCGGCGCCGCCTCGGCGGGCAGGCGTCCGATAACCATCGTCATGGCGGTGATCGGGATAATCGGCATCATCGTCGGGCTGCTGTACCTGTTTGCCGGAACCTCGCTGCCCAGCTTCATGGTGAGCGGAAGCCACGTGCACAATGGCAATCACCTGATCCGCGGTCTGGTGGCACTCGTCGTGGGCGCCGCGCTCGTCTTCGCGGCATGGCGCGCCGGCCGGTCACGCACAGGTGCTGCCAGCGGGGCCTGACAGCAGGGCCCGAGAGCGGGCCGGACAGCGCCGCGCGGCGCCGTTGTGCGCACTCGGCAGGCAGGCAATAGCCGGCGCTTGCCGGCGGCATAACTGCGTCCCGGGCGGACAATGACCGATTTCCGGCGGGAATAACGGCACGCCGACCGACGTGGCCGCTTTCTCGGGGACCTGAGTTCTGTCGCGCGCCAGGCGGCTCGTGCGCACCGGACATGCGCCGTCCGCCGATACCCGCTGAGGCGGCCGTGCCGGGGTGCTGAGATGGCCTTGCCGAGGGAGCAGCATCCCCTGGCAGGCATGCACCAGTCGTATGCCATCCTTGAGCACTGCGGCATGCCAGCCCGGCTTCCCCGCCAGCTCGGCGGCCAGCCCGATCCTTCCTCTTTCCCAGGAGCATATAGTGAGTCTGATCAGCTGGGCGGCGGCCACCCCGGCACGCAAGATCACTGTTATCGTCATCCTGGCGATCATCGGGCTGGGGGCGATCGCCGTGGCCCTGATTTACCTCATCCACGCCAACGACCTGCCCAGGGTTCTGATCGGCCGCTCTCATCACGGCCGCCACCCCATCCGCGCGGTCATCGCCGCCGTCGTGGGCGTGGGCCTGCTGGTGGTCGCCTGGCTGGTATACCGGCAGCGGCCAGCGGCGAGCACCGGCGACGTCTAGCCTCCCGGCCGCCCAGCGGGCAGCCGGAAGCCCGCGGCAGCGGGCAACGCGCACCAGAGCGCGAATGCGAACCGGATCGCGAATGCGCACCGGGCCGCGAAACAGCCCGGACATCCAGCAACATCTCAGATGCCGCACCGGCAGGACCTAAGATCAGCGCATGTCTTTCACCGACCGGCTGGTGCTGTGGCTGCACGTCGGATTCGTGATCTTCGCCATCGGCCCCGTAGCGGTGGCGATCTCATCGACCCCCCGCTACATCAGGAAGCGCGACCTGCCCGTCGTCCGGTACCTGCGCCGGATCACGACGATCTTCACGATTGGCTCCGTGGGCGTGCTGCCCGCCGGGATCATCCTCGCCCGGATCGGCAACGCCAGGGATCTCGGCAGGCCGTGGCTGACCGCCTCGATGACGCTGTACGTGGTCGCGGTCGTGCTGCTTGCCCTGATCATCGGCGATCAGCGGAAGGCGATCAGGGCGCTGGAGGGGCCTGGCCCCGGCAGCCAGGCCGCCACCGCCAGCCCGGCAGCGGGCCCGCCGGCGGCCGGCCCGGCCGCACCCGCTGACTCCGCTGCAGCAGCGGCCGCCGGCCCGGCTCAGCCGACGACAGCCACAGCAGCAGCGGCCGGGGCCGGGGCCGGGACCCAGCCCGCCGCGGTGACCCCGGCGCCCGCACCCGCCGCGCCGCTCGCCACGGTGGAGCGCGGCCGGATCGCCATGCTGGGCGCGGTGGTCAACCTGATCTGGCTGATCATTCTGGTCCTGATGATCTGGAACGCCTGACCGCGCCGTGAGCACTCGGCGTCACCTGCTCAGCCGATCGCCGAGCGGATGTCTTCCAGCAGGTCGTCGCAGGTCTCGATGCCGACCGACAGGCGGATCAGGTCGGCCGGAACCTCGAGCGCGGATCCGGCCACGGACGCATGGGTCATCCGGCCGGGGTGCTCGATCAGCGACTCGACCCCGCCGAGCGACTCGGCGAGGATGAACACCCTGGTCCGGTCACAGATCGCGACCGCGGCGTCCGGCCCGCCGCGCACCCGGAAGGAGACGATGCCGCCGAAGCCGCGCATCTGCCTGGCCGCCACCTCGTGGCGGGGATGAGATCCCAGCCCCGGGTAATACACGCGGGTGACCGCCGGGTGGCTGGCCAGCATCTCGGCGATCCGCTGGGCGTTCGCCGAGTGCCGGTCCATCCGGACGCCTAGCGTCCTGATTCCGCGCAGCGTCAGCCAGGCGTCGAACGGGCCGCCGGCCGAACCGGTGGCATTCCGGTGGCAGGCCACTTCCTCGCCGAGCCCGGCGTCAGCCACCACGAGCGCGCCGCCGACGACGTCGGAATGTCCGCCCAGGTACTTGGTGGTGGAATGCACCACGACATCGGCGCCCAGCGACAACGGCTGCTGCAGGTACGGCGACGCGAAAGTGTTGTCCACCACGAGCAGCGCGCCGCCACCGCGGGCGATCTCGGCGAGCGCGGTGATGTCCGCGATGGCCAGCAGCGGGTTGGATGGCGTCTCGACCCAGATCAGCCTGGCCGGGCGGTCTCGCATCGCCTGGCGCACGGCTGCCGGATCGCCGACCTGCACGGGCCGGTAGCTCACGCCCCAGCGCCGGAAAATCCTGTCGAACAGCCGGAAGGTGCCGCCGTAGCAGTCCTGCGGGATCAGCACGTCGTCGCCCGGCTGCAGGACGCTGCGCAGCAGCGCGTCCTCGGCGGCCATCCCGGATGCGAACGCCAGCGCCCGCACGCCGCCCTCGAGCACGGCCAGGCACTCCTCCAGCGCGCCGCGGGTGGGGTTGGCCGAGCGAGAGTACTCGTAGCCCTCGATCCAGCGGGCCGGCCCGGCGTGGCCGCCCGCCCCGAGCCCGCGGCCGCGCAGCCCGCCCACGCCATCCTGCTTGAAGGTGGCGACCTGGTAGATCGGCGGAATCACGGCGCCGGTCAGCGGATCGGGTTCCTGGCCGGCATGGATGGCCAGCGTGTCGAAGCCATCGGCATGCTGTGTCTGCATCTGTCAAGCACGTCCTCTGCGAATTGGCCGCAACGCGCGGTGTGCGGTTACGCCGGCGACTGTCCGGCCTGCCCGCGAGGCTGCGGTCTGCCCGGTGGGCTGTGGGCTCTCCCGGCCTCAGCCTGAGTTCCGGCCAGGAATGTGAGCACATCTTGCCTGGTGATCATTCCCTCTGGCTTGCCGTCCACCAGAACGAGGGCGGCACCCGCCTTCTCCAGGGCTGCCACCGCGGCGCTGACCGGCTCGCCCGATCCCACCATCGGAAGCGGCGGCGACATGTGGGTGCCGACCGGGTCGTCCGGGCTGGCCTTACCGGAGACGAGGGCGTTCAGCAGGTCGCGCTCGACGATCGAGCCGATCACCTCGGCCGCCATGATAGGCGGTTCCTCGTTGAGGACCGGAAGCTGGGAGACGTCGAAGGAGCGCAGGCTCTCGATCACCGTCAGCACCGTCTCATCGGGGTGCGCATGCACGAACGACGGCAGCCCGCCAGCCTTGCGCTGCAGCACGTCACTGACTCTCGGCTCGGCTGTCGCCGACGTCAGGAAGCCGTAGTCGGCCATCCACTCGTCGTTGTAGATCTTCGACAGGTAGCCGCGCCCGCCGTCGGCCAGCAGCACCACGATCACGTCACCGGGCTCCGCGGCCTGCGCTACCCGCAGGGCCGCCACTACCGCCATCCCGCAGGAACCGCCGGTGAGCAGGGCCTCCTCCCGGGCCAGGCGGCGGGTCATGAGGAAGGAGTCCGCATCGCTGACCGCGATGATCTGATCGCAGATGCTCTTGTCGAAGGTCTGCGGCCAGATGTCCTCGCCGACGCCTTCCACCAGGTACGGGCGGCCGGTCCCGCCGGAGTAGACCGAGCCTTCCGGGTCCGCGCCGATAACCTTGACCCTCCCGCCGGATGCCTCCTTGAGGAAGCGGCCGGCGCCGGTGATGGTGCCGCCGGTGCCGATCCCCGCCACGAAATGCGTGACCTGGCCGTCGGTCTGCGCCCAGATCTCCGGTCCGGTGGACAGGTAATGCGAGCGAGGATTCTCCGGGTTGGCGTACTGGTCGGGCTTCCAGCCGCCCGGGGTCTCGGCCGCCAGCCGGTCCGAGACCGAGTAATAGGAGTCGGGGTGGCCGGGCAGGACCGTGGTCGGGCAGACGACGACGTCGGCGCCGTAGGCGCGCAGCACGCTGATCTTGTCCTGGCCCACCTTGTCCGGGCAGACGAACAGGCACTTATAGCCCTTCTCGGCCGCTACGATCGCCAGCCCCACGCCGGTGTTGCCGGATGTCGGCTCCACGATGGTTCCGCCCGGCTGGAGGGCACCGGACCGCTCGGCCTCCGCCACCATCCGCAGCGCGATCCGGTCCTTCACCGATCCGCCCGGGTTGAAGTACTCCACCTTGGCCAGGACCGCAGGCCCGCGGCCGCCGCCTTGCTGCCGCGTCACCCTGCGCAGCCTGACCAGCGGGGTGTTCCCGATAAGCTCGACCAGCGAGTCGTGCACCTGCATCGTCAGCCACCTTGTCCCGGGCGCAATGGCACTGTCCCGCCCGCGCCGGACGGCCGTCAGCGACAGACAGCTGACAGGAGGCTGCTGAAAGCTACACTGGCCTCCCGCGCCACATGGGCTAGTGTGTCATTAACTACCAGTTTGCAGGAGCACCGCATGCCTGAAGCAGTCGTCGTCGCAACCGCCCGCTCACCGATCGGCCGGGCGTTCAAGGGGTCACTGGCCAGCATCCGGCCCGATGACCTGGCCGCGCAGATCATCACCGCAGCGCTGGCCAAGGTTCCGCAGCTCGATCCAGCCGATATTGACGACCTGATGCTCGGCTGCGGGATGCCCGGCGGCGAGCAGGGCTTCAACATGGCCCGGGTGGTCGCCGTCCTGCTCGGAAACGACACACTGCCCGGCACCACCGTCAACCGGTACTGCGCCTCGTCGCTGCAGACCACCCGGATGGCCTACCACGCGATCAAGGCAGGCGAGGGCGACGTCTTCATCTCGGCCGGCGTGGAATGCGTGAGCCGGTCCGCCAACGGCAGCAGCGACAGCTGGCCCGACACCATGAACCCGATCTTCGCCGACGCCGCGCAGCGTAACGTGGAGATGGCGAAAAGCGGCGAGGTCTGGCACGACCCGCGCCAGGACGGCCAGCTCCCCGACGCCTACCTGGCGATGGGCCAGACGGCCGAGAACGTGGCGAAGCTCCGCGGCATCTCCCGCGCCGAGCAGGACGAGTTCGGCGTCCGGTCGCAGAACTTGGCCGAGAAGGCAACGGCCAGCGGCTTCTGGCAGCGCGAGATCATCCCGGTGACGATGCCGGACGGGACGGCGGTCTCGGCCGACGACGGGCCCCGCGCCGGGGTGACCCTGGAGGCGGTGTCCGGGCTGAAGCCGGTCTTCCGCCCGGATGGCACGGTGACCGCGGCCAACTGCTGCGCGCTGAACGACGGCGCGGCCGCGGTGATCGTGATGAGCGACCGCAAGGCGGCGGAGCTCGGCATCACGCCGCTGGCGCGGGTCGTCTCCACCGGCGTGACGGGCCTGACGCCTGAGATCATGGGACTCGGCCCGGTCGAGGCGTCCCGGCAGGCACTCAGCCGGGCCGGCATGACCATCGATGACATTGACCTGGTCGAGCTCAACGAGGCGTTCGCGGCCCAGGTGATCCCGTCTTACCGGGACCTCGGCATCGACATCGACAAGCTGAATGTCAATGGCGGGGCGATCGCGGTCGGGCACCCGTTCGGCATGACCGGGGCGCGGATCACCACGACGCTGCTCAACGGCCTGCAGTCCCGCGACAAGACATTCGGGCTGGAGACCATGTGCGTGGGAGGCGGCCAGGGCATGGCGATGGTTTTCGAGCGGCTGGCCTGACCGGCCGGCGCCAGTCGGAAGGTGCCTGGCGCCATAACAGGGCATTACGGAACGGTGACATTGGGGGGTTGTCAGGCGCCCCCGGGTGGTGCAGTCTCGTCAGCAGGACGACTCTCACCCCTGGAGGTGCCACTTGTCTCTGACTCACTCTCCGGAGATGCACAAGAATCTGATCGCCCGCATCCCGCTGGTCACCGGACGTGACCTCAGAGAGTGGTTCAGAAGGCTCGAGTCCGGGCCGCCGTTCTCCCGCTGCGCGGAGCGTGCGCACTGGCTTGCCGATGAGCACGGCCTGACCAACGGCTACGCCAGCGCGATCGTTCATGAGTATGAGCTGCAGCGCCGTAGCAGGCTGAACAGCGCCTAGCCGCGCAGGGTGGACATCAACCGCGCCGTGGCGTTCCTGCGTGTCCACCACAGGGCAGTACTCGCCACCATGAGGGCCGACGGCGCGCCGCAGCTCTCCCCCGTCACGGCCACGGCCGACGATGCGGGCCTGGTGCTGATCAGCACGAGGGAGACCGCCGTCAAGGCGAGGAACCTCGCCCGCAATCCGCGGGCCTCGCTCTGCGTCATGAATGACGGGTTCTTCGGCGAATGGATCCAGGTGGACGGAACTGCCGAGATCATTCAGCTGCCGGCGGCGCTCGATCTCCTTGTCGACTACTACCGGCGCATCGCGGGGGAGCACCCGGACTGGGACGATTATCGCTCGGCAATGCGCCGGGAGCGGCGGGTCATGGTCCGGGTAACGATCACCCGCGCCGGACCGGATCAGAGCGGATGAGCCCGGCTGCCTTCGGTGTCCCGCCGGCACCCTGGGCCTGTCCGACGTGTCCAGCGCCGCGGTCGGGGGCCGGACCTGCCCGCTGGGCGCCGTCGGCCGCCCGACGAGGTCCGCGGCCGGCCGCAGAGCCCGCACGTAGTCAGCAATCACCCCGAAATCCCAGGTAGACGGCACAGCACGCTGCTCACCAGGGCAGCTGCGGATTAAAGAACAGCCACTAAACGGAAGTGTCTGCCCTTAGCTCGCGCCAGGAATGTGAGATCTATCACGGGCGTGATGGCGCCACCCGGCAGCCTTGCTGGCGCAGAACGAGCGCCGCCAGAGCAGAACGCGGTTCTGACTCGGCAGTATCCGATGGCTGACCACTCAGCCATCGGATCGAGCGCAGAACACGCCATCGTGCCTGTTCAGCGGTACCCCCGGTCGGAGTCGAACCGACACTGGGGACCCTTTTAGGGGGCCGGCCTCTTCCCTTGGGCTACGGGGGCTTGGTGATAATACCTCGCACCCTTGAGGTTAATCCACATTAGCTGATTGGTGTGGGGCTATTTGGCGCCTAATGTCGTCTATCTAATTGCGCCGACCAGCGCGCAAGATACTGCGAGTGACCATTCTGCCACCAATATTACGCTCCGTAATCGCGCCGTTGCTCGGGTCGCCGCCGTCACAGCTGAGCGTACTCGCGGGCTCGCCCGAATACCTCGTCCAGCATGCCGCCGGTGACCCGGCCGGTGAACGTGTTCTGCTGGCTGGGGTGATAGCAGCCGAGCACGAGCAGGCCGCCCGGCGCCGGGGCCGGCCCGGTGCCGCCCGACACCGGCACGACCGCCGCCATGGCATGACCGAACGCCGGACGGGGACGCGGCACCAGCAGGCCTGCCGCGGCAAGCTGCTGCCATACCGCCTGCCAGGCGAAATGACCGAGACACACAATGGCCCGCAGGTCGCCTGCCAGCAGCTGGGCCAGTTCCGCGGCCAGCCACGGGGCGCAGGCGTCCCGCTCGGCCACCGTGGGCTTGTTCTCCGGCGGCGCGCACCGGACGGCTGCCGTCATCCGCGCGGCAATCAGCCGCTGGCCGTCCCCGGCCGTCTCGGACGTCGGCTGGGCGGCGAGCCCGCACCGCCAGAGCGAAGCGAACAGGAAGTCCCCGCTGCGGTCGCCGGTGAAGACGCGGCCGGTGCGGTTTCCGCCGTGTGCAGCCGGCGCCAGGCCGACGATGAGAACCCGCGGCCGGTCAGTCCCCCAGCTAGGCACCGGCCGACCCCAGTACCGCTCTGCCCGGAACGAGTGCCGCTTGGCTGCCGCGACGTGCTCGCGCCATTCCACCAGCCGCGGGCATGCCCGGCAGACCGACTCCCGCGCCGCAAGGTCGTGCAGGCTCCCTGCCGCGGCGGCCAGCGCGGCGACCTCGGCCGCTCCGGCCGCCACCGGGGTCGCGGCAGTTGCCGGGTCTTCCGGCCAGCCTGTGCCCGGCGGGACGGGACTGGGCCCGGCGGCCCGCGGCCCGGCGGCTGGCATCGTCGGCCGGCCCGGCTAGCGGCCGCCGGTCACGATCGACCAGGCGATGCCATCAAGAATGTCGTGCTCGCTGGCAACCATCTCGGCGAAGCCGAAGCGCGTCACGATCTGGTCCAGGATGAGCGCGCCAGCCGCGATCACGTCCACCCGGCCGGGATGCAGCACCGCGATCCCGGCGCGCTCACTGCGCGTCTGGGTGAGCAGGTTGCGGGTTACCTCGTGGATCCTGGGCGCACAGACACGCGCGTGATGAATCCTGGCACTGTCATAGGCCGGCAGATCGAGGGCGATCCCCGTCAGCGTCGTGACCGAGCCGGCCACCCCGACCAGCGTCCGGGCGCTCGCCACCGGAATACTCGCCGCGACGGTCGCCAGGGCCGCGTCGATGTCCGCGGTCGCCGCCTCGATCTCGGC
>Ga0335081_10009523_pt1 | contig 15649 bp, 9 predicted proteins | sample Lox_Sample_35_FD_206713 | JGI IMG/M metagenome (GOLD analysis project Ga0335081, IMG submission 206713) | Soil microbial communities from Loxahatchee National Wildlife Refuge, Florida, United States - Lox_Sample_3.5 | ecosystem: Environmental > Terrestrial > Soil > Wetlands | place: USA: Florida... | reverse complement strand
AGAAGCCGTCGGTGGATTCCACCAGCGTGCGAATGCGTTCGCGGGCCGTGTCGTTGAGCTTTTCGGTCACCAGGATGCAGTAGCTCTGGGCGGCGCCGCGTCCCACGCGTCCGCGGAGCTGGTGCATTTGCGCGAGGCCGAAGCGCTCGGCCTGCTCGATGACCATCACGCTGGCGTTAGGGACGTCCACTCCAACTTCGATCACGGTGGTGGAGACCAGGATCTTGATGGCGCCCTCCTTGAAGCGCTGCATGACGGCCTCCTTCTCGTCGGCGGCGAGGCGGCCGTGCATCAGGCCCACGTTGATCCGGGGAAAGACCTCCTGCGAGAGATGCTCATACATCTTTTGCGCGGCTTTGAACGCCTGGGTCTCGGATTCCTCGATTACCGGGTAGACCACGTAGGCTTGCCGGCCCTCATCGATCTGCGCCTTCACGAAGCTGTAGGCTTGCTCGATGCGGTCGGCGGTGTAGTGTTTCGTCTTGATGGGCTTCCGTCCCGGCGGCAACTGGTCGATTACCGAGACATCCAGATCGCCATAGATCGTCATGGCGAGGGTGCGGGGGATGGGGGTGGCCGTCATCACCAGCACGTCGGGGTGAACGCCCTTCTGCACCAGGCCCAGGCGCTGCATGACTCCGAAGCGGTGTTGCTCGTCCACGATGGCGAGGCCGAGGCGCTTGAACTCGACATCCTTCTCCAACAGGGCGTGGGTGCCGATGACCACGTGGGCCAGGCCTTCGGACACGAGCTTCTTGAGCTGCGCCTTTTCGCGGCCGGAAAAGGAACCGGTGAGCAGGAGCGTCACGTAGCCGAGCTTGGAGAGGATCTGCTTGAAGTACAGGCCGTGCTGAGTGGCCAGGATCTCGGTGGGGGCGAGTACAGCCACCTGGTAGCCGTTTTCAATGGCCACCACGGCAGCCTCGGCGGCCACGATGGTCTTGCCGCTTCCCACGTCGCCCTGCAGCAGGCGGTTCATGGGACGGGGCGCCTTCATGTCGGCGACAATTTCCTGGATCACGCGCTTCTGTGCGTCGGTCGGCTTGAATGGGAGCATCGCTTTGATCTGTTCGCGGACGCGATCGGTAATCTCGAAGGCGATGCCGGGGAGCGTGCGGGCCTTGCCGCGTTTGAGGGCGACGCCACACTCCAGCCAGTAGAACTCCTCGAAGATCAGGCGGAACTGAGCGGGAGAGCGGTAGTTGTTGAGCAGGCGGAGATCGGAGTCGGGCGGCGGGAAGTGGGTGTGTTGCAGGGCCGTCCAGCGGTCCGGCAGTTTGAGACGGTCGCGCAGATCCTCGGGAAGGAAGTCCTCTGCGGGAGGCAGCGATTCGAGAACCCGGTGGACCAGGGTGCGCAACTGCTTCGTGGTGATTTTGGCGACCGCCTCGTAGATAGGCACCACGCGTCCGACGTGCAGCGAAGACAGTCCGTCGTCATCGTCGCCCGAGAGAATCTCGAACTCGGGGTGCAGCATGGTGAGTTGTCCGGCGTAGCTGTCGAATTCGACCTTGCCGTAGAGGGCCACCTTCATGCCGGCGGCGAGCACGTTGGCCAGATAGCCGCCGTGAAACCACTTGCCCACCAGGACGGCGCGCGAGGCGTCGCTGAAGCGCGCTTCGAACATGCCAAGGTCACGGCGTTTAAAACCGGAGAGCTTGGCTGACAGCACGTCCGCGATCACAGTGGCCATTTCGCCCGGGGCCAACCGCGAGATGGTTTTGACGTTGCTGCGGTCCTCGTAACGGAACGGCACGTAGGCGAGCAGGTCGTCCACCGTAAACAGAGCTTTGGCTTCGAGCATGGCGGCGCGAGCCGGACCGATACCTTTTACCGAGCCGAGCGGGGTGGTGAGGTCCATAGATGGATCGGGATGGCGGCTTCAGACAGGCGGTTTCGCCGGTCCACGACCCCAGTGTACAATGCTTAACCGTGAAGCCACTCCTGTTCTGCGTAGCGCTGTCGCTATCGGCATATTCCGCTGACTTTCGGCTGGGTATTATCGGTACCGATACGTCGCATGTACCGGCGTTCACCAGGCTGTTGAACGAGGAATCCGCTCAGCCGGATCACATAGCGGGCGCGCGCGTGGTGGCTGCGTTCCGAGGAGGGAGCCGGGATATCGAGGAGAGCAGCGGACGAGTGGAACGCTTCGCGGAGGAGGTGCGGTCGAAGTACGGGGTGGAGATCGTGCCGGACATCGCCACACTGCTCACGAAGGTGGATGGCGTGCTGCTCACCAGTCTGGATGGCCGCATGCACCTGCAACAGGCGCGCCAGGTGATTGCGGCGCACAAGCCGCTGTTCATCGACAAGCCCTTGGCCTCGACGCTGGGGGACGCGAGAGAGATCGCGCGGCTGGCGAAGGAGGCCGGGGTTCCGTGGTTCAGCGCGTCGAGCCTGCGATTCGGAGTGATTGGCACTTCCATGAAGTTCGCCGACACTACCGGGGTCTTCGCGTGGGGCCCCGGACCGCTCGAGCAGCATCACCAGTTGGAACTCTCCTGGTACGCGATTCATCCGATCGAGGTCCTGTACACCTTGATGGGGCCGGGATGCGAGAGCGTGACACGCACCTCGGGGCCTGATGCCGATGTGGTGGTGGGCCGGTGGAAGGACGGCCGCATCGGGACGGTGCGCGCGATCCGGCCCTACAGCGATTATGGCGCGGTGGTATATCGGGCAAAGGAAGTGGTGGACACGCACCCGAAGGCTTCCGCCGCGAGCGACTATCGGCCCCTGGTGATGGAGATCGTCAAGTTCTTCCAGACGGGCAAGCCGCCTGTCGCGAACGAAGAGACGCTCGAGATTTTCGCATTCATGGATGCCGCCCAGAGAAGCAAGGAGCAGGGCGGGAGGTCCGTGACTTTGCGGTAGGAGCGCGGCCGGCGAGGCATGAGTCTACAAGGCAAGGTGGCAATCGTGACAGGGTCGGGCGGCGGAGGCACGGGACGAGCCACGGCGCGCCGGTTCGCGCGGGAAGGCGCTTCCGTGGTGGTGAGCGATGTCAACGATGCGGGCGGACGCGAGACGGCCGGGTTGATAGAGGGGGAAGGCGGACGGGCCGCGTTTTGCCATGCGGACGTGAGAATCGAGTCCAGTGTCAGAGGTCTGATCGGGTTTGCCGAATCGACGTTCGGAGGCCTGGATTTCCTGGTGAACAACGCGTCCAGTCCGGATGGGATGAGCTACCTGACTGGATGGGCGGATGCCGTCGCCAGTGAGATTCTCGGGCCCATGCACGCCATCCTGGCCGCCATAGAGGCGATGCGAAGGCGGGGAGGCGGTGGGATCGTGAACATTGGCTCGACTTCCGCACTGGGACACGGGCGCAAGCACTCGCCGTGGCCCGCTTACGACGCCGGTAAGATGGCGCAGATGCGGTTGACCACAGCGCTGGCGGGTTTGCGGGACCGGGAGAACATTCGAGTGAACTGCCTGGTGCCGGCATGGATCGCATCACCGGGGCCGAAGGAGTATTGGGAGAGCCTCACGCCGGAGCAGCGGCGGGAACGCGGCGTGCCGGACACCCTGCTGTCGCTGGATGAGGTTGCCGGGGCGATCTTGCGACTGGCGACCGACGAGACGCTGTACGGGAGGATTATGGTGTGGTGGAACGGCCAGCCTCCACGGTTGATTGCGCAAGGGGACCGCGGGTATGGAGAGTTGGAGTAAGCGCCAGGCTTCCCGATTACTTTAAGCGCTTCAGATCGCGCCGGGCCGCTTCGAAATCCGGCTTCAGCCGCACGGCCGTCTCCAATTCGTTTCTGGAGTCCGTCAAACGCCCTCCTCTTCGTAGAGCGTTGTGAGTGACCGGTGTACGACCGCCGATGCAGGTGCGCCACCTCGGGCTCTTTTGTTTGAGTAAGGTATTTACGCACATAGGTTTCGGCCGTGGCCAATTCCACACCGTTGCGAAGCATTGCCCGTGAAGCGGTGACATATGGGCTCAGATCATCCGGGACGGCCTCCTCCGCGTGCGCCCGCGTTTTGACTGCGTCATCCAAGCGCCTTGGTAGAAGCTCTCCAGTTTGTCGAACTCCCTTTGTCTGATGGCAATGCGTGCAAACGCCAGATTGCCTCGAGCCGGATCGATCTTCAGAAGGCGCTCTGCGAGGTCGAAGGCCTTCTTCTTGTCTCCGCCCACGATTGCGGGCGCCTGCAGAAGGAAGTCCATTTTCTCGAAGAGATTGTCCGGATCGGACGGGTCGATGGCCAGGGCCGAGTCCAATTCGTCGCGGCACTTGTGCATCATCCCAATGGCTTTGAGCATCGATGGGGTCTCAACCTGGTGCAGGTGCGCCAGCGCCAGCTCCCGGCGGTACGCACTCGCCTTGGGATCGATGCAGACAGCCATCTCCGCGTACCTGGCGGCCTCCCGAAATCGTCAGAGCTGCGGCGTGCCCGCGCCAGCCAGTAAGCACCGCGGGCATGGCTTGTTCGCCGCTACGAACATACGGGCAGGCAGGAGAAGTCCGGACGTCGATCCTGAAAAACGCTGCGAACGCTGGGATGCCGGCTTCATGGCATCACTCCCCTGTCTGTACTATATACAGCCTGGAATAGGGAGTGAAATCAAGAAACCGATTCTGTTACCCCATCCGGCTTTCAGGATCTGTGACCTGGGGGGCGTGACGACTCTCGTAGACCGCGAGAGCCATCAATGGAAAGTAGTCGCGGTACATGCCGTACGTCAGGTAGAAGACTTGGGGGAAACCGGTGCCGGTGCTGGCCTCCTCGGGCCAAGTGCCGTCGGGCCGCTGGCGCTCCAGGAGGAATTCGATGCCGCGGCGCAACGCCAGTGAGTCGTAGTCGCCCGCGGCGAGGAGTCCCAGAACCGCCCAGGACGTCTGCGAGACGCAGCTCGGCGCGGGAACGAAGCGGTCGCGGTCATAGCTCACGCAGGATTCGCCCCAGCCGCCATCCTGGTTCTGGACGCCGCGCAACCAGGCGGCGCCCCGCGAGACGGCATCCTTCGCTTCCGGGAGTCCGCTGGCGGCGAGGCCGCGCATGGCGAGGAACGATCCGTAGACGTAGTTCACGCCCCAGCGGCCATACCAGCTTCCATCCTTTTCCTGTGAGTGCAGCAGATAGGCCACGCCGCGGCGCACGGCGTCGTGCCCAGCCAACCCGCGACGGCAGAGCGATTCCACCACACGGCCGGTGATGTCCGGGCAGGTGGGATCCAGCATCGCGTTGTGGTCGGCGAAAGGGACCTTGTTTAAGACGGCCCAATTGTTGTCCACGTCGAAGGCGGCCCATCCGCCGTCCTCCGACTGCATGGCCAGCAGCCAGTTGACGGCCCGCCGCTCGGCTGCCTGCTGGGCGCGGGGGTTCGAGGCCGCGGCGTGCAGAAGCGCGAGCAGCACCATGGCGGTGTCGTCGATGTCGGGGTAGAATTCGTTCGCGAATTCGAAGGCCCAGCCGGAGGGCTCGGTGTCGGGGCGCTTGATGGACCAGTCGCCTTTGCGCCGGACTTCCTTGCTGATGAGCCAGTCGGCGGCGCGGGTCAAGCCGGGATCGCCGGCGAGGCCGGCTTCTCCCAAGGCGAAGGCGCAGATCGCGGTGTCCCAGATGGGCGAGACGCAGGGCTGGAAGAGGAACCGGGCGGGCGTTTCGATCAGCAGCGACTCAAAATGGCGAATGGCTTCCACCAGGTCCGGATGGTCGTCGGCATAGCCCAGTGCATCGAGCGCCATGATGAAGTACATCATGGCGGGATAGATCGCGCCCAAGCCTTCGGTATGGTGCGTGCGGTCGAGAATCCAGTGCTCGGCCTCGCGGATGGCGGCGGCGCGGATCCGCTCCGAGCCGCGCTTTTCCCATACCTTGAAGACGCGGTCGAGGTGATGGAACAGGATGGCAAGCCCCTTTCGCTTGGGCAGAGCCAGGCTGACGTTCGGGAGGAGCAGCTCGTCGAGCGTGAATCCGGCAGGTGCCCGGCGGTTCGATCCGCGTGCCTGTACGATGGAAAGCGGCACCAGGATGGAGCGGGTCCAGGAGGACATTTCGTAGAGGACGTTCCCGGGAAGCATGGTGATTTCAGGAGGCACCGAAGGTACATGCTTGCGGGGATAGAGCCCGAAGAGGCTGAGATTGATCTTGACGTAGCTGTTGGCGGCCTGGAGCCCGCCGAGGTCGAGAATGCGCCGGCGTGCGCGCACGAGCGGTTCGGCGTCGGGGGGAATGCCGGCGAGTTTGAGGGCGCAATAGGCTTTCACGGTGGCACTGACATCGGCCGGCCCTCCGTAAAAGGTGTTGAAGCCGCCGTCGGGCAATTGGCGCGCGAGTATCGAGCCGGCAGCCCGATCGATGCGGCCGCGCGTGGGAGGGTTCCAGGCGGGGCCGTCGGGCTGGTGCAGCCAGAGTTGAAGCTGGATGTAGTCGGATTCGAGCGTAGTGTCGGCAGTCAGTTCCCCACACCAGAAGCCCTCGGCGGTCTGTTGGGCGAACAGGGCACGCGAGGAACGCTCCATGGCGGAAGCGATTCGCTCGCGGGCAATGCCGGCGGCCTTGGCCGACTGGCGCTGCGAACGGGCAGGAGCAGGTTCCAACCACTCGTAGGACATGGGAACGAATTCATATGGTAACAACGTAAACTGTGAAGATGGACTGGCAATTGGATGCCGTAGAAGTGCGGGTTCTGGGCTCGCTGCTGGAGAAAGAGGTTACTACTCCGGACTACTATCCGCTCTCGCTCAACGCCCTGACGAACGCGTGCAATCAGAAATCCAATCGCGAGCCGGTGGTTTCCTACGAGGAAGCGGCCGTGGAGGAAGCGCTGTTGACGCTGCGGGAGAAGGGGCTGGCGCAGCGCATTACCGGGCGGGACAGTCGCGTGCCGAAATACTCCCAGAGCTTTACAGAGAAGTTCAATCTGGGGCGGCGGGAGGCGGCACTGATGTGCGTCCTGATGGTGCGCGGCCCGCAGACGGTGGGAGAGTTGCGGGGGCGCACCGAGCGGCTCTACTCGTTTGACGACCTGGAGGCGGTGGAGAGCACGTTGCACCGGCTGGCCGAAATGGAGTTCGTGAAGCAGTTGCCGCGACAGACCGGCTTCAAAGAGCCGCGCTTCGCCCAACTGCTGGCCGGAGATGTGGTTGTGGCGCCCGACGAGCCGGCCGAGGCACCCAGCGCCGCGGTTTCCGCCCATGGACCCGGGGACCGGGAGCGGCTAGCCGCGCTCGAGGCGGAGGTGGCGCAGTTGAAGCGGGAATTTGAAGAGTTCCGGCGAAAGTTCGAATAGACCGGCTCCCCGCGAGTCCTTGCTCCTGTTCGGGATCATCGAACTCTTGCAATTCTCCAGTTTTGGGCCTTATATTACGGTTGGAGCCCGGCTCGCCAGTGTGCGGCTCCTGGGAGGATTTTATGCGAACCCTATGTTTCTTGGGTGTCCTGGTTATCGTCGTGGGTGCAACGTCCTGTTCCAGCGGACCTAGGCCCCCGGCACCCGGGACGCCGGCGTTCTTCTGGGCGGCAGCCCAGGAGGCTTACCGTAACGGCGACTATCCACAGACCGACCGAAGCCTTTCCGAGCTTGTCCGATCGGACAACGATTACTCCGTTCGCGCCCGAGCCTGGCAGTTGGTGATCTCTGCCGGCCTGGCTCAAGGCTATTCGGAAATGGCCGACAACTATGAGGCGGGAGCGAAGATGAACCGCGAGAATCCGATGCCCTTCCGCAAGCAGGTAAGTACTCTGCGCAGCCTCGCCAATGCGGCTGACATGGAACTCGCCGAGACCTTCCACGGCTTCCTGCAGAAAGACAAGGACCCGAAGGTGGCATTGGCGTTTGCCTACCCGGCCGGCTCGGTAGCGCCTTCGGCAGCGTTGAAGAAGGTGGCCGCCGGCATGATCATCCTGGACTCGGAACGCGATGCCATGCAGACGGATATGCTGCAACGCGGGGTGCTGCTGAGTCTCTCGAGGGCTGCGGGCAATGCGGACGATCCCGCCAAGACGCTCGAGAAATTCAAGGCGGGCGACGTGACGGTCGCGCGGGAGGTGTTCCTGTTCGCCATGGCCAAATCGCTCTTCGACCAGTCGGAACTCTACGGTTCCAAGAGGCTCGACTTGCCGGAACGCCTGAAAGTGATGTTGCAGGAGGCACTCGATGCGCTCCACGAAGTCCCTCAGACTAAGGAGAGCAAGGCGCTGACTACGAAGTTGGAAGCGGCAATCAAGAAGGCAAAGTCGACATAGTCGGCGCGGGCATCGCCGGGCTCCAGCCCGGAGCAGACGGAAGTCTGCCCTACAGTACGACTGGTACGCCCCGGTACGGGCATTACCGCCGCGTTTGCTGACAATAGCGAGAGGAATTGTTACTATCCCTTCAGTGATAGGACCCTTAGGTGTCAGTTCTCGCGGGCAGATTCGCAACCAAGCGGCCCCGTCACGCCGTGGTGTGGTAAGAAGGAGCCGTACACAGAATGCCGCCTGAGACGATTCTGGTCGTAGACGACGCTCCGATCAACCTCAAGCTCATCGATATTTTGCTGCGCCGGGAGGGCTATGACGTTGTTACTGCAGTGGATGCGGAGCAGGCGCTAGCCATCCTCGAGCGGCATCGTCCCGACCTGATACTCCTGGATATCCAACTACCCAAAATGGATGGCCTGGAACTGACTCGGATTCTGAAGCAGGATCCCAGGACACGTGACATCGTGTTAGTCGCACTGACCGCGTGCGCCATGAAGGGCGATGCGGAAAAGGCCTTCCAAGCCGGATGCGATGGTTACATCACGAAGCCCATCGAGACCGTGTCTCTAGCCGGAGAGATCCGCGGGTATCTGGATCGGAGGACCGCCCGCGGATCGGGCTCACTGACCGCTACTGCTCCGGATTGCGCGGGAACTTGAAATACGGCAACCGGACGCTGCGGATGATCACCTGATCGGCGCGAATGCCCACGGGCGCTTCGTAGCCTACGGTTCCGCCATTGGTCACGAAATCATCCTGCTCCACGCCGTCGCCCGAGACTCCGAGGCCGCCCACCATGACGCCATTTCGATAGAGCGGCGCCGAACCGGGGAAGAAGACGATTCCGGACTGGTTGTTGTTGGGAGCCTGATGGCCTTGGGTGCAGGGATTGGCGGTATCGAAATTGTAAAGCGTGTTGTAGAACGGCCCGGGTTGGCTGTTGAAGATGCCGGAAGGAAAGAACGGCTGCGATCCGAAGCCGATCGTCCGGTTGGTAACCGCGGTTAACATCGGCACGCCAGGCATTTCGGCGGGATCGCGGGTCGGACCGGAAAAGTACACCACGTTCCTGGCCTTCGACAACGCCACGTCGATCGAGAAGATGGTGGAATCGGGCATACGGAAGAGGCCCAGGATCGTGCCATCCAAGTCGGCGACGGAGATCACCATGCTCGTCCGTTTTCCGACCGGAAGGCGGATTGCCGCTCGCGTCAGAAGCGCCGTCTGGAGCGAGTTGTCGATGATGCTCGCCACGTCGCCCGCCTTCAATACCTGGCCATCCACCGGCCCCACCAGCCAGCCCTCGTTGGCGAACTGACCGTCGAACGGGCCATAGACCATCAGAGACGGATCGAAAGATCCCGGTGTCAGACCGGCCGGCGTTTGCAGGGCGATCCCGTCGCTGGCGGGCAACGACGGCCCAAAGAGGGCGAATGGAAGACGGAAGCCGTCGATGTACACGGACCCCGGATCGGGCAGAGGCAGGTTCACGAGGAACGGGGAACTGCCGATGATGCCGGCGTATTCATTCAGGTCGCCCGGCATGTCCGGACCCAGTCCGGAAACGCCCACTCCCCCAATGACGATCGCCCCATTGCGGAAGAGGGGAAACCCTCCGGGCACGGTCCCGATGCCCAAACTCCGATCGTTGGGGCCAGGAGCGACGGCATTTGGGTTGTTGGGATCTGGAAACGGTCCGGTGCTCACGCCTCTCATCGTCGCCAGCGCGCCGATGGGAGTCGGCACGGGCTGCAGGAGCACGGTGCCGTTGTTGTTCGCGATCGGGCATCCGCGGTTGGTGTTCTCGATGCCATAGAGCGCGCCGGCGGGCTGGTTGGGAATGCCTTCGGGGAAATTGGGCCGGCTGATCGAACGCACGGTCCGCGATGAGAGCGGCGTCAGATTGCTGCTGAAGAATGCGCCGGAGCGCGCCAGCATCAGAGCTTTTTCCACCGTGAGGTCCGTGGCTTGGGACCGGCGGTAGATTGCCAGCACTCTGCCCGGGCGGTCCACCACCACGACCGCCATCCCCTCGCCGCCGGCCGCCGATGCGGCGGCTGCCACTACGGTTTGCACCTCGGCGGCGCTCAGTTGCTGGACGCCCTGATCGATGGAGATCTGCTGCGGGTGCAGCCGCGGCACGAGGAGGAGCGCCAACAGAAGGACTGGCCTGGACTGTAATCTCATCGGGTACCTCCCACCGCCGGGCGCGGTGGATCATTGGTCACGGTATACGGCTGCCCATTCTCGAGCTTGTACAGCCGCTCCGATTCCTTCAAGTTCATCGGCCGGGAGCCGCGGCGGCCGAATACGACGAGCTGGTTGCCGCTTTCATCGACGCCCCGGTCACGATCCAGCCCCTTGGAGAGCGCGATCGCTTCTCCTTTGGTCTTGTATGTCGCAATCAGCTCCGGAACAGGTTTGGGACTGAATCCCCAGAGGTCCTGACTGCGATCTGGAGACATGAGTTGCAGAACGCGAAGGCCGTTCTTGCCGTCTGCCACATAGGCGAAGGCGCTGGCGTTGGTCATACCGACCCGCACGGCATAGGCGTCGTTCAGCACGCCGCCGGCGTTGAAATACTCGGGCTTTCCAGGGTTCTCGGGCCGTTTCACATCCACGATTGCGAGCCCCTGTTTACCGGCGGCCACATAGGCGTACGTGCGGGCGACATACACGTCGCGCGCCTCCGGAATGGCCACCGAGGCTTTCAGCGCGGGGTGCCGGATATCGCTTATGTCAAAGACCTTCAACCCTTCGGTGTCACAGAGGAAGAGGTATTGGAATTGGATCGCGCTATGTCCAGCGCCCTTGAGCGGGACTTCGGCCACAATCTGGGGAGCCAGCGGGTTGTCGAGGTCCACGATCACCACCCCGCGGTCGCACGACACGTAGGCGTAATTACCCGCCAGGACCACGTACGTAGCGCCGTTCAGTCTTCCATCGGGATTGAAGGCGTCGCCGGGCTGGCGTTTCATGAAATTGTTGCGCGGGTCGCCATCCAGCAGGGAACTCACGCCGATGCCTTCCCGTCCTGGGCTGGTGCTTCCCAGGCGAATCAACCCTTCCTGCGCGTCCGCCACGTAGAGGAAGCCATACAGGATGTGAACGGGCTGCTCCTCGTTCAGCGGGTCCTGATGGCGCAGCGGATCCACCCCGAGGGTAGTCGGCGAGGCAATCCACCGCGCGTCCTTGGTCTTGACGTAGAAGTGCTGACCGATGGGGGATACCGGAGCGGTGATCAGGCGCTCGGCAAAGCCCTTGTTATCGACCTGGGCGACGTCGTAGACCTGGACGCCGTCTTTTCCCTTAGCGGTGTAGAGGTACTCGCCGCGAAGCTGCAAGCTCAGGATGTTGCCGCCGTGCTCGTATGCTTCGGTCAGCCTCCTGGTCTTTACGAACTTCTGGTAGTCCTCCGGAAAGGCGAGCTTCTGCAGGTAGCTGCCGTAGACCGCTTGCGGCTCGTCGTGCTCCGTGACCGCTACGGCGTGCAATCCTTCTTTGCCTTCCCCGACGTAGATGTAGCGGCCGAAGAAGTTCACGAAATTGGTGCCTTGCAGCAGCACCTGGGCCATCCAGGCGTTGTTGTCCTTTTCCTTGGAGATGTGGCAATCGGTGCAGGTCTTGGTCTCTTTCGTCCGTACGGTGTGCGGATAGTGGGGATTCATCGCCTGGCCGCTGTATCCCTCCGACGAGATGGTCTGCTCCTGGTGGTAAATCCACTCGCGATTGGCATTCTGCGAGCTCACCAACACCGCGCTTGACGAGCGGACGGGCACGATCTTGTGGTTCTTGGCGGTGCTGTCGAGTCCCAGCATAAAGATGTCATCGCGCAGCACCTGGTAGTTGTAGGTGGTGAAGTTCCTGGTGTTGACGTCGCCTTCCCCGTGCAGCGAGGGTCGGTTGGCGTTAGCGCGCATCGAGAGATGGCATCCGAAACAACTGGTCATCCAGGAGGTGTGGCAGGTGTAGCACGACATCTTCTCTTCGGTGTGCGCCAACTGACCGGGGGCCACCTTGGAATCGCCCCACGTCATGTTGTCGCGCTGCATGGTCTTCGCCAGGCGCGCTTTTTCGTTGTAGTTGTACGAGCCCGGAGTGACCGAATCCATCACCTGCGAAACCGTCCACTGCACGTTTTCGTCGAGCATGGAACGTTGGATCAGCTTGCCGTCGATCCACTCGAACCGCTTCGGGCCGAAGGGAGTCCTGAGGGGCTGCAGGTCGCGTCCGCCTTCCGGCGATGCGGTGTTGGACGTCCGCAACGTGGCCCGCGCCCGGATGGATCCGTGGCAGTCGATGCAATCGATCTCGACTGCTGCGCGCGGCTCTCCATAAAGGTTGCCGTTTCCGTGGGCATCGTTCTCGAAGTGGCAGTCCACGCAGTGCATCCCCTTATCGAGATGGATGTCCGCCATCTTCACGGCCTTTTGGAACTTCTGGGGATCGTTGAAGTCGACTTTGTTGTCGTCCTTGTCGAGCCAGTTCCCTTCGCGGTCGTGCTTGTAGACCGCGCGGTAGATCCATCCATGGCCGTTGAAGTCGGCGAACTGCGTCTGCTTGTTCTTGTCGTTGAGGTTGATGACGTTTCGCAGAAACGCCGGGTCCGACCAGTTGCCCTTCAGCGATGCCGCCTCGGGATTGCGCCCCAGCGCGTCCGACACATCGCCGTCGCTCATGTGCTTGGACTTGTCGGGGTACATGCGGTCGCCATCGGTCTCGTTGTCCCACCACATGTAGCCGTAATACTGCGACGCGTAGGATGTGCCGGGGTGCATATGGCAGACCACGCACTGGCTGGACGGGATGGACGAGGTGAGGCGGTGCCGGATGGGATGGCCTTCCTGATCTTTGGGAATGGTGGGATCGTCGGTGAAGCTATATCCCAGGTGTCCGCGGGCGGCGTAGGGACCCGAGTGCGCCGGGTCGCGATCATTGGCGTACACCACGTGGCACGCCGTACAACCGGCGGAGCGAAAATCTCCAGGCTGGTCGTTGGTGCCCAGGAAATAGAGCAGGGGATCGAGCAGGCGCGTTCGCTGCAGACCCTGGTACACCGGGTCGGTCCGGGTCAGGGTGCCGAAGCCGCGGTTACTCAGCCGGTCGTCGCCCCGCTCGAATACGCGCAGAGTGTTGCCGGGCTGGGTATTCTCGAACTGCGGAAGTGGATACAACTCCGGCAGCATGCCCTTGTACTTGATGTCGTGATCGGAGGGCGGCGGATTGGCGGTCAGCCTCAGCCACGATCCATCCTTGCCGTACGCCTCGCCGAAGAGCGGGCGCTTGCTGGGATGCCCGCCGTTGTTGTAGAGCGCGGCCCCCCAGAGGAACGCCCCGTGGGTCATCATGCTCGTCTTGACCTTGTTCAGGATGTTGATGTGGCACTCCGTAGAGCGCCCGCAGGTCTGGTCGGCGATGCGCAGGTCTCCGGGGTTGCGGAAGCGGACGTACTCATTGCTCTCGCGATTCAGCAGAGTGTAGCTGCGTTGCGGGTTGCCGGTGAGCGGCCACTCTTTGGGATAGCGCGCCTTCACGTGCGCGGCGTTCTTGTCGGTGGTGCCGCGCGTGCCCCCGTGACAATCGACGCAATCCAGAGGCGGGACTGCCGTGGAGGCGTGCATCGGCTCCATGCCGACGTGGCATTTGGCGGACTCGCAGGTCGAAGGGACGTAAGGCTGACGCTGCGCCCAGGCCGCCGTCGCAGAGGCCAGCAGGAATACGATCATCAACGGTAAGACAGAGCGCCCCCCGGCGGTAGTGGGGCAGGCCCCTGCCGCGCGCACAGCGCGCATCTCTTCACGTGGCATCAAAACAAGAACCTCAGATTGATGAATGCGTCAAACAGAGTGCGGCCGGTATAGATATCCTTGAAACCCCGGCCGGGAACCAGAGCGCCGAACCCGGTAAAGATTACGATGTTGTCCGTAAGGAGCGGGCGATATTGAAAACCGATCCCGCTGTCCAGGCCGATGGCATGGTGAATGTGCTCCTGGAACAACACTGCCTGGAGAACCTCGGTGCGGTTGAATTTCGCGTAGTTCACGTTGAGCGTGCCCTGAAGCTTGGGCGTAATTTTGGCGATATACCCGGCGTTAATGAGCGCGATGCCGGGATTCAGGAAGTTGGCCTGGCCTTCGAACAGCCCCGCCCGCATGGTGGGCATGAGATTGTTCGGGGCGAAGAGGTTGACGCCCGTGTCCGACAGCGGCACCGCCTCGCGATTGAGGAAGTTGATGCCGCCCCCTTCAAACTCGTTATTGAGCAGGCCGCGATCGGCCAGCGATGGATTCCCCAGGAAGCCTCCGCCCGCGAACTGCTGATTGGGCACGATGCCGTCGAAGCCGTTCGCCTGGCCGGTCCTGAGGTCCTTGGCGCCGGACGTGTAGAAGCCGGAGATTTTGTAGGTGTACCAATCCTTCTCGTAGGACAGCTCGAGGGCCGCGAGGTAGGCGCTGATGTGGAGGTTCGGCTTGGTGAGCGGAATCGAATTGTTATCGTTGCGGCCGAACGCATAGTAGAAGGCGTTGTCCACGGTGATGCGGCCGATGTGCCCGTCGCCGGTGACTCCGGCGTATGCGGCGCGGATCTTCTGCAAGACGGGCGGCGCGAGGCCCCCGATGGGCGCGGGCCGGACCAGGAAGCCGTTCTTGTCTACCAGGAACGAGGGCTGGTCATGATTGTAGAGTGCGCTCAGGTTGAGCGTGTAGCCCTTGGTCAGGAAATCGGCGATATACATGTTGGCCACGGCGACCTGCTGGTCGCGCAGCCGCCAGCGGTTCAAACCGCTGTTGGTGTCCTTCTCCAACATCTCGAAATACGCGAGGTTGTATTGGAAGATATTGTTGTGGAATTCGCCGAACAGGCGCGCGCCGGGCTGCTCGTCGGAGAAGACGAAGCCGCGGAAATCGCTGGTGAAGCGCTGGATTCCAAGGCGTACGGAGGTGAAATCGAAATGGCCCTTCTCCGAGAAGAGGCGTTTTTCGAGGAACGCTTCCTGCATACCGACGTTGCTGTCCGTGCGCCGGATGCTCTGGCGGACGTCGCTGTTGATCACGCCATTTTCGCGCGCCAGTGTGTAGTTGATGTTGAATTCGGGAGTAATGCGCAGTTCCCAGTCCACGGGACGGAAGCCGGCGCTGCCGCGGAACAGGTCCATGCTGAAGCGGAAGTTCTGCTGGATGAGGCCGATTTCGCCGCGGCCGAAGAAGGTGTATTCTCCAGGGTCGGCGGCGCTGGCGCCGGAGCCGATGGGCAGGCGCTTGGTCTCGACCGTGGTCGAACTGATGCCCGTGAAGAGGAAGAACTGGCGCCGTCCGTGGAACGGGAAATCACCCTTGAGGATATTGCGGTTGAACGGATCCCACACCTTGGTGTGGGCGTAAATCGCGTCCAGGTTGGGGTCTTGATACCGCTTCCAGGGCAGTCCCGGGAAGATAAACCAGCGGTTCTT
>Ga0335081_10009522_pt1 | contig 15649 bp, 13 predicted proteins | sample Lox_Sample_35_FD_206713 | JGI IMG/M metagenome (GOLD analysis project Ga0335081, IMG submission 206713) | Soil microbial communities from Loxahatchee National Wildlife Refuge, Florida, United States - Lox_Sample_3.5 | ecosystem: Environmental > Terrestrial > Soil > Wetlands | place: USA... | reverse complement strand
CGCCCTTGCCGTTGCGCGCGCTGGTCGGCGCGCCGCAACCCCGGCAGACGCCCCGGTAGCGCGCCTTGACCTCGCGCGCCTTGTCGCCGATCGGATCGTAGAGATAGGCCTTCACGGTGCCCTCGGCGCGCCCCAGCCGGCGAGCGATCTCGGCGATCGTCAGGCCCTCCTGGTCGCGATAATGTCGCGCGAGTTGCGCGGCGCGGCGTCGCTCGCTAACACGGTCTGTCATGGGCATCTGGGTCTTTTGTTAGCCTGAGACGGGTCGTACAGGTACGCCTTGACGGTGGCCTCCGCCCGTCCCAACCGGCGGGAGATCTCCCTGATTGAGAGACCCTCCGCCTCGCGGTAGTGGCGAGCAAGGGCCGCAGCCCTGCGCCGTTCTTGCACACGATCACCCGCGGGCATTCGCCGGCGACGATATCGGTCGCATCCGACGGCTACCAACGTGCTGGATAGCCACCGGGTCGTACCCCCAGATGGTGTCGGCACCGCGGTTAGATCCAAGCCGGAGCACGGTCGCTTTCCGCGAATCCGGAGGCCGCGTCGTGCCTCGATCCACGATTGAGCACTTCCGGCTGTCGACGACCTGCAGCAGCGCGACGGCGGCGTCGACCTCGCCGTGCTGCTCTGCCGGCATTGCGACAGCGAACCGATCGGGCCGCTCGCCGCGGCGCGAGCGCAGCGAACTGCGTGCCGTTCGGGGCTCGATCCCCTCCGCCAACGCCCGGCGCGCCAGTCCATAGCCCGTCGGACTGGCTTCGTAGACCATCCCGCCGGCCGCTGCATCTCCCGCAGCAGCGGCATCACCGCGTGCGGGCGACCCACCACCCGCCGGGTTTGCACCTCGCCCGTAGCCTGGTCGAAGATCGCGATGGTCGACTGGCGCGCGTGCACATCCAGAGCGACCCAACGGATACCGTCAGGCACGTCGGCACCTCCTCGTAGACGTGGCCCGCGCCGAAGCTCGAACCTTCGACGCGAACATCAACCCGCTGCGCGGGGGTGCCGACTACCTTCGCCTTCGAGTCAGCCGGTGCTCCATATCATCTGAAGCGGTCGCACGAGGCGAGGCGGTCGGAGCACGACGCGATCCTGCGGGCAGTGTCAGCCGGATGCCCGAGATCGGGCGCAGGCAGCGGTGTGCGCAACGGGCGGACGCCTCCTACCGGATGGAGTGTTCTCGGCGAAGAGAATCCCCGCGAAAGCGAGCGGAGCCCGGCTACGTCGCCGTCGATCGGATTTGTGGCGAGGCTGATGCCGGCCGAACCGGCCGATGAGATCCGTCCGGGGGGCAGCCGGCCCTTTGATACCGAGGTTTGCTCCATGGCAACACTGGGACAAACCCGTGGCTCGCCCTTGGGCTGGCCACATGGACCCGGCGCCCTTCGGTCCTAACACCGGATGCATGTCCCGGACCGCCATCGGGCATCCGACCGTCGAAAGGGTCATCGACGACCGCTACCTCGTACGACGACGGATCGGTGTGGGCGCGACGGCGGTCGTGTACTTGGCCGAGGATCTAGCGTTCCCGAGAAAGGTCGCGATCAAGTTACTCCACGATTGGTTCGCCGAGGATGACCGGGAGGTCGAGCGCTTCCGGCACGAGGCGTCGACAGCGTCAGGTCTCCATCATCCGCACATCGTTGGTGTATACGAGAGTGGCGGGTGGACCGGCGGCCCGTACATCGTGATGGAGTATGTGGCCGGACGTTCGCTGAGATCTCTAATCCGCGAAGCAGCGCCACTCCTCCCGGCCCGGACGATCGATCTCACCGCGCAGCTGCTGCGCGCCGTCCGGTACATCCACGCTCGCGGCATCATTCACCGCGACCTCAAGCCCGACAACGCGATCGTCGCGACGGACGGCCAGCTGAAGCTAACTGACTTTGGCATCGCCCGCCGCCACGAGGGTGACATCACCCAGACTGGTGTCATCCGGGGCACCGTGCAATACGTCTCACCCGAGCAAATCGAGGGCGAGCGTGCCAGCGTCGCATCGGATCTCTACTCGGTCGGCGTAACCCTCTACGAGCTCCTCACGGGACAGGTCCCGTTCAACGGCGACACGATCGCGGCCGTGCTGCGCGCGCACGTCCAGGAGCGACCCACCCCGCCGAGGGCCCTGAATCCCGCTGTCAGCTCTCAGCTCGACTCGATCGTGATCCGAGCCCTGGACAAGAACCCCCACGTGCGGTTTGCCAACGCTGACACGTTCATCTCAGCGCTCGAACGCGCCGCGGACAGCCGCCTGACCCATCGCTCCGTCAACGTCGCACGAGCCGCCTGATCTGGCGCGGCCAAGCGACTCCGTCGGCTACGTCAACTCGTTGCCAGACGACCGCACGACAGAGATCGTCCGGCGGCCTCTCATGCCTGCATCTGACCTTCGGTGACGGGTCAGAGCCGGCGCGTGCCTCAACGGATCGGCCGAGCAGAGCGTATTCCGCGGCGCTCGAGCTCAACCTCGGGAGGGGATCTTGGTGCCTGCTTTCTCCGCGCTGCAGATCGCGCCGGCTCTGGTCTTGCCTTCCAACAGTCACACCGGTACACACGGCGTCGGCGCTGTCGGACGGCTCTGAGCAGCCGCCAATTGACTCGCGCATCGACGACCATGTGGGAGGACGATCGTCCAGACATCGGCGGTCTCGGACGCTGAGTGGGTCAAATCGAACTCATCCGGGATGCGTCGATCGACAGAGCAGGTGTTTGCCCGGCGTCGGTCGGCTCGGTCAGGCGCTTACTCGGTAGTGCAGGTGAACGAACACGCTTCGGACCCGGCGCTCGTCTAAGCCTCCGTCTAAGCCGCCGCCGAGAACGCCCGGCGCCGAGCGCAGACGCGGAGGCGACCACAGCAACGGTCGGGCTCGGCCACAGCATCCGCGTCGAGCTGATCGAGCCCTCGGGCGCGCAGCTCAACACACTCAGGCAGATTGTGCGTCACCCCTCGCACGACACCACCGCGAGCTGATCGCCTTCGGCGCTGGCTGACCGACCCCGAACGCCAGCAGCCCGTCGGCGACACCGGCCGGCATGAACCCCGCCACGCCGACGCGATCGTCGATGCCGAGCTTCAATGGGCGCTCAAGGACCCCAACCCTTTGCGTGGCATCGCCCACTTCACTGCCTGCTCAGCGCGGCGTTCGTGCTCGATCCCGCCGGCGTCACCCGCACCAAGGCGCTTGGCTCAGAGCGGATGGCCCACAAGCTCAGTGACGCCCTGCCCGGAGGCGAGCGGGAGCTCCGGTCGTCCGTGTGGGAGTTCATGCGCCTGATGCTCTCGCCGACGCTGGTCGCACTCAACCGCGACGCCTTCATCACTTGCGAGCCCGTCGAAGCCACGGTGAATCTCGAGGGCTACCGCGCCGCATCCGACCTCGACGCGCTCGACCTACTCGAGGACCAGCTGAACGGCGAAGCCGCCTAAACAGTCCACACACCGCCGAACTGATTGCCCCCCTCCTGCCCGGCCGGCAAGCCCGGGCGGGAGGGACAGCTGGCCGTGCCCTTTCTCTTTTCCATAACCGGTCAATCCGGCACGTGCGGTAGGTCGGGGAGGATGGACTGGCAGGGCTGCGCCGGGTAACCGTGCGGCCGCACGCCCGGGGTGGCCGGGCGAAGCCGGCAGTCTCGCGGGGCTGATGCACTTGCCGGAGCGTCTAAAAGCCCGATCGACACGCGCGCCACTTTAGGCGCTCAGATTCGGGTTTGGGGCAAACCCGGGTAGCGCCTGGCGATTCGTCGGTGTGCCCACGTGAAGTCCGGGCCGGGCGTGGGGTCCGGCGCGGGCGGCTCGGGCGCGGGCGGCTCGGGCTCCGGCCGAGGCGGAACCGGCAGCGGCGTCTCGATCAACGCCATCACCGGTAGATATCGACGAACAAAGGAGGCGGAGTCATCGTGATGCCCGGGTGTCGACTATGACCATTGTTTATTGGCTGGGTCCCGTGGTTACGTCGGTCACGACGCAGCGCCCGTCCAGCCGGGGCCGAGGCGCCCCTCGGGCCACCCGCCTCCACAGCGCGACCAGCAGTCCGTCCTGCCCTGCACGGGGTCTCGCTCGGCGGGATCGCCGCGACGGATATCCCAGCGCATTGCGTTCGGGTAGGCGCCGACGACCAGAAGGTCAGGGTCGGATCCGGCGTTGCAGTCGCCGGTGCCCGCGGACGGTACAACCACATCCCCGGCGACCAACTCGAACTGCCGGCCCCGCGGCCCGCCGAGGATCCCGTGCGCCCGCGCTGCGGTGACCCAGCACCTCATCGGCGGTCGAGTGGAAATGGTGAAACGTCGAAGAGTCCGTCACGCCCGGCGCCCAACCAGCCGTGGCCGGCGAATAGCTTCTCGTGGGCGGCGGCGCCGGCATCGTTCGCAACCGCGCCTCGGTAGAGGAGCACCGGCAGAGCCAAGTTTGGGAACCGGCGATAGTCACCAAAGGTGTAAGTCTCGGGCCGCACGTCGGGTACCGTCCAGACAGCCACGCGTGTGCGGAGGGACGACCTGTCTTGACAGCACCTGGCCGGAAACGGAGAGACAGGATCCGCTTCGTCAGCGCGGATGATCCGCTCGGGTGACCTGCCACGGCAATTAGGCCGCGACGCTCGGCAGTCAAGCTGAGGTCACAAGTAAGCCACTGCGTGTTTGCGGCGATCCGTGGGGCAGCGCCGTGCGCGTGGGCCTGACCCGAGGGCGAGCGCCGCTGAAGACCGTTCGCCGGTGCCAGATCGGCTTCGATCTCACAAACCGACGCGCGCTTGTCGAGGCGGAGACGGGCTTGCGTTGCCCTGGCTTTGACCTATCGGCACGAGAAATGACAACAACACTGCAGATACAACGTGAAGCCTGGCGCGGGTACTTCGACGAGCTCACCGACGTTCTGGGCACCGTCGAGGCGACGGTCGAGCTCGTCGGGCGCGATATCGGCGACCAAGTCGAACATGAACGGCTGATCCTCACGGACATGGCCTACGACGAGGAGCACGATGAGCTCATCGTCGGCTTGGAGGCCCCGGGTCTGTCAGCGAACCGGATCGAGCATCGGATCGAGCACCCGCAGCGCGTCCTCCTCGCCACAGGCGAACCTCCGCCGCTCGAGGTGGTGTACGACGTCGAGGATGGCGACCAGCACCAGTGGCTCATTCGCCTCGAGCGACCGCCCGCGCTGCCCGGGGAATAGCCCGCGTCACAGTTGAGACGGTCGCCGTCGGACTCGCGGGCACAGGCCGCAGACCACGTAGATGGAGGTAAGCCGACGCGGACGGCCGCACAATCCGGACCGGTAGCGCCGACGACCCGTGCCCCGGATGGATCCGAGGCGGGCGAGCAGCCCAGGCGGAACGGCCGCCGGCCGCGGCTAGCCAGGACGCTTTTCTCGATCCCGTTCAAAGCCGGATGGCCGAGGCGGACGTGGCGCGCCTGCGCGCAAGCCTGGACCTCGTCACCCACCTCAGCCCCAAGGCGGGGACGTTCGGCATCAGTCTCGGTCTCGTGCCGCTCGACTCTTGGTCGGGGCTGTTCCTGGAACGAGGCGCCGGTGAGGACGAGTGGCTTCTGGAGGCCTGCACGTGGGAAAACCCGCCCGAGTCGGTGATCCACGAATGGCACATGCGCGCAGCGCTCGCTGCACGGGAGCTCGACCCGACAGTGCCGCTCCCGCCGCGGGAGACAGCCCCGGCGGAACAGGCAGTCACAAGGCCGGCGACCGGCAAGCGACCCGCGGTCTCGGCCGCCCGCTGGGGTTCGAATGAGGCTAGCCGCCCGAGCCATCGGCCTCCGTGCGCGAGCTCGTAGACCGAACGCCGACGGGCACCGATGCGTCGGATCATGACGCAGCCTTACTGCAGAGTGTGTCATCCCGGCGCGATCGAACAGCGTTGGACGCGCGAGTGGGTGCTCGACGCCATGGACAACTGGCGCAACGGCCCGGGCCGCTGCCCTCGTCGTACGGATGGCAGCGCGACCACGCACGCCATGGCGGTGAGGACGCGCTCGCCCCGCTGGCCGAAGGAGAGTGGCCCGCGCCGGGTATCGTCATCCGCCTGTTCGGAACCTGGCGGGCCGCGCCCACGGCAGCGTCGGATTGAATGCCCAGGCGCGACGGCGGGTAAGGAGTAACGCGGCGGTTGGGGAGCTGATGCTGGTTGAGCGCTGCCATCCTGCCGAGAATGGGTTCGATCCGATTCGGTCCGGCGCGCGTCCCCTCGCGCGAGAGCTCGGAGGCGGCGGTACAGCTGCTGAGCGAGCGTGGATATGGCGCGTGTGAGGTCGACTTCGAGGGCGGCTTCTGGATGGACTGGACGTACGCCAAACAGTTCGGCGCGATGTCGCGGGACCGAGACATACGGCTATCCGTGCACGCGCCGCTGACCGCGTTTCTCGGTCACCGCGACCGTGGCAAGAAGTACCGCATGTCGCTAGGCATGCTCGATCATTGCGCGGGGATCGCTGTCGTGTGCGGCGCGGCGCCGGTTGTGATCCATCCTGGCTTTCGATTCGGCCGCGACCGTCGCGACGCGGTCGCCGCGGTCATCGAACAACTCGAGGAGCTGCGGACGCGTCTGGAGTCGAAGGGGCGCGCGGTTCCGTTCGGTGTCGAGGTGATGGGGCGCGAGCGCGAGCTGGGAACGTTTGAAGATGTGCTGGCGATCGCGTCAGCGCTGGCTTGGGTACGGCCGGTCCTCGATTTCGCCCATCTGCACGCGGTGACCGGCGGAGCGTTCCGGGAGGCCAGCGCGTTCGCGCGGGCGCTCGCCGGCACGGATGCGGCGATGCAGCCCGCAGTCCCGTTCCACATTCACTTCTCGGACGTCAGCTTCGCCAACCGCAACGAGAAGGCGCACGTTGCGTACGGGCATGGCACCCTTCGCGCCGAGCCGCTCGCGGAAGCGCTCGCACAGTTCGATCGTCCGGCGACGGTCATCGGCGAGTCGCCCGACGAGGCCTCCAACCAGGCGATACGGGCCATCCTGGTAGGACAGGCGCCCCGAAGGGGTGGCCAGCCGGCGTGCCACGAGCGGCGGAGGTCGTTTGGCTGACGGCCAACTCGGCCTACTTGGAGTTACGAAGCCAATAGCTACCTATCGAGTTTGTGATGGCGGCACGAGCCATTGAGAGAGAGATCAAGTTCGCCGTTGGGCCCGTTTTTAGCCTGCCGGACCTGACTCGAGTCGTCGACGACGTGAGGCAGACAGAGCTGCCCGAGGCCGAGCTCGTGGCGACGTACTACGACACCCCGGACCGGCGCCTCCTCCGGAGGGGCATCACGCTTCGCCATCGCCGCAACCGAACCGATCCAAGCGACCAGGGTCAGTGGACTCTCAAGCTACCGGTCCGCGTCGGCGGGATCGCCCTGGAGCGCACCGAGCTGACCTGGCCCGGCGAGTTGTGCGCTGTCCCTGGGGAGGCCGTTGGACTGGTCCGAGCGATCGTTCGTCACGCCGAGCTTGAGTCGATCGCCGAGTTGGTCACCCGGCGTCGGCGGCTCGAGATCAAGGCTCCGGACGGGCGGCGCCTCGCTGAGATCGACGACGACGTCGTTGATGCCGCAGACGGGTCGAGTTCCGGCGGCCGGTTCCGGGAGCTCGAGGTCGAACTCGAAGCCGACGATGCCGCCCTGCGCGATTCCTTGATTGCCCGGCTGGCTGCCGCCGGCGCAAGACGCGGCAGGGCAAGTCCGAAGGTGGCGCATGCACTCGGGATGGACGGGAGCGCGCGAGCTCAGGTGGAAGTCAAGCCGCGAACGGGAGATATGTCCCTCGGCAAGCTTGTGAGCGCGGCGATCGCGACCGGGCTCGAGCGGTTGGTAGAACATGACCTGGGGGTGCGCCAGGGCGCAGACCCGGAGCACGTCCATCAGGCGCGGGTCGCGACCAGACGACTGCGATCGAACCTTCGGACGTTTGCGGACGTTTTCGAGCCGACCTGGACGGCACGCATGCGGGAGGAGCTCAGATGGCTCGGGCGGGCGCTGGGCCGAGTTCGAGACGCTGACGTACTCGCCCTCCGACTCCGCACCCACGCTGTAGAGGAGCTCACCGAGCGTGACCAACAAGGGTTCGCGGACCTGATGCGGCGGCTCTCGCTGCAGCGCGAAGCGGCCTACGCCGAGATGCTGGAGGTCCTTGACAGCGATCGCTACGTCGACCTGCTCGATGCCCTGGCGGAGGCTCCGGCATTCCGCGCCGGGAGAGACCGAGAGCTGACCATGCGAGCCGAGAAGGCCGCGGTTCGTTTCGTCCGCCGTCCGTGGGAGAGCCTGCGCCGGGCCGTCGCCAAGCTCGAGGACGACCCGACCGATGAGCAGCTGCACCAAGTCCGCATCAAAGCCAAGCGACTGCGCTATTCGGCGGATGTTGCCGAGGCAGTCGTGGGCAAGCCGGCCCGGCGGCTTGCTAAGGCGGCGGCCGATCTGCAAGACATCCTCGGTGCCCACCACGACGCTGTAACCGCCGAGGGCTGGCTCCGCGAGAGCGCCGCGGCGCTCAAGGAGAGCGCTGGGATCTTCGTCGCCGGAGAGCTCGTGAGCATCCAGCGCCGCGAGCAGAGAGAGCTACGCCAAACCTGGCCAGAAGCATGGGATAGGCTCAGCACCAAGCGCCTCACACGCTGGCTTCGGTAGCTGCCGAGCCACTGCCATCGGCGCGGTGGCATCGGCGCGGCGACCGTGGAGGGTCCAAGCGCGACCAATGCAGTTGGCGATCGCAGCGCGCTGGCGCCAGAGCGGGTGATGGTGCTCAGCCCTTGCCGGCGTCCAGCGCGTCGAGCTCCTCTACCTCGTCGGTCGACAGCTCGATCCGCGCCGCACCGACGTTCTCCTCGAGGTGCTCGACCGAAGCCGTTCCCGGGATCGGCAGCGTCACCGGAGAGCGGTTAAGCAGCCAGGCGAGCGCGATCTGGGCCGGTGTGGCATCGTGGCGCTCGGCGATCTGCGCGAGGGGGCCGCCATCGGTGGCGAGCTTGCCGGTCGCCAGTGGAAACCAGGGGATGAACGCGATTCCCGCTCGCTCGCATTCCTCGAGTACATCCTCGTCCGCGCGATCGGTCAGGTTGTAGCGGTTCTGGACCGAGACGATCGGCGTGAGCTGGCGTGCGCGGTGGAGTTGATCGAGCGAGACGTTTGAGAGGCCGATGTGCTCGATCTTGCCTTCCTCGCGCATTTGGATGAGCGCTCCGAGCGATTCCTCCAGCGGCACCTTCGGGTCGACGCGATGCAGCTGGTAGAGCTCGATGCGCTCCAAGCGCAGCCGCGACAGACTGCCCTCGCAGGCTTCGCGCAGATGCTCAGGACGCCCGTCCGGATGCCACTGGTTCGGGCCGCTGCGCGTCAGGCCGCCCTTCGTGGCGATCACGAGATCGTAGGGATAGGGATACAGCGCGTCTGCGATCAGCCGCTCGGAGACCTCGGGCCCGTAGGCGTCGGCCGTGTCGATCAGATTGACGTCGAGTTCGATCGCGCGGCGCAGCACGCGCTTGCACTCCTCGGGGTCGCGCGGCTCGCCCCAGACCCCGTCGCCGGTCAGCCGCATCGCACCGAAGCCGAGGCGGTTGACCGTCAGCTCGCCACCGATGTCGAAGGCGCCGGACGCTCTCGCTGATACCAACGTGTGTGTGTCTTTCATAGTTGTCGGGACACTAGGTCGCATCCGCCACGAAGCAAGTCGCGTTAGCGACACCGCCGGGGAGTGCCGCCGAGACCTCACGCCAGCAGGTCAAGCGTTACCCAGCCCCTACCGAGCCCAGCTCAAGACGATGCTGGGCGGTCGCGACCAGGATGCCCACCGCCGCGACGCTGATGCTCTCAACGCTCCTTGGCTCGGTGCTGATCGCCCGAGCGGTCGACGACAGAACGCTCTCGGGCGAGAGCCTGTCTAACGTTCGCGACGCATCGAAGTCGACGTAGTCGCGAGACCTTGTCCGCACCGCCGCCCGACATCGAGACCGAGAAGCGCCTCGCCGCCGAGGCCGCTGCTGCGTTGGTCGAGGACGGGATGACGGTTGGACTAGGGACCGGCTCGACCGCGGCATATCTCATCGCGCCGCTCGCATCTCGCAAGCTCGACATCGTATGCGTGTCCACCTCGCCGGCGACCGCCGCCGCTGCGACGCAGTTCGGCCTGAAGGTCGTCGGTTTCACTGGCCTCGAGGCCCCCGCCCATCTCGACATTACGATCGACGGCGCCGATCAGGTCGCGCCGTCCGGATGGCTCGTGAAAGGCGGCGGCGGGGCGCACAAGCGCGAGAAGGAAGTGCACGCCGCCACCAACCGCTTTGTCGTGATCGTCTCATCGAACAAGCTCGTCGACCGACTGAGGCCTCCAGTCCCACTCGAGCTCTCACGATTCGGTCTTGCAGGCACACTTGCGCGACTCGAGCATGTCCGCATCCGGAATGGGCCGCTCAGCCCGGATGGCGGCGTGATCGCGGACTACCTCGCTGAGTTCGACGATGCCGAAGCCCTTTCCGCACGACTTTGTGACGCCGCCGGCGTCGTCGCCCATGGGCTGTTTCCCCCGTCGATGGTCGCCGAGATTCTTGTCGGTCGCAGCGACAGCGTCGAGCGAATCCCGGTGTCGCGAGCGACGGCCTAGCCTCGGGTGCCGTCGGCGCGAATCGCGAGGCATAGCCGCCACCGCGCCTTGACCCTTTCAAGCACCGTCCTACCGAACGGATCAGGACGGGTGCAAAGGAGTCAACGAGGGTGTTCCAAGACATCTTGGTGGCGGTGGATGGCTCGGCGCACGCGGAGCGTGCTCTCGAAGAAGCGATCGACTTGGCGCGGCTGAGCGGTGGTTCGCTGACGCTGCTGACGGTGGCACCCGAGCTGTCTGGCTGGTTTATCGGCCCCGGGGCTGGACTGCCACCGCCGGTAAATCCGGCGGCGGGAGTGCCGCTTGCTGACCTGGTGCAGCTACGCGAAGGCCTCGTCCGGCAACCTCGTCATTCTGGAACGGGCCGCGGCGAAAGTTCCGGACGGTGTGCAATCGACCGCGGTTGTGCTCGAAGGACGCATAGGCGAGGCAATCGTCGGACAGATACAGGCAGGCGACCGGATCTGGTGGCGATGGGATCGCGAGGCCGTGGCGAGCTCCGCTCGATGTTGCTCGGCAGCGTGAGCCACCAGGTTCTTCGCGACAGCCCGGTGCCGGTTCTGATGGCACACGCGAAGTAGGATCAGCCAAGCGAGCGTCCAGGGCTCTCACACGACGGATGTGATGACGACACGTGATTTCGAGTGGGGAGAACGCCGCCCCGCTGGGCAAGTGACCGTCAATGGTCATAGCCTTGCCGTCCCGCAGGATCACGGGAGCAAGCGCGCACACCTTCGAGATACTCTGAGTCGAGAAGGGCCGGCGTCGCTGACCGGCTCCGTACGTCTCGGCCTCGAGGGTCGCGACGGCGAGACCGAAGCCTTGTGATCGCGGTCGGCAAGCTCGGGATCTCACGCGCGCCCCCGAGAACGCCGCCAACTGCCTCGAGGACGCCGTCGAGCACACGTTCGTCATTGGGTGATCCCATCGGTGTTGCCTTCTGCCTTCTGCGAGGACGTCATCACTCAGCTTGAAAATCCCCAGCTCCGCGGCCAGTACGCCCCTGTCGCCACGCCCGGTGGCGCCCCCGCAACGTGCGCTCCACGACTGGAGCGTCTCAGCTGCCCGGGCGGCGGTCGCGCCGCTCGCCAATCGGCGGCGCGCGGAGGCGAGAACGTGATCGGAGCCGGCGCGTGGCATCTCGCCTTTGAGGCGCAGGTCTCGCGTCCTAAGGCCATGAGCGTGAACATCTTCGCTCAGGCCGGAGTGCCGATCACGACCGTAAAGGATCTTTCGCCAACTCCGCCCGAGCTCGAGCTGTTCGCGCGCATCAAAGGCTTGGTCGGCGAAGAGGCAGCGCTGCTCGCCATACCGCGCGAGGAACGCAAGCGCGAGCAGCGCCAACGGCTGCGGGAGATCTCGGCCGAGCTCGATCGGACCTGGGCGAGGCTTCAAGAGCGCGCGAAGCAGCTCCGCCTCGACCACGATGCTCCGGCGACGCCGGGGTGACGGCGGGGCAGGGTGCGACAGGGCGGAGCCATAGCTCGCGATGCCGCGCACCATTTCGCCGATCGAGGAGGCTGATGAGTCTGAGCGACGAGCGAGCGGCCGCCCGCGAGCTCGATCGTGCGCTGACTACGCAAGGCCAGGCCAGCAAGTCACCGTCACCGGGCCCGTGTCCCCGCCGGCACCGTGAATTCCTGCAGCTCCGCCTCTCGGCGGTGCAAATCCGCGACGGCGTAGTAGCCGTCCCGAAGGCTTCCCGGAGCCACGGTGAGGCTCCGGCCCAGGATCTCGACGCCGCGGTCGCCTCCGCAGACAGCCAGGCGCGGTCGGTAGGTTCCGATCAGCTCGGCGACGGCTTCGCTGCCTGTCCGCTTCAAACCCTTGTGCTCGGGTGCGGTTCCGAACAGCAGCACGAGCTCGTTGTAGTCGAACTCGCCGATCACCTTGAGCCGGTACTCCGCTTCCCAGCGGGGGTAGGCCAGCCGCTCCAGCTCGTCACGCGGCTGCGTGGGGTCATCGCTGATCGCGCCGCCGAATCCCGCGAACAGCAGCCCATCGGCGGACGCGGCGGCTGTGCCGTGGACGCCGCGCAGCAGCGGGAAGGCCGTCTCGATGTTGGCCGCCTCCTGGAGGTAGCGCTCGACGGGCGCATCGCCCGCGCCCGGGACCCAGAAAACGGGGCAGCGGGCGCGCAACAACGCGCTGAAGACGGCGCGATAGCCGTCGCCGTGGGCGCCAATGTCGCCGAGGAGGGCAATCGCGTCAACGCTCTGCTCGTCCGCGGCGAGGAGCAACTGCCCGATCGCGTCGACCGATCCGCCGGGGTCGGCAGCGCAGAGGATTCGGTTCGTGTGCTCGCTGGGCATCGGTCCTCCCACAGTGAATTCTCGATCCCAGGCCATAGGCCCGAGCGTCCCCTCCGCAAGAGGACAGACGCCCCCAACGGGCAGACGGCGCTTGTCAGCGCCGCCAGACCCGTCTATTGACCCGCGCAATCGAGGCCCGAGCGGTCCCCGCGCCGTCAGCGCGGCGCTCCAGTTGGCCGCGGTCGAACGTTCCTAAACGTGATCGAGGATCCGGCGCGGGCGCGACCCGAGCGCCCGCTGTGCGCGTCGAGAGACATGTGAGTTCCGGCTTCGTCCCATCAGGAGGCCACGTGGAACGGGACAGTCGTGACGACCACCTTCGGCAGCGGGCGGAGCGCTCGCCCGAGCCCTGGTGCAGTCTGGTTGTGGAGGATCCGGTGCCACCAGTGCCTGACTACGATCTCGGGAAGAATCACGGTCAAAGTCAGGTCCGGACGCTGCTCGTGCAGCGACTCGATGTAGTTGACCAACGGCGCGACGATCGCCCGGTAGGGGGAGACGATGACCTCGAGCGGGAGGTGATCGCCCCAGGCGCGCCAGTAGTCTCGGAAGCGCTCGGCTTCCTCCTCGCTAGGGCTGATGTGCAGCGCCAGCACAGGCTGTTGAAGCGAAGCCGCGTATGCCAGCGCGCGCATGGCGGGAAGGTCCAGAGTGGCGACGGGCACGATCGTGAGGTGGTGGACCTCGACCGGAAGCTCCTCGGCCTCGACCTCGCCGTCCACGGCGAATTGGCGCTCTGTCTCGAGCTCGCGTCTGTCTTTACTCACTGTGCTGCGCATCGCGACGTCCTCGGCCGTCGGCGCGATAGCGTGCCTCGGAAGCTCAATCGAATGTGGACGCAGCGCGATCGCCTCGGCCACGACGTCATAGTGGCGGCGGATGCGCAGCGCCGTGAGGACAAACAGTCCGACCGTGAGCAGAGCCACCCACGCGCCTGCCGTGAACTTCCTGACCCCGGCGGTGATGAACACAATCGCGGAGAGCAAGCCGCCAGCGCTGTTGAAGAACAAGCCGCGACGCCAATGGGGGTCGGCGCGATGGCGCCACCAGTGGATCACCATTCCTGCCTGCGACATCGTGAAGGCCAGGAACACGCCGACCGCGTAGAGAGGAATCAGCGAGTCGGTCCTGCCGCCAAACACCAGGTAGATCGCGAGCGCGATCAGGGACAGCGCGAAGATCCCGTTTGAGAAGGCGAGGCGGGCGCCAATCCGCAGAAACAGCCGCGGCGCAAGGAAGCTCCGGGCCAGCAGGAACAGCGCCCGGGGGAAATCGTTGTAGGAGTTGTTCGCCGCCAGCAGCAGGATGGTGGCCGTAGACGCCTGGGTGAAGGCATACATCGCTCCCGGTCCGAAGCTACGGTGAGCGAGCTGCGAGAGGACGGTCTCCTTCCCGTTCGGGACCACGCCATCGAGCCTCACCAGCGCTACCGTGCCCGCGAACATCGCGATCAACACCGCCATCATCCACGTCAGCGTGGTGCGGGCGTTGCGCCACTCGACAGGCTTGAATGCCGGCACCGCGTTGGAGACCGCTTCGATCCCGGTCATGGCGGTCGATCCAGAGGAGAACGCCCGCAACAGCAATAGGACGCCAACCCCCTCCGTTGCGGTCCGCCGCGGGGTGGGCATCGGGCGAAAGCCGTGGCCGGCGGCGCCAATCATCCCGATGAGGACGAGGGTGGCGATCGCAATGATGAACGCGTAGGTCGGGACGGCGAACATCGCGCCGGCTTGCCGTACGCCGCGTAGGTTGGCGGCGAGCAGCACCGCGATCACTCCAGCTCCGATCGCGACCGTGCCGGAGGGAGCGACGGGATCGCGGATGTAATTGCCGCGACTCCGGAGGCGACCGACACTGCGACCGTCAGGATGTAGTCGGTCATCAGCCCGGCGGCGGCGATGAGACCGGGCACGCGACCGAGGTTGTCGCTGGCGACGATGTAGGAGCCGCCGTGGGGGTTGGCGCGAATCGTCTGCCGGTACGACGCGCCGACGGCGAGCATCAGAAGGGCGATCGCCGCGGCGATCGGCAGTGAATACCGCAGACCGGCGCTGCCGGCTAGCACCAGGACCGGCCAACATCGCCTCGGGGCCGTACGCAACCGACGACAGCGCGTCGGCGGAGAGCACCGGCAGGGCCACCAGCTTGCGCATGCGCTCATGAGCGATCGCGGTGCTCTCGAGCGGAGGGCCGACCAGCAGGCGGCGAAGTTCGTAGCCGACCTTGCCCAGCGTCGAGCGCGGCACTTTCCGCCTCGTCGGTGGCCTCGACCGCGGGCACCCGTCGGCCGCGCGCCGCGACCGGCACGAAACGAACGAAGTGCAATGGGCGCAGCTGGCCCGGATCCGGGTAGCTGCCGACATTCGGGTCCACCGGCAGCGCTCGGCGCCACGCCTCGGGATCGCCACTGACGCGCTGCCACTCCTGTCCCAGGCGGCGCAACGCGTGCAACTGATCGTCGTCAAGTCTCGGCAGCGGTGCGTCGGGACTCGGCGTCCCGGCCTGCCCGGTCGCGCGATGCCAGATCCGGGCGACCGTTCGCCCCGTCAGAGCCGAGCTCACCTCCGGCGGCGTCCCCAGAATCGCCGGACCGTCCGCGAGCAGCCGGCGGGTTGGTCAGCTTGGGGAACCTCGTGATCGAGCCGTTAGGCCGGTACCTGGATCCGGCAAACGCACGGCGCCGTCAACCGAACGGCGGGCCTTGCGCCCCCGCAGCTCCGGCCTACCGCCACGAACGATCCCAGGCCCGTA